>Ga0316227_1003315_pt1 | contig 13089 bp, 23 predicted proteins | sample TBH18019metaG_FD_206012 | JGI IMG/M metagenome (GOLD analysis project Ga0316227, IMG submission 206012) | Freshwater microbial communities from Trout Bog Lake, Wisconsin, USA - TBH18019 | ecosystem: Environmental > Aquatic > Freshwater > Lake > Hypolimnion/Profundal zone | place: USA: Wisconsin... | reverse complement strand
AGCCGCCTTTTATGATTGGCGCCGTTGGCCAGGATACCGCCGCGTTCATTACCGGCAAGCCGGTCGATGATGCTGAATTCCCTGATGCCGCCGCCCTCGGTGAGGACAAAGAGCCGCCACAACCGGGTGGGCCAAAAGAAAAGGAGCACTAAATCAATGGATACACCTACATTCCAGAAATTGACATTCGGCAATCTGATCCAGGGACCAGGCGGGGAGACCTTCCTGATTCAACACACGCTGAAAGACGCGAATGGGAACACGATCGCAATCGGTGTGCTGCCAGCCTTCCAGGTAGCGGATGCGCCGGGATTGAATCTGCTCAACAATTCCTACTCGCAAACACTGCTGGTAGGAACGCCGACAGGGCAACTGCAATTGATGGGGGCTACGGTACAAGGGAATGTTCCTGCGCCTCCTTTGAATCCTCTAGGCGCAAAAAAATAGATAGTTTGGGCCGGGCTCGCGGTGGAAGCTGTCCGGCTTGAGCGAGGGCGGTGACTTGGTGAGGATGCCGGTTTGCCATTGTTTGCGATGTGGATATAAATTTGATTCGGCGAGCAGCCTGGAGGATGACTCCAAACCGTCGCCGGGCTCCCTGAGCGTCTGCCTGAAATGCGGAGCAGTGGCCAAATATGGTGATGATCTCACAGTCGTTCCGATGACCGATAAAGAAGCGGACGAACTCAGGGCCGACGTTGAAACGATGGCCTATTTGTCGCGGATCGTTCGAGGGCTTTTCATTGTTCAGGAATTGCGGGCGAGGAGGAATTGAAAATGGATGCGCAATCTCAATTTGAAGGCTGGGCCATCCTCGAGATATTCGGCCATCAGAAGTATGCGGGCTTTGTGCGCACGGAATACTACGGGACGGCATGCATGTTCCGCTGTGACGTTCCGCCGTTGCCGGAGCGGGAGCGGGTGACTCGCTCGGGCTGCTACGTCAAGGGCGGGGAATTCGACCGCGAGTACGCGCCCGCTGGCTCCACGGTGAAAGAATTTGCCACGCCGGGATACTCCAAGCTATTCGGTGTCGGGGCGATTTACTCCATGACGCCATGTGATGAAGCCGCCGCGCGCCGGGCTGTGGAAGAGTTGCAGCCTCGGCCGCTGATGCTGGTAAGCCTGCCTGCGGAAAAGGCGATCGCTGCTGGTTCAAAGGCAGTCTTGCGGGATTTCACATGCTGCAGTGGGGACTCGGAGGCGGGGCATGCGCCGGATTGCAATTCATTCGGTTCGGATATGTGCCTCGATTGCGGGAAGCCGCTGGAATTGTGCTCCTGCGCGCAGGAAGACGCGATTTGACAGACCATGGGCGTTTCGGATGGATACCGGATCTCCCGGAATTGCCCCACTCTACCTACAAAGGAAAATCGATGAGAACGAATAAACGCTTCGGATGGATACCGGATCTTCCGGACCAGCGAGACAAGATGTATCAGCCGGGAGCGGAAAAGCTCGCGCGCGCGGCAGCGGAGATTCCGCCATCGGTGAACCTGCTTTCCAAGTGCGGGCCGGTGCTCGATCAAGGCAACCTCGGAAGCTGCACGGCAAACGCGACGGCGGGCGCCATTGCATTCATCGAGCCCGGTTTCCTTGCGTCCCGTCTGTTCCTGTACTACAACGGGCGTGTGGTCGAGGGGACGGCCGAAGTGGATTCCGGTTGCGAGCTGCGGGACGTGGTGAAGCAAGTCAACAAGCTGGGTGTCTGCGCGGAATCAGACTGGACCTACAATGTGAATGCCTTTGCCATCAAGCCGGGGCCGGCGCGTTACACCCTCGCGCGGAAAGATCTGCTCTTGCAATATCTGAGCATCGCGCAAGACTTAGACCACATGCGGGCCTGTCTCGCCGCGGGGTTTCCGTTCATCTTCGGATTCACGGTCTACGAATCGTTCGAGTCTGACGCGGTGGCCGCCTCAGGAGTTGTGCCGATGCCGGGGCAAGATGAGGCCGTCATCGGGGGCCATTCGGTCATGTGCATTGGGTACGAGGATAAATCGAGCCAGTTCTTCTGCCGTAATTCGTGGGGGCCGGGCTGGGGCCAGAATGGTAATTTCCAGATCCCGTACGGGTATCTGGACAATGGCGATCTGGCCGCGGACTTCTGGACCTTGCGAAAGATGGAAGCGTAAGGCGCTTTTTCTCTTGCACGTAGTCCGAAATCCCCCTACACTATTGATGGATGGAGGCGCATAAATGATGAAAGGACAGATGGTTACAGTTCGTCTATACGGCGGATCGGTTGCCGAAAGACGGGTAGTTGCTGAGAAAGGGGATGTGGTTGTTATCTGCTCGGAAGATGAGTATCAGGATGCTCTAAGAGAAGGGCGCGAACCATCAGGGGTTGGGTTCCCTCAAACGGATGTAGTTGAAACCGGCTAGGGGTCGGTCTGCTCTGCCTCGCCGGGCCGGCCGCGATTATCTGCGGGCTGGTCGTCGATGGGACAATGCCGGCTAGGCGTCTTTGAATAGAAGCCACAGGACAAGGCCAGCCAGACCCACCAGCAAGATTGTACCGGGGTCGGGGAGTGTAGAGGCCGCTGCCGAGCCCGAATCGCTGGTGAGCCCCAAATCGCTCAGAATCGAGTCCGTGGAGGACATGTCTACCGTCTGGATGGTATCTGTTGATCCCAGGGCATTTAGTGGCGTATTCAGCGGTAAACCGGTCTGGGTGCTCAGGAATGAGGCGTAGGCTGACGGATTGTTGACTCCGGTCGGGTCGTTCGGGGCGTTTGCCGGGGCCCAGGCGCTGGTAAGCTGGCTCAGCGTCATGCCGGAATCGATTTTGGATTGCACCAGCGCCACCGTCGCGGCGAAGCCTTCCTCGTAGGTCGGGAACTGGGCGAAGCCGTTTACGGTCGGATACCCTGGAGCCGAAATCAAGCCGCCGGGGTTGTTGTTCGCGTTCAGGGTGACCGCTTGCGGCGTTCCATAGCCTTCTTGCTGCTGGATGGCGGTCGCAATGGCTGTTGCGAGGGTGCTCACGGCTGCTCTCTCCAAGCTGCTTTCATCTGCTCTTTGAAGGTGTTCCAGCCTGCTTTTAAGTTATGCAGACCGGATCCCAGCATGAGAAGCGCGAAACAGGCTATGGTCCGCCACACCTTTAGCGGAGGGGCATGAGCCTGAGCGGGGGCTGCGACGGGGACGGGAGCCTCGTATCGGTCTGCTAGCATCATTTCGCTCCCGCAGAAGCTTCAAGAATAGGCTTCGTTCCGAAATAAGCCGCGCGCGCGAACTCCTCCAGCGCAAACACCATGATCAATTCCTCGATGAGTTCCGATTTGAAATTGACCGGGCTGGGCGTGATCGCATTCGATTCCTCGAGAGTCAGGCGCACGTAGTATTTCTTGTCGAGAGGCGGATGCATGCCCTTTTCGGTTTCCCAAGCCTTTTGCTCGAGCTCGGCCTGTGTGCTCATCCGCGCGTATCCTCCACGTCTTCGCAATCCGCCCGGCGCCGCAGGATCTCCGCTTCCATTGCCTGGATTATATCCTGCGGGTCTCTGGGCGGGGAGTCATAGAGCCGGGTCCAGGTGTCCCGCAACAGTTGGGTGAGCGTTTCAAAGTCGAATACGCCGATCCGGTGGCCGAGGTGTCCGCTCATCCGTTGGGCGTGCTGGAATTCTTATCCTTCTCCCGTTCGAGATTCTTTTCCCGTTCGAGCTCTCGTCCTTCCATGATTCCGAGGGCTCGTTGTGAAGCCGAATTCGTAAGGGCGTTTTGCTTTAACGTATCCAGCAATTCCGAAAGCCGCCCGTTTATGGTGACGCTGATCTGGTCGATTTTATCTGTCGTCTGTTCTGCCGCTTCCTTAGCTTCGACGGCTTTGACCGCCGCTAGCCTGGTCGCGCTGTGATTCCGAAGGCTGGTCACGAATGAGGCGACGGCCGCCAGAGTCATCGGGAGAGCAGCCAGGATTAATTGGGTGATGGTTACCGAAACGGGCGCGTCCGTCATCGAAGGTATCCCAACAGCCAGACAATGAGAATGATCACCAGAATGGTCCCGAGGCCAACCGGAAATCCGTATTGGGGACCCCAGGTTGCGTGGCCGTAGTATCCGAAACCGCCGCCGAACAGCAGAATCAACAAAATAATCAAAATCAGCATGCCGTCACCATTCCTCTTCGTCTTCCCGGTCTATTCCCCAAATCTCTTTCAGGTACCGCCTGTCCATCTCCTCTCGTTTCTTTTCCGCCCGGATCAACAGCACCAGGCAGGCCGAGGGTATAGCGATCAGGAGCACGGCGAGCATCAGGGCAATATAGACCATGTTTCATTATGCGGGTGTCGTGTTGGTCGGTGAGAACTGGGTAAACAGTCCGGGGTTCACGATCACCTGATAAGGCGCCGAGATCGTGGCTGAGGCCGCGTTGATGGCGCTCATGGTGACGTTGGCGGTGCCTTCGGAGACGGCAAGCACGCTGCATTCTTCCGTCAGGGCTCCTTGGGGCGTGAGCGTGACGCAGGGGTTATCCGAGGTCCAGGTTACCGAGCTGTTGGGGGTGACGGGTCCGTCCGTCGCGTTCTCCGGGTTCGAACTGATTACGCACGATTGCCCGATATTCATTGTGACTGGCGTCATTGCTGCTCCTTTTTTTAGCCTACTACTGCACGAAGGCGAACGATCCGCCGCCGCTTGAGGATGCCGCCTGGGATTGCAAGGCGCCCACATCCAGATAACCCGTTCCCGATCCCGGAATCACTCCGGGATATCCGGCCGCTTTCAATAGCGCGCCACCACCCGCGGTCGAATTCAATGCAAAATTGGTTCCGGCGGAGACGAAAGGGGAAGCCGAAAGCGTGATGTCCGATGGGTCGGACGGGTAGTTGTTCCGCGCTCCATCGGTGTTGTTATAGAACGCATTGTTGAACTGGTTGGCCGTGCCGGTGTTGTACCAGAGCGTCGAGGCGTCGGAGTTCTGAATCCCGTAGGTGCCGTTCGACATAAACACGTTATTCGTCAGCAGCGCGTTGCCGCCCTGCTGCTGAGTGAACAGGATCAGGCCGGCCGTCGTGTTGTTGTAGAAAATGCTGTTGGTGACGATCATCATTTGCGGTTTGGTTGACGAGCCGCCGCCTAATCCGCACGTGGTATTGCTTTGCGAAATCGAATGGTCGAACACGATGACAGCCGGATTCCCGTTGGCCGATCCGCCGCCGAACGTCATGCCACACGCGCCGTTGCCGTGGAAATTCGAGCCGTAGACATAGGAAAGCCCGACGTTTTGCACGCCGTCATTGACCGATGCGGTGACCTCCGTGCCGTACAGCATCAGGGCATCCCAGTAGTAATCTCCCGAATAATTGCCCAGAACTCCGTACGTGAACCCGGATAGCTTGCAATTGATCAGGGCCAGGCCGCCGCCTCCTCCGCTGGTCGGGGCGTAGAATCCGACTGCCGGGGTCCCCGCGGTATTCGAAAAGTTCACGTTGTTGAACGTGATCGAGGCGTTACCGGTCGTCACTCCCGCAAACAGATTCGTCGAATTGGTGGCGGTCGTCAGCAGGGGCCGCGTCCCGGTGGCGTCTCCTCTGGTCGTCTGGTAGCCGTGCACAATCGTGCCGATGACGCTTGCGGGCTGGGTTATGGTGCTTGTGATGGTGTCGGTTCCCGATTTGTACCAGATGGTGCAATTCGACTGGGTGTTGGTGGCCGTCAGGTCGGTCAGAGCTTGCACGAGCGTGGCCAGGGCGCCGCCCATGGTGCCTGTCATCAAGCTGGCTGCGCCTGAGGTGGCGTTTCGGTCGAGGGTCCACGTGTTTCCGACTGTTGAGACGCTGACGATGTAGTAGAGGCCCGTCAGGAATCCGGTTCCGCCTGAAATTCGCACGGTGTTGCACACGTCGGTGGTCAGGACTGTATAGCCGGTGAGGACGATGGTTGCCGTTACTCCCGCTGTGGTCGCTGTCACGGTTGAGCCGTTAAAGGTGACCTGGGCCGCATTTTGCTGGGTCCAGTCGGTTCCTCCTGTGCAATTGGTCGTGTTCGACGTGTTGATCGTGGCGAAGGCTCCGGAGTTGGTGTTTGCGCCTGCTCCTGGTCTTACTTCCCATACCATTTGATTTGGCATGTTGGCATAAAGTGAGGTTGTCAGCAGAACAATGCTTAGGCTCCGCAACACCGTGACCAGGATCTTGCGGGCCGACCGGAGGGCCGCCGCCCTCGGTGCTGCTGCGGCATTCTGCAAAAGCTCGGGCCAAACCATGACAGGCTTCATACCGCAGCCGCCTCCAGGCGCATGACCATGAGCGCCTTCTTGAGAATTTGGCACGTCCTGCTCTCATTCACTCCGAAGCATCGGCCGATCTGCTTTTGCTCGCAACCATCGAAGTAGAACATGCGGACCATTTGAGCCGATCGCGGACTCAGGCAGAGCAATAATCGGTCAATTGCGATGGCGTTGTCTAGCTGCTGAACGGATTGCTTCGAAGCCTGGTCAATGGCATCTTCCATGGGCACGTTGCGGCGCTCTATCGTCATTTTTTGGGAGCGTTCATAGCGCGTAAGCAGATCGAGGGAACGCAGATAATCGAGCATCGCCCCACGGATAACCGGCCAGGCGTAAGTGCGGAAGGAGGCGCCGCGCCCAGGTTCGAATCGGTTGGCCGCCCGCGTCAATCCGACGAAACCGGAGGAACGCAATTCTTCTTTGAGGCCGTCGTAACACGGCAATTTCCGCGAGAGTGCGCTCATGCAGATATCCACCACAAACATGTGAGCCTCGATCATGAGAGTGCGCTCCGCTTGCGTCATCAGTTTGCCGCCACTTCCACGGTGATGGAAGCCCCTGCGATCGTAGTTGGCGCCGACATGACGAAACAAACATCCGTGTTGGCTGCCAACGTCGTGGTCCAGCCGGTGAGCGTGGTATCGGTGTATGCGCTGGCGCTCGACAGGGCCGGGGTATCGGAGCTGGTGATGCTCGATACCGAAGCCGTGCCTGCCCAGGAAGCATGCAGCACGGTTTGCACGTCGATGGTCACCGACCCGGAGACGTTGGCGATGAGGTGCACGGCCTTGATCGTTCCTGAAAAGTAGACCGGTACGCAGCTTGTCGCGCCCGCCGATAAGGCCGATGCGCCGCTCTGGAAGCTGCCGAAGCTTGCCCCGATCGTGCGAATATTCTGGTTCGTCGTGGGGCCTGAGCCCGGCGGGATAAAAAGCGCCTGGTAGTTTGTCCCATCCGAAATCAGGTGAGCCGCCTGGTATTGCGCGAGTACGAGGGTTGCCGCGCCGTTGATCGTCGAGGTAGCGGGCGTCAAAGTGCATCCCCCTGTCCCGATGCAGAGGAGATCGGTAAACCAGTTTGCGAGAAATCCCGCAGACCCGGCTTGGGCAATCGTCGGTGTCGCTGACGAGGCGCTGAGCTCGACGGTCTTTCCGCAATCACTTGAAGCGATCGCATAGGATGCGCCCGATTGGAGATTGACAGTGGGAACGCGCGAAACTGTTCCTCCGGTTTTGGCCACGATGGGATTGGTGGGCGTGCCGCTGATACCGCAAGTGGCGGAAAGATTCTTGATACCGCCTCCCGAATTGAAAGAAGGCAGATTTTGCGCCAGAGCAGGCGACATGCACAAGGCGACAATGACCAGGAGCCGCATTCAGTGACCCGCTCCCCAGGAGACGCTCGCGCCCGTCGTCGAAGCGATTACATACACATCGCTCGTATTCGCAAAGTTGTAGCAAAACGATTCGTCGGGAGCCAATTCTTGACCCGTCGAAATGGTGACACCTGATCCCCCTACGTAAACGTTGATTGCGTTCCCGATCAATGCCTTGACGCAGACACCATTCGTCAGAGCATTGTTTCCGAGGTTTGCCGCGGTCGCCGTGACCGCCTGCTGACCGGAGAGAGCTGTTGTGCTCGCCGCAGCCGTAAAGCTGCCAGAGGTCCGCAGATTCCCCGCCAGGTCGGTCGATAACAGCACCTGGTCACCTTCGGTGTCGCTCGGGGGAGAAGCGTTCGCCAAAGCAACCAGAGCGCCTACGTTGTTCGTGCCCGGCGCCGCGTTGTTGTTGGTCTTGGTGCCTACCACTACGCAAGGCGTTCCCGACGTTCCGGGGCAGCCGGTCGAGCCGCCGCCCGCGCCCGCGTCTGACGGTATCCTCCAGCCGTACAGAGTGCCTATGAGCGTCCCGGATCCGGTAGCCGTGAGTGTGACACGCAGGTAGGGGAAATAGCTGGTCGAGCCGCCGAACGTCGCTACTCCGGTTGTGGTGGACATGGCCGGGTTCGCGCCCGAAACCGCAGTGAAGGTGGTCCATGGGCCGGTGGGCGTGGTAGACGAAGTTTGCACCACGATCGAAACACCACTGAAGCCCATGTTGGTGTAGAGGAATACCCATGAGGTGCAGCCGGCCTGGGAATTATCGAATGGGCCAGTCGAGCCGGAGCCGCTGAACGGGGGAAAGATCGGAAACCAGCAATCCGGCCGCTGCTGGGTGACGGACTGCGCAGCCAGCGGAAGCGACAGCAGGAATAAGAGAGCGAGTCTTTTCATGAAATCCTCAGCAGCCGGGCCATACGATGCCGCATAAGCTCGCATGCACGAAGCACGGGAATCCCTGGGTGACAACGGCAGTCGAATAGACCTTGATTCGCCACGTTTCGCCCGGATTCATCCGCCACCCGCGATTGGCGATCGATCGTCCCGGCGTGGGCCAGGGCTGCTCAAATGAGCCGTAGGGCCTGAGCATATTGAAGTAATCGGGGACAAATCGGCCGGTAGCCAAAGTCGAGCCGATCGGGATATCTACATCCACGGTTCCCACCACTTCCCCTGACCCGATATCCCAGCTTCCGCCATCTCCGGTCACTACAAACATGATGCCGGTCAACAGTCCTTCCCAGCCGTATTGCACCTGGTACTCGACGATTTCCACCTGGTTGCCGAATCCGTAATCGGGCATCGCGACCGAGCCGGAGGGGCTGAACGGGTAGGTATTCCAGGGGATTTTTTCCTGCTCCTGCGCCCGGCGCAGCGCGTTCATGTCGTTCAGGATGGTCGAGGTGGACGGGGCTTTGCTCGAGCGAGTTGTGGTGGGGGTCATAGTTTGGCCTCGGGGATGGCGCACGCGAGAAGAATTTCACAGTAGCCCGCGGCCGTGCACCAGAATTCAAACCGCAGATTGCCTGGCGAGATGATCGGGTAGGGCTTGGGGATAATGTAGCCGTTGCGTCCCGAAGTCTTGAAAAAGAAGCTGCTGGGCATCGGGTTCGAGAACCACTGGTGATCGATCGCCAAATCCGTGATCTGCACGGTAAAGGTTCCCGTCGAGGGGGAGGAGCCGCCGGAAAAGCTTTCTCCTGGCTGGAAGCTGTGCGCGATTTCCATGATGAAGCTTCCGGCCGGGAGTTGCACGCTGAAATCGACATACTGGCCAGTCGCCATCAACTGCAAAGCGTTGGTCGGGGCCTGAAACCAGCGGGGCACGTAGCAGCCTGCTTTTACGATTGGTTGCCAGTTCTCGAGCTGGAAAGGGAAGGGTTCGCCCCAGTAGTCGGCATAGTTGGAATCGAGCTGCGGATTTAAGATCTCGATCATGTACTTTCCTTTTGGTTTGGCTCGACCAGCGGGCGTGTGGTAGGGGCTCCCGGTTCGGCTGCCAGGATTCGCTCGAAGAAATCGCAGTAGACGGGAGTCAGGTTGCGCGAGTCGTAGCGCTCTCCAGCCATTCGCGCGGTCACTGACGCAACCTCACAGGCGGTCGGGCTGTCGATCAGGCGCTTGATCGCGAATACCCACGGTGCAATTTCATCCGACGTTACCGGCGAGTGGTCGTACAGCTTGCGCGGGGTCGCGATGCACAAGCCACCATTGTTGAGCACTTCCGGAAGCGCGCCATGGTCTGAGACGATCGGCGGGATTCCATTCAGCATCGCCTCGCACACTACCCGGCCTCCTGGTTCTTCCCACAGCGAGGGGACAAGCAGTATCTTCGTATCCCAGTAGATTTTCCAAGGCTCGGCGTATGGTCCGGCACCTACTACATTCGTTGTCCAGTCAGACGGTCTGCACTGGCCACGCGATTCGACGATTTTGAAATCCACATGAGGGAGAGCTGCGGCGATCGCGCGCGTCAGTTGCTCCCCTTTTTCGTGGGATGGATTCACCATGGTCACGAAATGCGGTTCCCGCGCCGCGCACACGCAATCGTACACGATCACGGGAAGCGGCAGGGGTGTTGAGTCGAGGTCCAGGGTCCGCTTGTACCAGTCCGTCATCCACTGCGAAGGGGTGATGATTCCATCGCATAACCGGAAGTGGTGCTTGTCCCGATAGAGCCCGTTGCGGAGTCCGAATACGATCTTGATTCCAGCGGCTTTCGCGCGCTCCATGCGGTGGAAGTCCACGGGGTTGCCGCCTGTTGTTAGCAGGATGTCGGGTTTCCACCGTATCGCGTCGATACCTTCGAGGCTTTCGACCAGCCTGTAAGCCACATTTCGAAACCGGAAGTACGAATGCCCTGGTACGCTTTCCTGGTAGTCCTCGATGCTCACCGCGTCCCGCAGAAACTTGAATGCCGATATCCCGAGGGGGCCGCCGGTTTTGAAGGTTCCGACGCATCGAACCTCATGCCCTTGGGAAGCCAGCATCTCGCACATCGTTCGTAGCGATCGATTCCCCCCGCCTGTTGGATCGAAGGGGAAGCCAGGGGTACACCATAATAGTTTCATGACCAATAGTAAGATCACTTGGGCCATATCCGCGCTCCTGAGGCAACTAAGTTGATGCTCAATTCCAAGTCATCGTTCATGTTCGCGTCTACCAACATGAGCCGATCCTTGGGCAGATAGAACTCCGGGTAGAAGCATCCGGGCCGGTTCGCCAGATTCTGACTGAACAGCCACGCAAAGTTGATCCAGTCGTTCGAGTAGGGCTTTTCGTACTGATCCCGCAACCGCATTTCGAGGTTGACCGCGTTCGCCGGATTATCGAACGCAATGCTGAACCCTCGGAGCGCCACGTCTGCGCCGCTCGCGATCAGCGGTATCGAAAGAAGCTGCCCGTTGGCCGCAAAATTGATATTGAGCACCTGCTCCCACGGGAGTTGGTTGAAGCATTTCGGGTAGCATTCCGAATAGACCCGGTTCGCGTGATAGAGTTTCGTGCCTCGGAACACCAGCCGCGCGTCTGCCCAGTTCGACCCGCTCAGATTCGCCAGGCGCACCGAGAGGACGGAGCCGGGGCCGTACACCAGCTGGTTGTACACAGGCTCGTACTGGGCATTGAATCCGCCGGTGGGCCAGTCTCCCGCCGTGCCGATCAAGGTTGTCTGTAGCCAATTGTCCTGGGAATCGGTGTACTGGATAAAGGCGTCCGTCAGCTCCTGCACCGTTGATGGTGGTCCGCCCGCGGTCACGTTGTAGCCGCCGATTCCTCGCAGGCAGAAGGGCGCGCCGGGTTCGATCTGCAGTTCGATCTCGGGCGTCTGCGCACCGTTCGGAATTGCTCCGCACCGTAGCTGATAATCGAAATGCCAGCCGACGATGCGGACGTCCGGTTTCTGGATCGGGGAGTTCGGGGCGAGGATCTGAGGGGCGCTGCTCATGCGATACTCTCCGTATGGGCGCTGTGAAGGTCCGGAAGAAACCGTGTCCGTACTGCGGCAAGAAGCTTCAATGCAAGAGCAAAGGCCGCTGGAGGAACAATCTGGCGCGCCATTTTAGCAATGCCTGCCCGCCCTACGAAAAACGGATTATCGAGATGGGCCTTCGATTGTTCGAAAGCGTTGCCGAGTTCGCCTTGACGGGCAACGTTCCATCGTTCCATTTGCCGGATTTCAAGTCGCCCGATCAAATCGCCAAAGAGCAGCGCGAGGTTCAAGAGCTGAAAAAGCTGTACGAGAAGTAGCCTCATTGGTCGTTTTTGAACCTCTTCACGCCTCGCAAGGCAAATTTCATGGTAGTGGCTTCGTCGTTGTACTCGATGCAATCCACGCTGGGAGTCGAATACTTGGGCAGCCAGATCTCCGGGAAGATGGGCCGGGCTTGCGGGGCCGGGCCGAACTCATTCCCCTGGAACACGTAATCGCTCGAAAGCTGGTTCTGCCAGGCGTCGATGAACCGGAATTTTTGGAGCCCGGAGCCCGTTGAAAACCCGGACACTCCGCGACAATAGAAGTCCGCGTCGGTGTCCATGTTCAGCGGTAGGCCCTGCTGGCTTTGCAGTGCGGTCGCCGCGATCTCGAAATACATGTCGTACGGCTCGTCGTGCCACCCTTGCGGCGGTAGTGAGTACATCTGGTAGAGCGGGATGTATTCCTCGGGCTCGAATCCCGGCATGCAGGTGTTGATTCCCAAGGGCTCGAATGCGAGGATCCCTTTCAGGATCACCTGCACGTTGACATTGACGGTCCCCACGTTCTGGATGTCGTAAAAGACTTGGGTGGATCGGGAGACGAATTGGGTTACCGGGATCGGGCCTTCGAGCTCCTCGACCGCGAGCAAGTCATGGGACATCCGCTTTCCTTGTTGGTCCTTGAACCGGATGCGGATCGTGCCGGGGGATGCGGCGCCCGTATCGAAAGCATTCTCCCGCCAGAGGAAATCAGCTTGTCCCACCATCGGGATTATTTGGTTGTAGAGGGTCGTCCCCGCTGGGACTTGGAGCGGAAGGAGCGGGGCATACTTCCATTGCAGGTTGACCTTGGGCGCTTCAAAGTTCGGCAGTCTCCAGGCCGGTACGAGGGGATTGCTATAGCACTGGGGTAACAGCTGGGCGCAGTTCTTTACGGCTGCTGATGCCATTTTATTGCGACCTCCGCGAGCACAGATAGAATCGTGAGCAGCCTTCAAAAACGATGGTCACGTTCTGCGACACGTTCTGCAGGTTCTGCAATGCAATCCCGATATCCCGCCCTGCTGGAATCCGAATCCCTTGCGTCCGGTCGTAGCAGTCTTTCGTGTAAACGACTCCACCGATCGTTTCCACGTCCTGGATGATCTGCGAAGAGTAGCGACCGTTCGGCCATTGGAACCGGGCATAGTAACCTGTCGCGGGCTCCGGGGCGTTCGGTCCCAGGGGCGTAATTTTATGCAGGATGAAATCACATCGGCAGTCGACCGTCTTCTTTTCAT
>Ga0316227_1003311_pt1 | contig 13097 bp, 8 predicted proteins | sample TBH18019metaG_FD_206012 | JGI IMG/M metagenome (GOLD analysis project Ga0316227, IMG submission 206012) | Freshwater microbial communities from Trout Bog Lake, Wisconsin, USA - TBH18019 | ecosystem: Environmental > Aquatic > Freshwater > Lake > Hypolimnion/Profundal zone | place: USA: Wisconsin... | reverse complement strand
GCGTGTTTTGGGCCAAACTTTTACTACGAAGTTCAGAAAAATACAGTTTCCGGACGGACACTATATAGCTGGAATTGGCAGAATATTTCTGCCAGCTGGCGCCCTGAAACGAGGAGTTTTCGCTGACGATGAACTCCTTTAGCCCGCTGTCGAAATCGGAGCAAGACGCAGCGAGGCTGACAGACGTGGAGGAGGTGTAGGGAAGATTGCCATTTACCACGACGGACCCTCCGCTACCTATCGTGATGTCGTCTATGAATATTTCGCTTGTGCTGGTAATGTCAGTAACCTTGAATTCGATAGTGGTTACATATTTATTAACCGGAAGCGTTTGTTGCGAGTAAACGGCATTACCGCCAAAAGTTGCCGAAGGGGCTGATGACGCGACTCCATCGAGGTAAATGCTGCCCGACGACCCCCAGTTTCCGTTTAACTCTACAGATTTATACGAAATCGCGGAGACATAGGTCGATACGGGGAAAGTGATCCTGAGCTTCGTATTATAGCTGTCAAAACAACTGGCACTGCATACGGATTTACCGAAGCCGAATGCATATGCGCTTCCAAAAGCGGTGGTAGGTTTTATGCCGGGGCTGGAACTAAATGAACCGGCTGTTATTACGGACATCTTTGGGTCTAGGACGCCATTCTCGAAATTTACACTGAAATTCACCCCCGGGGGGGTGAGGTCTAACTTGTACAAAAATCCCGTCAACGTATCAGACGCCGGGGTTCCTGCGTTGTTAACCGCCTTGATCCTCAGATAATAGGTCTGCCCGGATATCATGCCGCCTGCCGTGTAATTGGCAGTTGCCTGAATGGAGCCTGCCGTTGCCGGGTCCGCAGCGGCATCCGTGCCGAAATAGACATAATAGCCGGCAATGCCCGAGCCGGTGTCAGCCGCGCCGCTCCATTCGAAATAAGGGGCACCGTAGTTGTACCAGTTGCCGGAGGCCAGCGGTAATTGTTTATCTGCGGCAGTGAAACCGCTGACGCTGGACGGGTTTATGGGGGCAGTGGTGTCGAGCGCGATAGTGTCGCTCACCGCGCTGGAAATGTTCCCGGCAGCATCTGCGAACCAGACATTAACCGTTTTGGCGCCATCGCCGCTGCTTAACGTGAAGGGAGCCAGAAAGGAACCTGTGCGCATCGCAGCTATTTCCGCGGCAGACATTGCCCGGTTAAAAACTGCGACTTCATCGATGCGACCCTGAAAGTAATAGGCTGTGTACATGGTTGAACCGATTTCGAAGTTTTTAGACTGAATGTTCGGTACAGACGCAAGTGTCCCACTCACTGACTGACCATTCACATACAAAGAAACGTTCACGCCATTCAATACCGCTGCGACGTGATTCCAGGCATTCATAGTCAATGCTGGGCCGGTTGCAGGAACAAAATCATTGCCCCAAGTACCAACACTAAGCCTGCCGTTGTTCTGAACTCCAAAGGTGAATGAATCGGCGCTGCTCCTGTTCCCCCATGACACTATTCCGTTACTGGTAGCATTCGGATACCCGGTAGGATAGACCCAAGCCGAAACCGTGACGACACTGCCTGTTGGCATCGACACCGCGTCGGCCTTGGCATACTGGTTCGAACCGTTGAAACTGCCAGCCTGTGCGAAGACCCCATCCGTGCCGGCGGTGAACCCGGCGCTGTTCTGCGGCGCAAGGTGGTTGCCGTTTCCCGAGTAGTCCTTCCAGTCGCCGTTCAGATGCCAGTATCCCTTGAGGTTTGCCATGGCGACATTTGGCGTCGTACCTTTGACCGGGACCCACCCGGGCGTACTCGCAGCCGGCGTAGTGGGGTCCTCCGAGGCATAGTACGCCATAACCCCGGCATTGTCGGTTGCCGCCAGGTTGAGGGTTACGGCTGGCGACCCGGTGCTGGCGGCGCCCAGGTTGATGAAGTTGGCGCTGGCGTTGTTCGGGGCGGTCGTGTCCGCCGCCCCCGCAATTTTCACGTCGTCCAGGTACCAGCTCCCCACCGTGGTGTCGCTGTCCGAAACCACGTGGAATCGGAGCTTGAACAGGGCGGCGCTCCGGTAACTGGAAAGATCCAGGGAAACATAACCCCAGGAAGCAACGGTCGCGTTGGTATAGGTCGCGACCGTGCTCCAGTTGGTGCCGCCGTCGGTTGACACCTGCACATAGCCGTAATCGGCGCTGTCGGGGAAATCGTACTTGTGCCAGAAGGTCAGCATCGGTTGGTTGATGGCGGACAGGTCGAGGTTGTTGGCCAGGATTGCGGCCGCATCCGTCCTGGCCGCGTACGGCGCCAGGGCCAGCGAGTGGCTGGCGCTCCTGGCGGAGGCGCTGGACAGGGCCCAGTCCTGACCGCTCACCAGCCAGTTGCCGAGGCCGCTTTCGAAGTTGTCGAAGAAAGGCGGGGTCAGCGCCGCTGCACCGGCCCCTTTCTCCTTGATCGCCACGTCATCCAGGTACCAGCCGTCGCCGACCGTCGCGTTTGAGTTGGATTTCAGCCGGAACCTGATCAGCACGGATGACCCGCGGTAGCCGCTCACGTCGATCTGCTCGTAGCGCCAGGTGGCGATGGTCGTGTTGTTGAAGGTGTAAAGCGTCGCCCAGCTGACGCCATTGTCGGTTGAGATATCCACGGAGCAGATGTCGCCCGAGTCCGGTATGTCAAACCTGTGCCAGAAGCTCAGCACGGGAGCGGCGGAGCCGGAGAGGTCCAGCGGGGTGGCGAGGAGCATGACTGCGTCTCCGTTCGCTATGTAATTCCCGCCGGGGCTGTCGGTGGCCGAATTGCTCCCGCTGCGTGCCATGGCTGTCGTCAACCCCCAGTCCTGGCCGCTGACGATCCAGTTGTCGAGGCCGTTTTCGAAATTGTCGGAGAAGTAGACGGTATCGGCCGCGTGTGCCGGGACCGGAGCCTGCAGCAAGGCAAGTCCAAACAGACAGAGCAGCATCACGACAGGTATCCGGGACATAACGACCTCCTTACTTGAATGCCATCGAAGCTAGGGGGGTGCTGAACTGTGCCGCTCTGTATCTGGTTCTTAGCGCCGTTGCGAAAGGTAGTAGATGAGCGACGCCATGACGGTGTGCTGCCTGATCTCCGCGCTGATCCCGGGCTGCGGGATGTCGCCGCTGGCACGGTTGCTCCAGCGGTACTGGTAGGAGATGTCGAAGGCGAAATCCCCCAGGGCGATACCGCTTCCCAGGGCCAAACCGTAATAATCGTCGATACTGGTGAACCCCGGTTCGGGGTCGTAAAAGAACCCTCCCCTCAGCGGGATGGTCGCCTTGTCGCCGATGAAGAGATATTCGGCCCCGAGCCGGACCTGGGTGGTGTCCCTGGGCTTCACGTTCTCGAAGCTCCCCGCGACGGGGCTGGCCTGGTTGAGCGGCGCCCCGGTGATCGGGTTGAAGCTGGTGCCGCTGGAGTCGGTTATTTTGAAGCCCGACCACTCGGTGCGGTAGAGGTCCAGTGCAACGGTGAGCCGGTCCGAATGGCGGTAGGAAATGCCGACCCCGTACGAGGCGGGCATGCTCATCTTGAAATGCTTGGTGGTCGCGGAATTGCTGAGGACATCGGCGCCTGGCTCCGTGGGAAAGCTCTGGGCGGTGCTCAGGTTGGTGGTTCTCACCACCTCTGCCACAAAGGGGGTCTTGCCTACCATGCCTACGCTGAACCCGCCACCGATACGGTACAGTAGACCGAGATTGGCATTCAGCCCGCTGAAGGTGTACGTGTTGGTCCACTGCGTGCTCTCGTTGAAGCCGATGCCTCCCAGGTCGCCCGTCCCGGTTGAGAGATAGCGGTTCTTCCAGCTGCAGGTGCCGGCAAAATCGTCCCAGATATTGACCGTCGCGCCGAAATACCAACGCGGCAGCACCTGGATCGCGATCGCGGGAGAAAGGGCGCTCAGATACCCCTTCTGGGTGAAGTCGATCCGGTCGTTGAAGCTGCTGCCTCCCCCCAAATCCGACCGGTAGTTGATGTTGAGGTGCTTGTTCATGTCGAAAAGGCGCTGGTAGTTGAGCGAGACGGTCATGTTGCGGTTCAGGGCCTGAAACGGGTAGGCGACGCTCGCATAGTTGAGGTCGGCGGCGTCGACGCTCTGGCCGGCGCCGGCCAGTTCCGGATGGGACGACGAGTCGTAGGACTGCCCGCGGTTGAAATAGGAGAATGCTGCCGACAGCTCGGGCCGCTCCAGGTGGATCAGTCCCGCCGGGTTCCAGGACGCCGCGGTCGCGTCGTCGGCGACGGCGATGAAGGCGCCCCCCATCCCGGTGGCGCGGGCTCCCGACCCCACCGGATTGAGGGACGAGGAGAACTCCAGCTGCTGCCCGGAAGCGGCGGAGCCCGCAAGTAAGAGCGCGCCGAGCAGCAGGGCAATCCGGGCCCCGCGCAATTGAGCGTGCCGACGACGCCCTGAGGTCGTCCGACTGTAGCTGCCAAGCCTGGTCAAGTTCGCCATGTTTCCTTCCCCGAGACCGCGTGACGAGAAGGGTGCCGCCCGGGTCGCGGCGGCACCCGGGGGTTATTTGGTGATGATCAGGTCCGCCGCCCTGATTCCCTGTTTCTTCTCTTTCTCCAAGAGGCGCGCCTTGGAGAATCCTTTGCGCACCTCCTCGATGCGCCCCTCCGCCAGGGTCACCGTGTCGAAACCGAGGGACCTGCCGGTGGCCGGATGCTTTATCTCGGGCCCCCTGCGGTAGATGATCACTCCCGCCCCGTTGTGCAGACCCGTTTCGCCGGCGAGGTCGGAGAGGACCTCCGCCTGGTCGGCCTTCACCACGATCCCCTCGAGCATCGGGAAGTTGCGGGCGATCTTGGCCGCCAGGCCGGTCATCAGCTCCCGGACCGATTTCTCCTTGCCGTCCTCGCTGAAGACATCCACGAAGACCATGTCCTCGGAGGTCTCCGCATTGATGACCCGGGAGACTATCTCCAGGGATTTCCCGGAGTCGCTGATGCTGCTGGCCACCAGCGCGTCGGCGGACAGCAGCCTGCCGATCCTGAGCGCATGCTTGGGGTCGGTGAGTTTCGCCTTGGCGAGCTTCAGCTCGCTCAAGACCTGTTCCAGCTTGTCCCGCTCGACGACCGTGAACCGCTTCTGCTCGACCAGCGCAGCCATCAGGTAGTTGGCCGCCAGTTGCGCCGTGGTCTCCCGCGACTTGCCGTCAAAGGGGAGCACCGTGAGGGACATGCGGGAGCTCTGCTGCATGACGGCGGGAATCTTCCGGGTCACGAAAAAGGATTCCTCCGCCAGGTTCCCCCCGGAATCGTAGGCGGTGACGGAAATCCGGTTCTTCCCCTCCTTCAGGTCCACCAGCTTGCTGAAGAAAAGCTTCTTCCCCTTTTTGCCGGTGGCCTCCCGGCCGTTGACCAGGATCCGGTCCACCCGGCTGTTGTCGGAGACCTCCCCTTCCAGGTAGTATTTGTCGATGTAAAGATCCGGCAGGTTGGAGGTGTCCTTCAGCCTGATCACCGGTTTTTCCCGGTCGGAGGAGAATATCCCCGGGCCGTTGAAGGCAACCAGCACCGGCGGACCGCCGTCAAACTCGGCCACGGTCCGGGGCAGGTCCAGTTCCGCCAGGGTCACGTTGCCGAGGGTGTCCTCCGCCCGGATGACGAGCTTTCCGTCGGGACTGTCCTCCTGCTCCAGGGCCAGGGGGAGCGCCGCGGCATTGCCGGTGACGACCGGTCGGCCGTTGAGGGCGACACTCCGGATGCCGCTCGCGTCGCTGATCTGTCCGGTGACCAGCAGGTATTTCCGGCCGTCCCTGGTCCGGGCGACCACGTCTTCGATGGCAATCAGCGGCCCTTCCTGGTCCAGCGTCACCGTCACGGTCGTCGTCGCGAGGTTGCCGAGCAGGTCCTCGGCCGTTACCACGATGCGGTCGGCCGCTTCGGTGAGGGTGAGGTCCCGCTCGAACTGGACCTCCTGCCGCGCCAGGTCGAACGGGATGTTCACGCCGTTGACGGCGACCCTGGCGACATAGCCTGGGCCGGTGACCTTGCCCCGTACCTTGATGGCCGATTCCCGGACCGTCAGGTCCCCGGGTGGAAAGGCCATGGCGATTGCCGGCGGGGCTGCTTGAGCCCCCTGTTTCAAGAGCAGCTCCCTGCGGCTCTTGTTCAGGAAATAGCACCCCTTGGCGGACTCCGCCTGGCCAACCGACGCCTCCAGCTCCTGAAGAGCGGCTGCGAAATCACCCTGATTGAAACGGGCGATGCCAAGCTCGCGGTGCGGGAAGTAGTCCACCATGTGCATGCCATAGGTGCGCGCCCTCCAGGTGTCGTCAGGCCGCAGGGCGATGGCCTCCTCGAGGTCGCTGACTGCGTCGGCAAGGCTCCCCCGTGCACTGCGCTCCAAGGCCCGGTCGTAATAGTTCCACCAGTTCCCCCGGAAGGTCCCGCTGTCTCCGCCCCACTTCATTTCGGCTCCGGCGCAGGACGCGAGGCAGAGGCACAACGGTATCAGCAAAAACAGAGGCTTCATGCCGACCTCTAAATGACAGATGCTGCACAGCTGGATGGCAGGACGGCCGTTTCGGTGGCAGCGGCGCGAGCGCCGACGCGTCGGCGGGGGCCGGGCCTGCCGGACCACGGCTACAGTTTGAGCCGCACCTTGGCGCCGGTCTTGACCCGGCAGTTTTCCGGCAGGGCAGAGAGCGAGCTCTCCTTGCCGACCTCGAGAAGCTCCATTTCTCCCGTCACCGTGAGGCCGCCGGAGCCGCTCCCGGTCTCCGCGACGACCTCGAGGTGCTCCCCTTTTTTCAGACCGTGGCTTGCTCCCAGGTTGACCCGGCACTGGTTGCCGGTCACCGAGACGACCCTCCCCCTGGGGGGGTATTCGGAGCTGTGCCAGGCGCCGATCTGCCTGGCCAGGTCGGCGCAGAGTTCCGGTCCGGCCTCCCCGGCGGCGGATTTCGAGGTGAACACCTTGAGGATCTCGGTCGTTTCCGTGTCGATGACCCGGAGCACCGCGACCAAGCCGCCCCCCTCGGGCACGACGGTCCCGGTGACGATGGAGCCCGCGGCGAAGAGCCTGCCGAGCTTCAGCGCGGTCGCGGGGTTCGCGAGGCTCGACGACCCCAGCTTCAATTCGGCGAGGAGCCGGTCGAGCAGTTCCCGGTCGACGACCGTCGCGCCGGCAGTCGACTGCAGGGCGCCGTTCAGCAGGGTAATGAAGCTGCTGCCGAGCTGGGCATCCGCCTCGCCTTTGACGTCCATGACCGCCAGGGTGAACGGTCTGCTGCTCCAGGAGTCCGAAGACGCTCTGGTTTCCAGGCGGCCCTCGCGATAGCGTGCCGCGAGTTCCTTTACCAGTTCATCCACCTTTTTCGGGTCGGGCCTGGCTGCCCGGGGCGCGGAGGCCGGCGCCGGCGTCACCGGTTTGGCTCCCTTGCCGACCAGCAGGAAGGTGCCTCCCGCCAGGACGAGAATGGCGACGGCCAGCAGGGCGCCGGGCCAACGCCGGCGGGGTGGCGCCAGGGGTGTCGTGCCGCGGGAATCGGCGGGAACTCCCGCAGTTGGCGCTTCACCCCTTTGGTCGGGCAGGGCGAGCAGGCGTGCCACGCTTTCGCAAAGTTCGGCGATGTGTCCCTCGACGGGGGGCGTGAGCGCGTCCAGCCAGTGGGGGATGCCGATGAAGAATTCCATGTCCTTGGAAAGCGGCACGTCCTCGATGCGGAAAGGAAGGATGGCGACTCCCTTGCTTACCGACCGCTCCACCTCGCGGATGACCTGAGGCGAGGTGTTGGAGCTGGCGGAAAAAACCAGCACCATGACCCGCGCCCCGCTGATGGCGTCTATCAGAGCCCCGCCGTAGTTGGTGCCGGCCAGCACGTCGCGCGGCGCGATCCAGCAACGGACGCGCCTTTGCTCCAGGGCCGCGCAGAGCGCGTCGGCAACAGCCTTGTCCCGCTTCGAGTAGCTGATGAATACGTCGTGTGCCATGGCGCTCTCCCAAGGTTGCTGCCCGGGCCGGACCGGTTTCCTACACCTCTATGCCGCCGCGGTCGGTGAAGACCAGGCGCCAGTCGGAGACTTCATCCACCATCAGCTGCGTCAATTCGGTGGCCAGTTCCACCACCTCCCGTGAATGTATCGCAGGCAGCTTCTCGAGACGGTCCAGGCGCTCGCCAAGTTTGTCCAGGCGCTCGGACATCCCTCGGGAGCGCTTGGCGACCTTGCCGAATTCGCCCTGGTTGTTGATCCCCGCCATCGCCGCGCCCAACGCCGGGAGTATGGCTGCCGCGACAGACAAGCCGTGTTCGGGGATGAACGGCATCCGGGGTAATCCGAAATAGGGAAGGACATGGGTGACCACGATCACGAGCGTCAGCAGAAAGGCGCCGTAGCCCACGACATGGAGCCGGACATTGATCAGAGCGGAACGGGACTGGTTCTTGAGGTGGAAGGCGTGCTGACCTTTTTGCACCGCGCGGAGATAGGAGAGCGTGTGCCGCAGCTGGTCCTGGTCGAGTCGCAGGTCGGGGAGCCCCATCTGGCGTTCGAGGGAGCGCACATGCCAGTAGATCCAGGTGTTGGTCGGGTCGCCGTGGGCGGTGAGGTGCGGCGCGACTCGCGAAAAGGGGCGGCCGCCACCCAGGGGGGCCAGTATGCGCACCTGCCGGATCAGCTCGGCGACCAGGCGGTAGTCCATCCACCGTTCATGCCAGCGCCTTCCCCAGTCCATTCCCGCCATGCCGAGGATGAGCATGATGACCAGGAGCTCGGCCACCGCGCAGAATTTCGCCCAGCTCTCCTGCATGCCGCTCCCCGCCTCCAGGGGCAGCGGAGCCAGGGCGAGCGTCACTGCGAGGACTCCGAGCAGAAAGGTCAGTACAAAGGTGCTCCGGTACTGGTCGGCGTAGTAGTCTGCCAGCCTGTCGGCCCAGGCGTAATGCGGCCTGAGCGCCGAGTTGGCCCAGCCCGCGGCCTCGGGCACCTCCTGAGTCCACTCCTGCGGCAGGGACCCTCCGATCTCCTCGACCGTGACTCTCTGGAGGACGAGGCTGTTTTCTCCCAGGAGGTCGCGAAAGAGTTTCCAGCCGAAGGCAAGATTGCAAGGAGGTTTCGTCTCCGCAAAGTACTCTTTCCTCAAATCCGAGCCGGAGTGGTCATGGGCATTGAACAACCTCATGAAAAGTATCAGGCGCTGCGGGATGAGGGCGCGCCATCCCTGACGGGCAGAAGCACCGGCGGCGGGTGGAGAGAGTATGTCGGCAACCAGGGTTCCAATCAGCGCCATCCCCTCCTGGCCTGCGGGCACCGCCCCGGCCGGGCCGCGGTTTTGAGGCAGGTCCCCGGGCTCGCGCAGCAAACACCAGGCGTGGGGCGCCTTGGCGTCGACCCAGAGCACCGGGACGTGATATCCCAAAGCCGCGCGCAGCAGGTCCTCGGTTCCTCCCCGCTTCCCGAGCCACCTGCCGTCCCAGGCTGCTATCAAGATGTCGGACTGGTTAAGCACCACTCTCCCGGCAGCACCATAGGCTTCTGCGGGATTGTCGCGGTCTCCGTCGAGTTCAAAGCGAACCGGACTTCCCGCCCGATCGATGAGGTGGTGGAATTCAGTCTGCGACGCCGGCGTGAAATCCTTTTCGTATTCCACCTGGTCGTACGGCATGGGGGATTGCAACTGGTATCCGAGTTCAAGTGCCTTGGCCGCCGCCATCCGGTCAGCGCCTTCGGCAAGAGGAGAAATCAGGCGCAAGGAGAGGGGTTTTTGCAGAAACAGGAGTGGATGGTTTTTTTGAAACGACTGTGCCGATTCCCGGATGGCCAAGAGAATCGAACCAAGGACTTCGGCCAGTATCGGGGGGTCGGCCTGGTCCAGCCTGTCTCTTCGGTGGCCAACTATTCCCACGCGCAGCACGAGGCTGGTCCCGGGAGGAGAGGTCGCGGGGACCAGGCCGTTGTGCGAGTCATCTCTCAAGGTAGGAATCTCCGCCATTCCTCCCTCCCCCTTGATGTTTGCGGATCCTGGCAGTCAATCCGGCAGGGAAGCGTAGGATTCCTTTAATTGAATGGTGGCGTTCACCTGTGGTGGCGGAGGACTCGGCTTGCCCATTGCTCCGATACTTTCTCCCATTCCGCCTATTGATTTACGCAACATCCTTTCCAGGATTCCAAATCATAAAAATGGACAACTGCCTCATTGCCCCGGCATTTTCTGGCAGATAGGCTCTGGTGAAATTCGGCCACTCCGTGTGCACTCATTCTGATGGGATGCGGGCGTTGTCATAGACATTAGCATTTCGATAAAAATTGTCAATTATAATTTTGGAATGATAGTGCGTGCATGGTTTTGACTGCGACTGGATAAGGCCCGTGTGAAAGCTGCCTTGTGCACGGCAGGCGGGGAGAACCAGGAGATCTGGACTTTCCCTGGTTGACCTTGACCCGCCCTCGCCGCTGTCATCTGCGGGTGGCGGCGTGGGGGCACGCCGCCGGGAGGAAGCGATGCCGACTCCGGGGGATACACGGAAAAAGGGGGGGGAAGCGGCGATGCAGGCGGACCTGTTGCCGGGACGCGCCCGCGGCGCCTGGTTGTTCCCGTTAGGCGCGCAGATGTGAGGAAAAACAGAGGCAGAGAGTTGAGAACGGTTACTTCGTGGCGCTCCGCCGGTCGAAGATCCGTATGAACTCGTAGGACATTTTCTCCTTGTCGGAATAGCCGGAAGGGGTCACCTGGTAGCGTTTCCCCAGCTTCGTGAAGCGGTACGAGTTGCTGCCGTCCTTGTTGTGGCGGATGCCCGTCAGGTTGTCGATGGTGAGGTAATTCTTCTCGCCGAAGGTGTGCACGATGATGCTGTCGTTGATGACTTCGACGATCTGATTGCGAAAAACCGGCACGAGTATGAACGCCGAAAGCCCGACTGCCACGACATCGCAGACCGCGTAGGCGAGCTGGTGGGTGGCCAGGAACTGATAGGTGAGCACCAAGGCGAGCACCAGGTCGAAGAAACCGAGCATGCCGATGATCTTTCTCGAAGGGTAGAACAGCATTGGTTGACCTCCTGTGGTCTGGGGGGGAGGATGCATTTTACTGTCTTTATGAAATAATTGCAATAGACGTCGGGCCCGCCGGGGTCGAGGTCACCCCTGGGCCTCCTCGAGCATGAGCAGGTCGACGTCGGAGGCGATGCAGACGTCCAGGTCCTTCAGCAGGCCGTCGCTCACCGAATAAATCCAGCCGTGGATGACGACCCGCTGGTCGCTGCGCCAGGCCTCCTGGACAATCGTGGTGTTGCCGACGTTCTTGACCTGCTCGATGACGTTGAGCTCGCAGACCCGGTTCACCCTCTCGTCCAGGGTGGCAAGCTGCGACAGCTCGCCGCTGCGCCTCTGGTACAGGTCGCGGATGACGCGCAGCCAGTTGTCGATCAGGCCGTGCGGCTTCCCCTCGATGGCCGCCTTGACACCGCCGCAGCCGTAATGCCCGCAGACGATGATGTGCCGGATCCCCAGTATCTGCACGGCGTACTGCAGCACGGAGAGGCAGTTCATGTCCGAGTGGATCACCAGGTTTGCCACGTTGCGGTGCACGAAGAGCTCTCCCGGGAGCAGGCCGATGATCTCGTTGGCCGGGACCCGGCTGTCCGAGCAGCCGATCCAGAGGAACTCGGGGTACTGCTGCCGGGCGAGCTTGGCGAAGAAGGTCGGGTCCGACTCGGAGATCTGCAGGGCCCATTTCCGGTTGTTCTCAAAGAGAGGAGGCAGTTCTTTCATCGGTCGCCCTCGGGTTCAGTAGGTGCGGGCCATACTGCCACAGTTTAGCCGCGGCTGCAAGACAAGGGGGCCCCCGGCGGAGGCGGCCAAGCCGGGCGCCGTGACACCCCTTTTTGACGGCCCGGTTCCGAGCCGAAGCCGTTTCCCCGCATCCCCTCGCCCTCCGGGGGGGCGGGGATGAGTGCGTCTCCGGGGAGCAGCCGTCGCGCCCGGGCAAATCCCTCGCCCCGACCGGCACCAGGAGGGGCCTCCAGCTCCCCAGCCCTGCGCGGATGTCGGTAAGCCCTCCCTTTAGTCGGCATGACATGACAATGCCGCCCGAAAGAGGATCATCCCACTGGACGTACAGCTCATAGGTGAGTATCCGCAAACTCAGGTAAACTCTTCGGAATGGACAATGGTATGCCATGCCCGTTAATTGTAACATATTAGTCCAGTCTTGTAATACCTGATTGTGCACTGTTCGTTCTGCTTCGGTTGGGCCACCCGCCGTCACCTTCCCCCGTGCAAGAATACGCTTCCCTTTTGAGTGAGACCTCGGCTGCCAAGAGTTCCCTCTGCCACAACCGCTCCGGTATACAGTTTGGACGCGCGGGGAATAATGCGCTACCATCGGAGCGTGGCCGAGCGCCCTGCGCGCCGTTTCCGGCCCCCCGCCCGCACGGGCGGAGCAAGGCGCCGCACTACCCGTGGAGGGATCACCCCAAATGGTGGAAACCGGTTACCCTGACATCTCGGCGATACGCCTCTTCGACGGCCTCGCCCCGGAGGAGCTGGGGCGCGTCGCGGGCCGGCTGCGGCTCTGCGAGTTCGCCCCCGGGGTGGTCATCCTGGCCAGAAACGAGCCGGCCCGGGAGCTCTACCTGGTCCTCTCCGGCAGGGTGCGGGTGGAGCTGGACGCCGGAAGCGGCCAGGTCCTGAACCTCACCGAAATGGGCCCGGGCTCCGTCATCGGCGAGCGCGCCATCCTGACCGGCGAGAGGCGCTCCGCCGACGTCAGGGCGATCTCCGGGGTGCGGGGCGCCCGGCTGTCGCGGGACGACTTCCAGGAGCTGCTGCAGGAGATACCGGCGCTCTACGCGAACCTGAGCCGGATCCTCGCCGGGCAGCTGGGGAGCTGGGCGCAGCGCCACCAGCGCGAGGAGAACGAGCACCGGGAGATGATCACCAACATCATCGGCTGGGGGCTGCTCCCCGAGTTCGACGCCTTCCCCGGCGCCTCCTCCTGGGTGCACCAGCTGAACCGGCGCCTCGCCTCGCTGGGCGGCAGCCGCAGGGACGTGCTGATCCTGGGCGAGCCGGGGAGCTGGAAGGACCTCGCCGCCCGCCTGATCCATTCCCACAGCTCCCTCCCCTGTCCGGTCCTCCTGCTGGACTGCGCC
>Ga0316227_1003304_pt1 | contig 13110 bp, 9 predicted proteins | sample TBH18019metaG_FD_206012 | JGI IMG/M metagenome (GOLD analysis project Ga0316227, IMG submission 206012) | Freshwater microbial communities from Trout Bog Lake, Wisconsin, USA - TBH18019 | ecosystem: Environmental > Aquatic > Freshwater > Lake > Hypolimnion/Profundal zone | place: USA: Wisconsin... | reverse complement strand
TTGAGTAGTAGTGGCTTCTTGCCTGATTTGCATAAGACAATCCACCCTCCCAGAAAAAGTTTAGGTATGAAAGTCCATCACTTCCAGACCCATCAAAGTAATCTAAAAGCAAACCATTGTTTTCAAACAAAGCTTGGTCTATGTACAATATATCTCCGCTAGCGGCTGTGCTCCAGTCCAGCTCTACAGTTGCGTACGCTGCATTGTTCGGCGCAGTTGCTGTTACATAGGGTCTGCTCCAAGATCCACTAGTTGCAGTTACGGCTGTTCCTAAAGAGGAACTTAATAAATTATAGCCCAAGTCGTACCAGTTAATAGTTGCCGTGACTGTCTCAGTAGTTGAGTTTGGTTGCACATAAATACTAAATGTGTAAGAGGTTTCTGGGTAATAAATGTTACACATTTCAGAGGTGGTAGTTCCATCCCAGGACTTAAGGGTTACAGAAGACCCAGAACTAGTTAGCTTTAAATTTGTACTTTGCGAGTAAGCTGTTCCAGTTGTTGGTGCAATTGATGCTTGATCAGTGGCGGTAACAGCAAATCTAAATGTTTTTAGACTTACTGACGTAATTGTTCTAGCTCCATTATAGTTGGCTGATGTAATTCCTGTTCCAGACAAATTTGATATGTAAACAGTGCTTCCAACTTTTAAACTATGTGGCAAAGCTAAAGTAACAGTTGCTACGTTTGAGGTTATGTATGTATTTGTAATTGTGTACGTAACTGCAGTTGGTGAGGCATAGGTGCTATCAGAAGACACAGACCCGGTACCTACCGCTGTCCAAGGACTAGCACCTAATGTAAAATTAGGATTTGTTAATTCGTTAATTCTATTTGCTTTAAGAGTTATGTGTAATTGACGAGCCTCATCAAAAGCTGTGGGTGTCGCGCCAGAAGACGTAATTTCAAATTGAGCGCAGTCAAAATAATGTCTTTCATTTGTGCTTGCTGCGCCTACAGAAGCTACTGATATTGCTGGGTAAGCGTACGCTGCATTAGAAGGGGCAGCATCTGTTACGTATGGGCGTACTGAGTTTGAAAAAGTTGTTGTATTATCTGATACAGCAGTTCCATTTGATGTGCTTATTAAGTTTCCAAATCTGTCAAACCATTTAATGCTAGCGGTTACGTTTCTTGCGGTTGTTGCTCCTTTAGAGGCGTAAACACTAAACGTATAGTAGGTTCCTGCAAATACAGGAATTCCGTAACCTATGTCTACTTGATAGGGGTTGGCGTAACCTGCTGAAAAGTCTCCACAAGAAATTCCAATTGTTTGAGCTGTAGTATTAGTGTTGCTTAAAACTGCAAGCCCATTAGTTTTATTAGGAAACATTGATGGGGCTGTAGGCTCTGACCAAGGCGCAGGAACAGGCGTTAATACGCCACTATATGAGCTTGTTATTGGGTTATACGAAGAGGTCATAGGTAGGTCAGTTCCTGTTAAAGCAAAGCTGATCTTTGTATAATCATAGTAAGTGTATTTACCTGTGTAGTCGTTGTGTGTGGACCCAGATACGTTTCCTACCGCAGTTATGGTTAATGGCGTACTGTGGTTAAATAAAGGGTAGGCCAAACCGCTTATAAGTATTTGGTCACCAACTTGGTATTGAACGTTAGGGTTTACGTACACACTTCCAACATTAGATGTTAAAGACACAGCATAGATAGAAAGGGTGCTAATTTGAGCAAGATTTGTTGATGTGTTTGAAATATGCCAATGACCAAGGCCTTCTTCAAAAGACGAATCATTATAATCAAGCATAAGATTATGTCCGCTAACCACTCCTTGGACATTTTGATTTGGAGCGCTAGAGCTTCCAGGAACTGACCATCCTGAAAAGTCTTTAAGGTAGCTAACTAATCCTTCTTTACTTCCACGCATTTGGTTTAAACGAATTGAATCTCTTAATAAAATTCTATTTTGTTTTAGACCAATTGCTGACTCATACGTGCAGCCAAACTGGTTCATCATTGTTGGGATTAAAGTTCCACTAGTTATTTCAGTATTATATCTGTTAGATAAAGACTCAATAAAAGACTGAGTATAATCAAGTTGAAATCCAAAGTTAGCTAAAAATCCATAAAGAGTTTGATTATCCCAATCTGTTGAAGCCGGGTATGGTTGGGATATTTTATAAATTTCTGGAAGGTAATTGTACATATTGTCTGTAGCGTTAAAGTTTTTAACTGATAAAGCTACAACGTTTCCAGCATTAACCCAATTGTACTGATCGGTATTAAAAAGAAAAATAGAGTAGTAGTAAAAACGCCCTTCAACAAGGTTTGAATCAAAATAGACACCAGGATCAGATCCGTTGTTGTAAATATTTAACAACTGATTTCCGTCCCAAGGGTCAATTGGAAACCCATATGAGTTTCTCACAAGGATTAGTTGAGTCCACCCTCCATTAGGGTCCGACCAATTTAAGGTTATAGTTCCATAGTTTGTTGGTGTTGCAGTAAAAGGGGCAACGCTGTAATTAGTGGCATTATCTGAACCATAATAGGAAAGGCCGTAGTAATCAATACCGTAACGAGACATTTATTAAATACCCCCAGATGGACTTATAGTTAGTGCGCCAAGTGCAAAGGAAGATGAATATTGAATCATTGGAATTTCATTGGGGAAGCAAACAATGTCATTAGTAGCTAGTACTGTTATGTATCCAGACACAGAAGCGCTAGCTATATTTGGATTAACAAGCACGTATGATACTGTGCTTGTTCCAACCGCTGTTACAACAAATGTTCCATTATAAGGATCGGGTAAGTTTAAAACTTCAATTGTTTGACCTACCACAATATTGTGAGGGATTGAGGTTGTAAGTGTGACAACATTAGAGGTTAAAGCCGCGGTAGTTATATTAAAAGATTGATCTTGATCCGCTCTAACCATTTTTACAATTTGAGAGTACGCCACTCCATCAACGGAGTTTATAACGTTGTACATTGTTCCTACTGAGACTGTTTGACCAAAAAACACAATGCTAGGATCTAGCAAATTGTTAATTGCTTGAGTAACGTTAGCTACAACGGAGGCTTGGGTGTAGGTAGGCAAAACGGTAAGATTTATTACTAAATTTATGCCAACCCAATATGGTGGTTGAAAAACCACGCTAGTACTTCCAGGCACTTTGTTTTCAAAATATGTTGATAAAAGTCCAGCTATACCATAAAAAGCATTAGTAGGGGTAGAGTTATCACTTGCCACCCCAGGATCGCCTTCAGGCAAAACATACACAGTAACTGCGTTGTAAGTGTTTGCATATCCAATTGCGCTGCTTACACCTACAATTTGAGAAGCTAAATATCCGTAGTCATCTACAGATACAGCTCTATTTAAAGTTCTAACACTTAATGGGGCGTTAACTCTTATAGAATCTGTGCTTTCTACATCGGCGCCTCCTGTTGCCGCCGCAGATACGTCTCCGTAAGAAAGGTTTAAAACAGATACGCCAGAAGGTACAGAGGAAGATCCAGGCCAAGATACTATGTATTGTATTGCGCCAGATTGGACATTTCCTGCAGCTCCCGCTCCAACTCTATATGTAACAAAAATTGTTGCACCTGTAGGTGGAATGCGACCGCTAATTCCATCTCCAAAAGTTATTGTAGTTATATTGTTTTCATCAATTTTTGCAGAAAATACAGGATCATACCCAGAGTAGTCAGATAAATAATTAACTTGTTGATATGAGGTGCCGCTAATTGTAACTTTAATACTATTTGCAATAACATTTGTATCAGGTAACTGATACGTCTGATTAACCGCTCCAGTAGAAACACCAAGGCCGCTTGATGGGGATACCGTATAGCCCTGAGTCGCAGTTAGTAAGTAAGATCCAGGAGATCCTCCACTAGCTGCGGGAAGTGTGTACGACCCATCAGAAGTCTCAGAGTTAGGATCAACTTCAAATATAATTTGAGAAGAACTGCCCGATCCAAAAAGAGTGCTTGATTGAGATGTGGCTACTTGAGTTAGGGCGGGGATGGTTACTGGGTAAATGCTATTATTTAAAAATGTAAGAAAAACTGTAGAAGCGGTTGAAGGGCTAGGAGTGTAGCCTAAAATATTTGCAAAGTCTAAAACACTTTGACGTTGAGTAGCTGTTGTAATTAAAGCCTCATTAGCAGTTCTATCAATATAATAGTTTAATATGTCCCCCATATACGCAAATAGCTCAATTAGGGTCATGCCAAAGTCAGCAGGGTTCCTATTTGTCCAATTAGGGGAAAAGTTAGGAATAAGATTTGTCATATCAGAGGTTAACGACGAATAGTCTCTTGACGTGTAATCAATAGACGGAATTATGTAATTATTACTTGACATTTGGGATCTCCGATACTATATTTCCTGATTGTTGTAAGGTGGCTGACTGGATAGTTACTGTGTCTAAGTCGTAAGGGCCGTACGAATAGTTAACAGTGACATTTAATATACTTTCTACCGTGTCTATTGATACATCAACGCTTTTTAAAGACAATTCAGGAAGCCATTTAGAAAATCCAGCTTGAACTTCGTGTTGAATTAGGGTTATAGCTTGAGGGTCATTCTCAAAAGTTGCACGACGCGCATTAGTACCAAAGTTAGGCCTCATTACCCGCTCACCAATTAAGGTCATTACTACTAACACAACTCTGTCTTGCCATATTTTTTTAATATCAGAGGTAAACGCCACAGACCCATTTAAGTCAAATGAAAAAGGTAAAGATATTGCTATCTCATTCATAAACCTACTCCCATCCATATAGGGTAATTAGGGTCTCCAGCAACAAACATTATCCATACTTTTTGACCAACACTGGGTACAGTTCTATGAAGTGTGTGCTCGGGCGGGGTTGAGTACCCATCTAAGTACTCTAACTCTTGTTCAACTTCTTTTTCTACTTTGTCGTTCCATTTTAAAGTTGTATCGGCTGTAGTTACATGCGGATGGTACAAATTTCCATCAGCAGAGTGGTTGTTATTGTGACTTAAATCAAAACTAAAAGAGTGAGTGTGCCCGTCCGTACCGCCAGAACCTGTGGTTCCAGAGTATACGTGGTCGTCATGTCCGTAAAATTGTCCAGCAATGTAGTTAATACTATGAGCTTGATGGTCTGGGTGATTAGAGTTATCTGTAACAGGCAGGCACGGCAAGATCCAATCTGTCTCTTCATTCCCTAGTACCTGAGGCACTTTAACTTTAATTTTGTACTTTGAGTCAAACCCCAATAAAATATCGTAGTTTTGGGTACAAATCCCCTCATAAATGCCATAAAAGCGCTTATCGTATGTCATAGTATTGTAGGTATCCCACTCTGTGCTGTTGAGGTAGTAGGTATTGTACTAGAACTTCCAGGAGCTTCAGGACTCAAATTTGGCGTTTGTGTTACCCATTTTGAACCAGATAAAGCTGAGCTTTTTGGTCTAGTGGTTATGTCACTATACTTACCTGTGGTTTGGGGCCCAGAGTTAGGGCTTGTAGTTTGAAGGACAGTTTTGGGTACGGTTACCGATTGTTTACCCCCAGCTGTTAAGTTTCTAGTAGGAGTGGCAGATGGTTTTAGTATAAGTTGGTTATCCGTCCAAGTAACAGCGGCACCCAAAGAGTCCGAACCCACAGTCATAGTTGTAGTATAAATGTACGCATTTCTAACTTTTTCTACAATTTTGTGCTCAGTTGATAGAATGGTCCAAAATCCAGAGTAGTAATCATCCAAGCCATCTAGGTATACAGGTAGATCAGGTCTAAGCTGGCAACTTCCCATAACCTCTACAACTGCCCTATAAGGGAACGCCGCTCTAGCGTCTGCAGCCTCAGCCTCATATTTAGCTGTAGCAATATCGGGAGCAACTACGTGTGTGTCATACCTGTCAAAAAACTCGTCAGAAGTTATAGCTCTTGTTTTAAGATTTCTTTTTTGCTTAGTCTGAGACATTTCAGTAGTTGACGGATTATCTAACCCTGAAATAGTTACAGAGTGCTTTGACTCATCCCCGAGAGGTAGGTTTTCTCCAGTCATAGGGGTAAAAGAGTAAATTGTTGATCCTTTTGGGTCATTAGGCTCTCTTAGAATGAAAGAAGGCGCGGAAGCTCTGAACGAGGTATAGTCGTCCATAATAGGTTGAAAGTACAGTTCTGTGTTTTGAGTGCGAAGTGTGTAGCCAGATTGTTTAGCAAGCCTTACCATTAACTCCCAATCGCTGTGACCAGCTTGAGATATATGAGGGTATATCCTAGGGTGAGGTACGGCATAGCATCCAAAATTATGGTCTTTAGCAATTTTTTTAATAACCGAGTCCGCGGATAAATTTTTATAAACTTTTTGTTTTTGGTTTTTCATAGACATAGATGGGCTGATTGCCACAACCTCTGTTATAAATGCTCCACTAGATCGGTCAACGTTTATATGATGAACATACCCATAAAATGTACGTGAGTCATTAAGGTTTGACTTTAAATCAATTTGTACAGGGGATCCTGGAATTATATTGCTGTACTTAACATTCCAATCTCGAAATTTAACAGAGGCAATTTCATGTTGGTATCTGTTTTGCTCAAGCTTAAACTCATATATTTCTTGAGGTTGGTCAGTTACATTAGGAAAAGTTACTTTAATTAAATTAGACACGAGGGATCCTTAATACTGTTCCCACAGGAATATTGTTTATGTCTTTAATTTGAGGGTTGTACTCAAGAATCATCCACCAATAACTTGGGTCTTGATAGTAATCAAATGCAATTTCATCAAGCCTCTCTCCATAAGTATATGTGTGGTTAAAGTAGCTAATATTTGATTTAGTGCTCATATTCCAAAAAACAATTGGATTTAAATCAGTATTTTTTAAAGATGTTTGAACAAAATCAACAGTACTGTTTTGGTACCTAGACCCAATACGAATAGCCATTTATACTCCTTAAGCCTGCAAATTAGATAGAGAGAAAATACTAAAGTTTAAACTTACAGTGGTCTCAATAGGGATCATGTCTTCTGTAAACATTGTATGGTTTACCTGTATCTGGGAGCACCATCCAATATAAGAAAGGCTATCTGTATTTGGCCCAAATCGCATTGCAATTGCATTAGGGGTTAAAAATGCTAGATCAGCAGTTTGTCTTCCTAATGCGTTTGTCCAAGGCGTAGCCGTTGTTCCTTTACCGTTTACCATTCTATAGATATACTCTACATCGTGCATTGTTCCTAATTTGGTTAGTTCAACCAGTTTATCTCCAATGCCAACAGGCTTTGTAGGTGTGGATGGGTAGCCATTTCCTGTATAGTAATTAGCAAATTGAGCAGTTAAGGCCTCAGGCGCAGCTCCATTTGACCAATCGTATGCTCCTCTAAAACAGGCAAAATCGTTTTGTCTATTAATATAGATATCAACTGCTACTTGCTCTAATCCAGTAAATAGGCCGCCAACAGCAGCATACTTATCTGTTATGTTTGGAACAATGTTTTGGTTTAAAGACACAGAGTTTTCTAAGTTTTGAGGATTGTAAAGGAACTGAAACCCGTAAGCCCCATCTATTTTAGTAGAAGTGCTGTCTTGTTGAAGTTGCACAGAGTTACTTGCTGTAGTGTTTGATGAGTATTGCCATTGCCACATAACTCCTCTTCTAAGAGCGTCAGAGACTTTTCTAGGGGTATTGACTCCAGTTTCTAAGTTACTAGGGTCTACAGGCAAGCTCCATTTATGCGGAGGTAAATTAAAATCTATATTAAAAGGGGTAGACGCTTGTTTAGCTGTTATTGAAGGCGGGGGAGGGGTTGTTCCTCCACTATTACCTCCTAATACTTTTTTTCCATTTTTATCTACATAGCTTTTTGAGTTAGTAACTATTTGAGAGTTTAAAGTGCCAATAACTTTATTAAGGTAGCCTACTATGTCAGAAATATTTGCAACATCGTTTCCATTACTGCTTAGATTAGTTCCAGAAATGCCAGTGCTAAGTCCGCTAGTGTACCCGTATTGAGAATCTGTAGTTGCTTGGTGAAAAAGCGCATATTGAGGGTCGCTAATTTGCCAAGCTTGCCCTAATGGTCGAGACGCGGCGGGTAAAGCTAATAAATTCCAAGCTTGATTGGGCCCCCACGTACCAGAGGCTCCTACAGTAACTAAATAGGTAGCTATTTCACCATAAAAATTAATTTGTTGTTGTAGCGCTGCATTAGTAGTGTGGGCGGTATTTGATTTAGCTATGTTTGTAGCTGTTGTTGAGGCTGTGGTTGCAGCTAATTGTTCTGCTTTTGCTTTCATTAATGCAGGGGTCAACGCAGCATCAGAAACTCCATTATTGTACGCTCCAGCCATTACGAAACTCCAATCTGAGCTTTAATATTTTCTGCTTTAAGCGCTTTTTGAACAGCGTCAACCAATTGCTGGCTATTCATTTGGGTTCCACTAATATTTATAGAAACCCCACCATAGTTATGGTTAGTAGAGGTTGTAGGTTGAGCTCCACCAGAAGCCCAGCTTCTTAAATCTTGAGCCATAGCGTTCATTGTAGCTACATCAATAGTTTTAACAGCGTTTGAAGTTTGAGGGGATTGGTTTGTTGTTCCAGAAGACGATCCACCAACAGTTTGCCCTTTATAATGCCCAGCATCCCAGCTAGAAGATTGCATTAATTTAAGAAAATCTTTTTGAGATTTTCCTCCACCTACAAGGGCATTTACTAAATCTGTATACCCGCGAGATTTAGCGTCTGCACCTGTTAATGTGCCGATAGTTGCTTCAAGACCTTGTTGCCAAGATTTATAAGCTTGTACACCCCCAGTAGAAGGGTCTTGATAGTCTTTACTACTTTTAGGCAACAAAGAATTAAAGTTTACAGACCCCTTTAAACCGTAAGAAGTATTAAGCGGGTTGTATTTAGCAGTGTTGTTCCAGTTACCGCCTTCTTTACTTTCCCACATTGTCACGTCAGCTATGCTTTGATCGGTCGGTGTGCCGCCCAAACCTTTAATAAGAGCTTTAGCAAAATCTGCTTGACTGGCTATCTCTCCGCCAGCTTTTAATTTACCTACGCCTGTCTGTCTGTTAAGACCAGTCAACATGTGGTTAGGTATAACCATTCCATCAGTCTGTGGCACAAACAGTTCAGGGCCTTTTTCACCAACAATGTAAGGTTTTTTAGCGTCTGCAGGACCGCCAGTTTCTAAGAACCCTAAAAATGGAAGAATCTTTGGCAATAACTTTGTTAATATGTTTCCGCCAACAGTTCCTACGGCAGTAGTTAGCGCTCCCCCACCAATTCCTTTTACGCCTCCTGCAAAAGATGAAATGCCAGCTAATACTTTAGTTAACGGTCCAGCAGCATTTGCAAAGTTGTTTAAACCAGCGGCTAATGCAGCAGATCCAGCAAATCCTCCTGCCTGTGAAGCAGCTGTAGTTAAAGCCAAACCTGTTTGAGCGGCTGTTTGGCTTGCAAGCTCGTTTACAGTCCCTGAGGATATGCCAAGTTTTTGAGCTTCAGTTCTTGTTAACGTGCTTAGTGGCGCGCCGTTCATACGGGTTTTTGCAATAAGGCCGTCGCCAACCACTTTCATGGCTAGTGGGTCATTATTAAGCAAATTGCTTAACATGTTGTATAAAGCCCCGCCTGGTTGCATAGATACTTGAATGTCTTGTACAGTAGGTTTTGAATTAAATTTAAGAAGAAACGCCCAAATTTGATCGGTAACTTTATCCCAACCTAAAAAGTCACCATTAGCGGATCGCATATTAATGCCAATAGTTCTTAGCATATTTACTGTTTGAGGATTATTAAGGGATGCTTGTGCCTGCACTCCACCAGTAAGCCCTAAACCAGGTTCTAATATAGAAGCAGTACTTGCTCCTTGCAAAATTTGATTAAAGTTTTTATACCCACCAAATCCTGCTGCCTGAGCCTCTGAGATAGCTTGTGTAGAGTCTGCAGCGCTGGTTGCAATTCCTGTATGAGCTAAACTACTTGACAAAGCTGCAACGTTTGCTCTTTGCCCTGCAAGTCCTCCAACCGACCCGCCTAGTCCATAAAAAGAAGCACGTCCTAAAAGCTGATCTAAAGTTACAGCTTGAGGAACTCCAGGCAAAGCTGATTGAATAGTATTAAGTGCTAAATTAGCAGTAGCTAAGTTAGAACCTACAGAGGTTGCTATGCTTGCTATTCTATTGTTGTTATTGCTTGAGGAGCTTGAGCCAGGCGGCTCTTGCCCCCCACCATTTACATCATTATTGTTTCCAGATCCGCCAGACCCTCCGCCTCCACCGCCTGACGAAGGCGGGGCTGGAGGGGTAGGTGGTCGTACAGACACTTGATTAGCTGTAGATATAGGCTTACCGTCTGGACCTAAAAGGGCCTTACCCATATTAGTAAAGGAAGATTCAAGCTGTTTTACTTTAGGAAGAAGTGTGCTCTCAATTAAACTAACAAGGCTTAATAGCTCATTTTTAATAGCCGCAATGGAGTTGGTACTAATACCAAACGCCGATTTAATGTCAGCCATTATTATCTCCTGCCTCTTTTAGCTCTTTCAATCCAGTTTAATCTTTCTCTTACAGATAATTCTTTAATATCTGCTAGAGTCCAACCAGTAAAACTTCTTGTTAAAAACTCATATTGATCTAATAAATTCTCGTAATCCGAGTCTTTATAAACGAAACAAATCTACAAGACTAAGTGGTAGCGCCATTAGCTCTCCACATGCCTTGCAGGTCTTGCTCACCTCCCCTAGGCGTGGGCCTGGGTTACGGCTAATAATTTCTTCTACAATCTTTGATCGGTCTGCCATGCCCATGTTGAGAACAGTGCTTGCTCCAATAGAAGGCATATTATTTACAGATCTAACACATCCAGCTAGCAAAATAGTATTTAACTCAGAAGGGGTTTTATCAGAATTCTCTAATAATTTTTTTTGAGTAATTCCTGTAGGAAGTGAGACAACCGCAATACCTTTTCCTGTTTGCACAGTAAATGTGCGGTCAGCCACGGGGTCTTCTAGTTCTTTAACAGGAACATCTTCATTAAAATCAATAGTAGTGACCTGGCCTTCTCCACAGCTTGCGCAAACCACGTTATAGTCAACTGTGTTACCAAAGGTAACTCTTCGGACTCCAAGAAGGATAGCGTCTCTGTCCCCAGACAATAGAGCGTCTAGGTCTTCACGGGTAGCGTCTCTGGAACCGATTTTTACAAGCCCTCGTTGAAGTAGGATATTAAGAGCTTTACCTGTGCTAGTTGCTTTGGCAATTGCCTCTTCATCTACACCATTAAGCTCTCTAACTTCTGCCTTTTTAACTAGTTCTCCACTGCTTTCTATAAAACCGCCTGGAAGATTAACTTCAGGTCCTAGAGGAGCCTTAGTCTCAATGACTTGTTCTGGCTCCTCTAGCGCCTGCTGAGCGAATTTGTTTACGAGTTCTGCGTCAGTAATTATTTCTGCCACTTATTGTTCTCCTTATAAGTTATGTATTAGTATTGTGATGCGGCGTTAAATCCATCTGCTGTTTGGCCAGAACCAGTGACAGCATTAGCGGGATTTAAGTAGTAAACAGATAGACCTTCATGGGTTAGGGTCATACTCTCAAACAAGATAGATCCATTGGTAGCATCTAGGTCTGTATAGTTTAAACCAGTGATAAACGCATTATGAATTTTAAAAGCCATAAGAGGAAAATCACTGTTCATATTAGTATTTGGGTGATCGTTTACTGTGATATAAACGTCTACACGGAAGTTATTAGCTCCTGTTCCAAAAGGTCCGCCACTGTTTAGGCCTGAACCCTGTGCTGCAGCAAACAATCCGCGCATCCAAACCATAGCTTGATCATTGCCATAAACAACGCCTCGGCTAAATTGAATTGGTTGAAACGTTGTCATACCAGGCATTTGGTGAACGGTAGTGTTGAAGCCACCTTCACGATAAGTGATATTTTGAGTGTTGATAGAAAGGCCGCTGATAGTAGTAAAGCCGCCCTGCCATCCATTGGATGTACCATTAGGGTTACCTACTGTTGAATCAGAAGTATCAACAATACGTGAATCAAAAGGTGCAGCATCTCCAGTTTTTACAAAGCTAGCTCGAAATCGAAACGAGCGTAGCGGGTCAGTAGCAATACTAGAGTAAAGCTGATTGAGTGTTGTTGTTGCCATTATTGGTTATCTCCTTACCCTTGTGTGATGGTTGTTCCACCATCAAACTGGCCGATGTTGATTACTACGAATTCAGCTGGGCGCTGTAGGGCAACACCAACTTGAATATTTACATACCCATTATCAATAGCTGATTGAGTGTTGTTGTCAGAATCGCATTTAACAAAGAATGCGTTTGATGCTTGTGATCCTGCCAAACCGCCTTGACTCCAGAAAGAAGTTAAGAAATTGCTTACTGTTGCATTTATACGAGCCCATAGACGCGAGTCATTTGGCTCAAAGATAGCAAAACGAGTTAGATCTGTAAGAGACTTTTCAAGGTAGATTAAGGTACGTCGTACAGGAACATACTGAGTGACAAATCCAGGTTGTAGAGTGCGTGAGCCAAACACAACAATTCCAGCGCCTGGGATGTAGCGAATGGCGTTTACTGGTGCAGCGTCTGAGTTAAGTGCGTCTAGGTTTGCACTTGATAGAGAAGGAACAGATACAGCTCCTGCAACTCTAGACCCTAAACCAGCAGGGGCTTTAAAGACTCCTCGTGAGGCGTCAGTTGCCGCATAAATTCCCATTACAGCTCCTGCAGCTCCAACTGTCTTTGTAGAAGTTGAAGGCGCTCCAACTCCAGCGGTTGGATCGGAAATTGTAATTTGTGGGTAGTAAACAGCTGCGTATGATGAGGATGTATAGCTCTCAGATAAAATCAACTGGCTAGCTGGATCAATTGTAACTCCATCACTTAGAGCGCTTGTTCCAGCCGCTCCAGTATAAGAAGTTGCATCAATAACTACAAATGAGTCAGTTCGACCAGATGCATATGAGATAGCTGAGTTAATTGTTGAAGCATCTGTAAAGCCAGCAACGTTAATCAGTAAAGAGTTTTGAATAGTGTCAAATGGGCTTGGTGAGCCAAACGCAGCAGCTACAATTGTTGACCCTGTTACAACAGATCCGTCTGAATAAGAAGTAAGAGCGATATTAGTTTGTG
>Ga0316227_1003296_pt1 | contig 13127 bp, 9 predicted proteins | sample TBH18019metaG_FD_206012 | JGI IMG/M metagenome (GOLD analysis project Ga0316227, IMG submission 206012) | Freshwater microbial communities from Trout Bog Lake, Wisconsin, USA - TBH18019 | ecosystem: Environmental > Aquatic > Freshwater > Lake > Hypolimnion/Profundal zone | place: USA: Wisconsin... | reverse complement strand
GCTGGCCAGGGCCGGTGCAATCTTCCAGGCGGCCATGATCATGGGGTAGTTCCAGGGCACGATGACGCCCACCACGCCCACCGGTTCGCGCGTGATCAGGGCCAGTGAAGTGGAAGGCGTGGGCGCGATCTCGTCATAAATCTTGTCCACCGCCTCGCCATACCAGCGGATGCAGTTGGCGGCGCTGTTGACGTCGACGCCGCGTGCGTATTTCACCGGCTTGCCCATGTCCAGGGTCTCGGTCAGGGCCAACTCATCGCCATGCTTTTGAATCAAATCGGCAAAGCGGATCATCACCCGTTTGCGCTGCGCCGGGGCCATGCCGCTCCAGCGGCGGTCTTCAAACGCGACGCGCCCCGCTGCCACGGCGGCATCAATATCGGCCGCACCGCAGCGTGCCACCTGCGTCAGCACGCAGCCGTCCACGGGTGAAATGCAATCAAAGAGCTGGTCGTCTTTGGCCGCCACGCGCTTGCCGTTGATCAGGGCGCGGCCGTCGAATGTCGGGGTGGCTTGGGTCGCTGTTGGCTTCATATCGTCCTTTTTTGTGTCATGGGCTGCACGGTCAGGCGAAAGGCCTGAGCGCTGCATTCCGTTGATGAATTTTGCCCTGCCAATGGGCTGAACACAGGGCCATTTGGCGCAAGCCCGGGGCTCCATTATTTGCGCCGTCCGGCCTTAGCATCCACCTACAAAAAAGCGCCCCGAAGGGCGCTGTTTTGCATCCAGTGCTAGCCGCCTAGAAGTTGACCAGTGCCTGCAGGGCAAAGATATTGTTGGTGGTGCTCATATTGCCGCTGTTGTAGTCATAGAAAGCGGCGGTCGATGCGAAGTCGCGTCGAAACTCTCCGCGCAACGATGCGTTCTGGTTCAGGTGGTAGGTCGCGGAAAAGGCCAGTGCAGCGCGGTTCGTACCGGTCTGACCTGTTGGATCAGTCACATCTGGCCCGAAACCATTGACCGCATCGCCAAGGATGTTGGTGCCAGCCGCATTGCTTCCGTTCAATGTGAATATGCCACCGCCATTGGCTTGGTTGTTCAGGTAATCCACACGGGTAGCCAGCGTCCAGCGCGGATCCACCTTCTCGGACAACAAGAGCGACATGCCGTACCAGCGCGAATCCTGCGTGTTGCCGCTGGCATCCGGGCTGTAGGCGCCGTTCTGCTGTGTGCCATAGGTGAATTGCAGATTGCTGCTAAAGGTGCCGCGCGTGAAATTACCGTCGATTTCAAACGAGTTGACCGTGCCGGCGCCGCCTGTGGGAGTCGGCATATTCGGCAGCAGGTAGCCGGTGAATTCAACGCCCCAGAACTCTTCTTGCGTATAGGCAGCGTTGTAGATCAAGCCGGCATTTTTGTTTGACTGATTGGTATTCTTCAGGCTGAGCTGATTGGCATTGGGAAATGCCCCACTGTCACCACGGCTCGTATTGACATTGGCTACGAACAGCTTGGTTTCCCAGGGGCCACGCACCATGTCCAGGCCCACCCCAGTATAAAAATACGCGCCCGTGAAATCCCACAGCAGGTTGTGGGTCACAAAGTTGGTCGCATAGGTGGGGTACAGCAGATTCGAGGTAATGTTGTTTTCACCGACATAGGTCGGATACCAGGGCTCATAGCCCGACACATCCGGCATCTGACCGACCATCAGCCGCGTGCTGGCGCCATTGATGGGGATGGAGGCCGAGGCTTCCTGAATGATGGAGCCATTGGTGGTGGCTGAAAATGCCCCCCCGGAACTCTTGGTCGGCATCAGGGTCAGATGGAACTTGGTGCCGCCCTCCATTTCCTTTTGCAGGTCGAGGTAGGCGACGCCAAACATCGAGTCGTCATAGGAGGTGGCAGCGGGTGTTGTCGTATTGTTGCCAAACGAGAATGTGGCCAGGTTCTTATTCTGGCTCCAGATATAGACAGGATCAATGCCGCCGCTGATGCGCAGTCCCTTCATGCCATTGGTATTGGACACGTCGTCTGCGGCCTCCACCTTGGTCTTGATGCGGTTGAACTCTTCCATTTCCACCGAAGGCGCTGCATCTGCCACTGCAGGCGCGGCGGCCTTGCCCCTGATCAGCTCCTGGAGTTCCTTTACCTGCGCCTTCAGGATCTCGATTTCGCTTTGCAACTGCGCGCTGCTTTGCGCGCTGGCAAGGAATGGAAAAGCCAGCGCTATCGCAATGACCGTGTCTCTCAATTTCATATCAAGTCCTCCGAGTTAAAAACCAATGAATCATGCTGGCAAGGCTTCCATCGACACGCCTTCCCGGTAGGCGGCGGCCTGCTCGGCGGCACGCCTGCGCTCCTGGCGGCTCATCCACAGGCTGCCCGCCAAAACTCCCACCGAGACCACCGCCACCGTGATCGTGGCAATCACGTTGATGGTGGGATTCAGGCCCAGGCGGGCCCGCGACAGAATGATGATGGGCAAGGTGGTGGAGCCCGGGCCGGACAGAAAGGCCGTGGCCACCACATCGTCCAGGGAAATCGTGAACGTCAGCAGCCAGGAGGACGCCAGGGACTGCACGATCATGGGAAAGGTCACCAGGGTAAAAACCTGGAACGGGCGGCAACCCAGATCCATGGCGGCCTCCTCCAGTGACTTGTCCATTTCCATCAGACGCGACTGGATGACCACGGCGGCATAGGCCATGCCGACCGAGGTGTGGCCGGCCCAGATGGTGAACAGGCCGCGGTCCGGCGCGCCAAACACGCGCTGGCACATCACAAAGAACAGCAGCAGGGACAGTCCGGTAATCACTTCGGGCACCACCAGCGGCGCGTTGATATGCGCAATAAAGGAGGTGCGGCCGACAAATTTCTTGTACTTGACCATGGCAAAGGCCGCCAGCATGCCCAAGACCACCGAGCTGCTGGCCGACAGCAGCGCAATCTTGAGCGACAGCTTGAGTCCGTCAATCACCTCGGTGTCGTGCGCAATCAGTCCATACCATTTGAAGGTAAAGCCGCCCCACAGCGTCACCATCTTGGAGTCGTTGAAGGAAAACGCGATCAGGGTGAAGATCGGCAGATAGAGAAACAGGTAGCCCATGGCGAGCCAGATTTTTCCGATGCGGCTGTCCATGGTCTAGGCTCCCTTCACAGCGCCGTCTTGGGCCTGGTATTTGTTGAAGATCACCAGCGGCAGCAGTATCAGCAGCACCATGCTGACTGCCACCGCTGAGGCCATGGCCCAGTCGTTGTTGCTGAAGAACTCGTCCCACAGCACGCGGCCAATCATCAAGGTGCTGGGGCCGCCCAACAATTCGGGAATCACATATTCGCCCACGCTGGGAATAAACACCAACATCGAGCCCGCGATGATGCCGTTCTTGGACAGCGGCACGGTAATCAGCCAAAAGGTTTTCAAAGGTGTGGCACCCAGGTCCTTGGCCGCTTCCAGCAGGCGCAAATCCATTTTTGCCAGGTTGGCATAGAGCGGCAGAATCATGAACGGCAGGTAGGTATAGACCATACCCAGCATCATCGAAAAACTGGTGTGCATCATCTTGATCGGCTCATCGATCAGGTGCATGGCCAGCATCACGTTGTTGAACACCCCGTTGTCATCGAGCAGGCCCTTCCAGGCATAGACGCGCAGCAGGTAGGAGGTCCAGAACGGCAGGGACACCAGCATCAGCAGGGCCGGCCTGGCGTTGGCCGGCGAGCGCGCCATGAAATACGCAAACGGATAGCCTATGGCCAGACAGATCACCGTGTTGATGGCTGCGAACTTCAGGGACGAAATATAGGTCTCGATGTAGAGCGGATCAGAGGTCAGAAACAGATAATTGGAGAGCTTGATCTTGAAGGTCAGCATGCCATCGGCATAGCTGCTCAGGTCCATGATGTGGACGCCGTCCATCTCGGTAATGCTCAGCCGCAACACCACCAAAAAGGGGATGGTGAACAACAAGATCAGGAATACATAGGGTATTCCAATCACACCATAGCGGCCCCAGTTCAGCTTGCGCAGGCTGCCAAGTATTTTTGTCGGCATGTTCATGGCCTCTGGTTCAGGAGGTCAGAACGACCAGCGAGTCTGGCGCGAAGCTCGCATAGGCCTCCTCACCGTCATCCAGTAACTCAATGTGCCGGTGCTGGTGGGTGATTTGGATCTGCAACTTTCGTCCACCGGCCAGCGTCATGCGGTACAGAGAAAAACTGCCAAAATAGCCGCTGTCGCTGATGATGCCCTTGAAGCAGTTTTGCGAAATGTCTGCTGGTGGGGTGCGGGACAAATTGATTTTTTCCGGCCGCACGGCAACCGTCAGGTCCATGCCCTCGGTGCCGGTGATGCCGTGGTCGATATAGAAGCGGCCGTGCTCGGTGGACACCACACAGTGATCAGACTCATCTTCCACCAGCTTGCCGTCAAACAGATTGACGTTGCCAATGAAATCGGCCACAAATTTACAGCTCGGGGTTTCATAAATTTCGTGGGGCTTGCCCACCTGCATAAAGCGCCCGGCGCTCATCACGGCAATGCGGTCGGCCATGGTCATGGCCTCCTCCTGGTCGTGCGTCACCAGCACGCAGGTCACGCCCACTTTTCTAATGATGTTCTGCAATTCAAACTGGGTTTGCTCGCGCAGCTTTCTGTCCAGGGCGCCCAGTGGCTCATCGAGCAACAACAGCTTGGGACTCTTGGCCAGGCATCGGGCCAAAGCCACGCGCTGCTGCTGGCCACCCGACAACTGGTGCGGTTTGCGCTTGGCATAGGGCTTGAGCTGCACGATATTGAGCATGGACTCGACCCGGTCGCCGATCTCCTTGGCCGGCATGCCTTCGCGCTTCAGACCAAAGGCCACGTTGTCCCAGACCGTCAGGTGCGGGAACAAGGCGTAGGACTGGAACATCATATTGATGGGCCGCTCATAGGGCGGCATGCTGGCAATGTCCACGCCATCGAGCTGTATCTTGCCCGTCGTCGGTGTCTCAAAGCCTGCCAGCATGCGCAGCAAGGTCGATTTGCCGCAACCGGAGGAACCCAGCAGGGCAAAGATTTCACCCTTGGCGATATCCACCGACACCTCATCCACCGCAGCCACATCATCAAAACGCTTGATCAGCCGGTCTATGCGGACAAAGCTCTGGTCTGCAGACTTTGAAAGAATCGGAGCAGATGGATTTGCCATTGTCAACACCTTAAAGACCGGTTTTGAAACTGGTATACAGGCGTGTGCGAACGCGGCGGATGTCGTTGTTCACCGCATCGGGTGGCACCATCTTGGCCAGGTCTTCCTTGCTCAGGAAAACGGTCTTGTCGTTGAGCGTTTCCGGCGCGATGAACTTGGCCGAGCTGGGTATGGGGTTGGCGTAGTGCACCTTGTTCACCATGGCGGCATTGACCTCGGGGCGATAGATGTAGCTTATCCATTTGTAGGCATTCTGCACATGGGTGGCATCGGCCGGAATGGCCATGGTGTCAAAGAAGAGCACAGCACCGGTTTTGGGAATCAGGGTTTCCAGAACCACGCCATTCTTGGCCTCCTTGGCACGCGACTTGGCAATGCCTATGTCCCCGCTCCAGCCGACCACCAGGCACAGAGAACCGCTGGCCAGGTCATTGATATATCCGGAGGATGAAAACAGCGTGATGTAGGGGCGGATGGTCTTCAGCATAGCAGCCGCTTCCTGGTAGTCGGCCGGACTTTTGCTATAGGGCGGCTTGCCCAGGTAACGCAGTGCTGCGGGGAAAATTTCATCGCCCGAGTCCAGCACGGAGATGCCACAGGATTTGGCCTTGCTGGCGTATTCCGGTTTGAAGATCAGGTCCCAGGCATTTTCCGGCATGGGCAGATTACCCAACGCAGCCTTGAGCTTGTTGACGTTGATGCCCACCGTGGTGACACCCCAAAGCCAGGGCGCCAGGTACTGATTGCCTGGGTCCATTTTCTTCAACTGGTCCATCACGAAGGGATCCAGATTGCCGTAGGTCGTGATCTTGCTCTTGTCCAGCTTCATCAGCAGCCCACCCTCACCCTGCACCTTGCCCCAGTTGGAGGATGGCACCACGATGTCATAACCGGTTTTTCCGGCCACCATTTTCGCGTGCAGGGTCTCGTTGCTGTCGAAGGTGTCGTAGCGCACCTTGATGCCGGTTTCCTTCTCGAAATTGGCAATCGTGTCTTCGGCAATGTAGTCCGACCAGTTGTAGATGTTCAGGATTTTTTCTTCGTCGGCCGAGGCCGGCGTCACACCGAAGCCCATGAGACCCGCAACCGCCAGCCCGCCAAGGAGCTTGCTCACCCATTTAATACTGGAAGGATTCAACAATTTATTCTCCTGGAAGGTTTGCTGCGTTAGAAAAGATGCACCATGGTAATACTGTGTCGACTGGATGGGACTACATGCAATCCCTATGCCAACCAGCCATTTTTTTGCACATCGGCATAAGTTAAGTCCAGACATTTCACGATCAGACCCATCATTTCGTCGATCTGGGCATGGGTCATCACCAAGGGCGGCGCGATGATCATGCGGTCCCCCACGGCGCGCATGATGAGGCCGTTGCCAAAGCAGTGGCCGCGGCACACCATGCCAACGCCCAGCGCCGAATCGAAGGCCTGCAGGGTCGCCTTGTTCTTGACCAGCACCAGGCCTGCGGCAAAGCCACAGGTTTCAGCCAGACCCACCAGCGGGTGCGCATTGAGTTCGGCAAAGCGCTGGGCCAGATACGGGCCAATGTCGTCCTTGACGCGGCCCACCAGATTTTCACGCTCCATCAGCTCCAAATTGGCCAGGGCCACGGCGCAGGCCACCGGGTGGCCGCTGTAGGTGTAGCCGTGGTTGAACTCGCCGCCCTGCTCGATCAGCACCTCGGCCACGCGGTTGCCGACCATCACGCCGCCCAGGGGCACATAGCCGCTGGTGACGCCCTTGGCAAAGGTCACCAGGTCGGGCTTGTAGCCAAACTTCTCATAGGCAAACCAGTGGCCCAGGCGGCCAAAGGCGCAGATCACCTCATCGCTGATCAGCAGAATGCCGTACTTGTCCACGATGCGCTGGATTTCAGGCCAGTAGGTCGCTGGAGGAATGATGACGCCACCGGCACCCTGCACCGGCTCGCCAATAAAGGCGGCCACCTTGTCGGCACCCAGTGCCAGAATCTTGGTCTCCAGCCAGCCGGCGGCACGCAGGCCGAAGTCGGCCTCGCTCTCGCCGGGCAGACCGTTTTCGAAAAAATAGGGCTGATCGATGTGCGTGATGTTGGGGATAGGCAGATCGCCCTGGGCGTGCATGCCGCTCATGCCCCCTAATGAGGCACCGGCCATGGTGCTGCCGTGGTAGCCATTGACGCGCCCGATGATGGTCTTGCGCTGGGGCTGGCCCAGCAGGTCCCAGTAGCGGCGCACCATGCGCACATTGGTGTCATTGCTTTCGCTGCCGCTGCTGGAATAAAAAACATGGTTAAAGCTGCGATCGCCCACCGTCGGTGCCAGCGACGCCAGCTTGGCCGCCAGCTTGGTGGCCGGCACATTGGTGGTCTGGAAGAAGCTGTTGTAGTAGGGCAGCGTCATCATCTGCTGGTAGGCGGCATCGGCCAGCTCCTTGCGGCCGTAGCCCACATTGACGCACCACAGGCCGCTCATGCCGTCCAGCACCTTTTTGCCCTCGGAGTCCCAGACATAAATGCCCTCGGCATGGGTCATGACCCGGGCACCCCGCGTGGCCAGATCGCCGTGGTCGGTGAAAGAATGGATGTAGTGCGCGCTGTCCATCGCCTGAATGGCCTTGGTATCCACGGCCTGGGCCCGGCTGACGAGAGCCGGCGGGGCGATCACGGGGGAAAAAGATGACTTGCTCATGAAAATCCTAACAATGTCTGTTCAATATCTTTGGGGGTGAACGCCGGCTTAGACGTGCAGCAGCAAATGCTCGCGTTCCCAGGGCGAGATCACCTTCATGAACTCGTCAAATTCGAGTTCCTTGATCTCTGAATACACGGTGATGAATTCCTTGCCCAACACCTCGTGCAGATCCGACTCCTTGCGCAACCAGTCCAGCGCCTCGCCCAGGCTGCGCGGCAGCGAATACGGCGCCAGGTAGGCATCGCCGCGCATCTCGGGCTTGGGCTTGATCTTGTTCTTGATCCCCAGATAGCCGCAGGCCAGTGTCATGGCCATGGCCACATAGGGGTTGGCGTCGGCCCCAATCACGCGGTTTTCCACGCGGCGCGCGGCCGGCGAGGAGATCGGCGAGCGGATGCCCACGGTGCGGTTGTCGTAACCCCATTCGATGTTGATGGGCGCGGCGGTATTGCGCGACAGGCGGCGGTAGCTGTTCACATAGGGTGCCACCAGCACCATGGCGGCCGGAATGTAGCGCTGCAGACCGCCGATGTAGTGCATGAACATCTCGCTCGGCGTGCCATCCGGGTTGCTGAACACGTTCTTGCCCGTGGCCACATCCAGCAAACTCTGGTGCACATGCATGGCGCTGCCGGGCTCACCGGCAATCGGTTTGGCCATGAAGGTGGCGTACATGTCGTGGCGCAGGGCTGCTTCACGCACCGTGCGTTTGAAGAAGAACACCTCGTCGGCCAGGCCCATGGGCTCGGCATGGAAAAAATTGATCTCCATCTGACCCGCGCCCACCTCGTGGATCAGCGTGTCGACGTTGAGTTCCATCTTGTCGCTGTAGTCGTAGATTTCTTCAAACAGCGGGTCAAACTCGTTGACCGCATCGATGCTGTAGGCCTGGCGCGAGGTCTCGGCGCGCCCGCTGCGGCCAATCGGCGGCTTCAGCAAGGTGTTGGGGTCGGTGTTGCGGGCTGTCAGGTAAAACTCCAGCTCGGGCGCCACGATCGGTTGCAGGCCTTCGGCGGCAAACAGGTCGCAGACACGGCGCAGCACGCTGCGTGGTGCAAATGGCACCAGGTTGCCGGAGTGGTCAAAGCAATCGTGAATCACCTGCGCCGTCGGGTCGGTGGCCCAGGGCACGATACGCACGGTGCTGGGGTCCGGGCGCAGCTGCATGTCCTTGTCGGTCGGGTCGATCACATCGTAGTAAGGGCCGCTCTCGGGGAATTCACCGGTCACACCCATGGCCACAATCGCCTGGGGCAGGCGCATGCCACGGTCTTCGGTGAACTTGGCACGGGGCAAAATTTTGCCGCGCGCCACACCGGTCAAGTCGGGCACCAGGCATTCCACCTCGGTGACGCGGCGCTCGTTGAGCCACTGTTCCAGATCGTTGAAGCTCATGCTCTTGGTTTCGGTCATCGCTCTCTCCTTGCTGCATGGCAGCGTAGTTTGCCCTGTGGCAGTCGGTTCACTCCATTGTGTTGCAGAATTGGCCCTCCTTCGGAGCCATTTAATGCCGCCCCATGGTGCCAATTGAGAAACGTCAAGACAAGGGGAAGAACATGCTGTCAGAACTGTTACTCACCGAAATGGGGCGCCTGAGCCAACGGGACCCCATGCCGCTGCATCGCCAGCTCTACGAGGCCATGCGCCGCGCCATCCTCGACGGCAAACTGCTTGCAGGCGACCGCCTCCCTTCCAGCCGGGAGCTGACGCAAGACCTGAAGCTGTCGCGCAACACCGTGGTGGCCGCGCTCAACCAACTGGCAGTGGAAGGCTATCTGGTCAGCCGGGTGGGCAGTGGCACCTATGTCAACGACAACGTACCCAAGGTCCAATCTCCCACAAAGCAAGCCCGCGCATCCAGCCGCCAGGCGCAACTTTCCAAGCGCGGCAGCGCCCTGTCCACCACCTTTTGCGCCACGCAACTCGAGGTGCAACCGTTCACACCGGGCCTGGCGGACTTCAGCGCCTTTCCGGTGGCCCTGTGGCAGCGCCTGCAGAACAAGCATTGGCGTATGACCTACCCCGAAATGCTGGACTACAGCTATTCCGGCGGCCACGCGCCATTGCGCCGTGCCGTGGCCGACTATCTGCGGGTGTTTCGCAGCGTGCCGCTGGAGGTGGAGCAGGTCATCATCACCAGCGGCACCCAGCAGTCGCTGGAACTGTGTGCGCAGTTGCTGGGCGACCATGGCGACACGGTGTGGCTGGAAGACCCGGCCTACTGGGGCGCCATCAAGGCCTTTATGGCCACCGGTTTGCGTGCGCACCCGGTCAAGGTGGATGAGCAGGGCATGGCCCCCACAGCGGCCGACGAAAAGCAAGCGCCCCGCCTGATCTACACCACGCCCTCGCACCAGTACCCGACCGGCGCTGTCATGAGTCTGCCGCGCCGCCAACAACTGCTGTCAATTGCGGCGGCCCACAATGCCTGGATTCTGGAGGACGACTACGACAGCGAATTCCGCTTCAGCGGCCCGCCTCTGTCGTCCCTGGCCGGGCTGGACCAGGACCAGCGCGTGCTCTACATGGGCTCGTTTTCCAAGGTGCTTTATCCGGGGCTTAAGCTGGGCTATCTGGTGGTTCCCAAGCGGCTGGTGTCGGCCTTCAAGCAGGCCCATTACGACCTCAACCGCCCGGGCCAGATGCCGCTGCAGGCCGCTCTGGCCGAGTTCATCGAACTGGGTCACTTTGCTACGGCCTTGCGGCGCGCCCGCCACAGCTATGCCGAGCGCCGCCATTGTTTGCTCGAAGCGCTGCAACCTTGCCTGGGCCAACACGCGCAGATCACCGGCGCCGAGCAGGGACTGCACCTGTGCCTGCGCCTGCCCCAGGCGATGGACGACAAGGCGCTGGCGCTGCGCATAGGCGCCTTGGGACTGACGGTGCGCGCCCTCAGCGCCTACTGCCTGGCGCGCACCGATGCCAAGGGTTTGGTGATCGGCTACGGCTACGCGCCGCTGGCCGACATCGCGCGCTACGGCCCGGTGCTGGCCAAGGCCATCAACGCCGATCTGGCGCGGCTGACTTAGGCCGACTTCCAAGCGGCCAGCGCATCACATGCTGTGTACTCACAGAGCGGCCAAGCTGCAAGCTTAAAGGCTTAAAGGCTTTAGAAATTAATTCTTTGCAGCCTCAGTACCCGCATCAGGATTGCTGCTCAAAAAGCTCGCTGCATCATTGATGACATGGTCCTGAAACATCCAGGCAGCACTCACCTTCACCACACCATCAGCAGACTGACTCGTATCGGTCGACGTCATACCCATAGCACGATGAAATGCGGTTACCCGCTTGCCGGTACGGAGGTCAATGATGAACAAGTCTACCAAACCGCCCTCTTGAACGACGCCTATGGGACCACTGGGAGTTTGGTACCAATTGGCCTGCCAAAAATAGTGCAAGGTGTTGCGACCACCGTTTGGCGTGTACAAAGATTGGAATGACGTTGCCGTTGCGCAATCGTTGACAAAATTGTTTCGCTTACGGCAATTGGACATCACTGTCTGCGTCTTACCGTCCACGGAGATATTCAGCTTAATCAGTTTTCCGGTATCAATGTTAAGGAAAGCATAATCCTCCTTTTTATTCACGCCGAAAAGTTGCCCCAGAGACTGCGTAGCGCTCAGTAGAGAGCCCAGACCAGAGCTATCTTTTTGCTGATTGGAGGCACTCACATTTTCTAGCAGGACGGTACGGGTAGCGCCCACACTGCCGCGTTGAAATTGAGCCAACATCCACCCATCAGGAATCGACACAGTTTGAATAGCTTTCCCGGGCTCGTATACAAACATATTGACGCCACGCGCAACCAGCACCCCTCTTGGCATGGGAACTGCTGAATCGCCGCCTAATGTGCTGCCGTTGAGCAAGTTTATCTGAATTCCTGAACCAGTAATTACTGCGCTGCCTATCATTACGGGATCGACACCGATACTCGGGTTGAAGTATTTAAAAACAAAACCGCCATTCGATGCAATTTGATAGGTCACGTCGCCGCTCACCACATCGTATGAATAGGCCTTCATGGCGCCTTCCGGATCGGCAAATACCCGACCATTGACCAAAAGGCCATCACGCCGAGCAGATAGTTCAATTTTGGCCGGCTCTTGTGTACCTGAGATTTTTTGCAGCAACTCGCCATCACTCAGGGTCGACTTATTTGGGGGACTAACCACCTGATTTACAGAGCCTACTGATTGGGCACGCTGCATCGCCGCCTGCAAGATTTGCTGGGCGTTGGATGGCGCTCCGGTTGTGGGGTTTGGCGAAGCGGAAACTCCAACGCTGGGTGTAGGTGATGTGATCGTCGTCGTCCGAGCTGCATCGCGAATAATGGCAGATTTCCACTCAGCCAGCATTTTCTCCTCGTCTTCAGCCGTTGGGCTTGCCCCCGTCGCACGCGTGTAGCTCTGGCGCATGCTCACCAAAGCAGCCTCCTCCTGCGGGCTACGTTCGCCCGCAAACGCACTGCCTACATTTGCAGCAACTAGCAGACCGAATATCCAAGCAAAATTCTTCAATTTAAATCTCCGTGACAGACTGTAAACACTTTTGACATTCGTTCAATTAACAAAAAGCTATCCAAAGACCAAGCGTGGGGCAAAACACATCCGCTCTGCAGAAGGCATAGTTTCGGCCGATGCAGTGAATGAAACGCCTGCAAAAAATAAAAGCAAAAAATTTTCATTTGAGTAATTTATTTATCAACAAATCTGCTTCCGCATGGCGTTTCTTTGCGTTGAAGATGCGATCCTCCTCAACTAAGCCGACAGTGGAACTCAACAGCGACTTGCGATCCACGGAGTTGTCGGTACGGCAATAGAGGTCGTAATTCGATTCGCTAACAGCAAGCACCGACCAAAAAAGCACACCCCGTCCCAGAGAAACAGTGCCGTATTTTGGAGTCACCGCCGCATTGAAACAATCGTCCCACGGCCAAACCTCCTTCGTTTCCGGAAACTGGCACAGCAAAAGTCTCGTTTACCAGAGCACCTGCAATCATCAGTAACGTAAATTTGAATTCACATTTGAACTGTTCACCTTGAAGTTCGCGACATCCAAGATGTTCACTGTGTTTGAAAAAACACAGGGATTGTACAGTCATTTGTAGCAGCAAATTAATATTTAAATGGATGAAGTGAATATATTTTGAATATTTAATGAATCCAACACTTTTTTCAATACGGCCAAGGCCATCAACGCCGATCTGGCGCGGCTGAACCGATCCGCAACTGGGTCCGCAAGGTAACCCGCCGCCGGGCCGCCCCAAGGCGGGTTAGCCCCCTAGGGGGGCAGCGCGGCACACGCAGTGGCGAG
>Ga0316227_1003288_pt1 | contig 13147 bp, 3 predicted proteins | sample TBH18019metaG_FD_206012 | JGI IMG/M metagenome (GOLD analysis project Ga0316227, IMG submission 206012) | Freshwater microbial communities from Trout Bog Lake, Wisconsin, USA - TBH18019 | ecosystem: Environmental > Aquatic > Freshwater > Lake > Hypolimnion/Profundal zone | place: USA: Wisconsin... | reverse complement strand
TTGCGGCTGGCGCTGATGGTCCGGCGCGAAGCGGTCCGGGCAGTAATTGTAGCCGCAGATATCGAGGGCGGAGAAAAACGGGTCGGCCTTTTCGCTCACATTGTTGAACGCGGCGGTCACCGGACGGCTGGAATCCACGGCCCGAATATAATCGGCCAAGGTCTTCGCGGTGGTGGCGCCGGAGGCGTCGAAGCGCTCGGGGATTTCGTTGCCGATGGACCACATCACCACGCAGGGATGGTTGCGGTCGCGCCGGACCATGGCGTCGAGGTCCGTTTGCCAATCCGTCTTGAAGAACCGGGCGTAATCCTGCGGGGTCTTGGACTGGTTCCACATATCAAAGGCCTCATCGATCACCAGCATGCCGGCGCGGTCACAGGCCTCGAGGAAACTGGCGGCGGGCGGGTTGTGACTGCAACGGATGGCGTTATAGCCGGCGGCTTGGAGCCGGGCGACCCGCCGTTCCTCGGCGTCGGCAAAGGAGGCGGAGCCCAGCGGGCCGTGGTCGTGGTGGACGCAGCCGCCGCGCAGTTTGATCGGTTTTCCGTTGAGCAGGAAGCCGCGCTCCGCATTCCAGGCCAGGGAACGGATGCCGAAGGTCGTGACGGTTTCGTCCACAGTTTTGCCGCTCGCTAAAACGGTAACTTCCGCGCGGTACAGCGCAGGAGCGCCGGGCGACCAGAGGCTGGGTTTGGCCAGGGACAACGTCAGGTTGGCGGCGGAGCCAGTCCCAGGGACCTGGCAAGCGGCTTCCCCGGTGGCCACGATTTTGCCACCGGAGTTCAGCAGGCGGACCCGGACCTTCGCGGCGGTCTCCGGGCCCGCGTTGAGTAGGTCCACGTGCACCGCGACCTGGGCCTGGGCCGCCGTGGCCAGGGGAGTGGTTACCGCCAGACCCCAGGGGGCCACGCGTAGCGGCTGAGTGATTTCCAGATGCACTGGCCGGAACAGACCCGACCCGGAATACCAGCGGCTGTTCGAGCCTTGGTTAACGACCTTTACCGCCAGCACGTTCACTTGGCCGGCCGGCTTGAGTTGCGGCGTGAGATCCAGACCGAAGGGGGAATACCCATAATGGTGGGCGCCCACCTCGAGGCCATTGAGCCAGACCGTGGTGTCCAGGTAACTCCCATCGAATACCACCCGCACCTGCTTGCCCGCGTCGGCGGCTGGCAGCACAAAGTGCTGGCGATACCAGCCAATCCCCCCGACGGCATAGCCGGTATTGATGTTCCCGGCACTGCGCCCCGGGTCGACGGGTGACGGACCGCCGGGCGGGGCTACCGCGGCGATGAACCCGCCCCCACGGGGGCCTTTGATGCGGATGGCAATGACGTGCTCGCCCGGCGCGGCCAGGTCGGGCGGCAAGGCGACGGTGCGGGTCAGAATCGAGTTGTTGGACCAATAGCCAGTGCCGGTCTCCTGCACCTTCACGCCGTCCACGTAGGTCCAGTTTTGCCCGTTGATAACTCCCAACTCCACCAGCACCGTTTTGCCGGCTGCCCCTGCCGGGACGCTGAACCGGCGGCGATACCATCCGTAGACGCTATCGCTGCCGGCCTGGCCATGTTTATCCCAGGTTTCCGGCAGGGTTACCGTCTGCCAGGCCGTGTCGTTGAAGGCCGGCCGGGAACGCGCCTCATCGTCACCCGGAGCGAATTTCCAGGAGCCGGGTGCCAGGGTGACGGGGGCGAACAGCGGGTCGTAGCCGCGCGCCGGGAGATCTTCGATCGACCAGTCGTGGGGCAGGTTGACCTGGCGCCAGGCGGCGTCATTGAACTCCGGTTTCTGCGCATCCGGGGCATCCCCCCGGACGAAACACCAGTTGGCATTCAGCGGGCGCTCGCGGGTGGTCGCCGCAGGCAGGTCAGGCGCAAGTGCCGCGAGAAACAAGGCGCAGATCCAGAGTTGGCAGAGTGGCTGTGGCTTCATAGATGAAAGCTGTGCGGGGTCGGGGAGGCCCGCCCTGAAAGTTCAAGTCCGTACCTCGGCCGCCAACCCGGTCGCCAGGAAGGTGATCCGGCCAGGGTGACGGCGAGGCTGACTCCGAGATCAGATCTTAAGGTCCTCGGGCTAACACCCTCCCCTGGTTTACTTGTTTACGTTGTAGCAGAGCAAGAGATCCTGATCGCGCAGGTAGAGCTGGCCACCGGCAACCACCGGGTGCGGCCAACTGTTCTTCTGGCTGCGGTCGGGTTGATCGAAGCGACCGGCTTCCTTGTAGCCGTCCGGGCTGGCCTGGACCAGTGCCACGGCGCCGGCGCCACCCTCGGCGCGGACATACAACATGCCGTCGGCGCAGGTCACCGAGCCCTTGCCCACGCACCGGTCCTCCCAAACCACGTGCCCCGTCTTCAGTTCGAGGCATTTGAGTTTCCCACCGGAATCGCTATGCCCATAGACATAGTCGCCCACGAGGATCACGCCGCCGTGATGGTCGGCCATGTCTTTGTTGGCGTAGATTTGCTCGGCGCTGAACGAATCGCCCTGGGGCGTGACCTTGAAAGCATTACAGCCAACCCCGTAGCCCGAGGTCACGAACACGATGCCATCCTTGAACACCGGCGTGGGCACCACGGCCACATTGCCCTTGCGGGCGGCCTTCCACAGCAATTTCCCCGAGTCCGCCGCCACCGCATAGACGTTCTGGTCGCTCAGTTGGATATACTGGCGTTTCCCGCCGAATTCGACCGGCACCAGCGACGAATAGGCCGAGGAATCGGTGATTTCCTGGCAGCGCCAGGCCAGCGCGCCGGTCTGTTGGTTGAGGGCGACCACGGCCCCCTGCGACCCGCCCGGGGTGCAGATGACGTTCTTGCCGTCCGCCAGCGGCGACTCCGAATAACCCCAACCGGACATCATCTTGCCGCCAAAGTCCGCTTTCAGGTTCTTTCGCCAGGTGATCTTGCCGTCGGTGATCTGCAGGCAAACCAGTTCCCCTTGCGGGGTGAGCGCGAATACGCGATTGCCGGCCACGGTCGGCGTGCAGCGCGGGCCGGCGCCATTGGGATTCTCGAACGCCTGGCCCACTTCCGTCGCCCAAGCCTCCTTATGCGTCGCCAGGCTCACCGCGATCACGAACTCCTTGCCGTCCCGGTCGCCCATGGTGAAGAGCAACTTCCCGACGATCGACACGCCGGAAAAACCGCCCCCCAAACCGTTCATTTTCCAAGCCAGCGCCGGACCCTCCTTGGGCCATTCCTTGAGCAGGCCGGTTTCCTGGGAGATATCATCATGGGCGGGCCCGCGGAACTGGGGCCAGTCGGCGGCCAGGGCCACGCTAGCGGTCAGTGCCAGCCCCGCGCAGCAAGCGGAGTTGAGGATGGATCGATGCAGCAGGTTCGTATTCATTTCGCAACAGACTTAAATGGTTCCGGGGAAACCCCGGCAGCCTTCCCAGGGGTTGGTGGACACTCTGCGGGCGACAAAAAATGGTTCTTCGCTCGCGTTCATACGCGGCGCAAGTTGCCAGGCGGACCACGGAGAGTCAAGCACGGAAGGGTGGCACCGAAGAGCCGCCTCCGAGGCCCGCCCGGTTTTTGCTTTCTTTCCCCCTGATTGGGGTTATCTTCTGGCCGACGCATCGGTGACGAGACGATGGATGAACGGAAGGGCGGGGGTGTTCCCGGCGCCGAGGTCCTCGAACGGCCGCCGCATTACTAAAGATGGACGTAGCGCACATAAGAAATTTTAGCATCATTGCCCACATCGACCACGGGAAAACCACCCTGTCGGATCGCTTGCTGCACCGTACCGGCACGATCACTACTCGCGAGATGGAAGACCAGTTGCTCGATTCGATGGACCTCGAAAAGGAGCGCGGCATTACCATCAAGGCCCACCCGGTCACCATGTCTTACCTGGCCAAGAACGGGGAAACCTACGAGCTAAACCTGATCGATACGCCGGGGCACGTGGATTTCTCCTACGAAGTGTCGCGCAGCTTGAGCGCTTGCGAGGGAGCGATTCTCATTGTCGACGCGGCCCAGGGTGTGGAGGCGCAAACGGTGGCCAACGTGCACCTGGCCATGAAACAGGATCTGGCCATCATCCCGGTCATCAACAAGATCGATCTGCCCCACGCCAACATCCCCCAGGCCCGGCAGCAACTCGAGGACATCCTCGCCATCGCGGGCGATTCGGCGATTCTCGCCAGCGCCAAAGAGGGCATCGGGGTCGACGAGATCCTCGAGGCGGTCGTCGAGCGGATCCCGCCCCCCAAGGGAACCGGGGTCGGCATCACCCAAGCCTTGGTCTTCGATTCCTATTTCGATACCTATAAGGGGGTGGTCATCCATGTCCGCGTCTTCGCCGGTGAACTCAAGCCGGGAATGCAGGTCAAACTCTTGCATTCCAGCAAGAGCGTCGAGATCAAAGAGGTCGGCAGTTTCAACCCCAAACCCTATGTGCGCGAAAAGCTCGAGGTGGGCGAAACTGGCTACATGACGGCCAACATCAAGAGCCCGAAAGAGGTGCGGATGGGGGACACGGTCACCGACGCCCGGAACCCGTCGCCGCCGCTGGCCGGGTTCAAAGAGATTCACCCCATGGTTTACAGCGGGATCTACCCGATCAACACCGCGGATTATGAGCACCTGAAGGCCAACCTGGGCAAGTTGCAGTTGAACGACTCGGCCTTTGTGTACCAGGCGGAAACGTCGGTAGCCCTGGGGTTTGGTTTCCGTTGCGGCTTCCTGGGCCTCTTGCACCTCGAGATTGTCCAGGAGCGGCTCCGCCGGGAATACGGGATGGACATTATTGCCACCTACCCGAGCGTCATTTACCAGGTGAAAATGACCGACGGGACTCTGAAGGAGGTGGATAACCCGGCGTTCCTGCCCGAGGCGACATACATCGCCTCGATTCAGGAGCCCATGGTCAAGGCCTTCGTCATTTGCCCCAACGAATACATCGGCGATATGATGGCCTTGATCTCGGAAAAGCGCGGGAACGTGAGCCAGACCGAAACCCTGGACACCCGCCGGGTGATGCTGACGACGACGCTGCCGCTCAACGAGATCCTGATCGATTTTCACGACCGCATCAAGAGCATCACGCGGGGTTACGGATCGATGGATTACGAATACGCCGGCTACCAGGAATCCGAGATGGTGAAGCTCGATATGCTGGTCAACGGCGAGTCGGTGGACGCCTTTTCCTGCATCGTGCATCGGGACAAAGCCGAAACGCGGGGACGCGCCCTGGCTGCCAAGCTCAAAGAGGTCATCCCCCGCCAGCAATATGCCGTCGCCATTCAGGCCGCGATCGGCGGCAAGGTCGTCGCCCGCGAAACCGTCGGCTCGCTCCGCAAGGACGTCACCGCCAAATGCTACGGCGGCGACATCTCGCGCAAACGCAAACTCCTGGAAAAGCAAAAGGAAGGCAAAAAACGCATGAAGGCTTTTGGCTCGGTGAACATCCCCCAGGAGGCGTTCATCGAGGTGCTCAAGGCCTGACCGAGTTTCCCCCGACGACCAGCCCTCATCCGCATCATGACACTCCAATGGTTTTTCTCGCCAACGGTCCGCCACGCCACCGCGATGGGCAAGCATGTGCAGAAGTTGCTCAACCACCAGCGCGACATCCTGCCGGCACAGAACGTCGAGAAGCTCGACGCGGCGATCGCTAACACCTGGCAGGCGGTGGCCGCCAACCTGCCCAAGGCGGACCTGGAAAAAGAGATGCAGAAGCTCGAGGAGGCCGCCAACCAGTGGCTCAAGCCTTACCCCAATGCCGTCTGGCGGGAGAATTTCGAGGTGCTCCTGGTGGCGCTGGCCGTCGCCATGGGGATCCGGACCTTCTTCCTGCAGCCGTTCAAAATCCCCACCGGCTCGATGCAGCCGACCCTTTACGGCGTCACCTCGGTGAACCTGAAAAACCAACCCGACTTCAAAATCCCCACCGGCCTGGAGCGTGTGCGGCAGTGGTTCGCCGGGGTTTCCTATGTCCGCGTGGTGGCCGAAAGCGACGGCGAATTCGAAGGGGCCGAACCCCCCGTGCGTTTGCTCATCTTCAATATCAAGCAAACGATCCACGTCGGTGGCCGGGCCTACACCCTCTGGTTCCCGCCCGATTGGGGCGCGCCGCCCAGCGGCACCCTCGAGGCTCGGGCCGAGTTGATGCCCCGCCAATCCTTCAAGAAGGGCGAGGACATCGTCAACGTGAAGGTCGCCGCCGGCGACCACTTGTTCGTCGATCGGGTTTCCTTCAACTTCCGGGCCCCGAACCGCGGCGAGATCGTGGTGTTTGAGACCCGGGGCATACCCCGGTTGGATCAAGACCAGTTTTACATCAAGCGGTTGGTGGGCTTGGGCGGCGAGACTTTGTGTCTCAAGCAGGATTTCGAGGTTCGCGTGCCGGCCGCGGGTGGCGACGTGCCGATCGGACACCTCCTGGTGGATGGCAAACCCCTGTCCGCGGCCACGCCGCACTTCGAAAATGTCTATTCCCCCTACGGCGCAGCCAAGCGCGCGCGGGGCGAGTCCCCCACCAATGTGCTGAGCTACCTCGAAAACCACTATTTCGAGCACGCGATGATCGAAAACCTTGCGGCCTCGCGGGAGTTCACCATCCGGACGAATTATTTGTTCGTGATGGGGGATAACACGATGAACAGCCTCGACTCGCGTTACTGGGGTGACTTCCGGGCCTCTTCCGTGATCGGCAAGTCCTTCTTCGTCTATTGGCCAATTACGGAACGGTTTGGCTGGGGTTACCGCTGAGCGGCCGGCGGGCCAGGGGTGATTTCTGAAGGTAACTTTAGCCCCCAACTCGTGTCGCAGGTTTCCCAACCCAATACCACTAGCATTTGAATGTCTGGACATCCCCTTTGTCCCGAAGGGACTCTTGACAATAGCCCAACGTTTCAACGTTGGGTGGCATCAATTCGGGGTTGCTTTAGTCCCGAGGGGACGGCTGAGTAAACACCAGATTGATGACGACGAACCGCATTCGTAGGGCTGAATCTCAACCGTCCCTTCGGGACAGCAACGAACGCTGCCCCCCCACAATTTCTAGTGGCTTTGGACGTTCAGTCTGCGCTACGGGCACACGGTTGCGCGCGGCCCGCAAGACGATGAGTTCCCCCCCGGCTCGCTCTAAGCCACCGCTGCTCTCCTCGTTCCGCCCAGCGCAGCGAAGATCACCAGCACCAGGCCGATGATCAAGAGTGCCAGGGCGCGGCTCGCGCCGGAGGCCACTTTGACGGGTGAGGCGTTCAGGCGGATGCGAAGGTCGGCGGCGGAGTCAACCACCACCGAGCGTTTGAAGGTCAGGACCCGGCCCTGCTCGGGGATGCTGGCGCGGAGGGCGGCGGGCGTGGTGATGGCGGCGTCCTGTTGCTGGATGAGCCGCTCGGCCAGCCGCAGCAGGGCGGCGTTGTCGTCGGTGGAGTTCCGGTCGAGCATTTCCTTGGCCGCTTGCCGGGTGAAGCCCAGTTCCTTGCGGCCGTGGAGTTCGTGGAACTTCGCCGCGATTGTGGAGGGGCCGCCGGCCGAGGTGGCCTGGCGGACGTTCAGGCCGACCACTGCCTGCTGGAGTTTGATATTCTGGAGCTGAACCCGGGCATCCTCGTTAAAGGCGGGGTCTTGGGACGAGAGACCGTAAGCGGCTTGGAAGGCCCGGCGAGCCTGTTGCGGGTCGCCTTGGTCCATGGCGCTATTGCCGGCGGCCAGCAGGCTCTCCGCCTGCCGCGTGCGTTCGACTTGGATGGCGGCCTCGTTCTGGAGATAATTCTGGATGTCCACCGTGGCGGAAGCCCCGGCGAGGTCCTCGCGCTGGAATTGGAGTGAGCCCTCGGCATGTTTGACCTGCCATTTGTCGCTCATGGTGACGCGCCAGGTGACGTTCTCCAGGGGCAGATCGAACTTGGGGGCCAGGAGCTCCAGATCGAGGGTGGAGGCCCCGGCCGTCCCGACCCGACAGGTATAGAAGAGTTCGACCGCAACCGAGCTGCCGTCCTGGGCCGGTTGTTCGATGGGGATGAGGATGCGGTCCTGTTCGCGCCAGGGCCAGACCCCGTTTTGGTGGACGAAGGCGAACCAGAAATGGGCGTCCTTGGGCAAGGTCACAGCGAGCAGGCGTTTGTCGCCGGGCTGCATCTCCATCCGGACATGGGTGAGCATAACGGCCTCGTCCGAAATCACCGAAGTGAAGGTGACGTTATTGACCCGGGCCGGCAGCAGTTGCGCGGCTTCGTGACGTTCCAGTTTGAGCGCGAGTTGGAAGGAGGGCTCGACCAGCCGATACGCGAAGTTGGCGGCGGCGGTTGGCAGGTCCTGCTGGAGCGTCCGCGGGATGCTCTGCCATTCGGCGGGTTGCAGGCCCGGCGGGAGGGCGTCGACGCGCAGTTGGAGCCGCCCGGCGGATTGCACCGTGACGAACCCGCGCTGGAGGTTGACCTCCCCGGCCTGGACGCCGGGAATGAGGATCTCGGCGGCCTGTTCCGGGATGAGGGTCTGGTAGGTGACCTGGAGGAAATAGGCGCCGATGATGCGGCGATGCAGTTTGATCTCATAGCCTTGCAGCCCGTTGGTGAGCGCCTCGGGCAGCGGCAGGAAATCGGCCACCTGATCCCCCTGGAAATGAACGCTCTCGGCATTGGTCGGCAGAAAGACGTGGAGAGCCTTCAACCCGGCGGTGTCAATCTGGTATTGCAAATTGGCGGTGACCTTGACCTGGGCTTCGTTGACCAAGGCGTGCTGGAGGCTGGTGACCTGAATCCAGGGATCGACCTGTTCGATGGCTAGCGTCAGGTTCCACGGGACCTGCAACACCCGAAACGCCAGGACCCCTTTCTGGGGGCTTTCGGCGCGCTGCGGGTCCAACTGGGTGACGCCCTCGGAGGCGGCCACTTGCAGCCGCAAACCTTGTTCGGGCACGAGCAGGAGCGTGCCGCGCTGCTTGTTGGCCTCGCGGAAGATCAACTGCGGCGCTGGCCAGTTCTTGGCCGCCTTAACCCCCGGGCCCGCCAAGGTGATGGCGAACTGTTGCTGGCCTTCGGTTTTGCCCGTCAAATGGAGCGTGATGACCCGGGCCGTGTCGCTCTTGGCCTCGGTCCAGTGGCTCAGGGCCGGACCGCTGATTGATTCAACGTCGAACCCGGCGGGCATCACAAAGCTCAACCGGAAAATGCCCGCACGGGTGATGGTGACGGTGGCCTTTCCGGCCAGCACGGTGCGGTCCTCGCCGAGCGAAACCGTGTCCCGGGCCTCGACCCGGACATCCGGTTCCACGGCCGAGGCCTTGAGGGTCGCGGTCACTTTCGGGTCCGAGTAGCGGAAGGCCCGGCGGACCGCGATCCCCGGCACCTTGGCTTGCAACGTCGAGAGCAGTTCGGCGGGGTAATCCTCCAAATTAATCGGGGCGAGGGCCGAGGCGGTGACACCATCAAGTTGGACCTCGGTGCCGGTCGCCACGCCGAGCAGGCCGATCTGGCCGGCGGCGCCGTCGATGCTCAGCAGGCCAAAGTCGTGCTCGAAGGGTAGGGGACCCGTCGCGATCTGGGAGCGGACCAGGATGAGGAAGGGCCGGGATTGCGGCGGATTGAGGGTCACGCGGAGTTTCCGGGTGTCCGGATCGAAACGCCAGAGCGAGACGACGGAGACTGCTGGCGAGGCGGGGGCGGGGGTGCCTTCGGCGGGCGGGGCGGCCCGGGTGGCCTCGGTGACATCGGTGATGGTCGCCCCTGGGGGCACATTGAGGACCAATTCGCCCAATTCACCTTGGGCCGGCCGGATGGCCACCAGGTGCGCCCCTTCGATTACCCCGGCGGCCGGAACGGATAGTTGGGTGATCTCAGCATAAAATACGGCCTTCTCCCGTTTGACATCACGGCTGCGCGGTTTCCAGGTGACCTGGGTCTCGCCGGCGGGAGCCAGGACGAGCGTGGCGAGGGTGTTGCTGCCTGAGGTGGTGCGTTCGGTGGAAACCGCCTGCGGCGACGACACGTCCACATCCAAGTTCACGAGGGTGAGGGTGAGTCGGTTTACCAGACCGGGCGCCACCGGGAGGGCTAGCCCGCTCTCCCGGCCGCCGGAGGCAATCCGAAGCTCGTAACGCACCTCGATGTCGTACTGGCCGGCCCGGCTCGCTAGGAGCCGGTGGGTGTCCTTGGATCCCGGCGGACTCTTTTGCAGCCGCAACGCGTTGGTCGGGCACTTCACCTGCGTCAGCACGGCCGGTTCCAACAGCAGCGGCAAGGACTCCCCTTTCTTGGCGTCCCATCGGATTTTCGCCGTTCCGAGCGCGAATTTGTCCTCGACCCGCAGGTCGTGGGTTACCGAGTCGGCGACCGGTGTGGGGGGCGGTGCGGCGAGCCCGCTGACCGCAGTCAGCCACCAGACCAGGCCGGCCCCCAGGAGGAGCGTGGCGGCCGGGGCCCCGGCCGTGGGTGGCGCCGCGGGAGGCGAAGCCGGCGCGCCCGTAGGGCGGCGAGGCAATCCCCAGAGCGGCCTTACCGCCGGGAAGACGGCGTGGCGGAGCAGGAACAAGGCGACCACGCCCAGGAACAGCGGCGTGCCATTGGGCCAGCGCAGCGCCGTCCACGCCACTACCAGCCAACCTGCGACCCGGCAAACCTGTTTGACGGCGGAGGCCTGGCTAAGCCAGCCACCCACCCAGACCGCCAACGCCAAGAGGATCGGCCAGGCATCTGCCAGCACTTCCGCGCTGGTGGTTTTGTCGGGGAGGTTCAAGAGTTCAATGCTCAGCGCGCTGCCGGCTTGTTGGACCGGCGCCAGGAACAGGAGATCCCGGTCCAGTGCGCGATGCTCGCGGGTAGCCGGTTCGATCACGTTGCCAAACAACAGGCCGGCCACCACCAGGGCCGCCAGGACCGCCACCGAGCCGACCAGATGCCGGGGACTGAAGCGGAACACGCCGGCCTGCCCGGCCCATTTTGCCACCAGCATGGCCGCCGCTGCCAGGGCCAGCATCACCCACAAGTTGAGCATCAGGTTTTGCTTCGGATCCAAGGGACCGAGCGGCCTGAACGCCGCGAAACCGGAGATGTCCGTCGGGCGGGCGGCGGGGGCTAACGAGCCGCGCACGTAAGCCAGGCGCTGGCCCGCATCGGGTTCGAGCCGCCATTCGGCGAGCATGACGGGGGCGCTGACCATCGGCGCGCCCACCGTGAGCCGCTCGGGGTCGGTCGACTTGGCGGCGAGCTTGAGATCGATGGTGAGCACCGCGTTCGGATCCGCGCGCTGGGGCAGCGGAATGAGATGGGATTTGGCGTCGAGCACCGGCACGACGCGGGCGCCATTGACAGAGACCGCCCACAGGCTGGTGCCGGGCGGCAAGGTCAGCCGGAAGTTGGGGTTGCCCCGGCTCTTGACGAAATAGCGGGCATCGGTGAGCACCTGGCCCTCTTTGGAAATGTGGTTGGTGATGGAGGCGCGGTCCACCACCTGGTTGAGTGATTCGCCCTGGGCCAGGGGGCTCAGGGCCAGCTTCAGATCGAATGGTCGCGAGGCGTATCGGTAGGCGGCGAGGATCGGGGAATCGAAAAAAAGGCGGTATTCGGGCGGTACCTCTCCGGTCTCGAGCCGCAGCAGGCCGCGGGACGCAGACTCGGTTTTCACCTCGAATTGGTGATCGCTGATCACCAGCGTATAGCCCTGCTCGGTTTGCGCGTCGAGCGGGCGCGCGCCGGTGAAGGTCAGCGTCTCGCCTTGCGGTTTGAACGGCCGCTCGTAGGTGGCCAGCAGGGTGTACGCCCCGGATACCGGGGTCTGTAACTGGACCGCGTAGCCGCCCTCGACCTTCTGCCAGTTTCGGATGTCTTTGCCGGTAAACTCGACGTTGAAGTACTCGGCGGAAAGCTCGACTTTGAAGGCGGGGACGGGCGCGCCCGAGACCACGTAATTGAACAAGCTGCTGCCGTAAGCGATGCCCTCGCCGATCGAGAACAGGTGGAGGGCATCGACTTGCACGGTTTGGGGGAGTCGTTCAACTCTCATCGCCGCTTGCCAGGCTGGGTCGCTCAGGCGGAACGCGGATTGGATGCCGGCGACTTTGCGCGGGAAGAAGGCCGTGGCTATCTCGGTCAGCGCCTGGCTGCGTTCCGGGGTGAGCCGGAAGCCGGCGTCAGCCGCGACCGCGACGTGGCCGCGGAGCGACTTGGCTTTGGCGACCTCGAGGCGAGGCAGGGACCACGACGCCCCGACCTCGGCCTTGTTCCGCTCCAAGCGCAAGCTCACCACCTGCCGGCCGGTGATCGGCTGCCCATACACCAACCGCAACTCGGCTTCGGTTTGCTCCGCGGGCTCGCGCAGGAAATAGTCGTTCAGCCCAGTGGCGTTGAGTTGAGCCACGGCGTAGCCCTTCGGAACGCGCAGGACCAATTCCCGCAGCGGCGCTTCCCGGATGTCCAACTCGATCTCGGCGTCGATGGCCAGTTCGTTCTCCCCGAGGTGATAGACGACAATCTCGGAGACCGAGAGCTCCGGCAGGATCTGGTCGGCCTGGATCTTGAGGCCAAAATCGACCCCGGAAAAACGGTAGGCGAACCGCTGGCTGCCGGTGGGTTTCAGCAGGGCACGCGTCGCATCGCTCTCGGGGAATTGCTCGGGGGAAATCTGGGAAAGACCGGTAGCCTGCGCCACTTCCAGGCGCACCGCGCCCTCGTTGAGGATGCGGTAATAGCCGGCAAACCGCGTGGCGGCTTCCGGGCGGATCAGGGTGGCTTCCACCGTCTGCGGGAAGGCGGCCAGCGGGGTTTGCACCTGCGTTTGCAGCGCGAAATGATCTTTCTGGGGCTGGTTGAATTGGACCACGAGCCGGCGATCCTCGGTCCCCGAGATGGGCTCGACATTCCAGGCGAGCACCTGGTCGCCCTGCACCCGCGTGACTTCACCCGCGCCGCGCAGCAGCAGGGCGACGCGGCTCAACTCGCCTTGCATGATCTTGAAGTCGAACAGGCTGACCTGGCGCATGAGACCGGGGCTGACACTGATTTGCGAGAGCATCTCGGCCGCATAGAAGAGCTTGCCTTCGGCCTCGGGGCGGGCCTCCTTCCAGGCCAGTTTGACGGCGCCATCGGGCGGCAGGTAGCTCAGAAAGTCGCTCCCGGTGCGGTTGGGGCGCGAGGCGCCGACGAATTCAAACTGGGTGTCCGCCGCCAGGCCATGCAGGAGGATGGGTTGCA
>Ga0316227_1003281_pt1 | contig 13184 bp, 7 predicted proteins | sample TBH18019metaG_FD_206012 | JGI IMG/M metagenome (GOLD analysis project Ga0316227, IMG submission 206012) | Freshwater microbial communities from Trout Bog Lake, Wisconsin, USA - TBH18019 | ecosystem: Environmental > Aquatic > Freshwater > Lake > Hypolimnion/Profundal zone | place: USA: Wisconsin... | reverse complement strand
GCACCCCGGGGGAACCCCGAGTCCCCGGTCGAGCACCTGGATCTCGGCCAAAGGCAGGCGTGCGTTTGAACGCCGAGCGCGCAGCGTGATCTCCTTGGATTGACCGCAGTATTTTTCGGCGTTGGACAGAAGGTTAACCAGGACCTGCGCCAGCGCGTCCGGATCACCTCGGACGAAGAGCGGCGTTTCCGCCAACTCACAATCAAAGCGGAATCCCAGCGACTCGAGGTGCGGCCGGTAGGCCGAGGCGGTTTCGGAGACCAGCGCGGCGGCATCGCAGCGTTCGAACTGGTATTTCTTCTCGCCCCGTTCGAGGCGGGCGAAATCGAGGACGTTATTGATAAGCCGGGTCAGCCGGCCGGCCTCGGCGGTGATGATCCCCAGGTAAGCTCGTTGCTTCTCCGGGTCTCCGACGCGTCCCTCAGCGAGCAATTCGGAAAACATGCGAATGGAAGTCAGCGGGGTCTTAAGTTCGTGGGAGACGTTGCTGACGAAATCCGTTTTCTGCCGGGCTAAAGCTAATTGCCGATTCAAGTCGGCAACGATGAGCCAACCACCGACCCCGATGGCCAGCACGAGGACCGCGATTAACAGCCCGAGCGTCAGGCGAGCCGCCTGCGCTGAGCGGGCGAACCGCCCTGGGTCAAGCAGGTAAATGGCGAGTTCCCAATGGGGCAGGACTTCGCTGATTTCGGTGGCCACAAAAGGGTGCTTCCAGGGGGCCCGGAATTGGGGATGGGAAAGGGCGGCTGGTTTGGCCTGGTCATTGAGCAACGCCAGGCAAATCTCATCGCTGAGCGGGTTGGGCACGTCCATCACGAACGGGTGTAATTGCTCGACCAACCGCGGCAAGGACAATTGCGCGCCGAACACCAGTCCGGGATCGCGTTCCGGCCGCTGCCACAGCAAGACATTGAGCTGGTTGTTCACGAAGCGAGCCAACACGCCTTGTCGAGCCTCGCCAATGAGTTGGCGAAACTCACCACTGGCGGCCGCCAATTTGGAATTCTGATTGTTGTCCATCATCCCGTTGTTCAGGGAATTGAGGACCGGTTGTTGCGGGACGACATTCCGCGATTGAGATTTGAAGGCGGGTCGTTTGACGCCCTCAGGCGGTGGTGTGGCGGGCCCCGGAATATTCTCCGCCGAACCGTCCTGAGCTAAAGTGGGGAATTGCTGCAGGGAACCGGTAATGGGCGGGGGAGGGCTGGGGGCAGGGGTTTGGGGGGTTTGGGACAGCGTCGCGGCTTGCGACGGACTAGCCGCACTCTGGTGGCTCTGCGCCAGGCCGTTCATCGGCGCACCTAGGACTTGCGGTTGAGCACTGCGGCCTGGCGCTTGAGGGCTGGGACCGGGGCGCTGGCTGGAGTCGGAGAGCTGCGCCGCTTGAGTTCCTGGCCCAGGATTCGGGAGGACCGTTTGTGATTGGCCGAGAGCGTTATTCCAATAGACTTCGGCACTCTCACGGTTGGCCAGGAATTGGTGGTTCTGCGCCCGAAAGCTCGTGGCGTCCGGTCGGCTAGCTGCGGGGGGCGAAAGCAGGTCTCCCGTGAGGCTTACGGCGAATCCGACCTGGGCCAGAGGCCAATCCTGACGGAGCAAGGTATCGAAGTTGCGGGCTGCTTCGGGTGTCGCATGTTCTTCCAGGATCCCGGCCAGGCGAGCCTGAAAGGCTCGCTGGCATTCGGCCAGTACTTCCTGTATCGCTCGAGCCTTGGCGTCCACAATACCCTGATAAAGGAGTGATTGTTGGCGCTCCAAACGCAACTCTTGGTCGCGCAAGGAGCGCACTGCCAGCCAGGCCAGGAGCAGGCTGGGCACAAACACCGCCAGCACGAAAACCAGCGCGACTTTCTTCATAGACTCGGACCACTATGACGGTTCGCACGGGCGGAGGTGTCAGTCGCTCGCAAAAGAGATGTAAAAAGGCGGTAAAACCGCCAGTGCTACTCGGCGCCCATCAGGTGGTCGAGCACCATCATGTCGAGGGCGGCATAATCACGGTTAGCAATGAGCCGCTGAGCCGCTTTTTCGTCGAAACTACGAACTTTTTCCACCAGGCGAAGGAAGGTGCGGCGGCTGTTTTCAAGATGTGCGCCCCAATGCTCCACTTTGGTGGTGCGGTAGGGGTGAACATCAAAGGCCACGAACTCCCCGTCGCTGCCATAGCCTCCCCGTTCGAGGGCGCGGACCTGGTTAAACGCGGTCCGCAAGTTGGTACTGGCGAACGGCTTGTCCTGGTCGAACTTGAGGCCGTTTTGATCATTGAGGTGCAACGACCAGAGCTTGCCGAAGGTCATGGCGAAATCAATTTCGTCGGCGGGGTCCAAACCGGCCAGCATCGCGTGGGCGGATTCGATGAGGCAGCCGACCCGTTTGGAATCACAGGTGAGCTGGGCGATGGCCAAGGCGTGGCCAATCGTCGGCACGTAGGCGTGATCCATGGGTTCGTTGGGCTTGGGCTCGATCGCCAGGCGAATACGCTTATCGTGGGCCAGCATTTGGTCCATGGCCTCGACCAGGAATGCAAAACTACGGCGGGCATTCTTGGACTCGCGCAGATACGTTCCCTCGCGCGCCAACCAGAGCACGATCAGGTCGGTATCCAGGTAGTTGGCGATGTCGATGCAACGCAAGGAGCGCTCGATGGCGTAGCGGCGGCACTTGGGATCATTGCTGGTGTAGGCGCCGTCGATGGTCATCGGGCTAAACCAAAGGCGGGGCGCCACCATTTCCGCGATGATGCCGGCGTCGTCGAGTTTGCGCTTCAACTGCTTGGCCTCCGTGCGGATTTGTGCGGCGTTCTTGGTATCGATGTCCGGGACCGCATCGTCATCATGGAACATCATGGCGTCGAAGCCAAGTTGCTTGAGGCAATCCAGTTTCCAATCAAAGGTCTGTGCCGGACGAGTTGGGGGCCCGTAGGGGTCTTGTCCCTCGCTGAGGTTCCACGGGCCGAAGCTGAATTTGTAGCGCGATCGTTTTGCCATAATGTGAGGGAAGTTAGTGGGCCGCCCGCCAGGAGAAAAGCAAAATTCCGCGTGCAATCCGTTTCAAAGGTGGTATAACCGAAACGAGAGCGCATTTATGAAGATCACCAACCTAGAGAACCAAGCACCAACGGCACCCCAGGGGCGGGTCGCCTTCCTGGATGGGCAGAATGAGTTGCCGATGCTCGAGATCACCACCCCGTGGAGCACGGCGGAGATTTACTTGAACGGCGCGCATGTGACGCATTTCAAGAAGCAGGAAGAGCCGCCGCTCTTGTTTATGAGCCAATGCAGCCGGTTTGCCGAGGGGCAGCCGATTCGCGGGGGCATCCCGATCATTTTTCCCTGGTTCGGCCAGCGCGAAGGTCTTTCGCAGCACGGTTTCGCCCGCGTGAAGACCTGGGAAGTTAAGGAAGTGCTGCCCGCTCCCGATGGTTCGGTCAGCGTGCGGTTGCGCCTGCCGGAATGCAACGAGGCCTGCACCCTGCCGGCCTTTTCGGTCGATTATGTCGTCACCGTCAGCAACACGCTCACGTTGGAATTGCAGACGACCAACCAATCCAAGGATGACATATTGACCTTCGAGGATTGTCTCCACACTTATTTCGAAGTGGGCGACTGCACCGCCATCAGCATCATCGGACTCAAGGGTGTGTCGTACTTGGACAAAGTGGCCAATTTTGCGGCTGCCACCGAGACGAACGACGCGATTCGCATCGCCTCTGAGGTGGATCGTGTCTATCGGGACACCGCGGGGCCAGTCGAGATCCTCGACCCGCGCTTTGGGAGGAAGATTCTCGTGGACAAGCAAGGCTCAGCTTCGACCGTGGTGTGGAACCCTTGGATCGCGAAATCCCAGAAGATGCCCGATTTTGGGAATGATGAGTACGAACGCATGGTCTGCGTGGAATCCGGTAACGTCGGTGCCAACGAGATCAAACTGGCGCCGGGGCAGACGTCGGTGCTTACCGTCCGATTAAGCAGCGAACCGCTCAAGTGATCCCGGACTGGCGAGCCAAGCTTCGGCGCAAGTCCTGCTGGCACTGGGTATAGCCGACCAGGAAAAGCACGAGGTCGCTCAACAGGGTGAAAACGCAGCACACCGCGCAGCCCGTGGAGGGAAGGATCACCACAAAGAGGATGGTCAAACCGGTCGCATAAGTCGGGTTTTTCACTTTGAGTGAAAGCCACATGCCGAACCAGCGGATGGCGAGCAGGTCAAGCAGCAGGCTCAGGGTGAGCCCACCACCTACCGCCCAAAGCGGACCGATCAGGTCCCAGGACGGACGGGCTCCGATCGCGAGGGTCCAGAGCAATCGGATGAGCCCCGGTACATAGAGAAGACCGAGAAAACTCGCGACCGGCGCCAGCATCACTTTCTGGAAGGCCTGGGACTGCCCGTCGATGATTTCCCGGCTGGTCAGCGGCGTGTAGAGGAGCAACTCCAGGAGACCGTCCCGGCGGGCCTCCGCGAAGAAACGGCAGCTTTGGACGGCCAACAAGGCTTTGATCAAGAACGCGAAAACCATTCCGACTCCTGCCATCACGGTCATCTCGGCTCCGTTCCCCTGTCCAGTCGGGAGGAACAGGGTGCCGAGAGCGATGAGCGCCCAGGCGGCCACGATCATCCACAGGGAGCGGCTTACGGCCCGGTTGCAACCGGCCAACCAAAGGACGGGATTGACCTCCAGTTCGTCCGACCGGCGTCGCGCGCGTGTTTCGGGCGTACCCAGTCCCCACTGGCGCCAGCCTTCCCACGCGGACAAGGCAGTACCTTTGACGCCCACCCCTTTATCCTGCCAGGCGTAGGGTAGGACCCAGGCTGACAGCCCCAGGAAGAGCCAGGACAGGAGATGGGAGGCCGCGAGGCTCCACCAATAGGTGTTGCGATGGAAGAGGTAAATCGGCTCCATGGCGTAGCTGTAGCAATAGAAGGGACTGATCCAAGCCAGGGGCGTCCAGCGCACCAGCGGCGGGAGGTGAACGGCAGATGCGGCGAGCAAGGGCAAGCCGGCCGCGAAGAACAATACCAGGCCGAGCGCGCCCCCCATCGCGCGTTGTGAATCGCGCGAGACCGCGGAAACGAGCAGGCCGGCGGTCAGCGAGAAGAACAACGCGTTGACCAACGCCAAGGCCATGCGCGAGAACTCACCCCCGGTCAAGCCACCAATGAGAATGGGCAGGCCGGCCAGGGGGAGCAACGCCAGCAGCCCATAGAGGGCGTTGAGGGAGCGGGCAGCGAACTTGCCCAGGACAACGTCATAGCCCTTGAGGTCGGTGAGGAATAACAATCCGAGGGTGCCCTCGCGCTTTTCCTCGCTCAGGCAATCGGCAGTAAGGAAGATGCCCGCCATCAGGGAAAGCCCGAAGGCGTAGGCGGTAAAGAGGCCGAAGGCGCTATTGCCCACGCTTCCTCCGAAGCGCAGCATCTGGGCGTAGAGCAAGGAGAACAAACTCACTACCAAGGCCAGAATAGTGGCCCACCAACGGACGCGGTAAGTGCTTTTTCGGCGGGCCGCCTCGCGCAGTTCACGGTCGACTATGGGCAGGAAGGTCATGGGACCGTCCGGGAGTCAAATCGCCCCGCCGCGGCGATGCGGAATTCGCTGTGGAGCTTGAATCGAGCCCAGGCAGCGAAGCCCAGGTCTACCGCCACTCCGAAGAGGAGCCACAGGTTGAACCAGGTGTAGCCGCCTGGCTCGTAGCGGTTGGTGGCCGCAGCCATCGCCAGGAGCAAGGCGGCGATCCCCAGGGCGACCCAGGGGACGATCAGGATGCGGAGTGCGTTGCCATAAAAGGCGCGCTGCGGGCTCTTGGCGGTCAGCCCACGCCACATCCCCAGCCAGTAGAGCGCAAGCGAATCCAACAGGAGCATGACCATGCCCATGGAATAGAACCAGATGATGAAACGCGGGTCATCGTCCGGGCCCAGATCGTGGAGGGTGCTGAGCATAAAGGTGAGGAGGATTCCCTGGATGACCAGGACGGGGGCGAGAAACTGGCGGGCCATCGCCAGCCATTGGCCGCGCAGGATGTCCGGAACGGCGAGGGAAGTGGAAAGCAGCAGTTCGAGTGTGCCCTCTTGCCGTTCCTCCGCGAGTTGTCGGCAAGATTCCGCAGCGACCCAGACTTTGATCATGGAGTTAAGGGTGAGGCCAGTCATCAGGTACACGGCTGAGTTCAGCCAGTCCTCGCGGCCGAGCCGGACCAGCAGTCCGGCCCAGATTAAGGCCAGCACCCCCAGAACGCCCCAGACCTGGGCTGGACGCCGGCGCGCACGGGCGGCCAGCCAGAAGAAGGCGTTCGTGTCCAGCAACTCGCGGCGAAAGCTCCTCCGATCTTCGGCGTCGCCGTCGCTCCCAGGCCACCAGCGTGCCGGCCAACGCGGAACCGAAGTGGTCCTGGGCCGATCCTGCCACGAGTGGCGGGCAACGACACTGGCGGTCCCGAGGAAGATCCAGCCCAGGCCGTGGACGATCCCGAGTGACCACCAGAAGGACAGGTTCATGGTTCTAAACTGGGCGTCAAAAGCCATGGCAAAGGTGAATAGGGGGCTCGGCAGGAGCAGCAGTTCTTGCGCTTTGGACCACTTCCGGAAAGCCTCTAGAATGCTGGCGGTGACCGGAGGGACGATGGCAAAGAGCAGGATCAAGAGGAGCATGATCGCCGTCGCCTTGCGTCCGGATAGACTCATGGCCGAGACGGCCAGCCCCAGGGTGAGCGAAAAGAACAGGGTATTCAGGATAACTAACGCCATCCGTCCGAACTCGCCCGGGGTGACGCCGCCGATCAACAACGGGACCCCGAGCATCGGCACCACGGCCAAAACGCCGTAGAGCGCTCCCAGGGAGGTGGCAGCCAACTTGCCGAGAACCACATCGTACCCGCGCAAATCGGTGAGAAACAGGAGCCCGAGCGTCCCCTCTCGGTTTTCGCGGCTGAGGCAATCGGCGGTAAACCAGAGGCCGCTCAACAGGCAATAGAGCGCGGTGCTGCCAGTCATGATGCCGAACATCGGCACCGCCAACTGGTTTCGCGGGCTGTTCTGGTTCATCAGGAACCACCAGGTCCCCAGGACAATGGCGGCCACGGCCGCGCTGACGCGGAGCCAAAAGGTGCCCCGCTTCCGCGCGCTAACGCGCAGTTCCCGGGCGACTATGGGCAAGAAACTCATCGGTGGACAGCTTAGACGGAGCGGCTACTGCATCGCAAACTTTCGGTGTTCGAGATGGTGCTGCAAGATAAAGAGAAAGGCCCCCGCGAGCGGTAGTTGGATCAGAAGTGTGAGCACCACCGGCAGGTGCGACGGGAGCATTGCCGGCCCGGGGAAGGTCTCGCGGAGGGATCGGACGGAATCGACCGCTAGCAAGGCCAGGACCGCCGGCAAGAGGACTCCCATCACGATCGTCCACAGGAAGGCGGCGACAAAGGTCTTGCGGGCGAGGGAATAGTAGAGCCCGATTACCGGGAGGGTCGCGAACGTCCCCGCATAGAGGAGCGGCACGTCCCGGTCCCGCCAGATGGCCAGGCAGTAGAGCCACAAGCCAGTCAATAGGGCCTGCGGAAGGAAGAACTTTCCCCACAGTCCGCGGAGCCGGCCGCCAATGATCTGTTGCTCACTCAAGGGAGTGACCAGGAGGAGTTCCAGCACGCCGGTTTCGCGCTCGCGGCGGAAACTCCCGGCGGCGCTGGCGGCCACATTCAACACGAGGAGCCAGGCCAGCGCATGTTGGATCCCATAGAACGAGGACAGAGCAGGGTAACCTGTGGTCAGTAATGCCGAATAGACACAGATGACCACGGCGGTCCACCCCCACACGACCAGGCGCGCGCTCCAGGTTCGTCGTTCGAGCCAGCCGACCGGGTTTCGATGGAGCTCCCAGCGCATCCACCGATGGAAGGACCTTCGAAAGAACAGGGGGGTGGTGAATTTGCGCTGGAGCCAGACCACTCGAGCCGAAGGCGGTTCCTCGCGCCAGACCCGCTCCACCGTCTTGCCCGTCACGCGGAGCACTAGCCAGAGGGCCCCGAGGAAGGACAGGGCAGTGACTGCCGCAAAGGCCCCGACTGACCAGAACCACCAGAGGGGCTTGATGAGTTCGATGGCCCAAAAGCCGTCCCAATCCGTGACGAGTGGAAACGACATGGTGATCAGCCAATCCAGGTTCAGAAAGTCCAGTGCAGGGGCGCGCCCCCGGGCGAGGATCGCAGCCAGGGTCATGGTCAAAGACATGCCGGTCAGGAAGACGAGGAAAAAGAGCAGGCTCAGGATGCTGGCGGCCGCCAGGGATCGCATGGCGTTGCGGCTGCGGGCTGAGGCGACGAGTCCCGCCGCCAGGGCGAGGCACAGGGAACTGAAGCTGACCATGACGGAGAGCAAGCCTTCCTTCCAGCTTACCCCGCCCGCGATGAATGGAATCGTCAACGCGGGCAGAGCCGCGAGCCAAAGGGAGAAGGCGCGGAGCCCCTGGGCCATCGCCTTGGCCAGCACGATGGAGGCGGGTCGGAGCGGGGTGAGGAAGAGCAGGGCGAGGGTCCCCTCTCGCCGCTCGCGGCTGATGCAATCCGCCCCGAGCATCGGGACCAGTACCCAGATCGCTGCCAAGAGCGTACAGTGCATCAAGTGAAAAAGATCCCCGCCGATGTTCCGACTCACATCCACGGTCAGCCAGTAGAATCCGGCGGCCAGCAGCAGCGCCGCCACCGCCATCACCCGCAAGGCATAGGTGAGCGTCTGCCGCGCTCCGATGCGCAGTTCACGTTCGACGACGGGCAGCAGGTTCATCAGGTAGCGCGGCTCAAAAGTCTGAAGGATCCGGCATCCTTAAGCCGCAGAATCGTCCCCAACCGGCGCCGGGCGCGGCCGATCATCCACAGAAAGTAACCCATCACCAACAGTTCCGCAGCCAGGGATGGGATTTGGTGAGTGAAGTTGTAGCTTTGCGACCGATTCCGATAGAACCCGAAGAGGAACGTCTGGAGGTACCCCTCGCAGGCGAGGTGGAGGACATACGGGAAAATCATCGCCAGTAGCAGGGTGCGCAGAATTATCCCAGACTGCGTACGGGATCGAAGCCCCAGATCCATCGCGAGCCAGCCGACACAAGCGACTGAGATCATGGTGTGGAGCGATCCGACCACGGCCGGCAAGACGTGCTGCAGGGTCCAAACCCAGGCGCTCCCGTAAAAGAAGCCGCCCGGACCCAACTGGGCCACGCTGGTTGTGTTCCACAGACCCGCCGGGAAGAGGATACTGGTCCAGCACAAGAGGGTCATCGCTATTACGGGCCCGGTTGCCCCACGCTTCAGGGCGGTCCATTGGCCCTGAACTAGTGCCGCAGGTTCGAGACTGGTGGTCAACAACAGTTCGAGTTCACCACTGGCTCGCGCTCGCATCAGAAACTGGCTCGCCCCCCAGGCAAAAAGCCCGCACACGACGCCAGCCACGACCAACCCGGGCAACTGTATCGAGAGAAAGCCGAGTCCAAAGACGCCTCGGCCCAGCAGGCGGCGCTGAGTGTGGAGCCAGAGCAGATGATAGACAACACTCACCGCGGCCGCCGCCCAAAACACCTTTCGGATGCCGGATTGCCGGCCCACCAGCCATGCGATCGGGTTCATCTCCGGCCGCAGGGGTGCCCGGTGGCGGCGACATAGCGTCTGCGGCGCGGTTTCCTCCACCAGCGCGGTCTCTCCGCCGTCGACTGTTTGGCGCACGCTGCGGCGCAGATGAAACGCGGCACCCGCCGCCAACATCCAGGCTAGTAGATGGGTGATTCCCAGGCCGAGCCAATAATCCTGAGGCGAGGTTCTGTAGCGGGAGTCGTCGGCGAATTCCATGCCGCAGAGAGGACTTAGCCAACCCACGCCCGATTGCGCGAAGCCGGCGATATTCATGGCGAGGAACGGCAGCAGGACGATGGCCGCGAGCGCCAGCAGCGAGCGCCACACCGCCTCGGATCGGGCCCGATGGGCGGACGATTGATACAGGCCAAGAGCCAAGGAAAGAAACAGGGTGTTCAGCAGGACCAAGGCCCGGCGAAAGGTCTCGCCGCCGGTGACGCCCCCGACCAGCAGCGGGATCATCATCATCGGGATGAACGCCGTGAGGGCGCACAGCCCGGTGAGCCCGGCCGAGCCGAACTTGCCCAGCAGCAGATCCAGTTCTTTAACGTGGGTCAGGAAGAGCAAACCGAGCGTCCCCTCCCGTTGTTCGGAACTGATCACATCGGCCGTCCAGAGGCAGCCACTGCAGCACACGTAAAAGGCTGCCAGGGCCAGGCTGGAGAAGACGGACTGCCCCAGCGAGCTCAGAGAGCCGGGCCGATTGATCAGCAACTGGGAAACGCAGATGAGGGCTCCCACCACCCCGACGGCCAAGCGCAGGCGGTAGAAGGCCCGGTTCCGGGCCCGCGCGCGCAATTCCCGCTCGATCAGCGGCAGCCAGGTCATGGGGACCTTACTGCGTCTCGCCTTTGGTGACGCGCATGAAGACTTCCTCGAGCCCGATCTGGTCCTCGCGTAACTCCAACAGCCGCGCCCCTCCATGTACCAGCACTTCGGCGACGATGCTGTGGTCGGTGTCCTGTGCTGTCAGCGTCACCTTGATCTCGCCATCCATCGAGGTGACCTCCGCCACCTCAGGCCGGGCCTTCAACATCTCCATGGCCTTGGCGGCATCGCTGGCTACACGGACCCAGACCACCCGGCCCTGGGACATCTGGTCGCGCACACCCTGGACCGGGCCGCTGTAAATGAGCCGGCCCTTTTCGATGATGGCGACGCGGTTGCAGAGGGTTTGGAGTTCGCTCAGGATGTGGGAGGAGATGATGATAGTCTTGCCCAGGCGCTGGAGTTCCTGAAGGACCGCCATCATTTCGATTCGGGCCCGCGGATCGAGCCCGCTGGCGGGCTCATCGAGCAGCAACAGCCGAGGATCGTGGATGAGGACCCGCGCCAGTCCGAGACGTTGCTGCATACCACGGCTCAGCGCCCCGATGAGGGCCCCTTTCTTTTCGCTCAGGCCCACCAATTCGAGCACGTCGCCCACGGTCTTCTCGCGTTGCGCGGTGGGAATCTTGTAGCACGCTCCGAAAAAATCGAGGTATTCCGTGACCTCCATGTCCTTGTAGACTCCGAAGAAGTCCGGCATGTAGCCGATGACGTGCCGGACGGCGTCGGCATTACTGACGACGTCATAACCCAGTATCTGTGCGCGTCCGGCGGAAGGAGCCAGGAAGGTGGCGAGGATTCGGAGCGTGGTGGTTTTGCCGGCGCCATTCGACCCAATGAAGCCGAAGAGGTCGCCCTGGTTCACCGTCAAATCGAGGCCGGACAAGGCTGCAATGTTCCCGTACATCCGCGTCAAACCGAAGGTCTGCACGGCCGGGGTCGGGGCGGGGATCACAGGAGGGAGAGTTTCATTCATAGCTTGAAATGCGCGGCCAAACTGGTTTTTGGCGGGACCGGTCCCGTTGCCAACGAAGAGGATTCGGGAGGGCCGGCCTCATTTTACGGAGACGGGCACGCGCCACATGGTATTTTGGTGAAAACGCTTGGGCGTGAACTGGAGGATCGACTTGATCGGTGAGGAATCAGCGGCCCAGGCGAAGAACATCGCACCGCCATGGTCCATGAACGGGCTGACATCGAGTCCCGGCGGGGCGATGAACCGGGAATTGGATCCCTGGCCGAAGTTGTTTTGAAACCCGTCCATCTGGGAAAGGAAGGAGGCCGCCGTGGCCCCGTTGGGGAGATCATCAATGCGGGCGCGCTCGGTGGAACCGAAAATCTGGCGGCGGCCTTCGACCACGCCATGGAATTGCTGGTTGAATTGGGCCAGGTATTCCGGGAGCGATTTACCCTGGGTTCTGGTCACCTGGAGCGTCTTGCTCTGACCGGGCTTGAAATCGCCTAGGCCAACAATTCGGTCTTCGACCACGATTTGGGTATCAGCGAGTTTCTTGCCGGTCTGGTTGTCCACCTTGACCTCCCATCCGGCGGAGTTGGCGGTGACAGCGACGGTCAGGGGCACCGGCGCGGACTGCCACCAGTCGTTCACGAAAAGCTGGCTGGTCCAGACTGGTACGAAAATGTCGGCTTTGAAGCTGTCGCCGTTCTGAACCACGGTGGCTCGTTCGCTGGACTGGCCACCCATGGAGATGCCGGAAAACTCGCCGCGGAGGGTGGCGAACTTCTGCTGGCTTTCCAGCGTGTACCGCTGGTTGCTGGGCGAATAAACGGAGGCGTAAGTGCGTCCCCGCAGCTCTGCGTGGTCGCCATTAAGCAGCACATCCACGAGGTGCATCTCGTTCCACTCCGATTCGCCGGCGCGGAGCTTGTAGCCGATGAAGTAGATGAGCAATGAGAAGAAGACTACATAACATGGAAACGTGATCCAAGTGAGCATGGGTTTGCCGATGCGCTTGAGCCAGAATTGGTCGAGGGGGCCGATTACCAGGAGGTAGACCACCAACAGCAGGAGCAGCCACTCGACCGGGAGCTTGTGGACTTGTCGGGTGTCGAGCATGGCGCCGAACACGGCATCGCTGCTTAGGCCGCCGTACCGATTTTGAGGCGGAGCGGAATACCACTCGGCAGGGACATCCAGGAGTTTGGCCCAGAAAGAGGGCTGGTTTTTCCAGGAATGAAAGGGCTCGCGCTCGGGGCTGAACATCAGCACGGTGATCCGTCCGCGTCCGCGGGGGGCGGTGACCATTAAGGGAGTTTCTCGGGTGCCGGCCAGCACCACGCCATCGAGCACCGTGCCTGCGGCCACCTGCATTTCGGCGGCTTCGAAACTGAAATCCGCCGGCTCATCATAGGCGTTTCCCGTTGCGGTGGTTGATCCCGGGGTCGGCGTCGGAGTGGGCACGGGAACGGCGACTGGACGGGGGCCGGAGGGGTTGACAGCAAAACGGCGGAGCGCGGCTTGGGCGGCGGCCTTGCGCGCCGCTGCTGCCACGGCGGCGGCATCCGGTTTAGCCGGCTGGGCCTCGGCCAGCGTCCCTTTGGCGGAGGTTCCACGCAGCCATTCCTGGAATTCGGGGTGATGGGAAACGGTATGGATGTCCGTGAGTTCGCAAGGTAGCAACCGCTTGAGCCAGGGAGTCGAATTGATATCGGTGAGTTGGTCAACTCCCAGGATGAGATGTCCACCCGCGTTGAGCCAACCGTAGAGGGCGTTGACCTGGC
>Ga0316227_1003273_pt1 | contig 13210 bp, 10 predicted proteins | sample TBH18019metaG_FD_206012 | JGI IMG/M metagenome (GOLD analysis project Ga0316227, IMG submission 206012) | Freshwater microbial communities from Trout Bog Lake, Wisconsin, USA - TBH18019 | ecosystem: Environmental > Aquatic > Freshwater > Lake > Hypolimnion/Profundal zone | place: USA: Wisconsin... | reverse complement strand
ATCAGGAACTACCGGCGCGCATCCGCACTTGTCGAAGCATGGCTCAAGAAGTATGTGCTGCCCGCTAACAAGTGGGGACCATTCTTCGAAGATATTGGGACTGAGCACTACTCCGACACGGAGATTAACGCAGACACGCTGGCAGCCTACATTCTGGAACATCCAGAGTGGGGTAGTGACGCCAGCGCACAGGCTTTGAATATTCTGCAATGGACTGAAACTCGCCTTGGCAACCACAGCTTTGCCGCGCTGCATGTGATGCCGATCAACGAGCAAACTGCGTATCTGGTGCCCGGAAACAGCCACACCGCGCGGCACGCATGGGTACGGCTGCTCTACTGCGAGAAAACCAGCGACTGCGCAGACCGGGACGAGCAGGTTCGACGGCTTAACTGGGCCACCTATTCGGTCAATGACGACGGCCGGAACCGCTACCCGAACGACGATATATGGCTCACCGATGGTTACGGCGACTACGTGCGCCATTATCTCCGCGCCATGGCTTCCATGCCAGAGCTTGCCCCGGACGACCAGAACCATCTGCTTCGCACAAACTCCGTAATTCAAAAGATCGAATACAAAGCAGACGCAATTTCATACAGAAAGTTCGACGCACATTCTATCGAGCGCTTCAAGCTTGGCGCTGGCGTTCCAGTGCGCGTTCAGGGCGGCAGTTTTACATGGAATCCTGAAACAAAGGTGCTCGCAATTCATGCCCAGGCAAAGGATGTCTGCATTTACTTGAACCACGCAGACAATCAGCGAGGCAATGCCAATTGATGCATCATGCCTGAATCGAGAACGAGGCAGCAGCTTTCTGAGGGGCACTGCTCGAAACTCTTCTCTGGGCCAACCGGCTCAGAGCTTAGCTTTCATCTCCTCCGCGCGCTTTCTGGTACCCGTAACAAAGGCTGCGTCGTCGGACGAGTCCATATCGATGGATTCGAGGTTGATCTCGACATTGGCGAGCGCGCCCTCGATAGCAGCCTTTGCCAAGGCCCGCGCGGTCACCAGGTCGGAGCTCATCCTGGGGTTGGTAATCGGCGTCAGCTTCGTGGCAATCTGCTGCACCTCGAAGGCCTTTTCAGCCACACCCATGGGTACGCTGGCCGCCTGCTTGAGTGCGGCGGCAATCACTGGGGCCGCATCAGACGACTCCTTTGCGGACTTGTAGGCCTTCATTACCACCAGGTAGGAATCAGCATCGGCATCGATGGCGAACTTAAGTTCTTCGCGCAGCAAGGTGAGACGCGCGATAGCTTCGCTGAGTTCGGCTTCAAATTGCACATAAGCCTTTTTGCCGCGAGACATGGACGCTACCATGCAGGCCAAACCGGCTGCCATCGCTCCGCTGGCGGCGGCAGCGCTGCCTCCGCCGGGTGTGGCGGTGGGAGCGGACAGTTGTTCGATAAAGGGCTCGATACCGGCGCGAAGTGGTGCGCTCGGCCCTCCGGGAGCCATTTTGCCGCTCATCACTGCGGCCAGGCGATTCTCAAGAATGAGCGATGAGTTGAAGTTCTCAATCTGCAGATACCACTCCGCTGCCTGCTCTAGGGCGAGTTTTGGAATGAGCCCAATAACTTCACTGGAGACCGGGGCGACACCGTAACGCGCCGCTTCCCTCTTTACGAATTCGAAGACACGGTGGATGGGGGTTTGCTCGAAATCGGTGAGGTTCATTGATACCTGGGCCATGCCGCGCACCAGGAATCCAGCGCCCTTCACGAATCGCAGGCCACCAGATGAGAAGCGAACCGCCTTGGCGATCTTTTTTGCAATATCCACTTCGGGCGTGTTGAGAAAAATGTTGTAAGCCACCAGAAACTTGCGCGCGCCCACAACCGTAGCCCCGGCCGTGGGATGCACGCGCGGCTCGCCAAAGTCCGGTTTGCGAGCTGGGTTAGTCGCTATCTCTTTGCGTATTCCCTCGAACTGTCCGCGGCGAATGTTCTCAAGACTCTGCCGCTCGGGCGCAGTGGCGGCGGCTTCATACAGGTAGGTCGGAATGTGGAAGCGCCTGGCGATCTCGGCCCCCACATGGCGTGCCATGGCCACGCAGTCTTCCAGCGTGACGCCCTCGATGGGGATGAATGGGACTACGTCTGTAGCCCCCATGCGCGGATGCGCGCCCTGGTGGCACGTAAGGTCGATCAGTTCCGCTGCCTTGCCGACTCCGCAAATGGCCGCTTCCTGAATGGCTTCGCGCTCGCCGACGAGCGTGATAACACAGCGGTTGTGGTCAGGGTCCATCTCCCGGTCGAGCAGGTAAACGCCGGGGATAGTCATGGCTTCGACTATGGCATCGACCTTGGCACGGTCGCGGCCTTCTGAGAAGTTGGGAACGCATTCAACAAGAGTGTTGGGCACGAAAAGAAGGATAATAAGTGTGGCTCCATCCGGCAACCGGAACATGCTTGCAAGTAGTCCTTCCAGTTCCGGCGTGGTCCCGACCCGCTCGACACGAGCCGGGTAGAACAGAGTTTGCAAATGGGAATTCGCAACATGAAAGCCTCCGCTGAATCCACTGCTCTGCCTGCCGGCAATTTTTCTGCCTGGCTTTCCCGTGCAGAGGCCTCGCTGCAATCGTCAGACAAAGGAGCCGATGTCCCGTGCGGAACTTGCAAGGGGTGTTGCCGATCCTCGATGTTCGTACACATCGAACCGGATGAGGCTGAGACCCTCGATCGGATTCCGCGCCTGCTGCTCTTTCCCGCTCCAGGTCGGCCAAGGAGCCATGTGCTTATGGGCTACAACGACCAGGGCCATTGCCCCATGCTGCTGCACGGCAAATGCTCCATCTATGAGTTTCGGCCCCGAGCCTGCCGTAAATATGACTGCCGGTTCTTTGCAGCGGCGGATACTGCCGTTGACGCGCAATCCCAGCCGGAGATTGCGCGCCGTGTCGGTCGGTGGGTTTTCGACTATGAGGATGAAGCAGGCCGCGAAGCGCACATGATGGTAAAAGAGACGGCCGCCTTCCTTAAAAAGAACGGGGATTTGTTTATGAAAGGGACCCTGCCTGTTCATCCTGTTCAATTGGCCGCGCTCGCCGTGCGCATCCACGGCGTCTTCGCCGCCATAACGGCAAATGCGCAAAAGGACGGCACTGCTGCACCCCCCGCCGCCATAGCCAATGCCATCATGACTGCGTTGAGTGTGCCTACAGCCGCTTAAGCAGATGCGCGTTTGCCGGTAATATTGCTGTGTTGCGATTGTGGGGGCGATGTGCTGAGAGCGAGTGTTATCCCAGGGAGAAGCATATGACGATGACAACGGCTGGAGTTATTCGTGCGCCGCGCGGCAGCCAGTTGCGCTGCAAGGGATGGCAGCAGGAGGCAGCACTGCGCTGCCTGATGAACAACCTAGATCCAGAGGTGGCCGAGCGACCCTCTGACCTGGTCGTGTACGGCGGCATTGGCAAGGCGGCGCGCAACTGGGAGTGCTATCACGCAATCGTGCGCCAGTTGGAGCAGTTGGGCGAAGAGGAAACCCTGCTCGTTCAGTCGGGCAAGCCGGTTGCGGTGTTTCCAACCCACGACATGGCTCCGCGCGTGATTATTGCCAATTCAAACCTGGTGGGCAAGTGGGCCACTTGGGAGCACTTCAACGAACTCGACCGCAAGGGCCTGATGATGTACGGCCAGATGACCGCGGGTAGTTGGATTTACATCGGCACCCAGGGAATATTGCAGGGCACCTTCCAGACCTTTGCGGCCATGGCCGAGCGGCACTTTGGCGGAACACTGAAGGGAAAGCTTGTGGTTACCGGCGGCGTAGGCGGCATGGGCGGGGCGCAACCGCTCTCAGTCACGTTGAACGGGGGAGTTGTGCTGGCTATTGACGTGGACCCGAGCCGCATTCAACGCCGAGTCGATACGCGCTACTGCGACAGGATGACCGCAGATTTGAACGAGGCGCTAAGTCTCTGTGAGGCTGCGCGACACGAGGGGCGCGCCATGAGCGTGGGCCTGGTGGGTAATTGCGCCGATATGCTTCCGGAGATTGTGCGGCGCGGCGTCAGTGTGGATGCAGTGACCGACCAAACCAGCGCGCACGACCCGCTCAATGGCTACATCCCGCAGGGACTCACACTCGGCGAAGCCGCCGAGCTACGGCAGCGCGACGCCGATGAATATGTGCGACGATCAACAGCCTCCATGGTTGTGCATGTAAATGCGATGCTGGCTTTGCAGCGGGCAGGCGCGGTGGCCTTTGACTACGGCAACAATATTCGCCGGTTTGCGTTTGATGCCGGGTGCGCGGATGCGTTTCTGATTCCAGGATTTGTGCCGGAATATATTCGTCCGTTGTTCTGCACCGGACAAGGGCCTTTCCGCTGGGTGGCGCTCTCTGGTGATCCAAATGACATTGCCCGTACCGACGAGCTTGCACTGGAGCTTTTTCCTGAAAATGAAATCCTCACCCGCTGGCTCAAGCTCGCGCGGGGGCGGTTCGCATTTCAGGGGCTTCCATCGCGCATCTGTTGGCTGGGTTATGGAGAGCGCGCGCGCATGGGGCTGGCGATTAACGAACTGGTGCGTAAGGGCGAGATATCCGCGCCGGTAGCCATTGGGCGCGATCACCTGGATACGGGCTCCGTTGCCAGTCCTTATCGTGAAACAGAGAAGATGCTCGACGGTTCCGATGCCGTCGCCGACTGGCCCATTCTGAACGCGCTGCTCAACACTGCATCGGGCGCAACCTGGGTAAGCTTCCACCACGGCGGCGGCGTGGGCATGGGTTACTCGTTGCATGCAGGACAGGTAACGGTAGCCGACGGCACAGAGATGGCTGCACGCAAGATTGCGCGGGTGCTGAATAACGATCCCGGCCTGGGTGTGGTACGCCACGCCGACGCCGGTTATCAGCTTGCACAGCAAACAGCTCGGGAACAGGGCATAGCCATGCCGATGGCGGAGAAATAGCGATGGCGCAATCACTCGCAATCGTTAATATCGGTCAGCTTGTGACGCTGGCAGGACCCGCGCGTCCGCGAGTGGGCGAGGAACTGCGCGACCTCTGTCTGGTTAAAGATGCTGTGCTACTGATTCAAGATGGCCTGATTACTGCAGCCGGTTCTTACGCTCAGATGGGTGCCCGCATGCCCGCCGGAACTGAAGTTGTTGATGCAGGTGGTCGCTGCGTAACCCCTGGTTTTGTGGATGCGCACACTCATCTGGTCTTTGCCGGCAATCGCGCTGCGGAGTTTGAACAGCGCATCGCGGGAGCAACCTATCAGCAGATCGCAGCTGCAGGCGGGGGCATTCTAAGTACTGTGATGGCTACGCGCGCAGCCACGGAGCAGAAGCTCGTTTCCCTGGCTCGGAAGCGCATGAACTGGATGCTCAGCTGTGGCACCACCACCATCGAAGCCAAATCAGGTTATGGGCTGGAACGGGAAACGGAGTTGCGCTTGCTGCGTGTGCTGTCGCAGCTCAATGCAGAGGGCCCGGCGCGCATTATTCCCACATTGTTGGCCGCGCACACACTGCCTCCGGAGTTTGCCGGCCATCGCGAAGAGTATGTACGCTGGATTGCAGACGAGCTGATTCCAGAGGTTGCAGCGCTTCGGCTGGCTAATTACTGCGACGTCTTTTGCGACGACAACGCTTTCACCGTGGATGAAGCGCGCACAGTGCTTGAGGCAGCGCTGCACAACGGGTTCCGGCTGCGTGTGCATGCTGAGCAGTTCAGGCCCGGAACTGGAACGGCGCTTGCTGCGGAATTAGGCGCGGCAACCGCTGATCACCTTGAGGCCGTGACAAGCGAAGCGCTTGCCCTGCTGCGCGAAGCGGCTGTGCAGCCAGTACTGCTGCCGGGCTCAGTATTTGCCTTGGGGCGTGAGCAGTACCCGCCAGCTCGGAAGATGATCGAGATGGGCCTGGGGATTGTGCTTGCCACAGACTTCAATCCAGGGTCATCGCCGGTGGCGTCAATGCCCTTCATCATGTCGCTGGCGTGCCTCCAGATGCGCCTGACACCTGCAGAGGCGCTTGCCGCCGCAACTCTCAATGCCGCGTATAGCCTTGGGGTGGGCGACCGCGTAGGGTCTTTGGAGGTTGGCAAGCACGCCGACCTACTGATCCATGAATTCACTGACTATCGCGAGCTTGCATACTTTATTGCCGCGCCGCTACGGCCAAGCGTTTTTGTTGAAGGCAAAAGATTTGCACCGTAAAGATGAAACTACTGACAAAACCAGCTGGAATCCAAAACCGAAATTGGCGACAATGTAACGTTGGCTGCCTGAGTAGCCAGCGAGGTGAATAGTATGGCCGAAATTTCTGTATCAATTATCCCCACAAAAATTCTAGTGCCTGTCGACTTCAGCCAATCTTCCCATGCTGCGCTTGAGGTGGCGGCGGGGTTTGCTCAGCAGATTCACGCCAAGCTCCACCTTGTTCATGTTATCCCGACCTTCCCAAGAACTACTTTTCCTGACTTTGCCCCCGAGACCGAGTTTCTTGCGAAGGTAAGGAAAGATGCGGAGACACATTTTGCCGCATGCAAATCCGATCTTGCAACCAAGGGCATCAAGGTGGATTTCTGTATCGAAGATGGAAATGACGTGGCGGGAATTCTTGTTGATGTAGTCGAGCGCGAAAAAATTGACATGGTTGTGATTTCAACGCACGGCATCACCGGATGGCATCCGATGGCCTTCGGTTCGATTGCGGAAAAACTCGTAAGGCTGGTGCAGTGCCCGCTGCTCTTACTCCGCTCCACCAGGCCCGAATCCAGCGTGAAGCCAATATCAGGACGCCTGATGGAATGGTGGTAGCAACAGGCCGGCGTTACACGGATTCAATTCCATGGATGCTGTCGGCAACTTCGGCAGCGAGGCTTTGAACGTCGGGGAAGAAGTGTTCGCGTTGGTGCGCCGGGATTTCCTCAAGCAGGTCAGGATATGATTTGACTTCGCACCCCGGAAATGCCGGGTGACCAACTGCATCCGCCATCCGGCAACTTGTCTTCACTAGCTCAGCCATGCACCATCCGCCATCCTTCTGCTTCCCGCAATGATGCTCGGAAACAATGGCCTCAAGCTCAAAGGGAAGTTTCCAGTTGGAGATCAACTGCCTGCCCGCCTCGCAATGGTCCCAGCCGAACAATTCTCGCTCGCGCTCAAGGATGCTGTCGGCCGTTCCGTGGTACTCCTGGAGCAGGATTGCGTACTCCCTGGGTTGAATTACCGATAACGCCATGCGGCCAATATCGTGAAGAATTCCAGCCGTGTACGCAATGTCCTTCTCCCTCGACCCCGCTGTGGCAAGCCGCTCCGCAATAATGGCGCATGCCAGGTTATGACGCCACAGGCATTTCATTGAGGGGTAGCGCATGGACTTGCCAAGATAGGCGCGCACGCCCACCGTAATGCACATCCCTCGCAACGTATTGGCGCCAAGCACGGCGATTGCCTGCAGAATACTACTGGAGGGATAGCGAGGCGCATAAAGCGCGGAGTTGGCAACTGTGAGGACTTCGCTGGCGAATGCTGGATCAGACGATATCAGGTCACTCAGCTGATGCAACTGCACGTTTTCGTTGCTGGCCAATTGCAGTATGCGAATCGCTATCTGCGGAAAAGGAGGCAAGCGCAGATTCGCCCACGGGAGATTCGCCACTTTGCCCGCTTTTGTTTCAGTCTGCACCGCCAGCGTACTCCTCTGATTAGTCTGTCGGCAGGAAATGCGATTTTCTATAGCTCGAATTGCCCAAAGCTTTCGGCAGTCAGTGATTAGTTACTATTTTGGGCCCCGATTTCTCTACTCTTGTTTTGCTTTCCAGTTTCTCCCATCCGTACTAAACCACACTTGACCTTGGTCATTAAGAATTTCAAAGACAGCCGCGGGAGCAGATGCGCCATTGCTTGCGGTGGAGATGATTCCATGTTCCGCACCTCCGCTTGACGAGGAGCCCGCCGCATTGCTACCGGGGGCTTTGAGTGCGCGGACAAGAACGGCGCGCCCGCTCCATTGCGTAGCCACACGCTCCCAGTTCGTTCCTGAGTCTTCCGTCCGGAACAGTGCGCCTGACCGGTCAATCGCCAGGGTAAGATGCTCTGCTGTCGCGGTAGCAATGGCAGTCAGCCCACTCGGCAGCCCCGTCGTCTTGGCCCGGTATACGGCTAGAATCCCTGCCAGCCGTTTTTGATCAGTAATCTCAAGGCTGCCCATGGGAACAGACTTTTCCTGGTATTGCGGCGCGGGAGCAACTGCATTCTGGCTTCGGCTTGCTCCCACACCGTCTGCCATCACCCGTGCTCTTGCCTGGGCCGCTTCCCTGGCTGCAACAGCGGGGGTTTGCTGCGCGCTAGGGAACTGCTGCCAGGTTGCCACCGAGGGGCCAGATCGGTATTGCCCCGCATCCGTAACCGGAATTCTCGCTCCAGACGTACTGGAAGGCATTGCGGCCTCGGTTTTAGCTGCTTGCACTTGTCCAGTAGCCTCCGGCTCGGCAACAGGCGTTGCCGAAGCGAATAAATCTCCCTGAAGCGACCTGTCTGCCATGCTCGGTTGTGTGGCTTTGGTGTTCACCAGCGGAGCCTGCCTCGCAGCCTCGTGCGCTGCCGGCTTCATTGCCAGCGCGGCTTTCTGCTCCTGCTGCTCCAACCCGGTTGCGGCCACCTGAATTTGCGGGGCTGGCGCAGGCGCAAGTCTCGCCATCTCCGTACCCTGGTCTACGCGCCGAATGTGCATAAAAAAGACCAGCGCCAGGATGGCAGCCAGCGCCGCCGCCGGAATCCATGCAAGCTGCCAGTTTGTAAGCCATGAGCCGAGCTGAATTGCGGACGGAGGAGCCGGAATTGGTTCTGGTACCTCTGGGGCCGCTTCAACCACCGGGGCCGCCTCCTGAACCAGGTAGATAGTCTCCCGGCACCGGCTGCATCCTGCCAGATGCGACAGGATCTGCACGCGTTCCCGTTCATCGAGCGCCTCTTCAACAAAGGCGTTGAGACTCTCCGCGTCGGGGTGAATATCGAGTTGGGAGTATGGTTTCATCGGGCATCACTCTCTTGGAACGCATCCGGTAGAGATTTTTGCAGCAGTTTTTTCAGATTCATATCCAGATCGCGCGGATCTGCTCCAAGCGCCTCTTCTGCCCCTCGCCGGCTGAGCCCGACCCTTTGTAGATTCTTCACTATCTGCTTTCTGATGCTCTCTGTAGCGCGGTGCAGTTTGCGGCTCACCGTAGCTTCATGCACGTGGAGCACACGGGCAATCTGCTGCAGGGTTAGGCCATCCAGATAATAGGTGGCAAGCAAAAATCTCTCCTCCGCTTCCCTGCCGCACAGTGCTTCTGCCACCGCTTGTTTCAGCACAGCGAGATCGGCGGGCAGCTCTTCAGGCTCCGGCTCCCTGGCTGGAGCGTCAAGCTCCTCCAACGGCTCTTCCCGGTGACTGCGGCGATGGTGGTCAACATAGCGCTGGGCGACAATGGTCCGGAGCCAGCCCATCAGCGAACCCCTGCCGCGGTAGGAGTCCAGTGGACAGCGCCTGGCGCCATCGCGCGTCGACAGGCCATAAAGTTCCGCGTAAAGCTGGTCGGCCAGATCGCTGCCCAGCGTCTCACTGCCGGTAATTGCAATGGCCGCGCGGGTCAGGGGCTGGCGATAGAGCACCATAAACCGTTCCCACGCGCGCTCGTTTCCGCTTGCGCAGGCACGCGCAAGCACAAGATCGCCCAGTTTGAGGCTACGAAGGTATGCCGCCTGCTGCTGCCGCGAGACAACCGCCCCCGTTGCAAGTCCAAAATTATGCACCGCGCCGGCAAGCGCCAGAATCTCGTTGAACTCGGCCTGCGTCACACCGCAGCCTGGCGCATCGCACTCGCTCCAAAGTTCCAGGAGCAAGGCAGGGTCAATCGAGCCCGGAAGCCCGGCGATGCCCGCACCGGCTGAGCCCGCCACGGATTGGATCGGCGTTATCCCCACGCCCCTCAAGATACTCGAAAACCGCACAACAAAACCACAGTCCAAAAAAATTATGCAAGAAGGGCAGGGCCAGACGTTCTTGAGTCAAAGGCCGGCGCGCTTAAGCCGGCGGAGGAGCGATATGAAGAATCTGGGCAGGTTTGGGCTGGCAGCCGTGTTGTTGCTTGCATGCGCGGCCTATGAGCAGCAGGGCGGAGTGAAGGCAGCAGGCGGGCCGTCTGAAGCGGTAAATGGCCCCTTCCGGGTGCTTGCCCCCATCGAGAGCGGCAATCTGCTTTTGTTTCCGGTAGTCCGGGCCAACAGCAAGTCTCCCGGCGCAACCCCCTTTATTACCCTTGACGAAGGAATCAAGAATGGAGAGGTCGAAGTAACCGAGGCAGGCCGCGTGCAAGGTCTGGTGCGGCACAGAGGCACAACCCCGCCCAGCAATGACGGGCCCGTCTTCCACGACGATCGCTATCGCAGCTTTCCAGAGTTCCCGGAAGAGCGCCGGCGCGGCGACCAGGTAAACACGCTGGTGCTGGTAAATCACTCAAGCAAACCACTTTTGCTACTGGCTGGCGAAATTGTCACCGGCGGCAAGCAGGACCGTGTCATCGCTAAGGACCGCATTGTTCCGTCTGGAGCCGACCCCATTGACCTGGGAGTGTTCTGCATTGAGCCGGGCCGCTGGACTGAGAGTTCGTCCACCTTTGGTGCGGCTGCAAAAGCGCCCTCCCACGGCTTTATGGTTCAGCCCACGGTCCGTGAGCGTGCCATGGTGGCCAAAGACCAGCAACAGGTTTGGGACTCGGTACATGGCGTAATCTCGCAGATGGAGATCGCCGCCGCGCCCTCAGCCTCAACCTCTATTGGCAGCGGCGTTGCTTACGACATGGCCCCTCCACGTTCCTTTGGCACCACCAGCTATGCCAAGGTGATGCAGAACAGCGCCGTCAGTGAAAAGGTAGACGAGGCCGCGGCGCCGGTCATGAAGTCGCGCGAGCAGGTGATTGCGCAGCTCCGTCAGGAGCATGCTGTCGGCGTAGTTGTGGCGGTGCGCGGCGAGATTGTGTGGGCCGACCTGTTTGCCGATACTGACCTTCTATCCCGCTACTGGACCAAGCTGGTCCGCTCCTATGCAGCCGAAAGCCTCAGCGCAGGCGATACCCACGCTGCCCCTTCGGTGGCCGATGCGCAGCATTTTCTTGATGCGCCCACAGGCGGTGCTGAAACCAGCGAAGGAGAGGTAGGCATCTTCCGCTACCGCGAGCTAAAGACCAGCGGCACTGAGTCCTTTGTGCTGGAATCACTCCTGCCGGGAACCGGTTACGACGTTCACATCTGCAAGCTGAAGCTGAAACACGCCGAGCGTCACGCCGTAAAGCCGTATCCGATCATGTACCGCTGAGCAGTTTTACGCAACTGTAAAAGCGAAGTCCCGGGACTCGATAAGGAGTCCCGGGACTTTGTCTGACTTTAGGCTGTCCATAAATACTTACTTTAGAAATTCTGCATGCATGGCCGACGCTGCTTATACCTGTTGCCTCATACGAGCAACGCGGGGAACGGCAATCAGCGTAATTGCAAACAGAAAGATTGATGCGGCAATGAACTCCAGGTGCCCATGACGCAAATCTTCAAACACCAGCTTCACAGCAACCAGCGCCAGCGCGGCATAGCCAATGCGGGTAAGCTCCATCCGCCGCCAGTGCGCGCCACTGTAGGCCAGCGCAAGCGCCGCCACGCAGATCGTCAAAGTGCGGATGAACGCCACGTGGTGCGCGCCGGGAATCACGCTCAACCCGATCAGGCCAACCAGCCCTTGCACCAGCAGACCGGCCGCCGCGCCCACCGCTAGGGAGGCGAATGCGAGGTGAAGCGCCTGCTGCTTCCACCGCTCGTTCTGGCATGGCTTAACCACTGCATAGCAGACAACAGCGCACGCCGCTGCCACATAAATAGTCCACCACGGCGCACCGGGAAGCAGGCCAGCCATAGCCTGTAAAACATGGTTCAGTAGCCCGGAGACCGCTGCGGCCGCCACCAGAAACACCAGCCCATGAAACTCGATGGTCTGCCGCTGCATCCGCTCGCCCACAACTGCGGCCACAATTGCGGCCGCTCCCAGGCACACTGTCATCATCCACGGCGACAGGCACAGCATACTGCCGGCCAGCAGAAGCGCCGCGCTCCAGTTTGCAAACACAAGGTAATTGCGCGCAGCGGAATCTCGGCTGGCCGCGCGGTCAAAGCAGGCAAACGTCACCGCATAACTCGCAGCGGACAAAGCAATGCAGCTGACTCCCAGAACGGCCGCGCCAATGTGCGGGCCAAAATAGAGCAGGCCGCAAGCCGCCAGAAGAAACGCGATCATCGTCTGGATAGTTTCGAAGACTGCGATGTTCTTTCCGCGCACCACGGTTTTCAGGATCACGCTCGATGCGAAAATCGCAAACAGCGCAAAGCCGGGCACAAGAAGCGTTACCTCGCTGATAGACGGATAATCTGCCCGTACACTCTGCGGGCTGGTGTAGATATAAATAAGCACCCACAGCGCCACGTCGGCAGCCATCGCCACAACTATCCGCACACCAGAATCCTGATCATTTGCCGCGCAGTACTCGCCGATGAGAGTCATCGCCAGAAGCACTGCAATGAACGGCGCCATCTGATGTGAGGCAATAGATAAAGTCAGGGCAATGGCGGCAGCAGTAACATTGGTCACCCAGTAGACTGGCGCCAGGGCGCGCTTCCATGCCAGCACTGTAGCTGCGATTGAGAACCCGCATACAACGGCGGCGGTTATCGGCGCAGGCAGCACCTTGAAGCGCAACGTAAGTTCCCACAGCATGGGCGCAAGAATCAGCGCCGACGTGCCAGCATACGTTATGCCAGCAAGCCAGTTCCCAGCCTTTACGCGCGAGGCCCCCAGCAGCCAGGCGAGTGCGTACAGAATGGCAATCGCCGCCACGGCCATGCGTGGAAGCACGCTGGACTCCGCCACGGCCCGCAACAGGTAAGCTCCTGCAATGCCGAGCATGGCGCGGCCAAACACCGCAAACGCACCGCCAGCCATTGAACCGGCAGGCTCTTCTGAAAGAGCGGGTGCGGCAGCTACTGCCGGCAACTGAACCGGCTGCTGCGCGGCAAGCGGAATCGCCGCTTCGGAGGGATGTTCAAGGGCATGAACCCGCCGTTCCAGCGTTTCCAGGCGTTCAGCAAGCCGATTTAGTTCCTCGGGGAGACCGTCCATTGTTTCCACCCGAATTGTTGAGTCTTAAGCTTCTTCAGTCC
>Ga0316227_1003271_pt1 | contig 13216 bp, 17 predicted proteins | sample TBH18019metaG_FD_206012 | JGI IMG/M metagenome (GOLD analysis project Ga0316227, IMG submission 206012) | Freshwater microbial communities from Trout Bog Lake, Wisconsin, USA - TBH18019 | ecosystem: Environmental > Aquatic > Freshwater > Lake > Hypolimnion/Profundal zone | place: USA: Wisconsin... | reverse complement strand
GGCTTGCTTGAGCTCCACATCATTCGGGCGACGAACAGGTTTAGGGAAGTGTACTGAGTAAGGCACTGCATCTTTGATTTCTGTTTTGCTGATATCGACAGGAATGATCAGAACTGCAGGTCCCTGTTTGCTGATCGCGGCCTGACACGCTAACACTGTCAAATGACGCGCCTGCTCAGCATTGTTGATTTGTTCGCAAAATACGGAACTGTCAGAAAGACTTTTTTGAAGTCGACTTCTTGTGGCATGTCCGTGCCTAATGTTGAAGTCTCCATTTGGCTCGCAATCACAATTAACGGGATGCGATTGCGGTGCGCCTCATATACGCCATTGATTAAATGAAGGCTGCCGGGCCCACACGAACCCGCACAGCCAGCCAATGTTCCGCTGACATACGATTCTGCCCCTGCAGCAAAGGCACCAACTTCTTCGTGGCGCGTATGCACCCAGTCGATTGTGCTCTTGGAGATGGCATCGGTCACATAATTCAGCGTATCCCCGACAACACCATAGATGTTTTTTACGCCTGCAGACTCCAGAACTTCAATAACTACTTGCGCCACGTTTTTAGACATATTAAATACCCTCGTTTAATAGATTCGATTCATCAACGGGTCATTTGGAGCCCATCGCGATCGGCCATATAAAAGCGAGGACAGAATCCTAGCCCTTATAAGCCAAGTGAATAAATATTACTGCATGAACCAACCATGGCTCACTACGATCGATTGACCTGTGATGGCATTGGTCTCAGTGCTCGCCAGGAAGACGACTGTGTCGGCAATATCTTGGACTGTTGTGAAAATACGATCGACCGTGTCGCTGAGCATCACGTTCTTGATGACTTCTTCTTCTGTAATATGAAGTGCTGCCGCTTGTTCAGGAATCTGCTTATCTACGAGTGGCGTACGAACATAACCTGGGCATACGACGTTAGCACTGACACCGTGCGGACCGCCTTCTTTTGCAACGACACGAGCCAGACCCAGCAGACCATGTTTAGCTGTCGTGTAAGCCGCTTTAAGAGGCGAACCCACGTGAGAGTGAGCCGAGCCCATATAAATGATCTTTCCTCCTTTACCTGACGCATACATGTGCTTGATGGCAGCCTGTGTGGTCAGGAAGGCGCCGTCAAGGTGAATAGAGAGCAGTTTTTTCCATTCAGCAAAAGGGAATTTTTCAATTGGGTAAAGAGAGTTTGAATGCCAGCGTTTGATACCAGAATATCAATGCCGCCAAAGGCTTTCACGCAAGCATCAATACCGGCGTTCACCTGGTCTTGATCCACGACATCCATAGCAACGGCCATGGCTTGCTCGCCAGCTTTTTTAATTTCGTCAACGACCAGATTACCTTTTTCCAGGCTCAGGTCTGCGATCACAACCTTGGCACCCTTGGCTGCCATGTTCAACACGCATTCACGTCCTATACCACTGGCAGCACCTGTAACAAGAGCAACTTTTCCTTTAAGCGACATTGCGTATCCTTTAAATATGATGTGAAGTTGTTTTATTACTGCTCAATACTATAAAAGTAGTATTTTAGATAATAATAAGTGATTTCACCTAAGTCCAGGCTACGGGTATCTCAATCGCGATTTGCTCTATCCGCCTCAATCAAAAATCAAACAACCTGAAGGCGTATTCCATACATTTAAAATGCCGCATGATTTAAGGCAGAACGATAGTTTTAGTCGAGCTGCACTGTGTTGAATTGGTGAAGTCGTTGCTGATTTGAGAGCGCTTTCAAAAGTAGCCAAATCTACCTATCTAAACTCAATAGAGTCTTCAATGAAAAAACTCACAGTCCTTTTAATATTTCTTTTATCTTCAATCCATATTCACGCGACAGAGGTCAAAGTCGCTGCGCCAGTTTCTAATTGGACTGATCCTAAAAAGCCTTCTATCGTTTATGCCACACTCGATTTGAGTCAAAAAAGTACCCAGAAAGATTTTGGTTAAAAACTCGCCGCCCAGAGCTTTATCAAAATCTGAATTACTACCATTTCCAAGATGATTTGGCGGCTGACAATACACCTCATCAAGTGTCATCCCTACTGGTTCAATATGATCCAAAAACTGGTGACATGGAGGAAAACTATAAAAAGATTGAAAGTCTGATTAGGGCCCATGACGGTGTATTTAATATGGCCGTATTGCCATTCCATTCATTCTTGGGATTCGTGCAATTTAATAAAGATAACGTCAGAAAATATGCAGAGGACTTGAACGGCAAGAGTTATCAATTAGCTTCTGATCTGGCAAAAAAATATAAAACCTATGTTTTATTTTCAATTCCTGCAAAACAGGGTAATCAATATTTTGAAACGACTGTGCTCATTGATTACACCGGTAAGCAAGTCGCAGCGTATCGCAAATCACATTTAAATGAGTCTGAAAAAGCTTGGGCAACTGCGGGTAATGAACTTCCAATATATTGGAGGGAGCGCACTATATTCATTAACGCCAGAGGTTGACTACTACCCTCCGAATATTGCACCCAATAAAGAAATTGCCCATACAGCTAACTTCACGACCCACACCAATACGACCGTGTATACAGATCAAAATCGCTTGGAATATACAAGGCGCTGGGATTTAGCGGCTCCCCTAGGCTTGGATATGAGTAGCGCTTGCTTCAAGGAGTGGCAAAAAGATTCAACCTCCAAGGAAGTCTGTCCAGGAGTGGCTGGCATAAAGTAGTTATTTGCCGCTCGTAGTTTTTTCCCACTCGTAGTTGTCTGCCGCTCCATTAATAAATATTATTACTTGACTAGGCGATATCCATTAAAGCGAGTGTAGCCTTGAACAATTGATTATCCTTTTGAACATATTGCATAGGCATCTGTAGGTGATCTCGGTTTTCCATTCGATAAATGCCTGCAAGTGTGCCAACAGACTGTAATTTATGGGCCCAGGCAGAGGACTGCGCTTGCATATAAGGGCTTTCAAGAGATCCAAAGGAAATAATCATCGGACAGTTCACAAGGTTTAAAAGATTCACTGGGCTATATTTTTTGATTTGCTCCGGTGTCAATTTTAAATAGTGTTGTCTATCTGTCAGTGATATTGGATACAGGTCGGTCCAACCACTCATGACAACGGCGCCTTTAATCACATTTGTTGGAAGCTAATGTTTTTTCCAGTCTGTGCAGGCCATCATGTTTGTCAAATGACCGCCTGCTGAGTGACCAGATACGTAAATCTTGGTAGTGTCTCCTCCAAATTGAGCTGCGTTTTTACAAACCCAGGCTATTGCTCTGCGGCATTGATCAATAATTCCAGCCATATTATTGGGTGGAATGTTTTGATAGTTGATCGGAATATAAATTGCTTTTGCATCCACAAAATTTGGGGCTGCACTGGCTTAATCATCTTTTGAGCCAAATTTCCATTCACCGCCATAGATCCAAATCATGATTGGAAGAGCTTTGGCATTGGCTGGTGCATATACCGTTATTATCGTCACACACCGCGCAGTAAAGCATGTGATCTATCAGGGTTTTTGCGAGATGTGACAGGTGCCATCGTGATCAGGATGGCTGAACGTGATCTCCAATGTCCTGAGGTAGGTATGAAGCCCGGCATCTTGAATTGGAAGGACATGCGCATCAGCGCCTGACTCATTGTGGTGTGAATGCCAATAACCGCCAGGCGTCACAAAAGACGCTCCTGGTACCCAGTCGTGTCTCTTACCGTTGGCGATCATGCCATCAGGACCAAGTTCGGTACCCATCATGGTGTAACAGCCAGGCTGGCAGTCAATGACAAAGTCCAAAGCGATCGACTCATGCCGGTGTGGGAACTGGGTTGCACCTTTGGGGAGGAGTCCGAACATCGTCCACATTGTCGGCGTAATGGTGCGCGTTTGTGGGAAGTTTTTGTTCGCTAGCAGAACACTAATCCTGTTCGCAAGTTTGCCAGTCGGATCATTGGCGATCTGTTCCAGTTTTGCCGCAGCAAGCGTGTGTTTGTACAAGGTTGGCGCAAAGCGCTGTTCGGTTGCTGTAACACCCAGATAACTGACGAGCGGGCCGTCATGAACCCAATAAAAGGCCGCTTTTCCTTCGCAGTGGTGAATTGCCTCACCATGGGCTGGAAAGGCAAGGTAATCCCCTTTTTCCCAGTAAATCTTTTTGCCGAAAGCCTCGGTGTAACCACTGCCCTCAAACACATAGAAAACCTGGCTGGTCGCAAGTGCGCGTGTCGTGACGCTGCCGTTGACGATCCTGACAAAGTTAGCAAGTAGTCCTGGGCCCGTTGCTGGATAATTGACTTGCAACTCTTTGCTGAGATCAAGAGGCAAAATTCCTGAGGTGTCAGAATGAAGGAAGTCTGGCAAAAAAGTGTGATACGGCGTTGGCGTGATCAACTTTTGAAGAAGTGGGTTCGAAGCGGATGAATAGTCGAAATACTGCGCTTCTGCGGTAAGGCTATCGTCTTGATTTATGCTCATCTTTAATACCTTGGAGATTTTGATTTATCAATAAAACACATAACGAGTTAAATTCATATCCATACTGGCTGATATTACCGAATGTATTATGTTTATGCATACTGTAAGAACATTTCATGGCGTTTGGCATCGACAGGCGTAACATTGTTAATTGCCCGCATCACCGTGCAATATTAACTTTGTAAAGTCGTTGCTGATTTGATAGCGGTTTCAATATGTTTCCGGCAACAATACTATTTCACCAATTTTGCCGGAAACATTATGATGCGCAAAAAAAACACCCGAAGGTGCTTTTTTTGCTTGACTGACTGGCGAGGCGCCACGGACGGCGAGACTCAGTGGCAGGGCGCAACGATCCTGATCGTCTCAAGTTTTGGAGAGCCGCTCCTTGGCGAGCTTTGTGCCTTCTGTTAGCGCTTGCAGCTTTCGCAACGCCACATCCCGCCCCATCGGTGCCATGCCGCAATTCGTGCACGGGAATAACCGCTCCTTTGGCACAAACTGCAGCGCTCGACCGATGGTATCAGCCACTTCCTCAGGCGTCTCAACCACGTCGCTTGCCACATCAATCACGCCTACCATCACATCCTTGCCTTCCAGCAGTTTCATCAGCTCAGGGGGGACATGAGAATGAATACATTCAAGGCTCACCTGGTCTATGCTGCTACGGGCCAGCGCAGGGAACACCGCTTCGTACTGGCGCCATTCGTCGCCAAGCGTGCTCTTCCAGTCGGTATTGGCTTTGATGCCGTAGCCATAGCAAATATGCACCGCCGTTGTACAGTTCAAACCCTGGGCAGCGCGCTCCAGCGCCTGCACACCCCAATCAGCCGCATCCTTCATGTAGACATTAAAGGCGGGTTCGTCGAACTGGATAATGTCCACACCATCTGCCTGTAATGCGAGCGCCTCCTGATTGAGTAGCTCTGCAAACGCAAATGCCATCTTGACCTTATCGCCATAGAACCGGTCTGCCACAGTATCAACAATGGTCATCGGACCAGGTAATGTGAATTTCAACTTCTTTTTTGTGTGTGCCCGCGCCAGCTGCGCTTCGAAGGCATGCACGCGACCTTTCAGTCTTAGGGCCGATACCACCTGCGGCACCATCGCATCATAGCGATTGTCTCGGATGCCCATCTTCACCTTATGGTCGAAGTCGATGCCCTCGATATGTTCAAGGAATCCGTGCACAAAATGCTGGCGTGATTGCTCGCCCTCACCCACGATGTCAAGACCAGCGTCCTCCTGGGCCTTGATCCACAGTAAAGTTGCATCGGCTTTCGCTTGAAGCAGCGCATCGCCCTCAACCTTCCACTGAGGCCAAAGCTTGTTGGTTTCAGCTAGCCAGGCTGGCTTAGGTAAACTGCCGGCGATCGAGGTTTCAAACATCTGAGAATTCCTTGTAGTAAAAAAATAGGGCGTGTGAGTTGATCCGAATGCGTTGAGCAGCAAGTGCGCGACATCAGCCTCCCACTGCTCAAGTAAGCTCCTGTATAGCTTAATAAAGTGCTATTGCGCAAATTTTCATTGCTTGACAGCAAGTTGGGTGCGCTTTTTTTGATCTTAGACTATCTGCCTTAAAGCGTAATCCTGACATTTCAAGCTTGGTCGATATCGACTGCCGGCTGCTGAATTGGCGAAGTAGATTTCGGGACGATCCAAGTTATAGCTCGAGAGCAAGATGATGAAGTCGTAATCGCGTACGTAGGAGGAGAAGTTGTTATCCACGATACCAACGATACCAACAATGCGTTTATTTGCCAGCTAATCGATCATGCTTGTTTTGAGCATTTTTAATTTGTTGGTCGCTCTAAATCAATTAAATAGCGAACTTCCAAAATGGAAGTTGGCTTGTACATTCAACCCAAGTATTATTTAAAAATGCTCATTTTTACTTCTGAGTTCAATTTCCCAAGTCCATGCGGCTTTGGGCTGATTCAAAATGGCCATGTAAGTTTTAGCAATGGCTTCTGCAGTCATTGCATCGTTTTCTGCGTCGGTCTTAACTGAACCATCGATCACAAAGTGCGCTACATGAATCCCATGCGGCGATAACTCACGAGCCAAACATTGGGCCAAACCTCGGACGGCAAACTTGCCCATCGCAAATCCTGAAGAATTTGCAAAACCCTTCACGCTTGCTGTTGCACCTGTGAAAAATATAGCCCCATGATTTCTAGGAATCATTCTCTTGGCCGCTTCCTGCGCCGTAACAAATGCACCTATTGCCGTCGTGTGTACTGCTTCAGATACCTTGTTAGGATCAAGAGAGAGAATATCCCCTTTTACTCTGGCACTTGGGTTGTATAAAACAACCTCGGGCTCACCCCAAGCACTCTCTACAAAATCAAATAACTTTTGAACATCTTCGACTGAATTGACGTCAACTTTAAATGCATGCGCTCCAATGCTCTCTGCCAATGGCTTGAGCTTTTCCATGTCCCGAGATGCTAATGCTACGGTATAGCCTGACTGTATCAATTCTTTAGCAAAAGCTCTGCTGATCCCCGGACCAGCCCCAATAATTAATGCAAGTCGATTGCTCAATCTAAATACCCTCCTAAATAATTAGCTCTTGAAGTAAGCACTGAGTTCATTAAAACCACCAATCAGCTGGCCATCTAGAAATACCTGCGGAACAGTTCTTGCATTCGGTACAGCTTCAAGTAACTGCTCTCTGCTGTAATCCTTTTCAATGTTCTTTTCCTCAAACTCAATGTTCTTCAGCTTAAGCAAGGCTTTGGCTTGATCGCAATAAGTGCAGTTATTTTTACTCCAAACAATCGCTTTCATATATGCCTTTTCAATTCATGAGTATCAAATGATCAAAACAAAATCCCGGCTTAACTTTGTGAAGAAATCCAGCCAATTGGTCTTGAACCGTTAATGGCATTAAAAGGGTCATGTGGTAAACCATATCCACTTTTAGGCTCATATGAATACATATCTGTCATGACCGCTCCTATCAACATCTACATGGCAGAAGGCACTAAAGCCTCAAGTTTTGAAATCGCAATCTTTACCGCCGGGCGATTAGCAATCTCATCATACCAGCGCTTTATATGGGGATAGTCAGCTATATCAATGCCAGCAAAGGCGCTACGCCACATCCAACCAAAGTGGGCCATGTCGGCAATGGTGTATTCGTTACTAGCAACATATTCCTTGTTAGCCAAAATCGTATCGAGCAACATAATTGCGTGATCTACACAGGGCTTCAAAGCAGAAATGTTTGGGAATTCAACTCACAAGATGGCTCAAGCGTAAAGGTGCGAGTGTCTGGAAGTTTTCATTCAAATAGCTCGGAAGCAATTAGAGCGGCAGGTCTGAGCGGAATAGGGCTTTGCTATTCGCCTACATGGCTATTTGATGAAGAACTTAAATCAGGCCAGATGAAAATACTCTTAGCAGATTGGCCAATGCGGCCATTACCTATACATGCCGTCTATCCACCTCAGAGAAAGAACTCTGTCAAAGTAAAGGCATTTGTAGAACACCTGTCAAAACACATTGGAGAGAAATAATTTTGTCTTTTTAAAGTACTTGATCGAATCAGAGGTGTGAAATGGATTTGATCTTTTAAAGGAGATTTGAGCAACCTGGTACTGGAGTTGTAGCATTAGTTGCAAACAGAGTTAGCGCGATGGCTACACTAGGGACCGATTGAGGCTCAAATCACTTGAAGTAATTTGGTTGTCATTTAAAAATGTAGATCTAGTATCGGCTTTGCGAAAGGACATAACGCTAGTTACAAACTCTGAAATAAAAACCGAATTAAGCCAATCTGGTATTCATCGAAACGAAGTAAAGCTAAAGTTCTTGAGAATACACAATGAATCCCAGATGTTTAGCAACCTTCTCATAAAGTGCTCGGCCAGCAATATTGGAATCTTGTGTTTGCCAATAGACGCGGGCAGATCCGGCTTTTAGCGCGGCGTCATAAACAGCTTTAATTAATTGGCGACCAATACCCCGGTCGCGAACATCATTATTTACATAAAGATCTTGTAAGTAACAGACGTCACTTAGTCGCGTTGTACTACGATGAAAAATGAAATGTACCAGTCCGACTAGCTGGCCATTTTGCTCAGCGACAAAAGCATATACAGGCTCATTGTCATTTAAGAAACGCGCCCAAGTTGCTTGGGTGATGTTCAAGTCGAGAGCCGTTTCACCTTGCCGACCATAGAAAGCGTTATAGCCACCCCAGAGAGGCAGCCATGCTTCGTAATCTATGTTTGTTATTGGCCTAATATGCTGTGAGTTCGGCATTGGTCACCCTCCCTATTTAGCTTTGTTGAGTACGCACAAAATTATAAGAAATACAGTGACAGGGTTATAAATAAAAAACCCCCTGCGCGAACGCTAGAGTTTTGTTTAGAGGTAGCGCAGTGCGGAATCGACTAGGGTTGAGGTTGTTTTGTACCTAAATTGTAGTCTCAGATATCCAATCTATTACTCCACTGACTTTCTATCCCTGAATCTCTGTGTTCGGATTGACTGTCACATTGGTTGTATTTGAAGACATCTTATTTCGTCAGACATTATTGCGACATAGGCGTCTCTTTTAAAATCAATCTTCGGACGATTTTTTGGTTGCAGAACTTTGACAGATTTTGTATTTTTCGAATCGCTACGGGCAGATTTAAGTAAAAAAACAACCGTTTAACATTCGTTACAGATAAATGCTTACAAGGGATTTGTCTTTATTCTTATATACAATTGGTCAGTTTTTGGTCAAAAGTCATCCCAGATTTTTTTGATTCATGAAAGGCGGTAGCCAGGTCTTCTTACTGAGCGCTTCATGAGTAGATATTTTGAGCACCTAGCACCTAGCACCTAGCACCTAGCCAAGTTGAACATAATGTCGCTGACAAAAAAAATTACTCTTTGGCTCAGCCACACGATGCCGCTTGCTTTTGGATTGGGGCTTTCGATTGCACCGACAATGGGATCTGCGAAAACATGGGCGGCGGATTCTCAGTACACCAATCAGCCTGCGCTGGCGACGGTTAAAGCATCGGATGCATATCTTAACGAGACGACAGGGGCAGGTGTCGCGATCGGGATCATTGACACAGGCGTCAACCCTAATAATTCAGCCATCTCTGGTACCACGGGGAGTGAAAATACCGCCAGTTGGGTGGCGAATAACTCGTTGACGGCTCAAGCGCTAATTAATGCGGCAAGCTCCTCGGTCATTGTGATTTCAGCAGGTACCTCTGGTGCATTGCAGCCCAGCAGCACTGCTTTACTACCGTAGTTATACCCTTCAATCGCTGGCAGTTGGATCGTGGTAGCGGCGACAACTATCAATGGACAAAACTTCAGCTATTACTCAAATCAGTGTGGTATTGCCATGTTGTATTGCTTGGTAGCACCTGGCGGTATAACAAATACCAGTTATGCAGCCTACGATGGCGGAATCACGGGTATCAACGGCGCGTCAAACAACAACACTTCGGTTAGCAAGTTAGAAGGTACCTCTCAGGCGGCACCGCTGGTATCCGGGGCCGTAGCCTTGGTTGCTCAAGTATTCCCGTGGATGAACGCATCTCAGCTTGCCACCATCATCTTGACTACCGCAACTAACGCCGGGAATCCTAATGCTGCAACAGGTCGCGGGATGTTGAATGTTAGCGCAGCCATCAAAGGCCCTGGAATCTTAGAAACGACCTTCAATGCCAACACAGGTGGTTATTCCTCTACTTTTGGTAACAATATTTCTGGTACTGCGGATCTCATCAAATCAGGATCTGGCGTCCTGACCCTCACCGGTAACAACACCTATAGCGGTGGCACGACGGTTTCGGGCGGGACTCTGTTTGTGCTGCCCGGATCCTCACTGGGTACCGGAGACGTCGCAATCACGTCGGGTGGCATTCTGCAAGACGATGGGCGAACTCAAGGCAACATCAAGGTAGCTAACGGCGGTATTCTTGAGCCTGGTAATTCGCCAGGTTATCTCTACGATCCCAAAAACGTCACGATGTATGCGGGATCAATGTACAAGCAAGACATTGCGGGGACCATCCAATCGGGTGAATTAACCCCAGTGGGTGCTTCTGGTTATTACTCGTACATGAGCCTAGGTGGCCAGTTCATTATTAATGCAGGCGCAAGCTTGAGCCCGAACTTACAGAACTTGTTTTTAACGACAGAACCCGGCTATGGCAGCAACACAAATACGCTCTCGGTCGCTGCGGCACTCGATAAGTTGAGCGCCGCTCAGATGGCCAATACGGCGTCGACAGCTCAGTCAAACCTGATGTATTCGACAGCGACACAAACGTCTTCATCCTTGGCTGCCTATGCGCAGGCCTTGTCAGGTGAAGCCTACGCCGATACAGTAGCGGTGATTCCTCAAACTAGTCAGCGAGTACAGAGCGCTGTCATGGCTCACCTATCTGATACGGTCATGCCAGTGAGCTCAGGTAACCCTAATGCTGCTGTGTATCGAAGCGGCAATGCCGTGACGCCACAAAATCCCACGGGGATACTGAGTAGCAACGTGAACATGAGTCCAACAGTGAATCTCGCCACAGATATGACAGCCCTTCCAAACAATAAGGTATGGGGTGAGGTTGCCTATCAATATGGCAACCGATCCTCTGATTCAAACGCGAGTGGGTTCAATAGCAATCTTTATCAAGCCGTCTTTGGCGCAGACTTCTATCAAGAGAGCAGTGTCAAAGCAGGTGCTGGCTTCTCTTTGTCAACGGTGAATGTTTCCCTTAGTTCAGGCAGCGGCACGGTGGGTCAAGGCTCGCTCTTTGTCTACGGCAAGCTACTCGTGATGCAAGACTATGTTTTAGATGGCATGGCAAGCGTGGGCTCAAGCTCAACGGATGTGACCCGCAGCGATCCTACCTCGAGCACCAGCCTGAAGGCCCGGGGAATCAGAGGTAACGACACGCTGATCAGCGCGGGGATCAGTCGTCTGTTGGAGACAGATACCCTCACTGTGACCCCCTATACACGCTTGACTTGGCAGATGGTAAATCAATCCCCCTTTGATGAAGGCACCCAAAGTGTAGCGGCGCTGAGCGTAAATGGCTACAGCGGAAACGGCCTGAGGTGCTGAGATCTCTAGTTTTTTGCTTTTGGTCTGCGGGAGGGATTTACTTTTTGCGTAACCACACCATCGCCTTCACTTTACGTTGACTTGGAAGGTTAAGCTGGCTTATCGTTGTTAACAACACGGCTCGCTCCTCTACGTTGAAAGACGCACGGGCGGGTTTTCTTTTTTGTGGCTCCCAGAAATGGTCTCGACGTACAACAAACCTCACCTCTCTTTCCAGCAACAACTGGATTTGCTCAAAGCCAGGGGGCTCGAGGTGACGGATGACGTTGCCGCACTAGCCTACCTAGCCCGTATCGGCTACTACCGTCTGAGCGCTTACTGGTATCCCCTTCGCCTCCCGCTTATCACCCAGGATCCGGTCACCTAAAAGATTACAGTCACGAGGCTAGACCAATTCAAGCCCGAGATTAAATTCGAACACGTCCTGAGCATGTACGTATTCGACAAACGGCTGCGTCTTTTACTTCTCGATGCCATCGAACGCGTTGAAGTTGCAGTCCGAGTTGATGCATCACATATGCTGGGAGGACGCGATACCTTTGCCCATACAAACGCAGGATTGCTGCACGGTAACTTCACGAAAAAGCCGAAGCCAAACGGCCAGACAGCACATCAAGACTGGATCACGAAATACGACAAGGTTCTCGCACGTTCAAAAGAGGACTTTTTCAAGCACTACAAGAACAAGTACGGATTGCCTCTACCCATTTGGGTTTCAGTAGAACTATGGGACTTCGGTATGCTCTCGACTTTCTACCAGGGCATGCAGATCGTCGACAAAACTGTCATCGCAAATAAATACGGCGTACAGAATTTCATGGTGATGGGGAGCTGGCTTCGGACCTTGAACTTCGTGCGAAATGTCGCGGCCCATCACAGTCGACTTTGGAACAAAAACCTCGTCGATCAGCCAAAGCTCCCAAAAACAGGTCAGATCGCTGCGTTTGATCCAATTGTTAACGACCCACTTTTGTCACAAGAAGTAAGCTCACGCTTGTACAGCGTGATTTGCATATTGATTCATTTGCTTAAAATCATCAGCCCAAATTCTTCTTGGAGAGATCGGCTGCGAGAAATGATTGATCAATTCCCGCAAGTCCCGTCTTTGTCGATTTCTGATATGGGGTTTCCACTCCAATGGCAGCAACACGATTTCTGGAAATAAAGGTCTTGGCCAACTGCGGTTGGAAGGAGTATTTAGCCGTGTTTGATGAGTACTGCTATTTCGATGAATACTGCTATCCCCCGTTGATGGGGTAGAGCCGGCATATCGAATCTCTGCGTAGCAGGTTCGAAACTTAAGTTTTGGCGGAGAGGGTGTCATTGATTATCAATCAGTTACGCAGCAACAGGTATATTTTCCTACAGAAGTTACCACTAAATATCATTAAAGTTTGCTGTGCGATCAGTATTGATCATCAGGTGTCATTTGGACCGTGAATCGCACCGTTAGCAAATCATATCGCCCAAAAGTATCTCAACACCACATAGGCACTCTGACTTGATGGGCCTGGTGTGACAACGGTAGGTGAACGGTGACGTGATCGTCAGGTGATCAAGTTTAAAACTGAATCCTCACACCGACATTTACACCACCCAGTGTTTGACCGCTTCTCGCCTCACCTGTCACGCCTGCGTAGGCAAAGGCGTTATCGCTCAGTTTGACTGTGCCAT
>Ga0316227_1003259_pt1 | contig 13249 bp, 10 predicted proteins | sample TBH18019metaG_FD_206012 | JGI IMG/M metagenome (GOLD analysis project Ga0316227, IMG submission 206012) | Freshwater microbial communities from Trout Bog Lake, Wisconsin, USA - TBH18019 | ecosystem: Environmental > Aquatic > Freshwater > Lake > Hypolimnion/Profundal zone | place: USA: Wisconsin... | reverse complement strand
TTGCCGGATCCGCACCCCGGGTTCTGGAACTAAAGGCTAACAGCAATCGCCGCAGGGGGTTTCGACCCTGCGGCGACGGGATCGGCATGGACGCCCGCTCAGGCCTTGGCGTTCTTCTCGATGTAGGAGATGGCGTCGCCAACCGTGCGGATCTTCTCCTGCTCGCTCTCCGGAATCTCGATTCCGAAAGCCTCTTCGATCGCCATGATGATTTCCACGGTGTCGAGGCTGTCGGCGCCCAGGTCGTCGACGAAGTGGCTGTTTTCTGAGATTGAATCTTCGGGCTTGGCAAGTTGTTCGGCAATGATCGCAATTACCTTTTTGCGGATTTCAGCCATGATCTCTCCTTAGAACCCGGAGAGGCTATCACGCCAAGAGGCGGATGCCAAGCGGCTAGACTTGAAGACATGCCCAAAACACCCGAAATTTCCGCGCCGGAAGGCGGTTGGCCCCTGGGATGGGGGGCCTCGCTGCGTGAATTCGAGGTGTTCCTGGCCGTGGAGCGGGGCCTTTCGTCCAACACCGTCTCCGGCTACCTGTCGGACCTCCGGCTGCTGGTCCTGTGGGCCTGCGAACGGGAGATCGCCCCGTCCGACCTGGACCGGGACCGGGTGACCGGGTTCCTGGTCTCCCAGCAGGGCACCGGCAAGGCCGCCCGCAGCCTGGCCCGGCTCGCCTCGGCGCTGCGCCAGTTCCTGGGCTTCCTGCGCATGGAGGGCGAAGGCGCCGCAGGACCCGAGGCCGTGGTGCGCCCGCCCCGGCCGCCGCGCATCCTGCCCAGGACGCTCACCGAATCCCAGGTGGAGGCCCTGCTGGCCGCCCCCGACCTGAACACGCCGCTGGGTGTGCGCGACCGGGCCTGGATCGAGCTGCTCTACGCCTCCGGCCTCCGGGTTTCCGAGCTGGCCGCGCTTTCGGCCCGCACCGTCTACCTTGACGAGGGGTTCCTGAAAGTGCTGGGCAAGGGCAGGAAGGAGCGCCTGATCCCCTTCGGCGAGAGCGCGGAGCACTGGATGCGCGCCTGGATCGCCCTGCGCCCCGGCTTCCGGCCCAGGGAGGACACCCTTTTCGTCGGCCGGCTCGGGGAGGCCATCTCCCGCCAGCACCTCTGGCGCATGTTGAAGGCCTACGCCCGGAGCGCCGGCATCAGCCCCGCCGAGGTGAGCCCCCACGTCCTGCGCCACGCCTTCGCCACCCACCTGCTGGACCACGGCGCCGACCTGCGGGCGGTCCAGGCCATGCTGGGACACGCCGACATCTCCACCACCCAGATCTATACCCACGTGCACCAGGCCCGCCTGCGCACGCTGTACGACCGGCTCCACCCCCGCTCGCAGGGGAAATAAGCCTTTTCCGCGCCCGCCCCGGTGGTGGACGTTGCTGGCGCTTGGGGCCATGATGGGATTTGGAGAATCACGCGATGGCCCCTCGCAAAACCGCAACGCCCAAATCAGAACCCAAGCCCGAGCCTTTGAAGGAAGCGAAAGCGCCCGTACGGCCGCGGGCCAAGAAGGCCGTGAAGGAACCCCTGGCCGCCGCCCCCGCAGTGGAGCCCGAGCCGCCCCAGGCCCCCGCCGTCAAGACCCGCAAGCCCAGGACCGCGCCGGTCAAGCCCGGCACGCCCGCCGCCCCGACCGAGGCCGCCCAGCAGCCCGTTGCCGAGCCAGTCCCCGCCGCGCCGGTGGCGGCGGCCCCGCAGCAGCCCGCCGTCGACCCGACCAGCCTGGTCACCGACCAGGCCCGGGCGGTGCTGGCGGCCATCCAGGAAGGCCGGGCGGTGGAACTCCTGTTCGTGGATGCCGAGAACAATCCCCCGCGCACCTTCGAACCGCGCCAGCTGATCTTCGACACCTTCGCCAAGGGCTGGTATGTCTGGGGCTGGGACCGCCGCTACAACGCCGAGCGGCACCACCTGCTCAGCCTGATCGCCCAGGTCAACCCGGTCGAGGGCATGGGCCGCGCGGCCCAGGGCCCCTACAAGGAAGGCACCCCCGCCAACCTCATCGGCGGGTGGCTGGGCGGCGAGGCCATCCGGGTCAAGGCCGTCCTGCTCAAGCAATGGATCTTCGCGGTGCGCCAGGCCCCGGCGCCCTTCCCGGAATTCGCCATCGAGGACCTGGAAGAAGGCAAGGCCCAGGTTTCCTTCACCGCCACCGACCTCCGGGCCATCACCCGCTGGGTGATGCAGTTCGGCGACGGCATCCAGATCCTGGAGCCCCAGCGTCTGCTGGACCGCATCAAGCAGGTGGGTCTGGCCTGGGGCGGCAAGCCGGTTCCGGCCCCGTCCGCGCCGGCCCAGCCCAAGGCGCAGCAACCCCGCCAGGAGCCCCGGGAGCACCGTTCCGAGCGCAAGGAGCACCGGCAGGAGCACCGGTTCGAGGCCAAGCCCGAGGCCTCCCCGGAGCGCTCGGAGCGCAGCGCCCCGGAGCCCAGGGAGCCCAGGCATGTCCGTGAAGCCAGGGAACCCCGTGAAAGCCACGACGCCCCCAAGCCCAACAAGGCCGGCAAGATCGAGATCCGCATCGACCGGCTATAGCGGGCGAGCGCATCCCGGTCGGGCGGGTCCAGCTGGATGAGCAGCTCCGCGAACAGGCTGCCCATGGCCGCGGCGTTTAGCCACTCATAATCTGGAGCCCGGCCAGCAGTGCCGCCCCAGCCCCGGTGCTCACCAGCGCCGCCCCCGGCCTCAGCCCCATGATGTGCCGCGCCGCCAGGTACACCAGGACCAGGTTGGCGACCACGAACAGATCGAAACCGGTCAGCAGGGCATCCGGCTTGCCGTGGCCGGATTGGAACAGTACGCCCAGGGACAAGGGCGAGATCGCATCGGGTTTCATTCCGTGCACCGGACTGGCCAAGCAGAGCCAGCCGACCAGCAGCGCCTTCGGCAGGCTCACCAGCCCTGGCACCACAGCCGCGCTCAGGGCCTGCCGGTAGCTGGGGTTGCCGCCCGGCCCCGGCGCCGCCCTGCCCACCAGCCACAGCAGGAGCGCCATGAACAAGCTCACCGCGGGCTGCCCCAGGAGCACCCCCAGGGACGCCAATACCGGCAGCAGCCGACCCTGCAGCTCGATGGCCTGGCCGATCAGCTCCTTGGCTACCTTCGGGTTGCGCTCCAACAGCGGCCGGAGCAGGGCGTCGGCATCCACCCGCCCGGCCCAGATGAGCATCATGGCCAGGGTGAAGGCCATGCTGGTCAGCAGTGCCCAGCCCCAGCGGGGGGCCTCCGCCAGCTGCCGGAACAGCGGCACCGGCGCGGTGAACACGCCGACGATCTGGTCGAGCAGGTTGGGCGCCGCGGCCTCGGGGGGATCCGCCCCCCCGCCCGGGGGTTCCCGGAAGAGGCTCTGGCGCGGAACGGATTGATCCATGGGAATCCTCTTCATTTCTAGGCTGCCAACACGCATGGCTTAATGACACGCTCATGTTTACTATGCATAATACATATTTTATAGCAACTGGAACATCGGGCCCCATGGCCGCATTGGCTAAGCGAGGAGAGACCTTAACATGCCCGCAGACCCCACCCTGCCCAGCCGCCTCATCGACCAGGAAGCTCGCTATGGGACAGCGGATGACCCTTCAATTGACCTGATCTGCACCCGAGCTGACGGCGCCTACGTATGGGATGTCCAAGGCAGCCGCTACATGGATTTCCACGCCGGCTGCGGTGCGGTGGCCCAGGGGCACAACCACACCCGGATCGCCGCGGCCATGGTGGAGCAATGCCTCCGGCTCTGCCTGACGACCCGAGCGTTCCGCAACGACCGCCTGCCCCCGTTGCTGGAGAAACTGTGCAGCCTCGCCGGCTTCGACCAGGCGCTGCTCCTGAGCAGCGGCGCCGAGGCGGTGGAGAGCGCCATCAAGGCGGTGCGGCGCTGGGGCTACCGGCACAAAGGAATCAGCCATGACCGGGCCGAGATCATCGCCTTCGGCGGCAACTTCCACGGCCGCACCACGACCCTTCTCAGCTGCAGCGACAACCCTGAAATCACCCAGAGCTTCGGCCCCTTCACCCCGGGTTTCCGCATCGTGCCGTACGGCAACCTGGCCGCAGTCAAGGCGGCGGCAGGACCCGGCACCTGCGGCATCCTGGTCGAGCCAGTGCAGGGCGAGGCGGGCGTGATCGTGCCGCCGAGAGGCTTCCTGCGCGGGCTGCGGGAGTTCTGCGACAGCCAGCGGATCATGCTCATCTTCGACGAGCTGCAGTCCGGCCTGGGGCGCACCGGCAAGCTTTTCGCCTTCGAGCATGAAGGCATCCGGCCGGACGGGATCACCATCGGCCGGTCCCTTTCCGGCGGATTCTACCCGGTGAGCGCGCTGCTCGGTTCGCACGAGCTGATGGGCGGACTCACGCCGGGCAGCCACGGCTCCCTGTTCGGCGGCAACCCTCTGGCCTGCGCCGTGGCCTCCGCGGCGCTGGACGTGCTGGTGGAGGAAAAGCTGGTGGACCGTTCGGCGGAGCTGGGCGCCTACCTCCTCGAACAGCTGCGCGCCATGGAAAGCGCCAGGGTGAAGGAGATCCGCGGCATCGGCCTGTGGGCGGGCATCGAGCTGCGGCCCTCGGCCGGCGGCGCCCGCCAGGTCTGCGCCGCCCTGCGCCAGGAAGGCCTGCTCTGCGTGGAGACCCGCGAACACACCATCCGCCTGTCCCCGCCCCTGGTCATCACCCGGGAGCAGCTGGACTGGGGCTTGGGAAAATTGAAGCTGGTAATTGGCAGCTAGAATCGAATGCCGGCGTAGAGGGCCGCAGAAGCTCTCGGAGCCAGGGAGCGGAGGGTGCGGCTATCGATGTTGCCGCCCGCCGGCACACTGGTCTGGGTGGTCCTGGTGAGGGCAACGGACCCTTCAACTCCAATGTACGGATGGAGTGATTTGCCGATTCCATTGAAGGTGTAGTCGGCGCTGCCACGGACCCAGGGTTGGAGGTAGGTGGTTCCCTTGTTGTATTGGAAGGGTAAACCGTTCTCCACACTGGCGCCCGTGACTCTGATAGCCTCGCCGCGGCCTTCGAGGTGAGCGCCCAAGGTCAGTTGCTCGCCGAGAGTCGCCATGTAGGCGGCGCCAAGGGACCAGTAGCTTTCGCTGACCTTTACCCCCGTGTTGTCCCCCACCGCGCCGCTGGAGGTGAAATTGGAAGAGGTATCGAACATGCCGCCGAATTCATAGTACCAGCCCGGGTAGCTGGACACCTCGCCCAGGAAGCGCAGGCCCAGCCCGGTCTGCCGCTTGGGCTGGTCCTTCACGTCCGGCAGAGCCACAGTGATCTCAGCCGGACGGGTCAATTCGGCAAACAGCTGGATCCGGCCATCCAACTTGGGCGCGTCCTGGGCCCCGAGGGCGCCCGCAGCAAGGGCCAGGATCAGGATGCTGGGACTTTTCACGAATCCTCCTTGGGCAGAACGATCATTCTGCCACGTTGGTGTTGGGGCCGTTCACCACCACGATGTCCCATGGGTACCGGAAGGGTATCGTGTGGGCGTAGCTGACATCAGAGCCGTTGGGCAGGATGCTGATCTGGGCCGTCGCGGTCTTGATGGAATCGATCCATTCGGTGCGGTTGAGGCGTCTCGCACCGGGGATGGCGTTGTTCCTGAGGATGGCCTTGAGCGCGAACACGGTGATCTGGGGTTGCGTCCCGGCGGCCGGGCGAAGTTCCTGCGGCACGTCGAACCAGCAGTAGCCGGGCGCCACTGCGTCCGTCACCACACCGCCGGTCGTGGCGGGTCCCGCTGCGAAGGTGTGGCCCGACGGCAGGTATTTGTGGGCGTCGGTGAGCACCTGGGCATTCGGGGCCTGGGTGGTCGGGTAGCCCGCGGGCAGCATGAAATGAACCTTGGCGGTGCCGTTGTTCAGCTCCACCACCCAGAAATCCGGTTGGACGGGGTCGCCGTTGGAGTCCTGCGTGGCGTTGTACCAGTTCACCCGGTAGCCGCCGGAATTCTGGCCGTTGAGTGAGCCGTCGGCGTTGCGCCCGCGCTTGTCCACCAGGGTATCCTGGGGCGGCACGAACCCGAATGCGGCGGCGGCGTCGACCCCATTCTGGCCGCTGATCGTGGTGGGCGGGGTCGATCCGTTGGCCAGCCAGGTGCGGCTGATGACGGCTCCCCCTTCGGCATTGTAGATGGGCGTGTAGGCGGTCCAGAAGAATCGGCCGACGCCGGTGGAACTGGGTGCATGGACGGGGTCGTTGACCAGCACCGGGCTGGAGTTGTCGAAGGCAGGGCCGCCAGCCGCGGTCAGGTCGAACTGGCTGTTGTCGTCAACAATGCCGGTGGAAGATACGAACTTGGGCCACGCGGGCGGGTTGCTGTAGCGGAAGTGCGTATAACCGCCGAGCCCGCCCGTATCCACGTAGTTCAGTTGTGCGCTGTTCAGCACCAGCGGCCGCGCCCAGACTTTGGACCAGAGATACTCCGAGTACGAGAAGACACTGCGGGTGCCGTTAAGTCTCCGGAGGTAGTTCGCAGCCTTTGGGGCCTTGGTGGGGTCGTTGGGATCGTAGGGAATGGGCAGGTCCTGCAGTCCGCCCTTCAGGGGCGCCGCGCCCACGGTGCCATACACCATGTTATTGAAGAAGGCGGGAACGCCGATGGGCACAGTGGTGGGGGTAAGGGCGGAGGTGCAGGAAGGGGTGAGCCATCCCGCCCCTGCAATATTGCTGAGATTGTACGGCGTGGTGGAATCGGAGGGCACCCGGAAGGCCTGCAGTTGGGTGGTCGTGAAGGTCTGGCTGTTCGAGGCGTCGCCGGTGTAGGTGGTGTAGCTCAAATTGAAGCCCATGTCCGCTGGCTTGCCTTCGGTGATCGATTTGAGATCGGTGTTGTCGACGGTGAGGCTATCCACGGTCAAGGGCACCACCGGCCACTCGGCGAAGTACTGGTAAGCCAGGATGCTGGGAATGGCGAAGACGAAATTGCTGTCCTGTTCCCACTGGATCGCTCCCGTGGAGTCCTTCAAAGGCACTGACAACCGGTCCACCCAGCGGGAGTTGACGGGGGTCAATCCTATGATCAGGTTTAAGTTGACGGTCCCGAACAGGGTCGTGTTGGCCGCCGTTTGGCCCTCCGGGGCGAATCCCTGGCCGGTCACGATGCGCAGGCTCGGATTCCAGGGAGCCGCAGTGGCGTTGGGGAATTGGAAGCTGAAGCCGCCGCCCCCCGGGAGCGGGTTGTCGGGAACAAGGGTGTCATCTTCAAAGTTCCCAGTGGGCGCGTTGGGAATCTGCAGGACATAGCTGATGGGGTCGTTGCCGAAGCCGGGGATCAGGACATTGAACGGTAGGTTGGACCGGACCGGAGCGATCACCGAGGCCTGGCTTGCGGACTGCACTGCCCAGCTGCTGGAAATGCCGTCCTGGAAGATCTCGATGGTTGCACCAAGCCCGTTGGCGGAAGTCGTGACCGGATTGAGGCTCGCCACGATGTTGCCGTCGCCCATCTGCCGGTAGAGGAAATCGAGGGAGAAATTCTGGGTGTTGGTGCCATCCACGATGACCCACTTCTCGAAGGTATGGACGTTCGCACCCGGCGCTCCCGAGGACGGCCGGCCGAAGGCATCAATGACGGTGAACGTCACCAGGCAGGGCGTAAGCTTGCCGGCCACCCCGTTGAAGGCCACCTGGCCGGCATTGGCCGAAGTGGAGGTGGCGGGCGTGCCGTTCTGGAAGGTCCATTTGTAGGTCAGGGCGGTGTCGCCGCTGCCGGGCAGCGTGCCGGCACCATTGAAGCTCAGCTGGCCGAGGATGGGGATCACCACCAGTTGGGGGCTGTTGGCGGTCGGCGGATTGACCAGGCCGGCCACGGTGCCGGTGGCCAGGTCGGTGGGCGTGGGCAGCGTGCCGCTGGCCTGGGGCGAGGTGATGGCGGCGGTGGGATAGCTGTTGTAGGCGACCACGAACTGGGTGCTCGCGGCGTTCAGCGAACCGGACGGGGTTTTGCTGTCATTGGCGGTGACCGTGACGGTAGCGGTGGCGGGGTTGGCGTTCGGGGCCGAGGCGAAGGAATCCGCGTAGGGGTGGGTGAGGGACACGATGACCCCGCCGGTGCCGGTGGGACTGGTGCCGGTTGAGCCGGTGTCGGCCTTGGTGCCGTCGCCCCAGTCCACCGTGTAGCTGACCGGGTCCCCGTCCAGGTCGGCGAGGTTGAAGGTGAGCGCCACCGCCTTGGAGGTGAAGGCTTTGGTGGAGGATGAAGCCGGCGTGGTGATGGTCACGGTGGCCGGATGGTTGGAACTGGTGGTGGCGATGGTGACGGCGGCGAAGGCCACCTGGGCGCTGCTGTTGCCCAAACTGTCGCTGACGGTGAGGGTCGGAGTGACGATCCGGCTGCCTGCCGCGGACGCGGCCTGGTAGATCACGGGGATGGTGAAGCTGCCGCCCCCATTGTCGACGATCGTGCCGATCGTGGCGCCGCTTTCGCCGGGGTAGAAATCAAGGTTGGCCGCGCCGATGGTGGCGTTCGGGGCTGTGGTGGCCGCCGTGACCGTGAAGCTGGTCTGGACCGAGCCGGGAATCGAAACCGGCAGGCTGGTCGCGGTGGTGGGACTGACGATGGTGGCGCTCACCGGAGTCGTGACCGCGACCACGGTCTCCGGTACGGTCACCACATTCCCGAGGTGGCCCTGGTCGTCCACGGCGGTCACCGTCACGCTGAGGGCTCCGGACGCCTGGAACCGGTGGGAGATCGAGCAGGATCCGCCGGACGCCGGCGCGGACAGCGTCCCCGTGTTGTCGCCGAAGGTCCAGCTGAAGCTGGCGACGCTGCGGGCTGAATCGGAGTCGACCGCCGAGGCGGTGAAGGCGTATTTCCCGTACTGGTTCAGCGCCCCCGCCGGGGTAACGCCCCCGAAAGAGGTGACGAGGCCGCCCGCACCCGTCGATCCGGTACCACCGCTGCCGCCGCTGGTGCCGCTGATCTTGGAGGAGCCTCCTCCGCCGCAACCCGCGAGCATCGCAAGGATGGCGAGAGGAATGAAAACCCGGGTAGTAAACGTCCATGGCCGCATTGTTGCCCCTGCAGAATGGGATTTCATTTCATATAAAAAGATACGGACCTGCTGTCGATTATGGGATTCTCGACCGCAATCCTATCACGTTTGCAAGATCTTCTATGATTAAACCCTTTATCAGCCCTGGACCCAGCGCGCCTCCAGCCCCAGCAGCCGGTCCACCGCCGCCCGCCCCCGGGGGCCGGGGTCCACGGTGAATTCATTCACCCAGGCGCGCACGTAGCGGCCCACCATGCCGGTGTCCATGCCCCGGCCGAACGACTGGGCATAGGCGACGCTCTCGTCGTGCCTGGCCATGGCCAGCTCCACGCTGCGCCGCATCAGGCCGGCGAACCGGTCCTTCACCACCTGGGGCAGGCTCTTGCGGATGGCGTTGCCGCCCATGGGCAGGGGCAGGTCGCAATCGGCCTTCCACCAGGCCCCCAGGTCCTGGACCAAATGCAGCCCCTGCTCCCGGTACATGAGCTGGCTTTCGTGGATCAGCAGCCCGGCCTGGTAGCGCCCGTCCAGTACCGCCGGCATGATCTGGTCGAAGGGCAGCAGTTCGACCCGGAGGTCGGGCTGCCACTTGCGCATGGCCAGGTAGGCGCTGGTGCGCAGGCCGGGAATGGCCACCGTGACCGCCCGGAGCTGCCCGGCGTCCATGGCCGTCCGGGCCACCACCAGGGGCCCGGTGCCTTCCTGGATGCTGGAACCCGCCGTCAGCAGCTCATAGCTGTCCACCAGCTCCGGATAGGCCCCGAAACTGATCGCGGTGACCTCGTAGCGGCCTTCCAGGGCTTCGCCGTTGAGGGTTTCAATATCCTTGCGGACGAACCGGAAATCGAACCCTTCGGGATCCAGCCAGCCCAGGGCCAGGGGCGCCATCATGTAGGCGTCGTCGGAATCAGGACTGTGGGCGATGGTGAAGGGCATCAGCGGCCTCCGGCGGGTGAAGCGTTTTCCCGGAAGGAGCGTTTCTCCTTGACCCGCTCGATGGCCTTCGCCGCCAGCGCGTACCCCGGGTTTTCGCGCAGGGCGCTCTGGAAGTGCTCCAGAGCCTGGTCCAGGCGATCCTGGGCCTCGAACGCGCGCCCCAGGTTGAAGTGGGGATAGCAGTAGCTTTCGTAGCGCTTGGCCTTGAGGGCCATGTGCAGCCATGGTATCGCGTCTTCGAACTGTCCCATCTCCAGATAATAAGCCCCGATGTCGTTGTACGGGGCGCCGAATTCGGGATCCAGGTCGATGGCCCGGTGGCAGTCGGCGATGGCGGCCTCGAAGTCCTTGTGGTAGGACCGGGCCCAGCCGCGGTAGGTGTAGGCTTCCGGCGTGCCGTGCAGTTCCAGCGACTTGGTGTACAACTCGATGGCCCTCTCGATTTCGCCGCGCATGTGGTGCTGGTAGGCCTTGCCCACCATTTCCATCGCCTCTTGTTTTTTCTCTAGGTCGCTCATGCTTGCCTCGGCGGCTACATAATAGAACGGATTTCAAGTGTCGGGCGGGTTTGCCGACCGTAGCCGTACCGCAAGCCACGGATGGTTGTATCCTCATTCCATGGCCAACGATTCACCCGGAACCTACTGCCAGAATTGCTTCACCTGGAATCCGGGTGAACGGGAGATATGTCGCAAGTGCGGCACACGCCTGCTCATCGTGGCCGGCGACCAGACCTGGGAAGAAGAGGAGCCCATCGAGGCCGATGACGACCTGGATGAGCATCTCCTGGAACGCATCACCGGCCTGGAGGAGACCCTCCGGCGGGTGGAGACCTACCTGGAGACCGTCTCGGATCAGCTGGGCCGGCTGGAGCGCTCTGAGGTGATGCTGCGCAACGGGCTCATGTCCCTGGTGCAGGAGATGGAGCACAAGGGCCAGCTGGACGGCCAGGCCTTCTCCTCCCGCTGGGAGCAGCTGGTGGAGGAGAACCTGCAGCTGATCAGCGCCCGGGAGATCTTCACCCGCTACCGGGCCCGGATCCTGCCCATCGCCAAGGCCAAGGCGGTCTCCCAGCTGCGCCGCGCCCTGCTGGAGACCTCCGCCCTGCTGGACAACGGCCTGCTGCCGGAGGCCGCCACCCGGCTGGGCGAGGCCCTGGCCCTGGATCCAAAGAATTATGAATTGCTGTTCACGGTCGCCGCGCTCAAGGAAGTGGCCCAGATCTGGGACGAGGCCGAGCAGCTGGTGCGCAAGGTGGTGGCCCTGAGTCCCCGGCACTACGAGGGCTGGATGCTGCTGGCCAAGATCATCCAGGACGACCCCGAGCGCTCCGACGCCGCCATCGAGACCCTGCGCACCGCCGCCGACCTGCGCCCGGACGAGGTCGCCCCCAAGGTCCAGCTGGCCGAGCTGCTGCTGGACGAGGACGACCTGCAGGGCGCCCTGGAATCGGCCAAGGAGGCGGTGGGGCTGCAGCGCGACGGTGAGACCCTCAGCCTGCTGGCCGAGATCTTCCTGGCCCGGGGCGAAGCCCCCAAGGCCATCACCCTGCTCAAGGAGGCCTCCGGCTTCCTGCCCGGGGACCTGAGGATCCGGGAACTGCTGGCCGAGGGCTATATCCTGGCCGACGAACGGCCCAAGGCGTTCACCATCCTGCAGGAGCTGCTGCGCCAGCACCCCGGCGACCACGACCTGCTGCTCCTGCTGGACGCCGAGAACCCCGCCCAGCTGCGTTCCGCCCGGGGCGGCAAGGCCGAGGCCGGGTTCCTGCTGGACGAGGCCGAGGACTGGCTGGCCGAGGGCAACCTGGTCGAGGCGGAGACCTCCCTGCGCCGGTCCCGGCGCAAGGACCGCAGCGAGCGCCTGGATTGGCTGGAGCTGCTGCTGGCCTTCCGCAAGGACCCCCAGGGCCACCTGGCCAAGGCCATCGCCTTCGCCGGGTCCCCGCGCCACCCCAGGCTCTGCTTCCAGGCCCTGCATCTGGCCGTGGACTACTACATGGACAAGAGCAACGAGAAGGGCCTCAACCTGGCCCTGAACAGCTTCCTGGCGGTGCACCCCAAGAGCAGCGGCGCCTGGGAGGCGGCCATCATCCGCCAGGCCTACCGCCTGATGAACGGGTCGGTCAACGAGGACGACCTGCGCGAGGTGCGCCGGCTCCAGGCCAATCCCCTGCCCGGCCAGGAACCCCGGGCCCGCACCCTGCTCGGCCAGTACCTGCTCGAGTTCAAGCGGCCCAAGGACGTGGTCGACCTGATCGGCCCGGTGGTCGCCGCGGAGCCCACCATGATCAACCACTTCCAGCTGGGCAGCGCCCTGGTGGCGATGCGCCAGCGGGAAGAGGGCCTGTCGGTGCTGCTGGACGGGCTGGACGCGGATCCCGGCGATCTGCCCGAGGATCAGGCGGGCCTGCTCCGGAGCAAGATGCAAACCATGGTCAAGGACCTGGAAAAAAACTTGAACCCGTGACGGATTCAAATCCGTCCGTGACAAAGTTGACAATCCAGGTCATGATTACAGAATAAAGCAGTGAGGGGAGTTGGCCATGAGCACATCTCTGCAGCAGGTCACCAGTGAAGAATACAAATATGGCTTCGTCACGGACATCGAGTCGGACAGCGTGGCCGCCGGCCTGAGCGAGGACACCATCCGGTTCATTTCCGACAAGAAGGGTGAACCCGAATGGCTGCTTGAGTTCCGGTTGAAGGCCTACCGCCACTGGCTGACCATGACCGAGCCGGCCTGGGCCAACGTGCACTACCCCAGCCCGGATTTCCAGAAGATCGTCTACTACTCCGCGCCCCGGCCCAAGAGCCCCAAGTTCCAGAGCATGGATGAAGTGGACCCCGAGCTGCTGCGCACCTTCGAGAAGCTGGGCGTGCCCATGAACGAGCAGAAGGCCCTGGCCGGGGTGGCCGTGGACGTGGTGTTCGACAGCGTGAGCGTGACCACCACCTACAAGGCGGCTTTGGCCGAAAAGGGCATCATCTTCTGCAGCTTCAGCGAAGCGGTGCGCGAGCACCCGGACCTGGTGAAGAAGTACCTGGGCTCGGTGGTGCCGACCAGCGACAACTTCTACGCCGCGCTCAACTCCGCCGTGTTCACCGACGGCTCGTTCTGCTTCATCCCCAAGGGCGTCACCTGCCCCATGGACCTCTCCACCTACTTCCGGATCAACAACAAGGAATCCGGCCAGTTCGAGCGCACCCTGATCGTCGCCGAGGAGGGCGCCTCGGTGAGCTACCTGGAGGGCTGCACCGCGCCCCAGTTCGACGTCAACCAGCTGCACGCCGCGGTGGTGGAGCTGGTGGCGCTGGACGACGCC
>Ga0316227_1003256_pt1 | contig 13258 bp, 10 predicted proteins | sample TBH18019metaG_FD_206012 | JGI IMG/M metagenome (GOLD analysis project Ga0316227, IMG submission 206012) | Freshwater microbial communities from Trout Bog Lake, Wisconsin, USA - TBH18019 | ecosystem: Environmental > Aquatic > Freshwater > Lake > Hypolimnion/Profundal zone | place: USA: Wisconsin... | reverse complement strand
ACCGCGGCGGCATCCGGCTCCTTAGAGTCCGTCCGAGAAGTCAGGCTGATCGGGCGAGGCGCCTGACGAGGATCATGACGGCTGCGGCGTAGAGGAAGGCTCGTGCGGAGGCGAGTGTCGCTTCCGGATCCTTCCAGAGGCGTCGATTGCGGCTGATCCAGGCGAAGAACCTCTCAACGGTCCGCTGTACAACGTTGCCCTCTGCGAGCGTCGGCCTGATCCGGCCCGCTCGGGGGTGGTGGCACGCGGAAGACGATCTCGATGTGGCCATCATCGATCTCGATGCGCCGAACCATGAGACGAAGAACATCGCGCTTGGCCGTCCAGTCCAGAACGTTGAGGCTCTCGCGCACGCGAGCGGAGAAGAGCTCCAACTGGCCAACAATCAAGGTCAGTTCGCGCTCGGCTTCGCTCGCAGCCCGGATCTCCTCGCGCTGCTCCTCCAGTTGCGCCACCCGACCCCCTCAGATCGGCGATGCGCGGCTCGAACTCGCTCCGTTCGATCACGCCCTCAGCATAACCGTCGATGAGCCGACCGATCCCGCGCCGGAGTGTGGCGATCCGGCGCTCCGCCTCGCCCAAGTCCGCGGCACTGCCCACCCTGGCGCTCACCGCAGCTAAGCGTTGCTGGTATTCGTGGGCCACCCGCGCGGGATCGTTCAAGATGGCCTCGACCTCGGTCCAGACAGCGCGCTTAAGGCGATCGCTGCGGACGGGCCGGTTGGTGCAGACCGGCTTCCCATCGAACCGATGGCCGTCGCTGCCGATGCAGCGATAGGCACCGTAGCCGAACGTGGTCGAGCGCGGCGGCAGATCCTTGGGGATCATCCGCCAAGAGATCCCACCTCTCAGAACGTAGAAGATGGCGTTCAGGACCTCCCGTGTCGTCCAGAGCGGAGGCCGACCACAGGGCGCCGGCCTCGGCATCAGTGGCGCGATCACCGCCCACTCGGCGTCGGTCAGTTCGGTTTCATAGCGAAGGCCCACGCGGCTATGCTGCCGCCGGGTGGTCGGGGTCCACATGGCGCTTCCAAGTCAGGCTTCAGCACCCCCCTGGAAGCATCGCCATCCCGGCCACTCAACCCCGCTTCAGACCCTTACCGGACGGGCTCTTAGGGGCGCGGTGCTATGATCGTGTCCAGCGCATGCCCGGCCAGCGATTGATCTCACGTTCCTTCAAGGCAAGGTAGACCGGATGCATGATCCAAGATAGCCATAAGTGCTCCGTTCCGACAGCTTCAATCACTCTTCAAATCCAGACAGCGACGGAAGCGGCTGGCGCGCATGCGATCCCATGCATCTAACACCGGATCGAGAGGTTTCATGGCCGGGGACGATCAAGTTAAACCGGCTGATGCACAACTCAAGGTCAATATGGCGTCGGGATCGTGGTCGTTCCTCAAAGCGCAGGCTGGCCGGTCCGTTGGCTACATAAGCCAAGCATGGGAATCGGCGGTGCTCCCATCCGAACTTCCGTCGTGTCACGGGTGGTCGTGTAGCTCGCGGGGGTGGGGGGCATCGGCGAATGCCGGGTAAGGTTCGGCTGCGAGCACCTGCCTCAAACCTAGAGCCCCCGATGATTGACGAGATGATGAGCGTTCGCGGCGTGTTGGTGAAGTGCGCCGACGCCGAACTACTGTGCCGGGGCGCAGCCTGCTGACTGTGTTGGACGGTCACGATCGATTCGGAGCCATTCCGTCCTATACCGCGGCAGCGCGCTGGGCAGCTCGGCCTGCAGGAAGCCGACCATCTTCTCCCGGACTTCACATCGCAGATCCCAGGCCTGCGAAGCATTGCGAGCGCTCATCAGCATTCGAATTTCAATCACGTTCTCTCGCACGTCTGAGACCTGGAGATTCACGACCTTTCCGTCCCAGAGATTTGATTGCGCGGCGATCTCTGCAAGCTTTTTCCGCATGGCTGGGATTGGCGCGGTGTGGTCGACGTAGAGGAAAGCGCTTCCGATGAGCGACGAACCCTCGCGCGTCCAGTTCTGGAATGGCTTTTGAATAAAATATGTCAGTGGCACGACAAGCCGACGCCAATCCCAAAGCCTAACAACCACGTACGTCGAGTTGATTTCCTCGACCCAACCCCATTCGTTCTCAACGATGACCGCATCTTCGATCTTGATAGGCTGCGTTATCGCGATTTGGATTCCGGCAACGAGGTTCGAGAGTACCGGCTGCATCGCTAGACCGAGGATCAGGCCCGCGGCTCCCGCCGAGGCCAGAAGGCTTACGCCGTATTGCCGCACGGGCTCGAACGTCATCAGGCACACGGCGACCGTAATCAACGCCACGAGCGTCACGGCCGCGCGTTCGAGGAGGCGCACCTGGGTGAAGTGCTTGCGCGCGAGAAGGTTGTCTTCAGCGTCGAGTTTGAATCGCCGCAGGTAAATGACGGTAGCGATGTGGATCGCGATGCAGCAGCACCAACCGGCGAGCGCAACGAAACCAACGAGCAGAAGATGGTTCACCAAGACCCGGACCTCCCGGGACACCGGTGCGACGGCGGAAGCGGCACCAACAGCGACGATGATGAGGCAGAGACGGGTGGGACCTTGCGTCCGTCGAACGAGTGAGCGCCAGAACAGGCCTCGGTCTTGAGACGCTCGTGTCAGGAAGCGATACGCGAACTGATGAAGTGGCAGCACAACAACAAAACATCCGAGAACAAGAGCGACACTCTGCGCCCAGCCCGGCAACCAACGCAGCCATCGCATAGCGTCAGTAAGCACAATATCCGCATGCTGCATCGACTCTCCACATCTTGTAAAATGAAGCGTGACGCGCGAGCGACGGGGAAGACGCTTCCGCTCGAACTGTCACCCTCGTTGCCTACCGACCGCGAGTGCCGTCGGTGTCGTCGGCCCCAGGACGCTCGACACCAATACGATCAACCGGTGAATACACGTCTCGGCAAACAGGCGTGACATATTGGACCGCCTTATCGGAAGATATAATCCGGCAAGTGATCGTAGTCATCGCGGCGACGGAACATAATGCTGCAGGACGGCGCGGACTGGCCGATCCCACCTCGCCCACGAACTGGACCTGCCGCGAACGCCAGGTTCCGGAGGCGAGACAGACGGCGGTCGCCTCGAATGTAGCCGACCGTCTGTTCGTCCTAGTGAGGGCGCGGCCGGTGTTGCCGCCCTCCTGCGAACGGGACGGCCGGCAGGAACGTGTTGGAGCGAGGACCGCGATGGAGGCCAAATCTCGCAGACCCGTGACTACCCCCTCGGAATGCGCGATCGCCGCCGGGAGGCGAACCATGGTCGCCTGCCCGACCCCAGTCCGGACCACCGCCATGGCCGCCACGCTCGAATGCGAGGGCGGCGGTCGCACTCGATACTGTCGCGACGAACATGAATGCGGCCGTCAAGTACTCGACAGTTTGTTTCATCATCTAAAACTCCGTGTCGGCTGCGGATTGTCTGGAGACGTTCGAAAGTTCGGATAAACGGACGCGGTCTGGCTCTCGAAGACTACGATAGCTGGGTGGCCGAGCACGGCAGGGCTCGGTATTTCTGAGCCGTTTTGCCGAGGCGTCGATCCTCCTCGGCCGTCTCCAGGGGGTAATCCTTGGCATATTCGGCGTCGGTCGAAAGCGCGACGATCAAGATAGATCGCGGGTTTGTCTCCAGATCCTCGCGATCGTGACAAAGTGTGTCTGACCGAACAATTCCGCCGTTGGCCCGAATCTATCAGTTACCCTTAGGTTGTCGCATCCATCTACACTCACGCAATATGCCCCACGATGCTCCGATCCCTTCGGAGCATTTGCATAATCGCCAAGAATGACCCGAAGCACTCTCAGTTTTGCCGAGGCGTGCGCGCAAGAGCGCGTCGAGGTGCTCACCTCGGTGCAGCGCCGGCCGCAGGACCACGCGAGAGAAGTTGCGCCTGGTCGAGCCGACGTATCTCCCCGGCCAATCCGTCTGGCTCGGTGATCGCGCCCGACAATGACGCATCAGGCGTCCGCGGCGTCAGCAGCTAAACTCTGAAGCTGCATGGCGCTTGCGCCGCCCTGACGTTTGTCCCTTGCATGATCAACCGCGAACCTCGCTGCGACACACAGGAGGTTCCCATGCCCATCGCCACAGAAACATGCGTCGCGAATGTCGAGATACACGAAACTCCTTTCGGGACGCGCCACGTCGCGGCCGCGTTCGGCGACGAGGTGTGGGTGAGCGTCGTCCCCTTGGATTCGCTGCCCTACACATTGACGGATAGGCCTTACCTGCGGCCGCACTCCCAAACGGTCATGTTCACCGTACTTCGGTCCGAGGACGGCAGCCGCGATGTGGTGCTGCGCCACAATCCCAGGAGGCGGCCGCCGGCGATCGACGCCGCGTTCAACCATGCGCGGGGGCTCGCGACCGCCTACGCAAACGATCATGCCGGCTACATGGACGAGCTGCGCGTGACCCAGCGAGACGAACGGCTCGCCGAGCTTGCGAGGCTCGTCGCCAATACACCGACGAGGAACGAGAAGTGGCTCACCGATGAGCTCAAGAGGAAAGCCGAGGGCAAACTAACGATGCTGCCCGAGGCGTGGCAGGAACTGATTCGCGGGACGGTGCCAACGCATCAGGGGCTGCTGGCCGCCCCTGAGCCGCTCGGTCCGCTGCTGCGCCGAAATTCGCCTGAAAACGAAATCGAAAAGCTGGTCTTCCAGGTTTGCGGGCACTTGGTCGGGATTCAGCGCATCGAACACCAGGAGGAGCAGATCAGGGCTAAGTACCTCGCCGAGGCCGAATCGTTGCGAGATGAAGCGGACCGAGAGGCGGTTCCGTCGGGTCCATCCCTTCCTTGATCTCGGCGGCTGCGGCGACCTGCTCCGCGACAGCACGCCCGAAAGCGTCCGAAACGCCGCGAGCGCCGCGCATCGCGACATTCGCGGGGTGGCTGACGGCCCCACGGCTACCCTGGACCGACGCGGGCTCGGAGGCCCGGTCGGCCCGACGATCGTGAGTCGCACTATCTGGGGGGGGCGTCGAGCCTATGCCAGGGGTTCGAGCGGCGTGACCGCACGGCCGGTTGCGTGGTGATCGGACAGCCGCGATTGAGCCCCGGTCTCCCCTCCCGCCGACGACCTTGGCGCCGGGAGGCTTCCGGCACGGCCGATCGCCAAGGAGTCGCTGATCTCGCCGTTGTGAGCGGCGACCATGACAGCCAGGGCGTGGGACAGTGCCGCCTGACTTGTATCGTCGGGGTTCCAGTCGTCGTGGAAGTACTGGCGTTCGAGCCAAGTGGCGAGATCGTCGGCGAGCGCGTCGACCGCCCTCGCGCCGCATGCGTGGCCATCCCCCACCCCCGGCACGCTGCGCGAGGCTGCCCCGCCACCCGCCCGAAGGGCTGTCTCCCGCCCCAGACGAACTGTGCCGCCCGCCCATCCGCTTCCGACGTCGAGATGCGCCTTCACCGTACGCAGTGCAAAAGCACTCGTCACGTGGAACGTCGCCCCGTCGGGGCGGAATGCCAATCCCGCCAGGGCACGGTCTATCGCGGATCTCGACGCCGAGCGCTGACGTTCGACCTCGCGTCTCAGGAAGGCGCGCCTATCTCCGGCATCGCCGGAGCCCGCGGTCGGCGCCGCCTGCCTGCCCCCGCCCAGGATCACACTGGAGGAGGCGATGCGTGCGCTCCCACGCTCCGTGATCACCGCGAGGGCGACGTGCCCCCTCCAATCGGGATCCGACCACCACGCCATCGTTTCCGGCGAGTCGATGTCACCGAGCGTTCGCGCGAACAGGTCGAAATGCGGCAGGGTCCCAGGCCCGGGATCCATGACAACCCCGCCCCCGACCGACTCCATCTGCATGTTCGCCTCCCGGACATCCTTCCTTCGGCACGATGCGGCGGCCCGGCTTAACGGACGCCTGAGCGGGGTCGGGTAGTCGATCCATTGGTTGACGAAACGTCGATGTCTGGCGTGGCTCGCGGCGTGGCATCCGTGGCCGACCGGCCGATCCGGCTTGGACCCACGACGACGCCTGGACGGCGACGGATACCCCGGTCTCGACGGCGACAGCGGCGTGGGGCCCACACGCAGCGGCAGCGTTTCGCCGCCCCTCGGTCGTGCCGTCCGCCATGGTCCCGAACGACGGCGGGCCCGCGATCTCGTTCGGCCGGGCGTTCGAAGGCCGTCCGCACTTTCCGCCACGGCGTCGAGAACGGGGGATCGATCGTGCGCGAGCGCGCGCGCCGCCGAGTCCGTTACTCGATCTCTGGCGGGCTCGGCGAGCCGGTGCCCCCCCGGGAAGTTCCACGGCGGCGTTCGCGCAACGCCACAGCGCCTCGTTCGCCGCGGGATCGCGCTCGATTCTCCCGAGATGGTCCACCGCGCAGTACATCGGCTCATCGTCAGCGTCGGGATGGCAGAAGGGCGGACCGACCTCCATGTCGCCATGCGTGCGGACCAGATAGGCGCTCGTGGATTTCTGTCGCAGAAGCGTCGCCAACTCTCCGGAAAGCGCCTCGACGATCTCGAATGCGCCCCAATCGTTGATCTCGACGAGGTCGCAATAGCACGACCCCTCGCCATCCTCGTGACGTCCATTCGGCGACGGGGTGGAGATACGTAACGGCAGCGTCACGGCATCGCTCCTCGTGGATCGTCGGGCTCGAATTGGCGGCGACTTCGCTCGGCTGGAGGAGGGAGATCCCGCGGCCCGGCGAGCGCGAAGCGTCATGCCGCCCGCACCGGTCGCGCACCCCAAGTTCGCCTAGGGCGAAGCCGCGACCGTAATGGGGATCAGGGACACGGACCCCGTCGCCGCGGGCGGTGTGGCAGGATCACAACCGTGACGGGGCCACAGACAGCATCGGCGCTCGCGGCGTCGCGCGAGGGCGTAGCGACGAGAGGTCGGCTTCACCCGTTGATAAGGCGCCACGATGTCAGGACGATCCTCGGCAGAGGACGATGCGATCCGGATCATCCAGGCGGCCGCACGCCGCGTGAACGGACGCGTCATCAAAGCGCGGCGCGGCCAGGCGAGAGCCCGCTTTGGCCATGACCACTCCGGGCCCCCGCTCCCGGCTCCGGGGACAAGGTGGGTTGGAGTCGGACTTGGACCCGCGACCGGAGCGTCGAGCGCGTCGGCTTCCGCGCCGGGGCCGACGACGTGGGCCGGGCTCGTGCTCGGGACTTCGGTCCGCCCGGACCGAGACGACGGAACTCGCCGACACGCCCGGGACCGCCGGATGGCGCCGCCTACCCGAAGACGAGGTGCTTCCGGTACCCGCGCCTGAGGAACAGGGGGAGCCAGGGTTGCCCGGCATAGGCGCCGGGACACCACAGCGCGGTGATCGCGTGCGAGGGGGCGCTGGTGGGCGTGACCATGACGCTGCCGATGCCGCCGTAGCCGACCGCGTCGGCCGCGAGCGCCGCGTCCGCCGCGGCGTCGACCGGAGCGTCGCCGTGCCTGATGGCCCGCAACAGGCCACGACCCACCTCGGCGAGGAATTCCCGCAACGGTCCCGACAGGATCGGGCTCGCCGGGATCAGTCGGTCGAAGACGACGTCGAGGTCGGCGAAGCCCGCGGACCGCGCGGTCTCGACGACGCGGGTACGCCCGGACTCGGTGCCGTGCACGAACATCAGCCTGACCCTGCCGGACCGCAGCAGCTCCAGCGTCCGGTCGCCGGGGGCGCTCATGTCGATGTTGCGCTCGCCCTGGATCGCGGCGGGCCATCGCTCGCGCGGGACGCCGGCCCAGTGCAGGATCTGGGCGCTGGCCTGGCCGCCGCTGGCGAACTGGTCGTCGACGAAGGCGACGCAGTCGGCCGGACCACCCGCCAGGCGGACCTCAAGCTCGGCCAGATTTCGGACAAAGCCGTGGCCGGCGCCGAGATAGGTGTCCCGGCGCTCCTGCTCCAGCGCGATGCCGGTCACGTTGCCGCTGTTCGGCGAGAAGCGGGCGAAGACGATTCCACCCTCACCCCGGGCCCGCGACGCGGCGGTCATCCGATCGAAGGCTTGCCCGACCGCGCCGCGGGTGATGATCGTCCCTTCCGCCAGCAGGGACAGCATCTCCGGACGCAGGCCGACCGGGAACTGGCGGACGAAGGCAGCCACCGATCCCGGGCTGACCTGCCAGCCCCCCTCCCCCCGGAACGTGGCGTAGCGCGCCGCGACGGTGCCGCACCGCGGCAGCAACCCCCCGTCGAGCGGCACGATCCGCTCGGCGGCCCCGAAATAGCCGGCGCGGGCGGCCGTCGCCATGTCGTCGAGCAGCCTGCCGTGGTCGACGCCCGTGCGCGAGCAGACCTCTTCCAGGCGCAGAAGCAGGCGCGGTCGGACGGGGAAGCCCTCCCGGGCGGAGCCGTCGCCCGTTGCCGCCCCGTCGGGGATCGACGACGCCATGGTCCCCGCGTGCAGGTCGTAGAGCACCTTCGTGCACGCGACCGCGACGTAGGGGAGCCATTCGCGGTCCGCGTGGACGTGGTCGACGCCGCGCCCGAGATTGTCCGCGTTGGACAGCTCCTCGGACTTCGTCCACTGGCCGCTGTGGCCGATCGAGTTCTTCTCGCGGACGAGCACCTCGTTGATCGGCTTGAGCTCGAAGCGCGGCGACAGGCCGACGTAGGGCTCGGCCGCGTTGGGCGCCGGGGGTACGAAGCCCGGGTCGACGCTGCGTCGGACCGCGATGGCCTCGCGGCGGATCAGGTCCCGCAGCTCCGCCAGCCGCCGCGGCCTCTCGACCGGGTCGACCGGCACGAGCTGGTCGAACAGGCGCCAGCACGTGGCGCGTCGGTAGACCAGTTCGAGGTCGGCCAGCGCGCCCCGGGCGTCGTGCACGTCCCACTCGCCCGCGTCGAACACGTCGCGCAGGCTCACGAACGGCTCGCAGGCGTCCCGGTAGATCACGAACGCCCGCTTCGGCAGATCCCGGGTGACCAGCCGGGCGGCGATCTGGCGCGAGCCCCGCTCGCGCGACAGGCGCGCCAGCAACTCGTCGTCGCCGTACCCGAACCACGTGAAGATGTCCCTGGGGTCCGGACCGGCGGTCGCGGGCGCATCGCGGATCGCCCCGTGGACGGCCTCGGACAGGACCTGCTCGGCGTTGCGCGTGAGCTGGTGCAGGTAGACGCGCTGGTAAAGGACCGCCTTGGCGTTGGCGAGCTCGTCGTAGGTGTCGATCCCCGACGAGTTGACGATGAAGTGCACGCCGGCGGAGAACCGGCCGCCTCCGGTCTGGCCGATGCGCGACCGGCTCAGGGCGAGTGCCTGGTCCTGCGAGATCCGGACCAAGGCCGAGTTCAGGAACACGCGTGACACGTCGACGCCCACCGGGATGCCGCATTGGCGGGCGTCGCGGTTCAGGTAGTCGATCTTGTCGGCGTCGACGGCGGCCCCGGAGATGAGGTTGGCCAGGCCGGGGTACCGGGGGTCGTGCGGCACGCCGCCGATGAAGCAGCAGATCTCGCGCAGCCGGCCATCGACGTCGTCGGCGCCGAGCACGCGCCCGTAGAACGCCCGGAAGCGGGGCGACAGGCAGACGGCGATCGACAGGCACTCGGAGAGGCCCGACTCGAACCCCTCCTCCCTGAAGCAAGCGATGAAGTCCTCCAGCTCCATCCCGCCGACCAGGAGGCCCGCCCCGGCGGAGAAGGCCGTCTCCCCCGCGTGCGAGAACGCGAGGTGACCGACGTCATGGAGCAGTGCGGCGTGGGCGAGGCTCCGTGCGACAGCACCGTCCGCCGACGGGTCATAGAGCTGGTACTCATCGTTGCCGGCCCGCAGGATCGGCTCCCTGCGCGCGGCGTCGCTGATGGATGCGACCAGCCGCTTCAGGACGTGCGTGACGCCCAGCGTGTGCGAGAACCGGCTGTGCTCGGCCGAGGGATAGGTCAGGAACGTCAGGCCGAGCTGGGATATCCGCCGCAGCCGCTGGAGCAGCGGGGAGTCGATGATGGCGAGCTCGTGCGGCTCGAAGTCCATCATGCCCCAGACCGAATCCTTGACGTACTTGCGACGGCCGCCGTGCGGCGGCGCGGTCAGCCGCTCCACGTAACCTCCGTCGAAGCCGAGGGCGTCGAGGGCGCCGTGCAGGGCCGGCCAGAAACCGGTCGCCGCGTCTAGCCTCTCCTTGATCCGCCTGACGCCCATGCCCGTCACGTCATCCGGCAGCCAGGTATCGGTCGACGCTGTCCCGGGCGAGATCAGACGTGGCGTCGTCAAGGCCGGCGACGATCCGGTCGGCCATCTCGGCCGGCAACTTGATCACGATGTCCTGATAGTACGGGTTGGGATGGTCCGTCAGGTACACCTGCTTGGCGCGCAGCAGCGTCTCGAAACGATCGAACGAGCCGATCGGACTGGGCCTGAAGACGTTCCTGATGTTCACGATCGAGCGCCTCAGATCCTTGTCCGCGGCCCCGTCCACGCCGGCGAACCCATCGAGGAACAGGTAGACGCGGTATAGGCCGTCCCGGACGTCGGGATCGTTCAACCTGACCATGTTGCGCCCACGCTTTATCAGGTAGGCGGCGAACGCCTCGATGAAGCCGTCGAGCGTTATGCGTGCCATCTCAGCCGACCCCGAATCGATCCCGACATGCGTGCCTGCCACGGAACATATCAAGAACTCCTTAACCAGCCATCGTGCACCGCGCCGCGGTCCGCGTCGGGCTTGGCAGGGCCAAGCCACCGAACCGACGGGCCTTGGCGCCCGAACGTCCGTTCTCGACCGCTGGGCTAGGACTCCGGCCCCGCGACATAACCGCAACTCGCGTGACCGGCCAGCGAGGCGGGCGGCGGATCATCGCGGCGGAGCTGACCGAGGCCGATTCCGTCCGCCCAAGCATCGGCCCTCGCTGCGTCCTTGTCACGAGCGCTGCCCGGGCCCGGAAAACCTGTCGGGTCTCCTCGGGTCACAGCCGGTCGCGCTCGTCGACGAACCCTACCCGCCTTCCCAAAGCGGCCCGCACATCCGTGAACGGTTCGTAGACCCGATGCCACGCCTCGGCGGGGGGCGGCAGCCGGTCGACGCAGGCCACGCAGGGGCGACCTTTCGCTGTTAGGCCCGCGCGTCCGGCCCCTGTCGCCGCACCTGCCGATTGGGAGCGTCGAGCTGCCGGTCGGCTTGGAAGCGGCTCCCAACCAGAACCGAGTTGGCCCGTTGGTTCCTCTGCCAAGATCGGGAAGGCCGCAGGGTCCTGACCGGCGCCGACCGGGGCCTCACTTCGAATCGAGATTCCTTCGGTCTTCGAGGATGTTGGCTCTCCCGAGGGAGGGCGCCCTTCGGCTCCGACTCACATCTATCTAAGCTTTCAGGACGTCGATCGTCGCTTGCTCGATCCGCTCGAAGGCGGAGACCACGTCCAGGTTCTTTTGGTAGGCGCCGATGGCGTTGCGGAGATCCATGGTTTCCGCAACGCTGTTCACATTGGGCAACTTCACCAAGCCCGCGGCGTCCGCGGCAGGGTGGTCGGCCATCCGCCTGAGCGGAAAGGCCGACGTGTTGGCGGCGACGCGCAGCCTTGGGGACGGATCCTCGCCGACGGGTTCGAACAGGACATGCCTGCGTCGATAGGGGTCGCCTCCCGGCGTGGCCGCCGTCGATTCTGCGTTAGCGAGATTCTCCATAATGACTCGCAAGCGCGCTGCCTGCACCCGCATGCCCCCGATCGCCAGATCGCGCCCCGTGACCTCACCCATCGATGCATCAAACCCGCTTGTGCACTGAGGCCCCTCGCGGACAATTGATCGTCGGCATGGTTAACGATTGGTGAAAGCCACCCCTCCTCGATCCGGTGCAAGCGCGAGAGATAACGTTCCGACGCTGGCCCCGTTGCTTGTGCAAGCATCCGGCGGACTGCGCGCGACCGCATTGCCGCCCACAACGCAGGCAAACCAGGACGTCCGCAGCTGAGCCGCCACCGACGGTTGGCAACGATCGTCGACCTACCCGTGCGACGTCGTCGGACCTGTCTTCGAACTCGAACCGACGACCCGACAGATCAATCGACGCCGGGTCGTCGCGATCATCTCATAGATCCCCGGCCCCGGTTGGGATGGGCAGTCGAGATCCGCGTTGACCACGATCTCGCCACCGCGGTCTCGCGCCTGCAGGACTCAATCGGCGGAAAGATCGCGATCAGTGCAGGCATCAGCCCATTCGGGCGAGCGGCCGAGGCTCACGATCTCGACAAGACGCCTGCGACGCATGTCGTACTGTCGTCGTCCGCCGCGGCGACGGGGTGCGCACGATCACGATGCTGTCTCGGACACCTCTCGGGCTGGCCAGTCCCCCGTTCCCGATCACTTGGCGGCGGCTTCGTGTCTTTCAGAACAACGCAAACACCCGCGCTCGCTTCGCCCCTGAGACGTCCGGAACCAAGGGCGATCCCGAGGCGTAGCGGCGCATGCGAGGAACCGGTTCGATGGACGGCGGAGTCGATGCAGCCGGGGCGGACGTGGGGCTCCTCCGGGGCCGGGCCAGTCCTACCTGCTCGGTATGATCCTTCCGTCAGCCCCGACCTTGACCTCGTGCCCCTCGCCGTTAGTCACCACCGTGATTTTGTATTGCACGCCGTCATCCTCGCGTTCGATTTGAGCTTCCGCGACCTTGTCGCCAGTTTTCGCAGCGATGACGGCCGCTTGCCTTAAGCTCAAATCGACATCTCGCAGGTTAGACGGTTTCAATGAAGTGAAATAGCTTTCGATCGGATGATCGTCGCTTTTGGTCACCTGACCGGAATTAGCGTCGACACGATGATGGGTGAGCTTGCCATCGTCGCTGAGCAGCTTGACCTCGTAGCAAGGCTTGCCAATCCCGCCCTCGAACTCGGCCATGATAGCGCGGCCAGGCCCCTCGCCCTCGGCAATCTCCAGGGCTTCGACCAGAGAGACCTTGGCGGCCGGCAGCCCTTCGTAATCGCGCTCTCTGTGGCCGGTCGTGCCGTGGGCCAATTGCACGCCGCTCGAAGGGATAGCCGCCGGCGCCGCAATTCGGGCGATCGCGCCCGTCTGAGCCGTGGCGAGGCCAACCATGATTGGCAGCGCGATGGAAAGGGCAATTCGGGACATGGCGTCTTCCGTCGGTTCTCGAACAGTTACGAAGCAGTGCGGTCGCGGCGCAAGTGCAACAGGGCGGCCAGAGGCAGCAGCTCCGGCCGTTAGAGATTTCACGATGCCTGGTTCAGGCTTGCACCCGAGCCGATGATCGTCTTCCTCGCATCGATGTTTCCGCCCGACGGATGCCGCAGCGGATGGGATTGCTGCGCTTTTTACACTGCGTATCGAT
>Ga0316227_1003225_pt1 | contig 13344 bp, 9 predicted proteins | sample TBH18019metaG_FD_206012 | JGI IMG/M metagenome (GOLD analysis project Ga0316227, IMG submission 206012) | Freshwater microbial communities from Trout Bog Lake, Wisconsin, USA - TBH18019 | ecosystem: Environmental > Aquatic > Freshwater > Lake > Hypolimnion/Profundal zone | place: USA: Wisconsin... | reverse complement strand
CACCTTACGCGGTCGGCCTGCTCAAGGCCTCCATCGCCGACTTGACTGGTGACGCCAACAACGACGGATTGCCGGATTCCTGGCAGATCCAATACTTCGGCTCGGCCACCAGCCCGAACGCCGCCCCTAATGCCTCACCCGCTGGTGACGGCATCCCGAACTGGCTCAAGTTCTCCCTGGGCCTGAACCCGACGATCCCGGGCATCGTGGTTCCGGATGGCGTGGTCTGGGCCAACACGGCCTCGACCATCAGCGCGGGTAGCACCAACGCTATCCAGATCTTCACCGCGGCGGAAGTGGCCTTCACCACCCAGACCGGCGTCTCCTACCAACTCCAGTCCATCTCCTCGCTGGGCGGTGGCTGGCAGAACGTGGGCACGCCCATCATCGGCGACGGCAACACCAAGAGCTTCCTGACCCCGACCCGGAATGACCTCATGCAGTTCTTCCGCGTCGTTCACAACCCGTAATCGCCTGGAGTAATCCAGGGCCTGATTGAACGGGCTGATTCCAGACCCCTCCGCGCTTGCGCGGGGGGGTTTTTTTGTAAGTGGGAAACGCCTCCGGGTTCAGACCTCCTGGCCGGGATGGTTCCTCGCACCCTCGGAACCCGTAACCCTGACGCCATGGCTTCGGCAGGGTGTAACAGAGTCATCCGGCGGTTGAGCCGGTTCAATGGCTTCTGCCGGTTCGCAGCCAGCTGTTGAGACCGCTCGGTGGTCCGTTGATCGCTCTTCCACCGGGCTGAAGCCCCGGGGTTCTCCTACCGACCTGGCGCTCTGGGACTGGGCATCGGGCCCTGGCCGAAACCATGCCGAGACTATTTGGCAGCGCTCTTCCTGAGTTGGCGGAGGGCCTCGACCTGAGCCTGGGATTTCGCGCCGATTTCTTTGAACTTCTCCATTTGATCGGCCTGGATCTTCTGCAAGCGCTGCCGGGCCGCCCGCATGTCGGGCTCCGAGCCGGCGCTTTGGGCGTCAGTGAATTGCTGGCGGGCCTCCTTGGCCTGAGCGTCGGCATCAGTCGCCGCCGCCTTGAGTTCTTTCAACGCCGCATCGTGCAGAACGGCTTCCCCTTCTTCGAGGGGGAGGGTGGCAAAGTTGGGCACCGCGCGTTTAACCTCCTCGAGCAGAGCGGGGTCAGTTTGGGCCGGGGCGACGGGTGCGCCGGGTGGTTTGGCGTCGATCAGCCGAACGATAGCGCGGGTGACATCGGTTTCCAAGGCGGGTTCCCAATCGGCGGAGATCTGGGGAATAACTTCCTTGCGCGCGTCCTGGGCCACCACAATCCCCAGGAAACAGGCGCTGCCCTTATCGAGGTTAAAGGGCTTGATGCCATCGGCGCTCGCGGCATCCGGGTTAAAACTCTGGCCGGCATTGAAGGTCGTCAGCTTGACTTTGCCGCCGCCTTCCTGCTGGTAGGCTGATAACAACGCCTCGGAGCGACCGGCGAAGGCTCGGTCCGACGGTGAGACGCTCGCGGGGTCCAGTGACGAGTAGAACCGGATCTCGATCGGCGCCTCCAGGCGGCGCAGGACCGCGCGGGTCACTTCCGATAATTGACGAGCGGCCGGGTTGGCCACCGGCGGCGGGGTCTCAGGTCGTGAGCCATGATAGAACCAATAGGCGCTGCCCGCCCCTCCCAGAAGAAGACAAGCCGCTGCTAGAAGGACCACCCGTGCGCTACCTTCCTGCGGGTGCGGGTGGCAGACGGCGGGGTGGATTCGGTTAAACGATGAATGCTTCATGAATCACTTTGGTTACACCTATATCGTCGCGGCACTGTGACAAAAGCCAGGGCAGGAGTCGAGGGCAAAAGCTCGGATCCAGCCTTGGAGAAGCCGGCACGGGTCCTGGAGGAAGCGCCAACTGCCGAGCCAGGTTACACTCCGTTCCCGTCGACTCGCGACGGGGCATGGTCCATAATGGCTGTGCACATCGCAAATAATGTTGTGCTTAGGACAAGATTGGGATAGCCCTTGGCAGGCTGGCCCACTAACTTATTTCCAGCATGTTGGCGCCTGATTTAGTTTGGCAACCCCGTCCGCCATTTGTAGTTGCGGAAGCGCGGCGAATGGTCCATTGCTGGTGGCGCATGAAAGCTAGCAGTGATGACTGGCATCCGCTGCGCCGATCCGATTGCAGCGGTCACCAGTGAATAACCTATGAACCGCATTCCCTCTTCGTTCCTTTGTCGGGCTTCAGCTGTTTTGCTTGCCGGGGTTGCACTCTGGCTGCCGGTTTGGCCCGCGGCATCACAAAACGTTCAGCATCTGAGCCGTCCTTATCCGGGCGGTTTGCCGGGCTTTCCCGTGCTGACGGGGGTTTCCCCCGGATCCAATAGCATGACGGTGACCTGGGACGGCCCTTCGGGCTATTATCAACTGTTCCAGAAGTCGGGGATAAAGGACGCCATCTGGCAGGCGGTGGGCAAGCCGACCAACCTGGTGCGCAAGGCTTCCGTGCCGACAACCGGGCACAGCGGGTTCTTCCGCGTGGCCGGCCCCGCCCCGTCCTACGCGGGCTCCGGGACCTGCCAGGAATGCCACGCGAGCGTGTTGAACCGTCAAATCCACACCGACCATGCGGGCACCTTTACGAACTCGCAATTTGTCGCGGCGGGCGGCCAGACCAACCGGTCGTGCCTGCCCTGCCACACCGTCGGTTACGGGTTGGCGACAGGGTTCTTGACCAAGACGGCCACACCCCAACTCGTGGGAGTTCAATGCGAGAACTGCCATGGGCCAGCCGCCAATCATGCGGCCAACCCCGACGATCCCACCACCCGTCCCCGGATCGAGTTGGCGGCGACCCTTTGCGGCGGATGCCACAGTGGGCCGATGCAACCGAACTTCGATGAATGGCAAGCCAGCCCTCATACCGGCGTGGTACAGGACATGAACGCGGCCAATGTGATTGACACTTGTGGCCGCTGTCACTCAGGTTCTGCGCGCCTGGCCCTGCTCCAAGGCACACGGCTGCCGGTTGGCGATGCGAACCTGGGGATCGTCTGCGTGACCTGCCACGACCCGCACCAGACCAACGCCTACCCGGCCCAACTGCGCAACCCTATTGCTTCCACGACGGATTATTTCATCACGGCTTCCGGCACCTTCACCAACCAATATCGGTCGAACATCAACCTCTGCGCCCAATGCCACAACCACCGCGGCGCTGCCTATACCGATTCGAGCGCCCCGCCGCACCGCTCGCCGCAGTACAACATGCTGCTGGGGACCGTCGGCGAGTTGGCGAGTGGATTGCCCCCCAACCAACCTGCGTCCCATGCTTTGCTGATTCAGGAGCAGTGTGTCGGCTGTCACATGCAAACCAAGCCTTATGTGAGCCAGACGCAGCCGGCCGTCTCCGGCCACAAATTTACGGTCGAGACCTATGATCTCTGCCTGGCCTGCCATCCTCAGCCCGAGCCGCTCCTGGAGTATGTCCAAGGGGCGATTTCGAGCCAGATTGGGCAGGTAAAGACGGCGCTGGACGTGTGGGCCACCAAGAAGGCCCCGCCGACATTGGCGAAATACGGGGCGTTGGCGTGGGAGTATTCGTCGCCGGGTGATTTATCCACACCCGGGCCGACTCCGTCAGCCAGCGAACAGGCCTCGATTCCGGTCAACATTCAGAAGGCGCGATTCAATCTGTACCTGGTTTATCACGACGGCAGCTTTGGAGTTCACAATGGTCCATACGCCGTGTTGTTGTTGGAAACGGCCCTGGACTGGGTGACGGAGGAGCTGAATAAATAGGCGCCGGGGGCGGGGAGTCCCCGCCACGGAGCGGATACAAGACAAGCCGAAACTCATGATAATTCGCAAATATTGGCGAGGTCCAAGACCGGTCGCCGGGTTAAAGACGCGGCTGGCGGCCATGGCCGGCTTGGCCATCCTGCTGGGCGCGGGCGTCTCCTGCCAGACGGTTCACCGCACGGTGGTCTTCCTTCCAGAAGTGCCGGGGGCCAAGTACATCGGTTCCAAGGAATGCGAGCAATGCCACGATGCCCTGTACCGGGGCTTCGCGACGGCGGACCACGCGCGGCTCATCGCGCCGGGGCCTAACTCGATCGAAGCCGGATGCGAATCGTGCCACGGTCCGTGCGGCCTGCACTCGGATTCCGGAGGAGAGACCAAACCGCCCTATAGCTTCACCTCGGGGCGACCGGTGGTGCCCGCCGCCGCCTGGGTGGGGGTACCGCCCGCACGGGCGGTGGAAAATGTCTGTTTCAAATGTCATTTGGATGTGCGGGGCCAATTCAGCCTGCCCAGCCATCACCCCGTTCCCGAGGGGAAGTTATCGTGCACGCAATGCCATTCTCCGCACAAAGGCTCCATCCACATGGGTGGCGGCACGGCACTGCTCTCGGAGAACGATAGCTGCCTGCGCTGCCACACCGCCAAACGCGGCCCGTTCACCTTCGAACACGACGCCGTGCGCGAGGGGTGCACGTCCTGCCATACGCCGCACGGCTCGGTGAATGCCAAGCTGTTGACGGTCCGGGACGCCAACTTGTGTCTGCGCTGTCACTTCCAACAGATGAGTGGCGGCAAGCTGCTGATCGGGGGATCGGACCACTCGACCCGGATCCGGCAAGGTACCTGCTGGACCGCCGGATGCCACGAAGCCGTGCATGGCTCGCGGGTGAGTTCCTCTTTGCGCTTCTAACCACCACCTCGCATACCGATGAAACTAAAATGGCTTTGGGGTAATGAATGGGTTCGGCGCTGCTTCACGCCTCTCGCCGGGCTCTGCGGAGCGGTCTCCACAATCTCGGCGGCAGACACCAACGCGCCGCCCGCGAAGGCAGCCCCGGCTCCCTCGCCGATGACTCCGGAACAGATGTTCGAGGGAGGCACCAACCCTTACAGCAACTGGCTCGAACTCGGTGCCGGCGGACTGCTCCGCAATGGAAACCCAGCGCAGTCCCAACAGCGGCGACAGATGCCGGGAACCGCCTATGGCGGGATTGAGGACTTGCATTTCAAGGGCAACCTCAACACCAATACCACTATCACGGTGGACGGGCGGGGGCTGTTCGATAACAACGATTACAAACTGAACGTGGCCATCGAGCGCGAAAAAGTGGGCTATGTGCGCTTTGGCTATCGGGAATTCCGCACCTGGTCCAACGGGGACGGCGGTTACTATCCGCCGGCGGCCGCCAACTACCCGCTGGGGGGCAACGCGCTGGCCTTGGATCGCGGAGAGCTCTTTGTCGAGGGTGGCCTGACGCTAGAAAAGAAACCCAAGGTGACCTTCAAATACACCCACACCTTCCGCAATGGCGACGAGGGCTCGACCAGTTGGGGTTACGCGCATCCCGCCCTCGGAGTCACCGAAGGATTCAGCCCGACGGTATACCATATTGATGAGCATGCGGATGCGTTTCAATTGGATGTCAGCCACGAAATCAAGGCCACGACCCTGAACGCCGGGGTGCGTTTTGAGATGGGCCACTTGAATGAGACGTTGAAGGTGGACCAATACCCCGGCGAACCGGTTCAGAACAACTTCGGCGATGGACAGGGAACGTCGTACAATTTGTTCAATGGTCATTTTTCGAGCGAGACGTGGCTCAAGAAGAACGTGATGCTCGGCACCGGCTTTTCCTACTCGCATTTGGAAGACACTTACGCCGGCAGCCGCGCGTATAGTTCGGAGTTGCCCGGCTATGACCCGGCGCAAAACGGGTTCGGTTACAATGCCTTGAACGGTGGGGCGCGGATGAATGATTATGTGCTGGACCTGAGCTTGTTTACCATCCCGTTGAAGAATTTCACGATTGTTCCCTCACTGCGCGTGGAGCGGCAAGATTGGGATGCGGATTCCTCGGGAATCGGCACACTGTCAGACTACGCGCCGGTGGCGTTTGCCACGACGGGTGAGCGGGGCATGCTGGACGTGCGCGAGCGCCTCGACCTACGCTACAACGGTCTCACCAACTGGGTATTCTATGGCCGCGCGGAGTTGACGGAAGGCGAGGGCGATCTCAAGGAAACTGGCGGCATGCCGCAAATCAACGGAATCGGAGTTCCCCCGCTTGGACCGCAGACGACCGAAACCGACGATAGCCGGCTCTTTCAGAAATACACCGCCGGAGCGAGGTGGTATCCCCTTCGCCGGGTGGCCATCGATGCCAGCGGCTATTACAAGCGCGACGACTACAATTACAACAACCCCACGGACGTCACCGCCAATGACATCACGAGCGTCGACCGCTATCCCGCTTACCTAGTGGCCCAGAACTTTGAGACCTATGACGCGAGCCTGCGGCTGACCCTGCGGCCCTGGCGCAACGTGAACCTGGTTTCGCGCTACGAACACCAGTGGTCCACCGTGCTGACGACACCTGACGCGATCTCCACGCTGCCGCAAGTCGAGTCCTCCAGTTTGGACAGTCACATCCTGGGACAGGACGTTGGCTGGTCGCCCTGGTCCCGTCTGTATTTGCAGGCCGGTTTCACTTATGTGCTCAGCAAGACCACCACGCCTGGAGCCGATGCTCCCCTCGCCGTCACCCCGACCATTCCAGGCGTACTCCCTTCTCAAAACGATTATTGGATGCTGAACTTCTCCTCGACTTTCGTTCTGAACGATAAGACGGACCTGAACCTCGGGTATTTCTACTACCGGGCGAACAACCACTACGACAACGCGGCCGCGGGTGTCCTCTATGGTTCGGACGCGCAAGAGCACAGCCTGTCCGCCTCCGTCGTTTACCGGATGCGGCACAACATTCGGCTCATCCTCCGCTACGGGTATTCTCACTACGACGACGTGGCCTTCGGCGGGCAACGGAATTACGAGGCCCATGTGGTGTCCACCAGTCTACAATATCGGTTTTAATCCCATCGCCAGACCGCCCCGGTTGGTGTAAATGGACTGCTGATGTTTCTTTCGGCAAGTCTGCCGCCGCAAGCCGTTGAAGCCTGGCACCTCGTCGTGGCCGGGGTGGCGTTCCTGTTTTCGGTGGCGGCGTCGGCGCATGTCGTTCTCTACAAACGCGATTCTCGGGCCGCGCTTTCCTGGGTCGGCTTCATCTGGCTAGTCCCCCTGGCGGGCGCCATCCTCTACTTCATCTTCGGGGTTAACCGGATCCGGCGTCGAGCCATTCTCCGGCGCGGCAAGCGGGGTCGGTACCGGGCGGAGGCTGCGGAAATCGAGTGTGCCCCGGAGGAACTGCACCGCCACCTGCCCGGCCACACCGGGCATCTCCAAATGCTGGCCCGAGTGGTGGGCAACGTCGTGGAACGACCGCTCCTGCCGGGCAACCGCATTGAGCCGCTCATCGATGGCGACGAGGCTTACCCCGCCATGCTCGAGGCCATCCGCCAGGCACGCCAGACCTTGTCCTTGGAAACTTACATCTTCGATCGCGATGCCGCCGGGCTGGCCTTTACGCAAGCGTTGGGCGTAGCCGTGAGGCGGGGCGTGTCCGTGCGCGTTCTGGTGGACGGCGCGGGCATTCTCTATTCCTGGCCGAGCATCCTGCACGAATTACGCCGGGAAGGAGTGCCTCACGCCCTGTTCCATCAGTCCTCTCACCTGCGCCGCCTCCGATCCTTGAATCTCCGCACCCACCGCAAAATCCTGGTCGCGGATGGCCGTGTAGGATTTACCGGCGGGATCAATATCCGGGCCGGCCACTGGGTGAGACGCGGGCTGCCGCACCCGGTGCGGGACTTGCACTTTCGGGTGCAAGGGCCGGTAGTGCGGCAATTGCAGGAGACGTTCGCGGATGATTGGCTCTTCTCCACGGATGAAACGCTGGTGGGGGATTCGTGGTTTCCCCAACCGGAGCCGTGCGGGCCAGTGCTCGCCCGGGGAGTCACCGACGGTCCCGACGAGGATTTCGAGAAACTGCGATGGACATTGCTGGGGGCGCTCTCGATCGCCCGTGACTCGATACGAATCCTTACCCCCTATTTCCTGCCCGACCCGGCGCTGATTTCCGCCTTGAGCCTGGCGGCGATGCGGGGGGTGCAAGTGGATATCCTGTTGCCGGCCCGATCCAACTTGCCCTTCGTTCAGTGGGCTTCGCAGGCGCTGTGGTGGCAGGTGCTCGCCCACGGTTGCCGGCTGTGGCTGACGGCCCCACCCTTCGACCACTCCAAACTCCTGGTGGTGGATGATTGCTGGGCGCTGGTCGGCTCAGCTAATTGGGATCCGCGGAGCTTGCGGCTTAATTTCGAATTCAACCTGGAATGCTACGACGTGGACCTCGCGGGCTGGCTAATCAAGATACTGGAAGACAAGCGGAAAGGGGCCCACCCGGTCACGCTCGCGGAGATGGACGGCCGCAGCCTACCCATCCGCCTGCGGGATGGTCTGGCCCGGCTGTTGACGCCTTACTTATAGACCGGGGCCCACGCGGCCTACGGCGAGTCGTAGAACAGGTCCCCCTTGGCCGACACCCCCTTCCCTGCCCGTTTTCCCCCGTCGTCAACGCCATCAGCGCCGACGCTGTACAGCAGCCAGTTGGTGCCCTGCGCTCGATAAAGGAGCGGTTGCATCGCAAAGGGGTCCAAGGGCACCCGGGCCACGTAATGGTTGGTGAGTTCGTCCAGTCGGTCGGGGGCTTGCCCCTGCTCGGCGCGGAACCCGCGGAGGGCCAGTTCGGCGATCAGCAACCGCTCGTGGGCCACCACCGTCTGGTGCTTGAGCTCGGCCCTGGCAAAGGCCGCGCGCGATTGCCACCAGGACATCGCCCACAACACGGGATGGCGCGCCGGGGTCATCTTCTGCAAGTGGCAATAGTGCTGCTCGTTCCGCAGGACCTCGGGCCAAGTGATCCGGCTCCCGTCCACGCTTTCCAATTCCGCCGCCAGCGTGCGGGCGTCTCCAGGACTGAGTTGCGGGACCAACTTGCTCAACGAGGCGTAGCCGATGGCTTCGCAAGCGATGCCCACCAGGCGAGTGATCAGGGGACCGCCCCGGCTCAGTTCGTTTCCAAAACGTATCGCATCCGCATAGCTGCGGGCGGCCTCGCCCGGATGATTTTCCATTTCTCGCAACCGTCCTTCCGCCGCCAGGAGTTGCGCCGACCGTTTCATTAACGCCAACTGGGCCATCCCCGCGTTCGTAAAGTTGGAGTCCATCGGCAGATAACATTGGCGCGTCAGGCCCAACCGGAGCTGCCGCAACGGTTCGGCATTGGTGGAGATGAGCGCCCGGAGACCGGCTTGGTCCAGGGTGGGAGAGTCGCCGGGGCTGCCCTGAATGGCCTCGCCGGCCTGGACAAAATCGGTATACCCGTTCGGATTGGGCAGCGGTGGGCTCGCGGGAACGGTGCCGGTCGAGTAGACCGCCACCACCAGCAAAACCAGTCCGGCGAGGATCGCCACCACCACCCATTTAATCCGGCACTTGCAAACCCAGACATTCATACTGGCTTTGACAGGGCCAAGACCAATCCGTGCCGAAGGGTCAGTCCGAACGCCACCCACAACCCGTAAGGACACGGCGGTGGCGCCGTCCCCCTCCTGGTGCGCGGACTATCCCGATGAGGGCCGGGGCAAGCCGTTCATCGCAGGCCGGCGCGTTGGAGTGGATCCCAATAGTGCGAGTTGACCAGCGCCTGTACGCTGCCATCGGCGGGGTTGGCCGGGGGGTTGATGCCCTGGCTCTTGCGCGCCTCGGAGTGGCCGTCGTTGAACGACATCACCGCGCCTCCCAGGTGGCGTTTGGGCTCGACGCCTTCGTAGGTGGGAAACGAACTCTGAGCCACCACGGCGGGGTCCATACAGGCCGACTCCCACCAGAGGCTGCTGCTCCAACTCGGTGGATTCCCGTAAGGCTCCTTGTCGCCGACCACCAGGTTATCGGAAGGTCGCACGATAGCACTTCGCTTGAAGGAGACGTTCACCGGGAAGGCGATTCCCCCAACGGTGAGGTTGTCGGGGCCGTAGGGATGATGGCCGAGGAAGTACCCGTTGTAGCCGTAGCCCACCAGGTGGCAGTCAAACGCCCATTGCCAGGTCGTCCCGTTGTCCAGTCGCTTCCCATTGATGACCGGATCGTGGAAGAGGTTGCTTCTGCCACCGCCGTAGGTCACCACCGTGGTCCCCCACCAGTTGGTCACCGACGGCCCGGCGTCGGCGGTGTCGAGCCCCTGATTCCGGTGCGCCGGGAACGTGTCGCTATTCTCGTCGGTGTAGAACTGCATAAACAGACCGATCTGCCGGAGGTTGTTCAGACAAGCCGTGCGCTGGCCTTTGGCCTTGGCTCGGGCGAGCGCCGGCAACAACATCGCGGCCAGGATGGCGATAATGGCGATCACCACCAACAACTCGATCAGGGTAAACGCGCGCGCCGGCCTTTGAGCGGGATCCGGTTCGAGAGGCGGCGTGTTCATGCAGTCATCTTCCACCACCGGCTGGTTTTCGTCAACCTGGAGGCGAGGCCGACCGGGTGGTTCGGTCGCCATGCCAGCCCGGAAAGGTCATGCAGGCCCGCGCTTTGGTTCTGAGCTGACCGATCGAGGACTCGGAATGATTGCCGGTATGGGCGCCAAAGGGTTGAATGTCAGCCAATCGTCACCAACCCGCCACGCCGCTGTCATGGCGCCGATGGATGTTAGTCCAGCAACAATGTGAATAACCTGTGAATAAGATCCTGATCCTGACCGCCGGATTTGGCGACGGTCACAACGCGGCCGCGCAGAATGTGCGGGAGGCCATTGAACAGCTTTCGCCCGACGCCACCGTAACCGTGGTGGATCTCTTCGAAAGGAGTTATCGACGGCTGAACGCCGTCGCCCGTAAGGCGTACCTGGGCGTGGTGCGCTACGCGCCGGGAGTGTGGTCGGGGGTGTTCAAGTTAATCGACGCCTCCCCCTGGCTGACGGACAGCCGGTTCGTGCTGGGCCGGCTTCAGCGGTCGTTGGCGCAGGTGATTGATGAAACGCAACCCGATTGCGTCATCAGCACGTATCCGACCTATGCCCAATTGATCCAAAACCTGTTTCAGGACCACTCCGAGGTCCCCTTCCCTGTGATCACGGTCATCACCGATGCGCGCTCGGTCAACTCCGTGTGGTACCGCGCCGCGAGCGACTACTACGTGGTGGCGGACGAGGAAACAGCGGAGGTGCTGAGCCGAGCGGGGATCCAGCCGCGAAAGATCCTGACTTTCGGTTTCCCGGTAAGCCCGCGGTTCGCCGCCCCGGTGCCGGACCCGCCGCGGCCACCGAGGGAGGGCCACCCGTTCCGTGTGCTCTACGTCATCAACACCGGCAAGAAGAAGGCGGGGAAGGTCATTGGCCGGCTCCTGGACTTGCCGAATGTCGAACTAACCGTGACGGTCGGACGCCACTCAGAACTGAAGGAAAAGCTGGCAAAACGGGCCAGGAAGCACGGCAACCGTCTGCACTTGCTGGGGTGGACCAACCAGATGCCGGAACTGATGATGCGCAGCCACCTGGTGATCGGCAAGGCCGGTGGGGCGGCGGTCCAGGAGGCCCTGGCGGCGCGCTGCCCGATGATCGTCAACCAGATCATTCCGGGCCAGGAAGAGGGCAACGCCAGGCTCATCCAGGAACTAGAGGTTGGAACCGTAGCCGAACGGCGCAAAGATATCACCCGGAGCGTTCACGAAGCGATGGCGGATGACGCCGCACTCTGGTCGAAATGGCGCCGCCGGCTCGAGGACATCGGCCGCCCGGACGCCTCCCTGCGCATTGCCCGCTTCGTCCTCACCGAATGCGATCGCGCCAATCGCTGCACGCGGTCGCTGCCTCCGGTCACCCGAACCAACGGCAACACCGCCCACCTCGCCACCGCACCGAGCGTGGTGCGACCGCCGGAACCCGCCCGCCCGCTGCTCTGCGACTTCCATATCCACACCAATTATTCCGACGGCAAGCTCACCGTGCCGGAGGTGGTGGATTTTTACGGGACGCGCGGGTTTGACTGTATCTGTATCACCGACCACTGGACGGATCCGCGCCGGCTGATCGGCAAACTCTCGCGGCTCACCCCGTTTACACTGAGCTATGATCAGATCGATGAGTATTTTCAAGTCATCGCCCGCGAGGCACGGCGGGCGTGGCGACGCTACGGCATGGTCGTCATGGCCGGGTTGGAATTCAACAAGGACGGACCCACCAAAAAATCCTCAGCCCACCTCCTGGGCATCGACCTGCAGGAACCGATCAGTCCCCGCTTCGATCTCCTCGAAACCATCGAGCGAATCCACGCGCAGGGCGGCCTCGCGGTCGCCTCCCATCCTCACCTCATGAAGTCGGAATGGACCAAGGAGACGCTCTATCTTTGGGAAAACCAGCGGCAGTTTATCCCCCTGATCGACGCCTGGGAAATCGCCAACCGGAATAACTTATTCGCGCCGGTGAGCCTAAAGCGGTTGCCGCTCCTGGCCAATAGCGACTTTCACAAACCCAAGCACATTGACTCCTGGAAAACCCTCCTGTTCTGCGAAAAGGATGCGGCGGCCATCAAGCAGTGCATCCGTCTCAATGAGCGGGTCTCGATCACCCTTTATCGTGACCATCCGACCACTGCGGGAAGGGCGGCGCCGGCTACCGGGCGGATCTGGGAAGGCAACCACCTTCGTCCGGCCTGGCCCACCGACGAATTGATCGGGTCAATCCCAACCTTGACGCCGGCAGAGGAGGGACGCGTGCCGGCGTCGCTCGTTTCTTAGCAAAGCGGGACCTGGTCGGGGTAATTCAGCCGGACGGCTGAAGCGAGCTCGAAAGCAACCGGCCAGCGCATAGGGAGGAATTGAAGCCTTAGGCCGTGGCTGCAGGTTGCGGCTGGGGGAGCGTCGGCGGCGCTGCCTTCTTCTTGGCCGCAGCCGCCTTCCGGGCGGCGGCCGCGCTCTTCCCCGCCTCGGCCTTAAGCAGTTTGGCGGCCGCTTTGGCGGCTTTCCGGGTTTCTTTGGCGTGCTTCTTGGCCTGTTTTAGAGCCTTGCGCGCGTGCTTGAGTTTCACCTTGGCCTGGCGGACCTGTTCGCGGGCCACCTCCGCCTGCCGCTTGGCCTCGGTGGCCTGGGCCGCGAGACCACCGGTTTCCACCGCGGACGCCAGAGCTTTGTCGGACTTGGGTGTCTTCGTCTTCATAATATGTCCATCGTGAAGCGACTCCGCCTCCCGAGGCACAACTCGTGCCAGGCCCGGGGCGATGCTTCACTTGTGACCAATTTGTGACACTGGGCCAGCCAGCGCAAGGTTCTGAATGTTACGTTTTCACAAGCGTTCCGGCAGGGGTCGGAGCGCAGATGCCTTCATCCGCGCGGTCCTGGCCCCGGAAACACGCGGATGAGGGCATCCGCGCTCCGATAGGGGGCGCTTTCAAACCCGGCCGGCAGCTACCATGGGGTA
>Ga0316227_1003214_pt1 | contig 13389 bp, 9 predicted proteins | sample TBH18019metaG_FD_206012 | JGI IMG/M metagenome (GOLD analysis project Ga0316227, IMG submission 206012) | Freshwater microbial communities from Trout Bog Lake, Wisconsin, USA - TBH18019 | ecosystem: Environmental > Aquatic > Freshwater > Lake > Hypolimnion/Profundal zone | place: USA: Wisconsin... | reverse complement strand
TCTGGTTTAGGTTGTTGTAATTATTGGAGCTTAGTCCTGCCGCTGCAGAAGCGCCCAAGTTGTAGTTATCCCGTGTATATCGCCACATCGCCATGAACATGTTGTCGTCATTGATCATGTAGGCATAATTGCTATCAAAATTGAACTCTTGAATGCTATTGGTTCCTGTGGCTGCGGTACTGTAGTTTTGTCCGTCAACTGAGATATTGGCGCCTTGATTAACTCTTGGAGCCGTGTTTGCAGTTAAGCCAAATGTTCCGACCATAAGCCTATGAGATCCGAAGAGTTGTTCCCAATAAGCTCGCCAGTAACCTGCACCACCAACAATGCTTTGTGCATTTGATCCAAGAAAACTCGAGGTTCCCAGTCCTTGCCCCATAACAACGGACTGGTTTGTATAACCACCCGCTTCGAGATAAAGATGGTTATCAACTTTAGTGTAAGCCGTCATGCCCACAGAGGTTGGATTGGCCATTAATGTTTGAAGCCAGGGAACGGCCACCTGAGGCACTGCCACACTTGAGGCTGTTGGGCTATTGTATGGATACATCCAAGCAAAGCTTGTCATCCAAGTGTCGGACATCGTAGGTGCATTATTGGCCGTTATGCCATATTGCACGTTGTGCCCATCGTAACTTACATGGTCTGCGTAACGTATATCGGCCATGGCGAGAAAGATCTGCCGTCCTGTTTGTGGGCTAATCTGTAATTGAAGGTAACTGCCTACTTTTGGGAGAACTCGTCCAGTGTAATAAATGGCATCCCAATCATTGATAACATTTGATTGCGAGCTGGATTGATACTTGTTATTCGAGTAAAGGGGGCCACCCTGGGCGCCATTTGGTACAGGGCCATCTATATTGGTTACTGAAGCCACGATCTCAGCCGAAAAGTTATTTAGCAAGGTTGGGATCTTGGCCGCATCACCCGCTACATAACCGTCTAATTTGAATTTTGTGCCGTATTCAGTAAGCCATGGTCCATAGGATTGCATATGACATGTGGCGCAATTCTCTCCGGTTTGTCTAGAAAATGCCGGAGTGGCATCCGCATTACTCGCGAAGAGGGTGAGACCTAGCGTTAGAACCATCAGTAAACCGATAGCTTCTATGCGTGGTTTCAGAGGCCGAAATAGCGGTGAATGTGGCATCTTCATTTTTTATAACCGTAATGATTCAGATAGTTGACGCTTACTCGTGCCTTCATGAGGGGGCGATGTGCCTAGAAGCCATGATTTTGATGAGCAAACAGCAATAATGATGCCAATGTTGTGTGCGCGCAAATATCGGAACGTTTTTGTTGTTTATCTGTATTGGGCTCAGCAAAAAGTGTGTGATATCACACAAAAGACTGTGTCAAATGACGGGGGTAGATGATGCGGTCTAGCTGCTTGGTCAATATTTAATTTTGAACTTGACACTAAGAACACTCAGATAGTTGGTTGGTCCTTCTGTTGGAGCGGAGTATAGGAAATGAAGATTAATGGAACCAAAGAAAGGTTCCCAAAATATCTCTTGAGCTATATAAGTACTCAAAGGCCTTGGCTCGAATGGGCTTGGTGGAATCAGGCGAAGATACAACGCTAATCTATTTAATCTCCCGCGATAGAGCCAGCCATTTCTGGCTGTTCTATAACTTGAGACTGATGCCGCTGATGCCAGTGAATCCCATAGTGCCGTACCCCCAAACTTGCTCATATTTCTTATTGAGCAGGTTATCCATTCTAGTAAATAAGCTGACTTGTTCGTTCAGTTCGTAATTGAATGAGAGATTTACCAGAACATAACCAGCTACTTGAGAGACATAATTCGTGTTGTCCATTAAGCTTGGAGTGTTTCTTTCACCAAAGGCTAGGATGTTTAAGTGGGTTGAGGCCTTTTCCAAGAATCGGTAATCGACATCGAAGTTGCCTTTGTTTTTAGGTCGATTGAGCAGTGGCTGACTAGTTTGGGTGCCACTTTGCCAAGCGCCTTGAGTTTGGTCAAAAGTATAATTCAGTCTTAGAGAGAGTACGTCTGAGGGTTTATATTCCCAGAAAGTCTCAATTCCTTCAGATACAGCGCTCGAAACGTTGATCAAGTTGCCGTAATAAGGGCCATTATCATTGGCGACCCACTGAATTAAATTGTTAAATTTATTATGAAAATACAGAGTGCCAATCTTCATCTTTTTATCAAAGAGGTCCTGTTCAATCCCAGCATCCCAGTCGAGACTGGTTTCTGGAGATAGAGAGGGATTCCCATAACAGTTCTGGTTTAATTCGCACAGAGAAGGGGGTCTGAATGCAGTTCCGATGTTCGCCTTAATTCGATTATTTAACTCAGGAACCGCAATGACTTGATTGGCGCGCCAGGTCATATGGTTCCCAAAAATGCTGTTGCTATCGAGACGGCCGCCTATGGTGGTCTGAAAACGCTCCAGCCAATTGATTTCATTTTGGAGGTAGTAACCCCCATTGCTCATCGTTCCTTGATAACTGTTGGAAGGAAGTGTGGTTTGAGTGCTATAGGGTAGATGATAGCTATTAGGGTCGACACATAATCCAGCTGCGGCATCGGGGGGGCAAGTGAATGTTTGGTTTGAGGCATTCATCGAATCGAACTTCCCTTCTATGCCCGCTGTAACAGTGTCAAAGTCAGTGGCGTGAATGAAGTTTATCCATTCTATTTTTATCTGCTGTCCCTGAGTGCTGATGGGTTGGATGCTGGTTGAGGTGATATTGCTCGCAGCGCTCTGATCTGTATATGAGGTTTGGCGATTGGTTTGGCTGAGATTCACACCAAGGCGTTGCTCCCATTTTCGATCAAATAGGAAGAGCTTCGCCTGACCTCTGGTATAAATTTCATTTGTATTTTGTGTGTAATAAGGATTATCGCAAGTAATTGTTTGGCCATCATAGGATTGATAAGAGCCACCACAGTTGTCGAGACCTACTTGACCGTTGTTGTAGCGAAGCGTCCAGTCCAGATCGAGGTCTGGGGTCACTAGATAGCTTGTTCGTGCCTGAACGGTCGTATTCTGGTAAGAATCCCGTTCAGGATTTCCCATAGAGGTATCTGCTGCAGATACCCCCAGTGTATAAAAATGACTCGCACTTAAGGTGTAATTAAGGCCATTGTTTTCTCCTGAAACACTGCCCCCCGTCTTCCATGTATTGTAGTTGCCACCTTCAGCTAAGCCGGTAAATGCGGGTTTTCCTGAACCATGTTTGGTAATAATGTGAATGACACCGCCCATGGCGTCAGCACCCCACATGGCGCTGGCGGCACCCCTAAGAACCTCAATTCGCTCTATGTTGTCTACTTGAAGATTTGCAAAGTCGAAACCACCGCTTGGGCTGCTTGGATCATTCATCATGATGTTGTCAATGAGGACCAAGGTCTGATTGGAGTTGGCGCCTCTCGTGAACACAGATGTTTGTTGACCAGGTCCTCCCGAGCTTAAAACATCAAGTCCCGGAACCACGCGGAGAATTTCAGCTACGGTATTAATTCGACGTGCCTTAATTTCATCGGCGGTTATCACGGTCATCGTATTGGCAATTAGCGACTCTTTGGTTTCAGTTCGTGTTGCAGTCACTACAACGGGATCAAGAGTGTCTGTTGAGTCACTTTCAGCGTGAACGTCTTGAATGCAAAAAAGGAGGGCGAGGGCTAGTAAGCCATTTATCCGTTTCATAGCAACTTGATCTTTTGACCAGGGCAACACCCGCCCAAGCGTGAAAAAACGCTACGAAATTGAATGGCAAAAGGAGAAATAGCGGATGAGTGCTGGGATTTAGGCAGCGCTCACCAGCCAACCCAAAAGCCCTCCGCAGCGGTCGGTTCTGTCCTAGGCCGGTCTCCGGGCTTGTAAGTGCTTTAATGGGCGAGAGCATCACCTTCCCATACTCGAAAGTACAGTGGTATTTTGATGATCCTTAACTTACTTACCGTTGCGGGGGCAGCGTCGGATTGGGAGGTTTTCACAAAACCTCATCACCGTCTTCCCGTTTAACCTACCGCGTCGAATGGGGGTAGGCACCTGAACAATGATTTCATTATCCCCTACACGCCCGCCAACGACAAGCTAAAGCCTTAACTCGGAGTAGGGCGGTGCGTATTTTTGAGCCAAGGGATCGAATTCTTTTGTTTAGGTTGTACATGGGGAGTTCTTCATCGACGCTTTACTGACCATCTGAGTGGCACTTGAAAATGTTACTGCTGGGTTGGATGACCGATTCTATTTGGTGAACTTAGTAGCCACATTTTGATGGAAGTCTTTTGAAGGAAAATAGCTTGTATTCGTTGAAATTTCGATCATGGCCTCTATGAAGTTGAAGCACTGCCTCTCTAAGAAATTATCCCCAAGCTTTAACGATCATTTTAATAGCCAAAATCATAGATTCCATTTGAACTGAAACGAGGGGATCCAAAAGGTATGTCCAAAATGCAACAAAAATCCCCGCTATGGACCTTCCAGTGGATTTAGTAAGGGGCTTTTTTTCGTATGAAGTATTTTTATGTGATCTATAGTGAAGACTTATGGATCAATAAAAATCCTTCTATGGATGTGAATTGAAACTCCTTGGTATGTTTGTGTTCTCATGATGAGGTAGCTTAGTTGATCGATAATCTGCGGCTATCGATATCATTTTTGCTTTTTGGGGGGCGTAAGTCTGATGCACACGCTGATTACAGGAGCCAGTCGCGGTATTGGCGAAAGCTTTGCGAGGCGATTGGCGAAAGAGGGGACCTCTTTAGTTTTAGTGGCGAGAAGCGAAAATGAACTTAATGCCCTCCGTTTGGAGTTGAAAACTAGTTACGGTGTAGCAGTCGAAGTGATTGCTGTTGATCTATCAAAAGAAGATGCAGCACATATAATTTATACAGTTTGTCAGCAACGGCAGATTACTGTGAATGCTCTCATCAATAATGCAGGCTTTGGTGCCTTCGGTTCTTTCCTTTCCCACTCTGGAAACCAATACCAAACCATGCTGCAGGTGAATGGAATGGTTCCAATACTCTTAGTCCAATATTTTCTCCCGGACATGATGGCAAGGCAATCAGGCACAATTATTAATGTGGCCTCTATGGCTGCATTTCAGCCCACTCCTTATATGGCAGTGTATGGAGCGACCAAGTCTTTTATGATCTCACTTTCGATGTCCCTCGAGGCTGAGTGTCGCGGCACGGGGGTTCGTGTACTCACTGTTTGCCCGGGTTTAACAAAGACCAACTTTTTCGAGGCTGCGGGTCTCACGCAATTGGATGGTCTATTTGCAGGCGTCCCAGTACAATCTTCAGATGAAGTAGTTGATGAGGTCCTTGAGGCTTTAAAGCATGGCCGTTGTCTCATTATTCCGGGTTGGCGGAATCGAGTGGTTCTTGCGGTCATGAACTTTCTTCCCAAAAGCATTCTGCTTTCACTTTCCCGCTTTGTGCTAAAAAAGAATTTTGGGTAATGCACTTGCAACAACATAGTCAAAGTCGTCTAAGGCGGCAAGAGAGATTCTGAATGGTTCAACATATGAAATGCTCCAAGCAAACTAAGTACGTAATCCTTGTTTCTTTTATCGTCCTCTTGATCGGTTGCGCTGAGAAAAAAGTCATAAACAAGGATGCTATTGAACCTTTATCAGGTCACGAGTCGATAGATCAGGACGGGATTAAATGGGAGTTACTCAATAAATCGGTGCTTTCTAATAGCGTAAGCGATCAGGTTGAAATTGGTGATTTTGGTAAAACCAATAATGTCGTTAGCTTCAAAAGACGTCATACAGCCACCAATAGCCTTTTGAAACATGTGGCTCTGACCGTTGAAGAGATAGACTGTAGCGCCAACAATTATCGGATTTTGTCCGGAGAGCTGACGCAGACACTTGCAGATGGGTCAAAAAAACACGAGAAGTTGGATGGCTCTCTTATCTGGAAGCCGATTTCACCCGTCAGTGTAGGAACAGCAGGTCTTAAGCTGGCTAAAGATCTCTGCTCTCGTTAGTTTACCTCGGGTTTTGTTTCTACCCTTAACCATGGCTGAAAAGGAACTATTGCAACGCTGCGAGCGTGCTCTATTGTTCTATTCTTAAGGGAACTCCAAGTGCAGCATATTCCTGTTGAAGCTTCGGCCCTTGCTGGTGATCTATTGCGAGCCGACGAAGTCGATGCACAAGCACTGGATTCGGTGCTGGAAAACGACGTACACTTGGGCCATAAGAGTATTGTTGGCTAGATAGCCAAATGAGCTTGCGTATCAGACGTTGTGCCTTTTTGCTCTCAGAGTAGAGTGTTCAACGACAGTCTTTTAACAGCACTTGGAGAAATGGTGACCGGTAATCCAACCAGAGTGGAGTAAACTTCAGTTTCTTTGCTGGATCTCGTAATGCCGATGTACCCCAAGACACTTGAAGCGCTGCTTAAAGAACTCACTCTCAGTTCGATTGCCTTGAATGCCGAATGGGTTACGAATACAGCTGAACTGAATGAGAGCCTTTTTGAAGCCGTCTCTTGTCGACGTATTGTTGACTGTGTTCAATTTGAACAATACATTCCGAATTCATCGATTACTTTTAAACTAGCGCCAGATGTCTGTGAGGCTTCATACGATTATCAGCGGGAGCTAAATAAAATCAAATGGTCTCTAGTGCTTCCAAAGCTTGATGCTGAGTACCTTCTGTGCTCATCAATATCGCCCATAGATGTTCTTTCTGAAGCTCAAATCGATTTACAGGAAGGCAGTAGCTGGGTATACGACGTACTTAAGACCGTGATCGAGTTTGAGCAGTAATTTCTGCCCACAATACTAGAGAGGTGACTCAATGTTCTTCAATAAAATTTTATCGGTCTTAGGTGTTCTGATGTATTTTTGCTCGGGTGTATCAGCTGATACCTTGCCTGACGGTAAGTGGGAATTGACTGCAAAGGTAGAAGTCACAGGTCTACCGCTAAAAGTGCCTGATCAGACCGCAACGATGTGCGTAGATAACAAAAACAACCCAGATCCTAACAAGCCCCCTATTGCGGCTCCGAAGTCATGTGTATTTAGTGACTACAAGGTAAGCGGTAAAACAATTAGCTGGGCTATGGAATGTTCGGGGCAGCTGAATTTGAAAGGTAGGGGAGAGCTTACTTTCACAGAAACCGACTATAGCGGTCGATCTTCAGTCGATATCAAAATGCCTGGACTTGGAAGCATTAAGGCTAACCAAACCTACACGGGTAAACGTTTGGGTGCCTGTTGATCGCGCATCAGTCAATCTAACGAAACTCTGTCAGCCCATGCGGATTCAAGGTCCCGCATGGACGATATGAGCTGTTTACACTTAGTATTGGGTTGGTTTCTTAGGGCCGGGCGTGTTTCCGAAGGGGGTGGGTGAGCTAGCATCTCCACACGCTGTGAGTGTTAACCCTACTAGGACGGCCAGGACGATTATTTTCATTGTTTTCATCTTCTTTCTCATGCTGTTGATTATGAAGAGTGAATCTATACGTATGGGGTGAGATCAGTTGATATCGTCCGATAGGTAAATATTGACTCGACGGTTGACCTTCAGGTCATTGTGATCGACTGTCCTAAGCAAGGATCAAACCTAGCTTAAACAGAATGAACCTAGATTTAGACTTCCGTTCCTGAATGTAGTTCAGTTTATTCTCTGCTCAGATCAGAGGGGTAATCATGACGGGTCATCTATTTTCTTTTTTTCCTAAGCAGGGCAGGACCTATGAACGAACGGTCTCTTTGTTGAAGGTATCGGGTTTGAGGCCGATAATCAAATGTAACTGAATTGTTAGATATGGAGTTCTCGTGAACGATAGCGCAAACATACAAAACACGCTCGGTTCAGAGAGTAGTTCTCAGGACATATTGGTGAGCCCAGGGGTTCGAGTCGATCGTGAACTACTGGAAGCTACTAGGCCCTTTGGCTATGAATCCCCATGGACGAGTCGGCTTGAGGTACTGACGACCTATGGTCTCCTCTGTGTTTCCCTTTTTCTTGCGAGTCGGGATGTTCCATGGGGGATCAGGACGTTGTTTTCGTTACTGTCAGGGCTGATTATGGTCAGGGCATTCATCACCTATCACGATTATATGCATGGGGCGATTCTTCGTAATTCCAAGGCTGCACGTCTCTTGTTTGAGTGCTATGGGGCTTTGATCCTGACACCACCCAGGTCATGGCAAAAAAGCCATAATTTCCATCATGGTCATATAGGTCAGTTGGAGGGCTCTGGGGTAGGTTCTTTCCGTATAATGACCTTGGTGGACTGGAGTAAATCCTCACTTAAAGAGCGTCTCCAATATCGTATAGAAAGGCATCCTTTAATCGTGCTGTTCGCTTATCCCTTTGTGTTCTTGCTCAATATCACGCTTTTGCCTTTGTTGAGAGATCCTAAACGTCATTGGGATTCTGCGGTTTCTTTACTGACTCACTTTGGTTTGATTGTGTTTCTATGGCATTTAGGCGGGTTTGCTCTGGCTCTTTTTGTGATCATCCTTCCAATGTTCATTGCCTCTGGCTTAGGCGGATACCTCTTCTTTGCTCAGCATAGTTTTAAACGCATGAAGATTTTGACGCCCAAGGCATGGACCCTCTATAGAGCGGCGCTGCAGTCCTCTAGCTATATGAAATTAAATCGATTGATGCAATGGTTTACGGGAAATATCGGATATCACCACATTCATCATTTAAACGTTAGGATTCCCTTTTATCGATTGCCTGAAGCTATGGCCGCTATTCCAGAATTGCAGACACCTGCAACCACAACCCTAACCCCTGCTGAGATTGTGGCGTGTTTTCAGGCCAACTTATGGGATGAAGAGAATGATTGTATGGTCAATTACCCATGAGACTGGACGATCAGTGTGAGAGTGATCATAGCGTTGAGGCCCTTAGCCCCAAGGGCGTAAGGGTTCATCGGGAGGTTTAACGTCAAGCTGACCAGCGCCTCCAAGCGCTTTGTAAAGCGCGATCAGATATTGAGTGGTTTGGGCTTTTGATTCGGCGAGCTCAAGCTCCTGAAGGTAAAGCGCTCTCTGTGCCTCCAGAACATCTAGGAAAGTCGAAATCCCCTCTTGATAGCGGAGATCGGCAAGCCGGAGTGATTCCGTGAGGTCTTTAACGGAGTTGGCGAGCTTCTGTCGGCGGAGGTCTTCTTTAAGATATTGAGTCATGACCGTCTCCACCTCTTTAAGTGCATCCAAAACGGTCTTTTGGTAGTTCAGGAATGCTTCCTGTTGTCGTGCATCAGCCAGATCAATACCCGCTCGAATTCGGCCGAAGTTAAAAATCGGTTGCATAATGGAACTACCGCTAGCCCATGAAAAGGCGCTTGAGCGGAATAAATTTTCAAGATCGGAATTTTGAAAGCCTGCAAAAGCAGCTATGGAGATTTTTGGGAAGAGTTCCGCAAAGGCCGCTCCTTGGTTAGCTGTTGCGGCGGCCAGATCGCGTTCAGCTCGTCTAATATCAGGTCGAAGCTCAAGCGTCTCAGCAGGTCTGGTTAAAAGCTCAGTGGCTGAGGGGTTTGGGACATCTTGTGTTTCCTTGAGGCGCATTGTGAGTGTGCCCGGTTTTTGAGCTATGAGGACCTCTAATTGATGTTGAGCGGCTGAAAGCTGGGCTTCTATCGCTGGAAGATGCGCATCGGTGACTTCTGTTTGTGCTCTTGCTCTGGCTACATCAAAGCGTGTTCCAACCCCTTCATCATTGAGCTGATTCGTGAGCTTTAAAGTTTTCGTTTGCGAGGCGAGGTTATCCTTAGTGATTCGCCATTGATTCTGGAGATTTCTGTATTCTGTATAGGTTCTTGCAATCTCAGCAGTTAGCAGAACCCAGGCTTCACGGTAGTCTTCAGTAGCGCTGTCGGATATGGCGGTGGAGGCTTCAAGTTTTCGATGGAGTCGACCAAAGATATCGATTTCCCAAATGGCATCAAATCCGGCTAGGAAATAATTAAAAGAGCTGTTTCCTGCCTGATTGGCGCCTGGGAAGAGATTATCGACATGGGCGGGTGATGCAACCGCACCCACCCTTGGATAGAGTGCGGCTCGATTGGCTCTCCGCTCGGCTCGAGCCTGTTCGATTCGGGTAAATGCAATCTGTACACCAAGGTTTTGATCACGGCCTAATTCAATGAGTTGCGTGAGTTGTGGGTCATTAAAGCTGGTCCACCAGGATTTGAGTTTTTCTTTCGTTATTGGTTTTAAGGCCTTTTCGTTAGCGCCCTCCGATTTCCAGCGTCCAGGTATAGAAGGGGATGGCGCGGTGTAATCAGGTCCTACTGTGCAGCCTAGTGATAATAGGATGTAGAAAGTAATGCAGGCGTTACGCAGCAAGATGGTGCCCCTTCAGGAAGAGACTCACGGATGAGTCGATCAGATGGCGCTTTTCTATGGGTGATAAACCTTGTTGAAGACCCATTAAGCATCTGAAGTGCGGGATACCCTTTAGCATACCGATCAACAATTGCGAAGAACTATCCGTATCGGGGATATCCAGTCGAGATTGATTATGAAGCTCTTTGAGGTAATTCGAAATCAGCTGCATCATGGGGATGGCTGTGGCTTCATAAACGCTGGAACCCAGTTCTGGAAAGTGTTGTTGTTCGGCAATCAGAAGACGATAGAGTGCCAAGGCATTATCTGCATACATAAGATCAACGAAAGCTTCTGCAATGGCTTTAAGTCCCGCCTCTGGGCTTGCGAACGTATTTGGGGCGGTTTCAATCGTGCCGAGAAGGCTATCGCACTGCTTCTTGATGACCTCAACGAATAAATCGTGCTTGCTGGTGAAATGGGCATAGAGTGTGGGTTTGGAAACAGGGGCCGCTTCAGCAATGGTCTCCATGCTGGTGCTGGTATAGCCATTGGTGATGAAGGCATGCTCTGCAGCTAAGAGGATGGCCTGATGCTTCTGGTTGCGAAGGCTGTTCATCTGTTGGGCTTAATTATGATTGCGGTGGTTCCTGCTGAGGATTATCATATACTAAACTGTTCAGTAAAATAAACAAGCCAGATGCCTAAGCAAAAACTCATATTGATCCCTTTGGTGCTCCTGGTCTTAATTGTCTTCACGCTTTATTGGCGCTTTGCCATTCACCCTTTCGAAAGCACGGACAATACCTATTTAAAGGCCCACCTCAGTCTCATCAGCCCCAGGGAGTCAGGATATGTGAAAGAAGTGCTCTTTGAGAATAATCAGCCGGTAAAGCCAGGAGATCTTTTGGTTGTGATCGATGATGCTGACTTCAAAGCGAAGGTAGCTGAAGGAGAGGCGGAGATTCAGGTTGAACTCGCACAAATCAGAAGCCTTCAGACCGATAAACGGGTTCAGTTAAGCCGAATACAGCAGCAAGCATCCGAAATTGTCAGTGCAGATGCTGATCTTGAACGGGCCGCAAAGGACCTAAAGCGATTTGATAATCTCGTAAGAGAAGGAGCGGTATCCAATCAGGCTCATGATTCCGCCAGTGCAGGTTTAAAGCAGGCTAAGGCACAAAGGGAGAAATTCTTGGCCGTTCGTGCTGAGGAAGAAGGTCAGTTATCCATGATGGATGCCCGTATCCAAGAGGCTCAGGCGAGAATCGCTTCGCTAGAAGCGACGCTTGAAATGGCGCGCATAGCCCTTTCCCACACGCGGATTTATGCACCCATCGCGGGTATCCTAGGTAATCGTATGGTCCAGGTTGGCCAGTTAGTCAAGCCTGGTAACGTAGTGGCCTATTTGACACCTGATCATGGCCTGTTTATTGAGGCCAATTTCAAAGAAACACAGATAGATAAAATGAAACCAGGTCAGAAAGTTTCTATTGAAATAGATGCTTTCCCTGACGAAGAGTTTACGGGTGTCGTCGACAGTTTTGCGCCGGCTTCTGGGTCTGAGTACAGCCTGCTCCCTTCAGAGAACGCGACAGGCAATTTCACCAAGATCGTTCGTCGAGTACCCGTTAAAATCAACTTCGACCCTAATCAGGATCTTACTAAACTAAGACCCGGGCTTTCTGCGATGGCTAAGGTACGCGTTCAGTAGACCATGACTTCAGCATCGGATGGTTCTGAGTCTACCGATTTCTCGCTTCAGCCCCCCGAGGCGGTGGGTGAGCGTACGCTCTCAACTCGTGAGTGGATCGGTTTCATTGCCATGGTATTTGGTATTTTCATGGCCATTCTCGATATACAGATTGTGGCGAGTTCACTGCAGCAAATCCAAGCGGGCCTCTCAGCCACACGAGATGAAATTACATGGGTACAAACCGCTTATCTCATTGCTGAGGTCGTCATTATTCCTTTGTCCGGATGGCTAGCTAGGGCGCTTTCAACGCGATACCTCTTTGCGATTTCCTGTGCCGGCTTTACGTTGATGAGCTTATTGTGTGCACTGGCCTGGGATCTAGAATCTATGGTGGTGTTTCGAGGTTTGCAAGGGTTATTCGGCGGCGCAATGATCCCCACCGTATTTGCGGTGATCTATACGATGTTTCCACCTCGATTACAGCCCTCCATGACGATTGTCGTTGGACTAGTCGTGACCATTGCGCCTACTGCAGGTCCTGTCTTGGGTGGTTATCTGACGGATGCCGTTTCCTGGAAAGCCTTGTTCTTGGTCAATCTAATCCCAGGGCTTTTGGTCTCTATCTTGACTTGGCTCTTAGTGCGTGTGGATGAACCCGAGTGGACACTCCTTGAGCGCATCGATTTTCGTGGCATCTTCTATATTGTTGTTTTTCTTGGCTGCCTTCAGTTCGTTCTCGAAGAGGGTGTCCGTAAGGAATGGTTTGATAGTCGAGAGATCGTTGTATTTTCAATCCTTTCTGTCGTTGCAGGTGTTGCGCTTATTTATAGAGAGCTCACTACCGAGAACCCCATTGTTGATCTTATGGCGTTTCGGGACGGTAATTTTGCAGTAGGTTGTATTTTTAGTTTTATTCTAGGTATAGGTCTTTACACCATCATCTACCTGATGCCCGTATACCTTGCCAGCGTCAAGGGCCTCAGTAGTCTTCAGATCGGTCAATACATTATGGTTGTTGGTCTGTTTCAATTTGTTTCCGCCTTTGTGGCGGGTCCTCTGGCTAAAGTGATTGATAATCGAGTGATGCTTTTTATGGGTTTACTCCTCTATGGCCTCGGTTGTTGGACCAATGGTGGTCTTACTCATGATGATGCCTATTGGGATTTCTTTTGGCCTCAGGCTTTGCGTGGGTTTGCGCTGATGTTCTGCTTTTTGCCAATTAATTCACTCGCTTTAGGAACGCTCCCACCTGAGGAAGTTAAAAATGCCAGCGGTCTTTATAATCTGATGAGAAACCTTGGTGGTGCCATAGGCCTTGCCGTTGCTAATACGCTCATGATTGAGTGGAACAAAGGGAACTACGCCAAGCTCCGTGAAGTGGTGGTATCTGGTTCCTCGCA
>Ga0316227_1003205_pt1 | contig 13411 bp, 12 predicted proteins | sample TBH18019metaG_FD_206012 | JGI IMG/M metagenome (GOLD analysis project Ga0316227, IMG submission 206012) | Freshwater microbial communities from Trout Bog Lake, Wisconsin, USA - TBH18019 | ecosystem: Environmental > Aquatic > Freshwater > Lake > Hypolimnion/Profundal zone | place: USA: Wisconsin... | reverse complement strand
ATGGCACCAAGCTCGTGGCGGCCGCATTCCAAGGCCAGATCTACACCTCATCCGATAGCGGCGTGACTTGGACACCCAGGGACAGCAACCGGGAATGGGGCTCGGTGGCCTCCTCGGCGGACGGCAACAAGCTCGTGGCGGCCGAGGAGCGTGGCCGGATCTACACCTCGTCGGATAGCGGCGTGACTTGGACCCCCAGGGACGACAACCGCAATTGGTGCTCCGTGGCCTCCTCGGCGGACGGCACCAGGCTCGTGGCGGTCGTGACGAGCGGCCAGATCTACACCTCGTCGGATAGTGGCGTGACTTGGACCCCCAGGGACGGCAACCGCAATTGGTTCTCCGTGGCCTCCTCGGCGGACGGCACCAGGCTCGTGGCGGTCGTGATGGACGGCCAGATCTACACCTCATCGGATACCGTGATGGGCGGGATGCAAGGCGACTCGGCTGAGTTCATGTATGTCGGCAACGGCGTATGGCAACCCACGGTCACGCACCCCAGCGGCGCGGACTTGACTGTGAGTGGTTCGGTCAGCGCCGCGAACGGGATTTATACTGATTCTGCAGACCAGAATACGGGCAGGCTCAACCCCGGCCTGGTTCTGGGCGGCACCGGAAGCGGCGAAGGGATTTCCTCCCAGCGCCAGAGTGGCGCCAATCAGTACGGCCTGGACTTTTACACCGGCAAGCAGATTCGTATGAGCATCGGCCGGTCGGGCAACGTGGGTATCGGCACGACCACGCCGGCAAACCTGCTCCAGGTCGCCAACGCTTATTGCGACGGCAACACCTGGTCGCCGGCCTCGGATCGCAACCTCAAAGCGGGTTTCACGCCAGTGGATCCGGCCGAGGTGCTGGCCAAGGTGGCGGCGCTGCCCGTCACCCGCTGGCATTACACCAATGACACCGCCACGCCGCACCTTGGCCCGGTGGCACAGGACTTCCACGCCGCTTTTGGCCTCGGGGCAGACGATAAGCACATCGCCGACGTGGACGAGGGTGGGGTGGCGCTGGCGGCAATACAGGGCCTGAACCAGAAACTGGAAGAAACGCGCGCTGACAACGCCGCGCTCCGAGCCGATAACGCCGATTTAAGGGCGCGGCTGGAGAAACTGGAACGTCTGCTGCGACCGTCGAAGTAAATTCAACCCGCAGAGATTATGAAAAATGGAATCATGGAACTGAAGCCGGAGAATGAAGGCGCCAGCCTGAGGATCCGCAGGCCGAACTGGGGCGTAGTCCGAATGCGCTTCGGAAATTCAACGCCGTCCAAGGCTGCGGGTGCCAGAGCCAGTTGGCCGAAAAGCGCGGGAATGCCGCGCACTCCATACGGTTCGCGAAGACGGATGCGGGTGGGACATGGCGAAGCCCTTGGAGTGCGGCGTCTTCCGCCGCTTTGGCGAATGGGCGGTACTACCGGGGAGACTGGGTTAGCCAGTAAGAAGTCGGCCAAAGGGACGCCACGGAATTTGCCGAAGGCATTGGAGGTAGGAATTGCCGCTTGGCTCCTCCTGGCGGCGGTGTCCGCCGGGGCGCAGACCGCCACGATCGACTGGTATCGCGTCGCCAATGGCGGCGGTGTCAGCAGTGGCAATGGCTGCACCCTTATGGGCACCATCGGCCAGGCCGAGCCGGGCTTCATGCAGGCCGCCAAAGTAGCCCTCTACGAGGGGTTCTGGAGCGCCTACGCCGTCCTGCCGCCCAAAATCATCTCTTGGAACAGCAACCTCGGCGGCAACTGGAACAACCCGGCCAACTGGGACCTGAACGTGGTGCCCGGCCCTGGCGACGAGGTCCACATTACCACTGGCGCCACGGTCAGGCTGGACGCCGATACGGCCATCGGCAGTCTCTTTCTGAGCAACCTTTCGGGGCTCAGTGGTCCAGGAAAACTCACGCTCACCGGCCCGCTGCATTGGGCGCAGGGGACGATCAGCGGCACGGTCCAATGCAACGGCGGCACCATGGGTGGGGTCCCTGGCGACGACATCAACCTGACGGGCGGGCAGTTGATTAACACCGGTTACATGAAGGTTACCCTGCTGGCGGGCAGTGGGTTTTACACCGGCAGCGGCTCGGTTATCAGCAACCTGGCGGGCGGGACGTTCGACTTCGTTACCGACAAGGGCACCATCTTCGGCGGCGCGCCGCGTGGGGTCATTTACAATGCCGGACTCTTCCGCAAGAGCGCGGGCACGGGCATATCACCCATCACCGACACCTTCAACAACCTGGCCACCGGCACCGTCGAGGGTGACCGCGGCACCCTGAGCTTGCAGGCCGGAGGCCTCAATAGCGGCACCAATGCGGCCAACGCTGGCGGCGCGCTCGATTTCGGCGGAGGCACACACTCCCTCGATGCCAACTGCTGGCTGACCGGCGGTGGCGTCATCAGTTGCAGCGGCGGAACGGTCAACTTCATTGGCGCCAGCACTTCAACCGGGACGGTCCTGGTTAACGCCGGCACGTTCAACTTCAACAACATGACGCCGGCCTCCGTGGGCGCGGTGACCATCACCTGGGGCACGCTCGGCGGCAGTGGCAGGGTGGCGGCCACCGGTCCGCTGGCGTGGACCGGCGGCACGATCAGCGGCGCCGTCCAATGCAACGGCGGCTCGGTGGGCGGGGGCGAGGACACCTACCTGACGGGCGGGCAGTTGATTAACACCGGGTACCTGAAGGTGATGACCCCGATGGCGGGCAGCGGGTTTTACACCGGCAGCGGTTCGGTCATCAGCAATCTGGCGGGCGGGACGTTCGACCTGGTCACCGACAAGGGCACCATTTTGGGCGGCCTGCCGCGCGGGGTCATTTATAATGTCGGGCTCTTTCGCAAGAGCGCGGGCACGGGCACCTCACCCATCACCGACACGTTCAACAACCTGGCCACTGGCACCGTCGAGGGCGACAGCGGCATCCTGAGCTTGCAGGCCGGGGGACTCAATAGCGGCGCCAACACGGGCAGCGCCGGCGGCACGCTCGATTTCGGCGGGGGCACGCACACGCTCGATGCCCATTCCTGGCTGGCCGGCGCCGGCGTCATCAGTTGCAGCGGCGGGACCGCCAACTTCATTGGCGCCAGCGCTGCAACGGAGATGGTCCTGGTCAACGGCGGCACGTTCAACTTCAACAACCTGACACCGGTCTCCGTGGGCGCGGTGAGCGTCACCTGGGGCACCCTCGGCGGCAGCGGCAGGGTAGCCGCCACCGGTCCGCTGGCGTGGACCGGCGGCACCATCAGCGGCGCGCTCCAATGCAACGGCGGCACTGTGGGGGGGAGCGAGGACACCTACCTGACGGGCGGGCAGTTGATTAACACCGGTTTCTTGAAGGTGGCCCCGATGGCGGGCACGGGTTTTTACACCGGCAGCGCCTCAGTCATCAGCAATCTGGCGGGCGGGACGTTCGATCTGGTCACCGACAAGGGCACCAGCTTGCAGGGCGTGCCGCGCGGAACCATTTACAACGCCGGTCTCTTCCGCAAGAGCGCGGGCACGGGCACAGCCACCATCACCGACAACTTCAATAACATCGCCGCTGTGGAAACGTGGTCCGGCATCCTGGAATTCACCCAACCGTGCGTGCAGAACGCCGGCCAGACGCGGTTGCTGGGCGGCAATCTGATGACCGACAGCGGATTCCTGCTCAACGGCGGTCGTCTCGAGGGCACCAACACGGTGGTTGGAAACGTGGCGAACCAGGCCATCGTCGCCCCGGGAGGAACGGCTTCGGCCGGCCGTCTGACCATTAACGGCAACTACACAGAGACGGGCGCCGCCGTTTTGCAAATCGAGCTGGGCGGCGCCACGCCCGCCTCCGGCTTCGATCAGCTCTCCATCAGTGGGACCGCCACACTCGCCGGCACCTTGGCGGTAAGCCTGATCAATAGTTTTGTCCCGGCGAACCACAGCGCCTACAACTTCCTCACGGCGGGCTCGCGGACGGGCGTCTTCAGCGCCACTAACTACCCGTCGAGCCTGGCCGGTGTGGCTGTGAGCTACGCCGCCAGTGGTGCCTCGCTGATCGCTAGCAACACTCTGGCGGCTCAGCCAGTCCTAACCATCCGCCTCCTCCCTGCCAACTCGGTCAGCCTCTCCTGGCCGTCTTCGGCGGCCGGCTTCCATTTGGAGGCGACCTCGAACCTCGCGCCGTCGGGTTGGGCTCCCGTCAACCAGACACCTGCGGACGACGGCGCCACCAAGAGCCTCATCGTCCCCGTGTCCTCCTCCACCCCCATGTTCTACCGGCTCCACAAGGAACCGTAAGCGCTCGACGGGACGAAGGTTCAGGCTGGGAGCCTGAGCCTTCCTTCAAAAGCTCCCGCCTCCTTTTCCGGGCCTGTTTAGGGCCATCCCGCACATCTTTGGATTAGGAATAAACAGACGGGTTCGATTCCCGTACGCGCTGCTATTGACTATCAAGGACTTACGTAAGAGCGCAGGCAAACGGTGCTGACACTTAGCGCACCTTAAGTTATCTTCCCGGCATGAACGTCGCCGAATTACCAATTCAGTTTGATCGTGAAAAGCTCGTTGAGTTTTGCCACGCAGGGGCATCCGCAAGCTGTCCCTCTTCGGATCGGTACTGCGGGAGGACTTTGATCCAGGGCGCAGCGACTTCGACGTGCTTGCGGTTGAACCAATCCAGCCGGCAGGAATGGCGGGGACGCGAGCACTTCTTCAGCGCCGCAGCCGAGGCCATGCGTCGAATCCTGATCGACAACGCGCGGCTCCGCCACGGCGGGCAGTTGGACCGCGTGGACTGCGAGTTATTCGACCTGCCCATCGCCGCGGCCCTCAAGACTTCGGAGAAGACCGTGCAGCGGGACTGGACGTTTGCCGGGGCATGGCTGTCACGAGAGCTGAAAAAGGACGAACCAGCAATCATGAAGATATACCACGACCGGGTCTCCCGCCGCGAATTCTTGAAAACGACCTCGGGTGCTACGGCGGCCATGGCGGCTGGCGCCTTCATCGCGCCGCTGATTACGCGTGCGGTCGAGGCCGAGCGGCCCCGGGGTTCGCGGATTTCGTATTACTGCAACGGCGAAATCTACGTCAACGAGGTCGGCCAGCCGGAGGGAAAACCACTCACCACCGGCCATTGGGACTTCAAACCGTCGTGGTCCAAGACCGGCGACATGCTCGTCTGCTTCCGCAGGCTCCAGGATGATCATGACACGCTCAAATGGAGGACCGCGACCTTCGTCATCAACGTGGACGGCACGGGATTTCATGCGTTGAGTGACGGCACCCACACGGACTTCAATCCCACTTGGACGCGGGACGGGCTCAACACGCCGATCTGGAACCGGAAGAACGATAAGACTGGGGGTTTTTATGTCATGCAAAGCAAAGTGGGCGGCAAGCCGGGAGAGGAGATGCGCATCACCGAAGCTGCCATTCACACTTGGGCCCATTCGTGCCTCATGGATGGCCGCATCTTCGTGACTTCTCTGCACCCGGAGCTTGGCTGGGGCGGTTTCCTGCTCACGCCCAAAGCGGACGGCAAACCGCTCTATGCACGGGTGGAGTGCGAACTGACAGCCAAAGGCCAGTTGCATCGGCTGAGCATTTCCCCCAGCGAGAAGAAGGTCTGCTTCGAGTATTTGGCGGGAGCCAACTTCACCGAAACCGGCCATAGGCTCTACATCGCGGATTTTGACGCGGCGAAACGGGCCATCACCAACCTCAAGGTGATCGCCAACGCGGAAGCGAAGGCGTTCTGGTACGCCTACCCGCGCTGGATCAATGGTGAGTCGGCGGTCATCTACCATCTCAACCAGACCGGCAAGGGGGAGTTGCACCTTTATAACCTGGCAGACGGCTCCACGCGAAAGGTGTCTACCGACTTCAAAGCGGACTACCGCTACCCCCATGGGGAATCCGCGCCGTGCTAAACCACGGCGCCCGCTGAATTCCAAAAACCACAAACCGAGTACCTCAAGAGCTGGGAAATCGGGCAAGGAGTAGGGCGTCCTTGCGCCAACAAAACAAACGAAGCGATGGCATGAAGACAACCAACGAAACATTCGACCGGCGTGTGTTCCTCAAGAAGACGACGCAAACCGCCGCTGCGGTGGCTTTCTCGACGGCTCTCCCCACCCAAGCCTCCAGCGACGACAGGCCTGCGCCAACCGCCGAGACGATTCCCCAGCGCCTGCTGGGCAAGACCGGCTTGAGGTTGCCGATGCTCGGCTACGGCGGCGCAGCGCTGCCGAAGGCGTGGCTCAACCCATTGTCCACTGAGGAGCGCGTGGCGCTGGTCCGCTACGCCTTCGACCGGGGACTGCGCTACTTCGACACGGCCCCAGATTACATGGAGAGCGAAGCAATCATCGGCGAGGCCCTCCAGGACCGGCGGCGCGAGGTCTGCCTCGTAACGAAAGTGGATGTCACCCGGCCGCCAGATGTGCGCCAGATGGTCGAATCGTCGCTCCAGACGCTCCGGACGGATCACGTGGATATCCTGCTGATCCACGGTACCCCCGGAATTCAGCAGATGACCGTTGCCGAAGCGATGAAGATCCACGCCGAACTGGTCAAGCTGCGCGACGAAAAACTGACGCGATTCATCGGACTCTCAGCCCACAGCTACTTCGACAAGGCCCTGGCGCTTATCGCCTCCGGTGGCTTCGACATTTGCATGCTGTCTTACGGCTATATTCCTCGCGGCTATGACCAAATCTGGAGCCCGCGCATGACCACGCTACGCGATGCGTGTCTGGCCAAGGCCCACGAATTGGGTATGGGCATTGTGGCCATGAAGGTGATCGGTGCGGGGATGTTGGGTGCCTGGTCGGGCTACCTCGTGCCGGGATTCGACCAGCAGCGGCTCGCGCAACTCCCGGGCGCCGCCATCCGCCATGTCCTCCAGGACCCGCGAGTTCACTTGCTGAACATCGGCATGCGGCTCAAGGAAGAAATCGATGCCAACCTCAAGCTGGTAACGGGCGCTCCCATCTTTACTGCGGAGGATCGAGGCTTGCTCGCGGAGTTCTCGGCCAAGTTGTACGACAGTGATGCTATCAAGAAGCTGAAGGTCGAGTGAGGAGTTAAAGCTCCAGCATCCTCCCTGGTTTTCTTAAGACATGCCTTTTGAACAACTTGTGACGTAAACCGATGGCGGCGCTGTCAGATGGGTTCGATTCCCGTACCCGCTACCATTGATAAATAAAGACTTACGAAGGAGTGCAGTGAAAGTGCGGTAAATTGACCCCAAGAAACTGCCGACCTGCCCTCCATCCCGGGCCGTCTTCACGCTTTATCGAGATGGATGGGGCTTTACCGTGGTCAGTAACCACAACAGCGACAGTGACGACTGGAATCCGTATGGGGCTGCGGCGACGGCCGTGGGCAGAGTCGAGATGTCGAGATGTCGAGATGTCGAGATTGACAAAGCGGCAACTGTCTGAGATAGTGTGGTGACAAGATACCCAGCCGAGCGGAAAATCATTTCTAGCCCGGGCGGCTGGAACCTGGTTCGCGGTCGATGTCCTCGGCCCCTGCCTCGCCGCGCCTGGCGAGTTGTCTTCGCAACGAACCGAAAGCAGCCGCTTATGAGCATTCTAAACCACTTGTTTCACCGCCACCATCAAGCTGACGACGCGTCCTCACTTCTGATTAACTGGCCCGGGCAATCAGGCACCCAATACCCCTACGAGATCCACCCCTTCGACGCTACATTCCCGGCGGTGCCGGCCAACTATATTTATGCCGGGCAATCCGAGGACGGAACCTGGGTGCCGATCTACATCGCCCAGACCCGGGCTCTGAAACAGCGACTCGAGGGCCACGTTAGCGTGGCGGACGCCATCGCCAAGGGTGCGACCCATATTCATGTTCATCTCTCGACCACTGGTCAGGGGGCGCGCTGCTCTGAGGAGCACGACCTGATAGAACTCTGGCACCCGATGTGCAACGAGGAGGCGGCGAGTTGACCGTGCCAGAAGACCTGGACGGCCACTGGGGAAAAGCCATCGCCATCAAGATCCGGCCAGCCGTCGAGGTGATTGCCTGAGCCCTTGGCGGAAGTGCAAACACTGCCGTCTCGGGAAATCGGGCCTGAGCACCCGCTCTACCGAAAGCGCGTTCACGTGGTTGAAGGAGTAGGCCCCTTCCACGCTGATGGCGTCGTAGGAGTAGTCGAAATAGCAGTGGCTGGTAGGCGACATGACGGCGTCATGGCCGGACTGGGTGGCCTCGCGAGCCCCGCCAATCCAATCCATGACGGCGGCATTCGGCGCGAGGCCGCCCTGGAGAATTTCGCTCCAGCCGATCAGGCGCCGGCCTTTGGCGTGGAGGTGTTTCTCGATGCGCCGGATGAAGTAACTTTGGGACCTGCACGGGCTGAGGAACGAACTGGGGCCGCGGGGCAACCGCCGGTTCCGTGGATGCGCCAGCAGCGTGCGCAAGACAGAGGATGGTCAGTTGGAAGGCGGTGGGATTGAGTTTCATTTCAGCATTGACCAGCGGCCGCAGGTTCTGGCAGCGACCGGTGCGATGTGGTGGTGGAATGAAAGTCTCGCCCTTGCTGTGCGGCCGCCATCAAGGCATGGAGATTGGCAGCGGGCGTTTCCACCGCGAGAGTGCAGCCGGAACTCAGGACCAGGCGTTGATGGCCCGCTTGCCTGGCCGCCGCGATGATCTCCAACGACTCGGTTCGCACGCGCTCGGGTGTTCCCTGGGCCAGCACCGAAACCGGATCGAGGTTACCCCACAGCGCGATGTCCGGGCCGACCACCTGACACGCTTCCGACATGGATACGGCATGGTCGAGTTCGAGCACGTTGGCGCCGGAGGTTTTCATGAAGGGCAGCATCCGCGTGGCCTTGCCGCAGATATGCAGGGACACCCTTTTGCCCGTGGCCGCCTGCATTCGCGTGATGAGTTGCCGTTCCGCGGGCAGGGCGACTTCCTGGTAAAGGTCCGGCCCCAGCAATCCCGCCGGGGAATCGCCGCCACTGAGCATATCGGCCCCAGCACGGCTCAGGGCCGAACCGTAAGCCAGGGCGTAATCGGAGCAGCGGGCCATTAACGCCTCCACGAAGGGCGGGTCGTCGCCCACTCTGAGCATGATTTCGTTGATGCCCATCAGCGCGGCGGCAAGCGAGAACGGATACTGGTCAAAGCACGCGACGACAAACACGCTCTGTCCGAGGGCGTCCACCACCTGTGCAAGGGCCTCCAACATGACCGGGTAGCGGCCCTGCGACGCGGTGTCCGGTGCGGGAATGCGATCAATGTCGGCCGCGGATTGAACCAGCGGTTCGTCCATCCCACCAAAGGGCTGGTTATCCGCGGTCGCCCCGACTTTGGCGCCCATAGCCTCCGCGCTGATCCAGGTATCGGCCGAGAGCCAGACGGCGTCCGGTTTGAACTTCTCGTAATAGCGGATTACCGATTCCGCCAACATTTTAGCGTCGGTTGTGTACTGGCGAAGGGTGTAACCCGCGAGGCCCGCGCAATAATGGACGGCGAGGGGGCCCGTGGGGATGCGCGGGGTGGCAAGCCCGCTCAGTGCGGCGGTGACGAGCTGTCTGGAGTTCATTTCCAAAATATCAACGCTCACGTCGAAGAAATTCCGTTTGTTTTCGATGCGGATCAAGACTTCGTTTGGCGCCGTCATCCATGTTGGGCCCGGTTTCCTCCTCACTTGCCCGCAGCGGGCCTCGCGCCGAGGCCCCGCAGGTGTTCGTCGAACCAATCGCCGAAGATCTCCAAGTCCTTTTCCATCCCCGGCCAGCCGTGGACTTTGCCCTCGCGCACGATCAGTTTCGCGATCGAGTGGACGTCCTCGCAACGCTGGACGAACCGTTGCGCCTGGAAGATGGGCACCAACTTGTCCGCATCGCCATGCAGGATCAGCATGGGCGGCATGTTTGAATGGACGAAATAAATGGGGGAAATCTCGCGGCCCAGCTTCTGGCGTTCTTCCGTGTTATCCACCCGCGGGCCAAAGGCGGGTTTGAAGTCCTTCAGCACCCCCACCCCCACGGCGTCCTCGCCCTCGTGGCCGTAATTCAGGAAATCGGTGGGCGGGAAAAAGCAGGCGACGCATTGGATTTCGCTGCTCTCACGGTCCACCGGGTCTTTGGCCTGGGGATTGCCCTTGGCCCCCTGAGTGCCCATGGTCAACGAAAGATGGCCGCCGGCGCTCCCGCCAGTGATGCCGAGTCGGGCCGGGTCAACGCCGTACTTCGCGGCGTTATGCCGGATAAAACGCACCGCGCGATGAATGTCTGGCTCGATCTCGGAGATCGTGAATTTGGGCTGCGAGCCGTGGACGACGGCGAACACGGTGTAGCCGCGCGCCAGCAGCGGTTTGTAGGAGCCGGGATTAACCGCTTCGTGGCTCGAAAACCACCCACCGCTCACCATCCAGACGATCCCGATCCCGTTCGGCTTGGCGGGCTGAAAAACGTCGAGGGTCAGAGCGGTTCCGAATTTGCGGCCATAGACCACGTCTTCGGTGCGTTTGAAGTCCGGGTTGTCCTGCGCCAGGAGAGTGATCGCCGCCAACAGCACGGCCCCAATCGAAAAACGGGTCTTCATAGGAGCCCAATAGACGACAAACGGCCGGCGATTCCTAGGAAAAACGGCTTTAGCCGACGGTCGGAACCTTCATCACGAGCATCCGGCAGTCCCCCCCTCACCACCAACGTCAGCCAGATCGCTATCGCCAGACACCGGACAAACCTACCCCAGCCAGGAAGTTTCGATTTCGGTCCGCAGTCACGCAATGCGGTCGGACCGTTTTGGGTCGCTGGTTTATGTTTCTCTGCTAAAGTAGTGCGCATGCCTGAGAACGTCTTTCGTTGGGATTACCGGGTGAGCTACGCCGATTGCACGGTGGGAAACCACGTTTATCATTCCCGCTATCTTGATTTGCTGGAGCGGGCTCGAGGCGAGTTCTTCCGCCACGTCGGCAAGCCCCTGGCGATTCTGCAACAGGAGGGCATCGCCTTTCCCGTGCTGGAGTGTCATCTCAAGTATCACGCCCCCGCACGCTACGACGATCTGCTGACGATCGAAGTGAAGGTATTGGCCGCAAAGGGGGTGCGACTGGGTTTCCACCATCGCATCCTTGACCATTGGTCCAGGTGTTTAGTCGAGGGCGAAACGCTGCACGCCTGCACGTCCCTGGAAGGAAAGCCGAAGCGGCTGCCGACGGAATTGGTGGCTATGTTAGGTTAGTTCTTGCTTGCTGCCCTGGCCTCCACAATACCCAGCCGTCTTTGCACCCTTGAGATTGACACAGCCTCAGGTCACAAGGTATTTGAACGCTATGCGAAACCCGCGAAGGCCAGAAAAGCCAACTGGAATTATTATCCTCCGCCAGACGGCAAAACACGAGTGGAGTTTCTGTCTGCCCCGGATCGGCGAGGAAGTTCATGAACGCTTGGAGGAGGGCATCGACCGCATCGGCACGCATCCCAGACGCGCCGCAGCTATTTTCCGGGAGCTGCTCGAGGAATACCCCGAGCACCTAGACGCTTACCACCACCTGGCACTGACGCTGGACAAAATGGGAAAGCGCGACGAGGCCTTTCGGACCTGGGAAAGTGCGGTGAAACTGGCGCTGAACTCTGGTGGGCTTCGTGCTCGACTGGGGCGTCACCTGCGCGCTGTCCCTGAAGACTAACGACATCATCCAAACAGTCTTATTTGCTTGTCAACAGTAGTCTTTTTGTGTATACCACAACTCATATATGGCAAAAGCATTAACCAAATCACAAATCGTAGCCTCCCTGGCTGAATGTGTCGGACTCACCAAGAAGCAGGGTGTCGAAACCCTGGAGGCTCTGGTGGCTCTCGCGTATAAGAACGCCAAGAACTCCTTCACGATTCCCGGCCTCGGCAAACTGGTCCTGGTCCAACGGAAGGCCCGGATGGGGCGTAATCCCGCAACTGGAGCTACTATCAAGATCGCTGCCAAGAAGGTGGTCAAGTTCCGGATCGCCAAAGCCGCCAAGGACGCAATCCTTGGCGTGAAGAAGTAACCGGATTCTGGATTCCCCATGAACCTTATCAATCTGTCACCAAGCCAATTACGTCAGGCAGCCGACCTTCAGGAGCAGATCCAAGCGCTGCAAGAACAACTGAACCAACTGCTGGGTGGCGAAGTCCCTGCTCCGGATCCCGTTCCAGCCACTGCTGAACCCGCTCTCAAGCCCAAGGGCAAGAAGAAGTTCAGCGCCGAGACCCGCGCCAAGATGGCCGCTGCTCAACAGGCGAGGTGGGCGGCGAGGAAGGGTGTGAAGGCTGCTTTGCCAAGCGAGGCACAAGCCAAGCCGGCCCCAGCAGCCCAGCCCAGAAAGCAACCGGCCACCGAGGCGAAGCTACAGGCACTGGCGAAGGCCCGGGCGGCGAGATGGGCCAAGTTCAGAGCGGCGAAGCAGGTCGCGCCAAAAGCCAAGACCACCGCCGCGAAACCGATCCAGGATAAGCCGAAGAAGAAGGTGAGTGAGGCCCTGTTGAAGGCACTGGCGAAAGCCCGAGCTGCCAGGAGCGCGAAGGCGAAGGCAGTGAAGGACAAGGTGCCATTCTGATCGGTTTGCTCACCGATCATTGCATACTGAAGGACTCGAGAAAGTGGGCGATCACCGGGTCGTCGTGCAAGGCGGAGGCTGAGCTGGCGATCGCGCGGTAGGTAATTTTCGACTTTACGGCCATTCGAATAGTGCAGCGAGCCTTGCCATGTTCCAGTTCAACCACCATGCGGCACCCCTGAACGCTTCCAATCGCCTCTGGATTGCTGGAGATGATCTTGCCTCCCTTTTGCTCGAAGGAACTCCGCATCCCGGCAATGCGCTGGTCTAGGGTCAACCTCAGGCCCGCCGCTGGAATTTCGTTGCAGCTCAGGTGCAGAGTGATGTCCCGGTGTGGAATGGTGCACTTGACGGTCGTCCGCTGGATCGATATCCCGTTTGAGGAGTCGGTGGCCGTCTCGGTAGTCGTCGTGCAGGGAAACTCTGCAGAAGCTTCCCGGTCCCCGGTGAAGACGCGTTGCCAGACATAAGCAGGCTGGCCGCAGCCGGCGATAAAGACAAAAATACCAGCCAGGGCGCACAGAGCAAATCTGCGTTTCATAATCAAATTGCGGGAATTTGCTTTTGCGCGCGGCACGTACTCGGTGCTGCGCGCGTGAGGGGGAATTGGTTTTTGGCTCTCACCGAGCATGGCGCGATCCTACCAAAGAGGGACTTGGCGCGTCCAGGGGTAGTTTTCGGAGCCTGTACAGTTTCGTGCCGTGGCCGGGACGGTGGGGGCTGCGGTGCTGCTCGTCGACAACCAAATGACCGCGTGATGCTTTACCCCGTGCGATTGAGGGTTGCGCCAGGCCTTTGCGTGAGTGAGGGTATATCAAACCATGAAACCACCAAAAGGGCACGAACTCCAAATGCGCGTCA
>Ga0316227_1003191_pt1 | contig 13434 bp, 10 predicted proteins | sample TBH18019metaG_FD_206012 | JGI IMG/M metagenome (GOLD analysis project Ga0316227, IMG submission 206012) | Freshwater microbial communities from Trout Bog Lake, Wisconsin, USA - TBH18019 | ecosystem: Environmental > Aquatic > Freshwater > Lake > Hypolimnion/Profundal zone | place: USA: Wisconsin... | reverse complement strand
GCGAGACGCGTGTGCTCCCCGGAGTCCCGCTCCCGAACGCCTGTTGTTTCCGGTAGGTTCATTGGCAGACTTGCAGGTGGCCAACGCGCGGCGTTTGATGTTGGGCAAGAACCTGCGTCGCGCCAGCTTCCAGGGAGCGCACCCGTCCCGGGTGCTGGCCGAGGCGTCCCGCCTCGGCGAACTTTGCGCGTGGAGTCGCCGCAATGCGCGACAGAGACTGGAAGTCCGCGTCGGCGGGACACCGACGCCAACACGCGAGACGCGTGTGCTCCCCGGAGTTGCAGGCCGACGCCGTTTTCTTTCTCCGTCTATACCCCATTATACACGGCCCTCCCGTGGATTTCGATCCGCCGGTCGAATTTTGTCCCGCGCCCTATCTTCCGGGCACGCTTTTTTGACGCTTGCGCGTTGCGTCCGGTTTTCTCATATTGGGCTCCAACCGCCCCGGCGTAGGGCGTCAATCATCAACCGTTTCCCTTCAAATATGACCACATTACTTCGTTTCAACTCCGTTGCGTCAGGGCGCTCTGGCGCCGCGCTCACCGCCGTTCTGGCCGCCATGCTCGCCCATTCCGCGTTCGCGGCGCCTGTCACCGTCAAACCGTTCGGCGAAGCCGACGGACAAAAAATCAGCCTCTACACCTTGACCAACGACAAGGGCGTCACGGTGAACGTCACCAACTTCGGCGCCACCGTCGTCGATCTCCTCACGCCGGATCGCTCGGGCAAATCGGCCAATATTTCGCTCGGCTTCGATTCCGTGAAGCCTTACCTCAGCAAAAAAGTTCCGTATTTCGGCGCGACCATCGGGCGGTACGGCAATCGTATCGCCAACGGCAAATTCACCCTGGACGGCAAGCCGTACCAACTCGCCAGGAACGACGGTCCGAACGCGTTGCACGGCGGCATCAAAGGCTTCGACAAGCGGGTTTGGACCGCCGAAATTGTCAAATCGGCCAATCCCTCCGTGCGCTTCACCCTGCACAGCGCGGACGGCGAAGAGGGGTATCCCGGAGCGATGGACACCACCGTCGTTTACACGCTGACGAACAAGAACAACCTGGAGCTGCGGTTCGCCGCCACGACGGACAAGCCGACAGTGATCAACCTCACCAACCACACCTACTTCAACCTGCACGGCGCGGGCCAGGGAACCGTCCTCGACCACCAAGTTCGCATTCCCGCCAAACGCTATACGCCGGTGGACGCCAAGCTCATCCCGACCGGCGAACTCAAGTCCGTAAAAGGCACGCCAATGGACTTCCGCAAACCCGTCGCCATCGGCGCGAGGATCAAGGAGGTCGGAGGCAAGCCGATCGGTTACGATCACAATTACGTGCTGAACAAGGGCCTCCTGGGCGGCGTCAAGCTCAACGCTGAAGTCTACGAACCGGCCAGCGGACGTGTTCTCGACGTTCTCAGCGATCAGCCGGGCGTGCAGTTCTACTCCGGCAACTTCCTCGACGGCACCCTCAAAGGCCGCGAGCAGAAGCCCTACAAGCAATACACCGGCCTCTGTTTGGAACCTCAGCACTTTCCGGATTCGCCCAACAAGCCGCAGTTCCCATCCGTGGTGTTGCGTCCCGGCAAGACCTACCATTCCACGATCGTGTTCCATTTCGGGACGAAGTAGGAACACGGGGCTTCAACACGGAGCTCGTTCCCAGGCTCCAGCCTGGGAACGCCCTGTCTTGGAGGCTCCAGCCTCCCGTTCCTCTCCGGGGCGCTGTGCTTTTGGAGGTCAGCTACGAGGCTGGAGCCTCCGGGAATACTGCATTCCCAGGCAGGAGCCTGGGAACGAGTCCCCATGGGCTTTCGCCCTCCACGCCTGATGAAAAGTTGGATTACGGGCGGTGCGTCGATCCGAAGGGGAGCGCGGGCATATTGCCCGCATCAGCCGGCATCCTGCCGGCGTGCTGGTGCCGGCGTCGGATTGCACTCGGCGCGCGCCCAAGCCTCCGGCAGGATGCCGAAGGCAGCAGGCTGGAAGCCCGCGCTCCCCTTCCGATACACGCGCATGGGTATTTTCGGAGTAGTCTGCGAAAAACGGCCCGCCGCGTTTTCGAGGCACGCACCATGTCTTGTGCCGCGATATACCGGCGTGAAAACACACGCAGCCTTGCTCCTCGCGATCGCCGCCCCTGCCGTCCTGGCGGCTCCGCTTCCCGCTTCCGCCGGCGAGTATGCGCGGGCGGAGTCGTGCCAGACCCTTCTGAAACGGCGGTCGTGGGACGGCAAACAGGCGCTTTGGTACGCGACCTTCCCGTTCCGGGCGCTCGGATGGGCGATGTACCACACGATCCGCGCGCCCGGGCAATTGTCTGAACACCTCGTTTTCGGGCAAACCGGCGAGGAAGTGGCCTCGCCCGTGGCGGTCGCACCGGCGCCGCCGTGGAAGCGCGATTTGTAAATAAAAAACATTTGCATAAACTCCGATAGGGTTGTAGAGAATAGCCGATTCAGTTCATCAACCGTAAAACCACCACTATGAGTATCTACACCAACATCACCGAAACCGTTGGATCCACCCCGCTCGTCCGGCTCAACCGGCTCAGCGAAGGCCTCGACGCAACCATTGCCGTCAAAGGCGAGTTCTTCAATCCCCTCGGCAGCGTCAAAGACCGCATCGGGCGGTCGATGATCGACGCAGCCGAACGCGACGGGCGCCTCACAAAGAACACACTGATCGTCGAGCCGACATCCGGGAACACCGGCATCGCGCTGGCATTTGTGGCCGCCGCTCGCGGGTACAATCTGGTGCTGACCATGCCGGAAACGATGAGCATGGAACGGCGCACGCTGCTGGCTTTGCTGGGCGCCAAACTGGTGCTTACGCCCGGGCCCGCCGGCATGAAGGGAGCCATCGCCAAAGCCGAGGAAATTTGCGCGCAGAATCCAAATGCCTGGATTCCCCAGCAGTTCGAAAACCCGGCCAACCCGGAAATCCATCGCCGGACGACCGCGGAAGAAATCTGGAAGGACACCGACGGCCAGGTGGACATTTTCATCTCCGCGGTGGGAACTGGAGGAACCCTCACCGGCGTCTCGGAGGTCATCAAATCGCGCAAGCCGTCTTTCGTTGCAATTGCGGTAGAGCCGAAAGATTCGCCGGTCATCACGCAAACACGCGCCGGGGAACCGATCAAGCCGGGGCCGCACAAGATTCAGGGCACCGGCGCGGGATTCATCCCCAAGAACCTGAATCTGGATATCGTGGACGACGTGATTACCGTCAGCAACGAAGACGCGATCGAAACCGCCCGGCAGCTTGCGCTGATGGAAGGAATCCTGGCCGGCATCTCCACCGGGGCGAATGTGTGGGCGGCATTGCAGGTGGCCAAACGGCCCGAGAACAAGGGCAAGCTGATCGTCACCGTGGGTTGCAGCACCGGCGAACGCTACCTGAGCACCGCCCTTGCAGACCGGGCGCGAGCGGAGGTCGGCGGTCACGCATAGCGCGCTGCTCCAAAGGCGGCGGGACGCAAACGACTTGGCGCGGTGGAACTGCGACCCGAATTCGGGCAGCCGCTCTCCTGAGCAAGAACCGTGTGGAGATCACGGACAGCAGCGCAAAGAACAGAAAGCGACCAAAGGGAAAAAAGACGGCAAGGCATGCCCGCGCGCAACTTTCATCCTGCCTCTCGGCAAATCTTGCATCTTTGCGCTTTTCCAAACGGCGCTTCGCTTTTAGTCTTCGGTCATGCGTGCGATTTTGGCCCTGGAAGACGGTCGGTGTTTTGAAGGCGATTCGTTCGGCGCGACAGGCACTGCCGTCGGCGAACTGGTCTTCAACACGTCCATGACCGGCTATCAAGAAGTGGTGACCGATCCGTCCTATCGAGGGCAGATCGTCGCCATGACCTATCCTTTGATCGGAAACTACGGCGTCAACCCGCTCGATCAGGAGAGCGTGCAGCCTCATGTTCGCGGGTTCATCATCGAAGAACTCAGCCCCATCGTCAGCAGTTGGCGTTCACGGCTCAGCCTGGGCGATTACCTGCGACAGTGGCGGGTCCCCGGCATCGAGGGCATCGATACCCGCGCCCTCACCAAGCATCTCCGGCAAAAGGGAGCCATGCGCGCCTGCATCTCCAGCGATTTTGTCCAGGATCCGGACCAGGCGATCCGCCACGCCGTCACGGGGCCTGGAGTGGTCGGGATGGACTTTGTCAAAGAGGTAACGGCGCGTTCCATCTATGACTGGGACAATCAGGACCGGCTCTCGCGCAAGTGGACCATCGTCAAAGGCGATGGGCGCAATGTCGAACGCGACGAGGACGGCGAAATCTACGAAACGCTGCCGCCCGTCCAGCACCGGGTGGTGGCCTACGATTTCGGGATCAAGTTCAACATCCTGCGGCAGCTTCGGCAGGCGGGGTTCAAGGTCGTCGTCGTTCCCGCCACCACCAGCCCCGGCGAAGCGCTGCTGCTCAACCCGGACGGCATTTTCCTCTCCAACGGTCCCGGCGATCCGGCGGCGCTGGACTACATTCACAAAATCGTCGCGGGCCTGCTGGGCAAGAAGCCGATCTTCGGCATCTGCCTGGGGCATCAGTTGCTCTCGTATGCTTTCGGCGGCAAGACCTTCAAATTGAAGTTCGGCCACCACGGGGCAAATCAGCCCGTCAAGGATCTCAAGACCGGGAAGGTCGCCATCACCGCGCAAAACCACGGGTTTGCCGTGGACCCGGATTCCCTGCCCGCCAACGTGGAGGTGTCGCACATCAACCTTAACGACCACACCGTCGAAGGACTGCGCCACAAGGAACTGCCCGTGTTTAGCGTGCAATACCATCCGGAAGCGGCCCCCGGACCGCACGACGCCAATTACTTTTTCGCCGAGTTCAGCAAACTGATTGAAGAACACGGAAAAGTCTGATAAGAATTTCCTATGCCCAATCTTGTCATCTCCCTCCCGGACGCCGGCGAAGTCATCCATGAATTGACCGCTTCGAACCTGACCATCGGGCGCACCGAAGAAAACTCCCTTGCGATCGACGACGTCAGCGTTTCGACCTCCCACGCCAGACTCGAAGCAATCAAGAACGGTTATCTGCTCACGGACCTCGGCTCAACCAACGGCACCTATGTCAATGGCGAGAAACTGGAAGAACCGCGTCTTTTGGAAGCCGGCGACCGCGTCCGGTTCGGAAAAGTGGATGCCATCTACGAGGTCCCCGGCGCGGTGGTGGCGCAGCCATTACCCGACGGTCACACCACGACAGCAGCCCCGGCCTCCAGCAGTCGCCGGCCCGGAGATTTCGGAAACGCCTCGCCGTTCCAGCAACGGAAAAAAAAGGCGAAGCCAATGAGCATCGCGGCCATTCTCCTCTTTGTTCTGGGCTTGGCGGCGTTTGGCGCAACCGTCTATTTCACGATGCTGCTGGAAGCGCCCAAACTCTGATCGCAAAAGGGATTTACCCTGAAAACGGCGGTTAAACCGCAGATGGCGCAGATATTCGGAGATTTTCCGCAGGAAGTTTGTTGGAGCCGGCTTGGAATCGACGCTCACCCATTGGGTTAAGAACGAGCGCGAAATCCCGTTCGTCCTTGCGCCACGGCCAGTGCGGGGCACTTGGCAAAGTGCATACTCAGAATCCCCTTTGCAGCGCGTCTTGCGCCTTGCACGCCCCGAAAAATCTCCCTTGACAAACCCGGCAATTCGGGTTTTCTTGACGACGATTCGCGTTCTCCTGGCCCTTTGCTTGGGCCAATCTCTCTCCCTAACTGGCGCCGTGCGCGCTGCTTGGAGGTTCGGCGCGTCTTCGTATCGCATTCAGTCAACAACACCCTATGGCGGGTCATAGCAAGTGGTCAAAAGTCAAACGTAGTAAGGGGGCGCTCGATGTTAAGCGTGGAACGCTGTTCTCGAAGCTCTCCAAGGAAATCACGGTTGCCGCAAAAATGGGCGGCGGAGACCCGGGGCTCAATCCCCGCCTTCGCAGCGCCGTTCTGGCGGCGCGCGCCCAGAACATGCCCAATGACAACATCGACCGCGCCATCAAGAAGGGAACCGGCGAACTGGAGAGCCAAGTCTTTGAGGAACTCGTCTATGAGGCGTACGCCCCCGGCGGCATCGCCATCATCATCGAAGCGATGACCGATAACCGCAACCGGACCGCCGCCGACCTGCGAACTATTTGTTCAAAACATCACGGAAACCTTGCAAACAGCGGTTCGGTGGCCTATCTTTTCCGCAAGAAAGGGCAGATGACCGTGCCCCTGAGCGCAGCCAATGAGGATCGCATCCTCGAACTGGTTTTGGAGGCAGGCGCCGAGGAATACACCGCCGAAGGCGACCACTACGTGGTTACGACGGCGTCCGACCGGCTCTATGCGGTTGGCGATGCATTCAAGAACGCGGGCGTGCCTGCCGAAAACCTGAAACTGACGTATATCCCGGAAACAGCCGTCTTGGTGAAAGACGAGTCCGTAGCTACGCAGGTGATCCGGTTGTGCGGCGCCCTTGAGGACTGCGACGACGTCCAGAACGTCCATGCCAATTTCGACATACCCGAAGAACTGCTGGCGAAGCTGCCAGCCTGAGCCGAACTAATCCGACGAACCATGACTGTTCCAGCCTCCGGTTGGACACCCGATCCCGGCGCACGGCACAAGACCGACGCCACACAACGCATCAAGAATACCTTCCGAACCACTTATGACAGACCCGACCGAAACCCCGTCGCTTTTTAGCGAGGAGCAACTCCCCGCCAAGCTACCGGCCCGGCCCAAGAAACCAGCCGCGGGCGCCGCCAAAAAGCCGACGTCCAAACCCCGCGCCAAGGCGCCAAAGAAAGCAGCCGCACAAGAACCGGAGCCGGAAACACCTGCCCCCATGCCGGCGGCGAAGGCTCCCGCGCCGCTCGACGACACTCCTCCGGTCAAGAAACCGGCGACGCGCAGCCGTGCGAAGAAGGTACCTGGCGAAGCTCCGGTTGCCGCGTTGGAAAGCGCTCCAGCGACTGTGGTCGAACCTCCAGCCGTTGTTGCGCCCCCGGTTCAGATTTCTCCCGTCGTGGTTCCGGCGCCCGAAGTCTCTGTGGAACCGCCCGCACCCGATCCGGTTTCGCGCGACTCGAAAAAGACACCGCGCCGGCCCGCCCCGCAGCGTTCCCGCGGCAAAAGCACGCCGGTAAAACCTCCGGTCGTCCATCAATTCCGGCAACCGGGCGAGGTCGAAGAATGGCAACCGGGCTCGCACAGCAAGCGCGTCGTTCCCGCACAGCCAACGCCGACTCCCACACCGGAAGTCTCCTCCCCGTCCGCGCCGCAACTCCGGGAACCGGAGCCTGCCGCGCCCGCGGCAGTCGCGCCCCCAGTCCAATCAGTGACACCGCTCCAGCAACCTTTGGCAACTCCCGCAACTCCGGCGCAACCGGATATTTCTCAGGCCGGGGGTCAGCAGAGCCGTGAAGAGCGGATCGCCGCCGCAATGCGGCGCTTCGAGTCCGGCAACGTAGAGCAGTTTGCGGGGCGCCCCCCGGAGAACCTGCGCCCGCCCGGACGTCCCGATTTCGGCTCACGCGACCGCCAGCAGACTCCGGGCCGCCATGATCGCAACGACCGGCATTCCCGTCATCAGCGCCACGACCGCCATGACCGGCGCGATCGGCCTGAACGCTTCGATCAGCCGCGGGAGCCTCGCGCCGAATACGAGGCGGCCATTGCGCCCGTCCCGGAGGAACCGATTGGCGAACCGGTCTTTACCGAAGGCCTCCTTGAAGTCTCCGGAAAAGGCTTTGGCTTCCTGCGCGACCCAAAGCGCGGTTACGCGCAGCATCCCTCGGATATTTTCGTCACACCCGAAGTGTGCCGCCAGCATACTCTGCGCGACGGCATGTGGGTGAAGGGCGAAGTGCGCCGCGGCAACCGCGGCCCGCAGCTGTACAAACTCACGGCAATCGAAGGCGAAGATCCGGAAAAATACCGTAACATCCCCATGTTCGACGAACTCACCAGCGTCAATCCGAGCAAGTGGATCAAACTGGAAACCACTCCGGAACGCTTCACCACACGGGTGGTCGACCTGATGTCGCCGATCGGCAAGGGGCAGCGCGGCATCATCGTCGCCCCGCCGCGCACCGGAAAGACCACGTATTTGCAACACATGGCCGAGGCGATCGGGCAGAATCATCCCGAGATGAAACTCATCGTTCTGCTCGTGGATGAGCGGCCCGAGGAAGTAACCGAGATGAAGCGAACCCTGCCATTCGCGGAAATCATGGCCAGTTCCAACGACCAGGACGTCAAGAGCCACACCCGCATCGCCCAACTGGCCATCGAACGCGCCCGGCGCCTGGTGGAGATGGGCAAGGACGTATTTGTGCTGCTGGATTCCATCACCCGGGTGGGCCGCGCCTTCAACAACGCGCAAGGCGGCGGCGGACGGACGATGTCCGGCGGCGTCGATGCGCGCGCACTGGAAATTCCGCGCAAACTCTTTGCCGCGGCCCGAAACACGGAGGAAGCCGGCTCGCTGACGATTATCGCCACGGCCTTGATCCAGACCGGCAGTCTTGCCGACGAGTTGATCTTCCAGGAGTTCAAAGGCACCGGCAACATGGAGCTGGTACTCGATCGCAAGATCAGCGACCTGCGCATTTACCCGGCGGTGGATATCTTCCAGTCCGGCACCCGGCGCGACGAATTGCTCCTGACAGAGGCGGAGTTGCACAAGATCAACCTCATCCGGCGCGGTCTTGCCGGGCACAAACCGCCCGAAGCCATCGAACGGCTGCTCTTCTTCCTGCAAAAATTCCCGACCAACGCGCAGATGCTCAGGGAAATTCCGGGGTAAGACCGGGTCCCCTTGATCCACGGCTATTCCGTAATGGGCGACCCCGTTGACTGGAAACCATCCGCCCAACGGCCACTGCCTGCCCCAGCGAGATGCCGCCGTCGTTGGGCGGGATGCGCTGGTGCCAGACGGGCGCAAACCCGGCGCCGGACAGCCGCTGAACCGTCCGGCGCGTGAGCTGTTCGTTTTGAAAACAACCGCCTGATAGCACCACCCGGCGTTCGCCAGACATTCGAGCAACTTCGACAATGCAGGCCGCCAACGCGTTGTGGAATTTGCCGGAAATCGCCTCCGGCGCGGCTCCCGCGGCAGCATCGGCCAGAATTGCCCGGACCATCGGTTCCCAATCGACAACGCCGGCGACGAGCGGAAGCGGGTAAGCTTCAGTGTCATGTCCGGCTGCGGCAAACTCCAGTTCCATGGCAGCCTGGCCTTCGAACGCGCACGTCTGCCGCATACCCGCGAGGGAAGCAACAGCGTCGAAGAGGCGGCCGGCGCTGGAGGTGCGCGGGGCGTTCAGATTGCGCTGGAGCATTGTGCGAAGCGCGGTTCGTTCCGGAGACGCAAAGGCTTGCAGCGGCGCCAGATCGGTCATGGCAAAGAGGTCGTCGCCGAAAATCTCATTGAGTAGGCCGAGCGCGCACCGGCGCGGTTCGCGAACGGCGGCCTCCCCGCCGGGAAGCCGGAACGTGCGAAAATGCGCGATTCGCTCAAAGCTCGTGGCGTCCACCTTGAGGAATTCGCCGCCCCAGATGGTGGCGTCGGTGCCGAAACCGGTGCCATCCCATGCGACTCCCAGCACTGGAGCGCTCACCTCGTTTTCCGCCATGCAGGCGCAGATGTGGGCGTAATGATGCTGGACGGTCTCCAAACGAGCGCCCGTCCGCGAGGCCAGGCCGGCGGCGAACTTGGTGGAGAGATAATCGGGATGCGCATCGGCGACGATAACCGAAGGGCGCGCTTCATAGAGACGCTGGAAATCGGCGATCACCCGCTCAAATGCGTCCATGGCCGCTTCGGTTTCCAGATCGCCAATGTGCTGGCTGACAAACACGGCGGTTCCGTCCGCCAGCGCCACTGTGTTTTTCAAGTGGGCGCCAACGGCGAGGATCGGAGTTCCGAATGCGAAATCGGCCAACACCACGGGCAACGGGGCATAGCCCCGGGCACGGCGCATCACCAGTTCGCGTTCGAGCATGACGCGCACGACGGAGTCGTCCACGTGCCGGACGATACGCCGGTTGTGAATCAGCAACCGGTCGGCGATTCCGCCGAGCCGCTCCAACGCTTCGTGTTCGTCGGTGCAGATCGGCTCATCGGAGAGGTTACCGCTGGTGGCAACGAGCGGATACCCCAGCCGCGCCATGAGCAGGTGATGCAAAGGCGCATACGGCAGCATGACGCCCAGGCACGGGTTCCCCGGAGCAACCGAGGGTGCGATTTGGGAGCGTCGCAGCTCGCGTTCGCCAACCAGCCGTTTCAATAAAACAATGGGCGCTTCGGGTGAACGAAGCAGGCGCTCTTCGAGTTCGGAGACCGCGCATTCCGCCCGAACCGCATCCACAGTGGGCGCCATCACGGCGAACGGTTTCTCCTCCCGGTGCTTCAGCCGGCGCAGGCGGCGGACGGCATCGTCGTTGCGGGCGTCGGCCATCAGGTGAAACCCGCCGATTCCCTTGATCGCCACAATCAAACCCTCCGCGAGCGCCGTTGCGGTCTGTTCCATCGCCGCGATTTCCCGGCTCAAGACAACGCCCTCCTGATTCCACAACTCAAGACGCGGGCCGCAAACCGGGCAGGCGTTCGGCTGCGCGTGAAAGCGGCGGTCGGTCGGATCCTCATATTCCGCCCTGCACTGAGGACACATCTCGAACTCGCGCATCGAAGTGTTGGGACGGTCGTACGGCAGGGCTTCAATAATGCTAAAGCGCGGACCGCAGTGCGTGCAGTTGGTGAACGGATAGAGGTAACGCCGGTTGGCGGGATCGAAAAGCTCGCGCAGGCAGTCCGGGCAGGTGGCGATGTCCGGCAGAACGAGCGCGGTCCTGGCGCCCGAGGGATCGCTGGCGCGAATTTCAAATGCGCTGTACCCCGCCGGTTCGAGCCAGCTTGTCTCGAGGCTTTGGATAAAACTGCGCGGCGGCTTCTCCTTTTCGAGCCGAAGGATGAACTGCCGGACCTCGGCGCGCCGACCTTCGACCTCAACGGATACCCCTTGAGCGGAGTTGTTCACCCAGCCCGCCAGTCCCAACCCGGTCGCCAGCCGAAAAACAGCCGGGCGAAAGCCGACCCCCTGGACGGCTCCCCGGATGGTCAGTCTGGCGCGAACCGGCAAGTCTGCCCGGCGCCCGTCGGTATCGATAGGTGAATCCATCTCTTTGACTCCCCCACTGCTATCGCCCAAAGACGCACACTTCCGCGAGGCTTTTCTTCGAGAGCCGCTGGCGCGACTGCGGAATGCCATTGCTTTGACGCACCAAACGGGCTCCGGCGATTCCGAAGAGCGATCGGGATGCCGCGGAACCGGCCCTCTACGCCTTCAGCTCGGGCACTTCCACCCAGGCGCGTTTGGCCCAGGAATCGATGCCCAACTCGGCGAGTTGCACGCCCTTGGCGCCTTCGAGCAGGCCCCAGCGGAACGGCTCGTCGAGCACCACGTGCCGCAGGAAGAGTTCCCACTGCACTTTAAAGGCGTTGTCGAATGGCTGGTAGTCTGGAACGCGGGTCCAGCCTTCCATGAACTTGACCGGGCTGTCGATGTCCGGGTTCCAGGTACAACGCGGGGTCGCGCTGGCGTGTTGCGCCACGCAATCGCGCAGGCCGGCGACGGCGCTGCCCTTCGTCCCGTCCACTTGGAGCGTCAACAAGTCGTCGCGGCGCACGCGCACCGTCCACGAACTGTTGAAATGGCAGACCACGCCGTTGGCGAGCTCGAAAGTGGCATAAGCGGCATCGTCGGCGGTGCATTTGTACGGTTTTCCCTGCTCGTCAATGCGCTCCTTGACGTGCGTCGCGCCCAAACACGAGAGGCTCTTCACGTTGCCGAATAAATTGTCGATGACGTAGCGCCAGTGGCAGAGCATGTCCACGATGATGCCGCCGTCGTCTTCCTTGCGGTAATTCCACGACGGTCGCTGCGGCGTGATGACGTCGCCTTCAAATACCCAGTAGCCGAATTCGCCGCGCACGCTGAGAATCTCGCCGAAGAAGCCGGAGTCGATCAGAGTCTTCAGCTTAACGAGACCCGGCAGCCACAGTTTGTCCTGCACGACGCCGTGTTTCACCCCGGCGGCATTGGCGGTCTGGTAAATGTCGTACGCCGCTTCGGTGGATACCGCCGTCGGTTTCTCGCAGTAAACATGTTTGCCCGCCGCAACCGCCCGCTTGACGGCGTCGGCCCGGCGACCGGTGGTCTGCGCGTCGAAATAGATGACGTTGTGCGGATCGCGAAGCGCGCATTCCACATCGGTGGTAATGCGAATCCCTTCGCCCATCGCCGCAAGCTTCTTGAGCTTCGCTTCGTTGCGCCCGACAAGAATCGGATCGGGCATGATGGTGTCCGTGTCGTTAATTTTCACGCCGCCCTGCTTCATAATCGCCAGGATCGAGCGGATGTAGTGCTGATTGGTGCCCATGCGCCCCGTGACGCCGTTCATGATAATACCGATTTTGTGAACCATAAGGATTGATAATTGCTAATTGTTGATTGATAATTTACGGAAAGCTGGTTGGTGATTTAAAGTTTTTGGGGCGAGGCGAGGTTGGATTGATAATTGCTAATTGTTGATTGATAATTTACGGAAAGCTGGTTGGTGATTTAAAGTTTTTGGGGCGAGGCGAGGTTGGATTGATAATTGCTAATTGTTGATTGATAATTTACGGAAAGCTGGTTGGTGATTTAAAGTTTTTGGGGCGAGGCGAGGTTGAATTGATGATTAGAGGAGGGCAACTGGCGGTTTGAAGTCTTGTGGTTGTCAAATTCGCGATCATGCGCGTTGCGTCAAATTATCAATCAAAAATTATCAATTATCAATTTCCCAGGTTGCGCTTCGCAGTCTTGACGGTAGCAGTGAAGATTGCGGTCAACTCCCGTGCTTCTTGCAAGATCGGCGCGATTCGATTTTCGGGAAGCATCGCCGCGTCGAGAATGAGTTCCAGCCAGAAAATGCACTCGTCGATTTCCTCGATGACAATCCCGTTCTTCGCGATGAATTCCGCTTTGGAACGTCCCCGGCAGGCGCTGTGGTAATTGGCGCCAACGGAGAATGCGCTTCGGATGAACTGATTGCCGATGGCCCGCCCGCCCGCTGTCTTCGGCAGGGCGTCCACCAGCTTGATAGCCCGCACGGCGAACTGCCGGGTGCGAATCTTCAGTTCCGAAGAAGTCATGGAGATTGATAATTGATAATTGTTGATTGATAATTTAAGAAGGGTCGGTTGGCGAATCTGGGCCGGCGATTTGCTAATTCAGCGTTAGTTGTTCAGTGGAAAAAACCGCTGTTTGCTGCAAAATCGTTGTCATATGTGTTGCGTCAAATTATCAATCAAAAATTATCAATTATCAATTTGTTTGCGTCGGTTGGCGAATCTGGGCCGGCGATTTGCTAATTCAGCGTTAGTTGTTCAGTGGGAAA
>Ga0316227_1003168_pt1 | contig 13528 bp, 9 predicted proteins | sample TBH18019metaG_FD_206012 | JGI IMG/M metagenome (GOLD analysis project Ga0316227, IMG submission 206012) | Freshwater microbial communities from Trout Bog Lake, Wisconsin, USA - TBH18019 | ecosystem: Environmental > Aquatic > Freshwater > Lake > Hypolimnion/Profundal zone | place: USA: Wisconsin... | reverse complement strand
CGATCTCATCTAAGCTTTTTCGACACGTCATCAGTGGTTTACTTTCGTTCATCTTCTTGGAACTCATCTGATCCGATCTAGCCGGACCTTTTCCTTCTGTGCTCACGGCCGTGGCTTTTGACCACAGCCGCCGAAGGCGATTTGAGACCTGCTTCTGTCAGCCGATCCCGAGGGGCCTTTCCCTCATCAGTTGTGCAGTTACGCACTGCATCAGCCTCACGGCTGATTTCGCGCTCGTGGCGCACCGGAGCTAAGCTCCGAAGATGGGTGCGTTACGGAGCTCAGCTCCGTAATGAGGGGAACAGACGGCGCCCACGCCGACTGGGACACTCGTTCCCAATCTCGATTGGGAACGCACTTGTCTTCGAATCTCCGATTCGCAAACCGTGGCTTGCAGCTCAGGCCTTCGGGCAACTATAGGCGGCTTCATGGCAATCGACGGTTTTCGAAACGGAGTTTCGCGGACATTGGCATTACCAATCAGGAGATTGGTAACGAGCGCGCATGCGATAGCGGCTAAAATGAGAGTTTTAGATTTTGGTCTCATTTCCAATGACTACTCGAATGGAAGCCATTCCAGCAATGGTTCCGCGTGCATTTCGTATGCTGTTTTGTGCAACGCGCTACGATCCGCCCATAATGTGGAACGGGGTCACCCATTAGGGCGGGAGTCAGGCATTACTTCTTAACCTTTTTGAGTTTGCGGAACGGCGCCCATCTTTAGCCGCTCGGAGATCCATCGGAGCGCAACCGACGTTTGCTTGCGTATCCGATTCCCAAGAATGCTGCCGCATTCCAGCCATTGCGGGCGCTTTGCCAGATTCGCGTACGCCGGCAGGCCGCTCCATCGACACTTCAGCAAAACCTTCCCTTCCGCGGATCCTGCACCCTGGAAGAATCGACCGGAAAATCCACGATGGCATTTGACGGGAAACGTGGGCATAGTCGGGCGATCCGACCGTGATTTCGACCCATCCACAGCAGCCTGAATATGAATGCGCGTTTAAGCCGGCTCTTGCGCCGGTGCGCACTACAGCCCACCGCCGCGCGCCCCTTTGTGCCGCGGCGGTCATTCTCTGCCTGGTTCAGGCCGGCGCGGCGCTCGCTGCGTCTCCCGGCGGCGTCGACGCCTCTGCGCCCCCCACCACCGCCACGGAAACGCCATCCCCCCTCCCCTGCCCCGCATCGCTCGCCGAGGCCATCGCCGCTCTCGACGAAGGCGTTCCCCAGGTCGCCGTGGTAAAGCTCCAGCGACGCATCGCCGAGACGGACGAACCCGACCCGGCGATTCGCAGCCTGGCCAAGACAAAACTCGCCGAAGCGCTGCTGGCCGCGGGTCGGGCAGATGACGCCCTGCGGCAAATCCACGATCCCGAAGTGCATGCCCCGCTGTTGGAAGCGCAGATCGACGCCGCCAACGGACACTGGAAGGAAGCGCTCCGCATCTGCGAATCGGACGCCAAACCGAAAACACCCTCGGCGGCGCTTTTCCACGCGGAATGCCTCTGGCAACTGGGCCGGTCAACGGATGCCATTTGCCTGCTGGAACGCCTCGGGGTCGGCGCGCCCCCGGCTGTCCTTTTGCGACGGGCGGAGTTTTACCTCGAAACCGACCGGCTTGCGCGATGCAAAGAGTTTTTCCCAACCATCCATCCTGTCGTCCCTTTCGAAGACAAGTGGAAGCAGTCGATCGAAGCTCGACTCTACCTGGCCCAAGGCCGCCCCGCGGAGGCGTTTCGACTTTTTGAAGAGTTACAACGCCCGCCGCGCGATTTGACTGAAAACCTGCTGGCGGGGGCGACTCTTGGCATGACCGAGGCGCGGAATCAATTGAGCGGACCCGCCGCCGCGGACGATATTCTCGAATTATTCATCTGGAAACATCCCGAGAGCCCGCACCTTGGCGTGATGTTCCAGAAGCTGGACGAACTCTACAACGCCGAGGAGAACCCCTCCCGCGCCGAACTGGAAAAGTGGGCGGACCGCGAACCGGCGCGCCGCGCCGCCTTCGCGCGCTATTACCTGGCCGAACGATTCTGCCACGAAGGCAGCCAGGAACGCGCATTGCGCACCCTCATCAACTTCGCGGACTCCTTTCCCAAGCATCCGATCCTGGCGGACGCGCTGCTGCTGCAAGGCCGGATCCTCGCAGACCAGCACCACCCGGACCAGGCGCAGTCCTCTCTGGATGCGGCCATGCGGGCCGCCGACGACGACAAAACCCGGGCGCGCGTCGCCTTCGCCGCCGGCACGGTGCATTTCCAAAACCGGGAGTTCGTGCTGGCCGCCACGGAATTCCACGACGCGGCCGACCAGGGTCCGGCATTGTGGCAGCGCGCGATGGCCAACTCCGCGCTCTCGTGGTTGCGCCAGGGAAATTACGGGCGCTTTCGGGACGAGTACGAAGCCTTAAGCCAGCGTTTTCCGGAAAGCCCCTTGCGTAGCGAGTTGGTCCTCGAAGAAGGCCTTTTCCAGGCATTTAAGGGGGATTCCCGCGCGGAAACGACCCTCCAGCGGTTCCTTAACGACTTTCCAAAAAACCCGCGCGCACCCGAGGCAAAGCTCACCCTTGCGGAACTCCGCTTTGCAAACAACGATGCAGCCGGCGCCGGTCAGTATCTGCGCGTGGCGAACGCAACTCCTGTCTCAGTGGAAACCGGCGAACAGTCCGATTATCTCGCCCTCTTCGTAGCCGATGCGTCCCCGTCGCGCGACGAGGCGAAGCTGGTCACACTCTGCCATGCGTTCCTTGAGCGCCACCGCCGGTCGGTTCACGTCCCGGAAGTCCGCATGAAACTCGGCCAGGTCTTCTTCCGGCGCGACGATTTTGCCGGGGCTCAAACTCAGTTCGAGACCCTGGCGGGCGAGGCTCCGGCATCCCCGCTGGCCGAGAGCGCGCTGTTTTTGGCAGGGCAATGCTCGATGAAGAGCATGCGTTCGGGCGGCGTGGATCGCGCCATCGAACTGTTCGAAGCGGTGGCCAAGCGCAACGGGCCGCTGAAACTGCACGCGCGATTGCAGCAGGCCCTGGCCCAGAACCGGTTGGGCAAAGCCAACGAAGCCATCCTGCTGTTCGACGCCATCCTGCAAGCTGCGCCCCCGAGCGAAATCAAGGATGCCGCACTCGCCGGCAAAGCCGACGATCTCGCGGAACTGGGCGAAAAAGACCACGCCCTCTGCGAACAAGCCCTGGCCATTTACCAACAGATCGCTTCGGCGGCGAACATCGATCCCGCTGTCCGCGACCGCGCCCGGTACCGCAAAGGGCGCTGCCTGGAAACGCTGGCGCGCCCCGAGGAAGCGCTTGCGGCGTACTACGATTTGATCGACGCCCGCGTCAACCAACCCAGGGAATACTTCTGGTTTTACAAAGCGGGCTTCGATGCCGGACGGCTTTGCGAATCCCAGGAACAATGGAAAAGCGCCATCGGAATCTACCGGAAGATGGCCGCCATCGACGGCCCGCGCGCCGACGAAGCCAAAGCGCGAATGACCCGGGTGCAACTGGAGCACTTTGTTTGGGAGTGAGAGATTCGTGTAACCGCCATGTCCCTTCATCCACAATTCCCGATCTCGCCCTACGCGCCGCTCGTCCCGGAACAACGCTGGTTTCCCGCCGACGAAGCCCTTCGCGCCACAGCCTACGAGAAGCTGCTCCCGCCGCTCGTCGCCAAGGTGCGGCAGGAAGTCTTCGCGTGGCGCAACAACGGCTATACCGGCGCGTCCGCAACCTCCGTCGCTTTGTTGCGTCATTGGTTCGAGAGCGAGCATTTGATTGAGAATGCCGACCGTTCGCTTTCGACCTTCCGATACTACTTCGCCCAGCGCGAAGCGGTCGAGACGGTCGTCTGGCTCCATGAAGTTCGTAGCGCCCGCGACAAATTCGACCTGCTCCGCTTCGATGCCTCCGGCGCGGTATCGAGCGGAATGTTCCCCGAGGACTGGCCGCGCTACGTCCTGAAAATGGCGACCGGCGCGGGCAAAACAAAAGTCATCTCCCTGCTCATCGCCTGGAGTTTCTTTCATAAGCTCTACGAGGCGGGTTCCTCGCTCTCTCGCAACTTCCTCGTCATCACGCCCAACATCATCGTGCTGGACCGGCTGCGAGCCGATTTCGACGGCCTCAAGATTTTCTTCAATGACCCTGTCCTGCCGCCAAATGGCAGCGATGGACACAACTGGCGCGACGATTTCCAGGTGACCCTTCACATTCAGGACGACGTTCGCATCGTCAGCGACACCGGCAATCTCTTTCTGACCAACATTCACCGCGTGTTTCTCGGCGAAGTCCGCGACCCCTCGCTGGAGGATGAAGATTTGCGCGACTATTTCCTTTCCCCGTTCGGCTCGAAACCGTCCGGCAAAACGACGGACAGCAAAACCGATCTCGGGGAAATCGTTCGCGAAATCGAGGAACTCGCCGTTTTCAACGACGAGGCCCACCATATTCACGACCCGCGCATGGCCTGGTTCAAATCCATTCAGGACATCCACCATAAGATGCTCCAGAAGGACCGCAGCCTGGCGTTGCAGGTGGACGTAACCGCCACGCCGCGCCACGACAACGGTGCGATTTTCGTTCAGACGGTTTCTGATTACCCTCTCGTCGAAGCAATTCACCAGAACGTCGTCAAACATCCCGTCCTGCCCGACGCCGCAAGCCGCGCAAAGCTTCACGAAAAGAAAAGCGCCATCTTCACCGAGAAATACGACGACTATCTCAAACTCGGCATTGAGGAATGGAAAAAGAGCGCTGCGGAACACAAGGCCCTCGGAAAAAAGGCCGTCCTGTTCGTCATGGTCGATGACACCCGCAACTGTGACGACGCAGGTGCCTATCTCGAAAAAATCTGCCCCGAATTGCAGGGAGCGGTGCTGGTCATTCACACCAAGAACAACGGCGAAATCTCCGAAGCCGCCTCCGGCAAGAACAAGGAGGAACTCGAAAAGCTCCGCAAGGAAGCCAACGAAATCGATACGCCCAAGTCTCCCCACAAGGCCATTGTGTCGGTCCTCATGCTCAAGGAAGGCTGGGACGTGCGCAACGTCACCACCATCGTCGGTCTGCGCGCCTACGCCGCCCAGAGCGATATTCTGCCGGAGCAAACGCTGGGACGCGGTCTGCGCCGGATGTATCCTGGCAACGACGTGGCGCGCGAAACCGTTTCCGTCATGGGCACCCCCGCGTTCATGGATTTCGTGGAATCGATCCAGAGCGAGGGCGTCACCTTTGAACACGTCCCGATGGGCGGCGGCTCGACCCGGCACGAATCGCTGATCGTGGAAGTGGACACCGGAAACAAGGAAAAGAACCTCGACGAACTCGAAATCCCGCTCCCCAAGCTCACGCGTCGATTCCAGCGCGAGTTCAAGAATCTTGAGGCTCTCGACCCGTCCGCGTTCGGCAATCGACGCCTGGCGGTCAAGCCGTTCACCCCGGAGGAAACCCGCGAGATCGTCTTCAAGACCATGCTCGACGCCGAGGTGCATCACACCGTCCAAATCGACGGCTCCGGTCCGGCGGATTACCGTTCCGTCGTCGCCTTCTTTGCCCGGCAATTGCTCAAGGACCTCCGGCTCGTCGGCGGCTACGAAGTGCTTTACCCCAAAGTGCGCGATTTCATGCGCGACCGCCTCTTCGATGCCTCGCCCGTCGATCTCGAAGACCCCGTTGTGCTGCGCAACCTGTCCGAACCGGACGCGGGCAAAACCCTCTACGACGCTTTCAAGTCCGCCATCAACGCTCTCACCGTTCAGGAAACCGGCGCGACCCGCATCGAGGACCGGATTCGGCTGAAGGAGACGCGCCCCTTCCGCACCGAATACCGGGCTCATCTCCCCGCCGCCAAGAGTATCTTCAACAAAGTCGTGGGCGAACCCAACTCCGGCGGCTTCGAGTTGCGGTTCGCCGCGTTCCTGGAGGAAGCGCCCGACGTTCAGGCGTTCGCCAAAAACTACTCCGCCATCGGGTTCAAGCTCGACTACGTGAAGGCCGATGGCGACCTTTCCAACTACACCCCCGATTTCATCGTCCGCACAGGCGACCGAAAAATCTGGATCGGGGAAACTAAGGGCCGCGCCGAACTCGACCTGCCGCAAAAGATGGCCCGGCTTAGCCAATGGTGCGTCGACGCCACCGCCGCCGAGGACAACGGCCAGCAATACGACTTTGTTTTCGTGGACCAGACCGGTTTTGAAACGCACACCCCGAAAACGTTCTCAGCGCTGGCGCGAAGCTTCACCGAGTACAAAGGATGATGCCCACAACCAATGAACTGAAAGGGACCAAAGGGACCAAAGAAACGAAAGCCGTTTGCCAGCCGCCTTATGTCCTTTATGTCCCTTTAGTCCCTTATGTCCCTTTTAGAACCCTCCTCCAATGACTGAAACCTTCATCCCGCCTCATGGCGGCTACGAAAACCTTCTTTCTTTCCAGAAGGCCCGCATCGTCTTCGACGGCACCGTCCAGTTCTGTGGGCGCTTTCTGGAAAAGCGCGACCGTACCTTTGACCAAATGATCCAGGCTGCGCGTTCGGGCAAACAGAACATTCTCGAAGGCAGCCAGGCTTCCGGCACTTCCAAGGAAACCGAAATCAAGCTTACCAACGTCGCTCGCGCCAGTCTGGAGGAACTCCTGGAAGATTACCGCGACTTTCTGCGGGCGCGTGACCTTGTGGAATGGCCTCGGGATCACTCTTACACTCGGCGTCTCCGGCAACTAAACCAAACCCCCAACCCCAACTACGACACCTTCAAGAAAGGCATCGAACACCCCGACCCGGCCATTGCCGCCAACGTGATGATCGGGCTCATCAAGCTCACCAACTTCCTGCTCGACCGGCAACTCCGGCAACTGGAAAAAGCCTTCGTCGAAGAAGGCGGCCTTCGCGAACGCATGACCCGTGCCCGCCTCAACGAACGCAACAAACCCAACTCCCGCCCCCTTTAGGTCCCTTTCGTCCCTTAAGTCCCTTAAGTCCCTTTATGCCTCGCTCCCAAGACCCCGCCTACGAACTCACCGACGCCGAGAAGCGCGACCTCATCAAGCTCATCGAGCAGGGCAAGCCGCTCCCGGAGAAATACCGCTTCCTCCTCTTCGCCGACAAACGCGAGGTCGAACTCGTCTGGAACGGCAAGACTTGCGCCCGGTGTGGTGCGGGCCGACGCGGGCGAGTTCGTCGATTTCGAGGAACGCTGGACGGGCGCCTACATCTTCGAGAACGAATGGCAAAGCTTCCGCACGCGCCAAAACCGCGAGCTGGATCTCACCAGCGCACCGCACACCTACGGAAGACCGGGCCGCTACGTCGTCGCAGTAAAGGTGGTGGACATCTTCGGCAACGACACGATGACGCTGATGCCGGTAACCGCGGGCTAAAGGGACCAAAGGGACCAAAGGGACCTAAGAGTTTGTGAAAAAAGTGGCTCCTTGCTTGCCACGGGCTGCTTTGGTCCTTTATGTCTCTTTGGTCCCTCTCGTCCCTTCCCTCAAAAAAACCTTGAACGTCCGGGGCGGTCGCCTGTCTAATCCCGGACACGCGCCCTTTCAGGCGAAATGTTCCCTTCCTATTTGCGGGACATTCCGGCTCCGGGGCGTTTTTCCATTCATAAACATAAGGCATGATCAAAGTTCGAAACCTCAAAAAGCATTTCGGACCGAAGGTTGCCGTCAACGGCATTTCATTTTCGGTCGAAAAAGGCGAGGTGCTCGGTTTCCTGGGGCCAAACGGCGCCGGAAAATCGACCACCATGCGCATGATAACCGGGTTCATCCCCCCGACTGATGGCGAAATCAGCGTGGGCGGGTTCGACGTTCTGACGAACCCCATTCCCGCCAAACGCCTCATCGGGTACCTTCCCGAGAACGCTCCGCTCTACGGAGACATGAGCGTGTGCGCTTTCCTCAGTTTCGCCGCGGAAATGCGCGGCTTGACCGGGGAAGCCAAGAAGAAAGCGGTCCACCGCGTGGTCGAGATGTGCTTCCTGGAACGCGTCTTTCACCAGAGCGTGGAAACCCTCTCCAAAGGCTACCGTCACCGGACGTGCTTCGCGCAGTCCATCATTCACGATCCCGAAGTCCTGATCATGGACGAGCCGACCGACGGCCTCGATCCCAATCAGAAACACGAGGTGCGCACACTCATCCGCACCATGGGCGAGAAGAAGGCGATCATTTTCTCCACGCACATCCTGGAGGAAGTGGAAGCTGTCTGTACGCGGGCGATGATCATCGACCGCGGCCAGGTGGTCGCCAACGGAACGCCGGCGGACCTCAAACGCCGCTCGGAGAACGCCGGGGTCGTCACCCTGCGCTTCGCCGAGGGGTATTCCGGTTCGCAGAATAGCCCAGCGGGGACCGTGGCGGCCGGCAAACTCGGCGGAATCGCCGGCGTGAAGCTGGCAACCGTCGTCGGCGAAAAACCGCTGACGCTGCGGCTGGTGCCGACTTCCAAGGACGCAAGCGCGGGCGCTCATGCGCAGCTTGCCCGCGAAGTTCATGAACTCGCAGTGCGCGAGGGGTGGAAACTGGAGGAACTCCACACCGAGGAAGGCCGCCTGGACGAAGTCTTCCGCGCCATCACCCTGCCTGATTCCAACGATTCCAAAGACTCCAAGAAGGAGGCCGCATAAGCATGAACTGGAAACAACTCGCACTCGATTTGCAGCTCGATCCTGTCTCGCTGCGCAACATCTACACCATCGCCCGGCGCGAAGCCTTCGGGTTCTTCGCCTCGCCAGTCGCCTACGTCTTCATCGTGATCTTCCTGCTTCTGTCGGGATTCTTCACGTTCATGGCGTCGGACTGGTTCGGCATGGGGCAGGCCAGCCTCGAACGGTTCTTCATGTGGCACCCGTGGCTCTACCTCTTCCTCGTCCCGGCAGTCGGGATGCGGATGTGGTCGGAGGAACGGCGCCTCGGCACCATCGAACTGTTGCTGACCCTGCCGATCACGCCCTGGCAGGCGATCGCCGGGAAATTCCTCGCCTCGTGGGCGGTGCTGGCGCTCGCGCTGGTGCTGACGTTCCCGATGGTGATCACGGTGAACTATCTGGGCAGCCCGGATAACGGCATCATCTTCGCCGCCTACATCGGCAGCCTGCTAATGGCGGGCGCTTACCTGGCGGTCACGGCGATGACCTCCGCCATGACTCGCAACCAGGTGGTCAGCTTCATCATTTCGGTGGTGATCTGCCTCTTCCTGATCCTCGCCGGCTGGCCGCCGGTGACGAACATGCTCATCGGCTGGGCCAGCCCGGCGGTGGTGGAAACCATCGCGGCGTTCAGCGTCATGACTCATTTCATGAGCCTCCAAAAAGGTGTGCTCGACACGCGGGATTTACTCTATTTCCTGTCGATCGTCGGGTTCTGCCTCTTCTCAACCAGTGTCATCATCCGCGCGCATCGCGCCGGTTAACCTATTCGCAAAGACATGAAGAAATCCTTCGAAACAATTCTTTATTCCACATTGGGCCTGGTCGCGGTGGCGGTCATTTTGGTCGCCGCCAACTTCCTGGTCGCCCGCCTGCCATACCGTTGGGATCTCACCGCGGAGAAAGCCTACAGCCTCTCCAAGGGAACCCGCACAATCCTGGCCAACCTCGACACCCCGGTGCAGGTTCGGTTTTACTGCACCCGCAACGAGAACATGCCGCCACAGCTCAAGCTGTACGCGCAGCAGATCGAAGACCTGCTGAACGAGTACCGGCACGCCTCCCGCGGGAAGCTCCAAATCCAGAAGCTGAACCCCGAGCCCGACTCGGACGCCGAAGACTCGGCCAAGCTCGACGGGATCGACGGCGAGATGCTGCAAACCGGCGAGAAGCTTTATCTGGGCCTGAGCGTCACCATGCTCGACCAGAAGGAAGCGATTCCGTTCCTCGACCCGCAACGCGAACGCCTGCTGGAGTATGACCTCTCGCGGGCCGTCTCCCGCGTCAGCGCGCCGCAAAAGGCGGTGGTGGGCATCATGAGTCCCCTGCCCGTTTCCGGCGAGGAAATGAATTATATGATGATGCAGATGGGACGCCATGCGCAGGAACCGTGGGCCGTCGTCAGCGAGTTGAAGCGCGACTTCACCGTGAAGTCCGTCGAGATGACCGCGGACAAGATTCCCGACGACGTCAAGGTGTTGATGCTCGTTCATCCGCGCGGCATTACCGAAACGGCCGAATACGCCATCGACCAGTTCATCATGCGCGGCGGCAAGCTCGTTGCGTTCCTCGATTGCAACGCGGTGCTCGATCAGCAGCACCAGCAGAATCCGATGATGGGCGGTCAGCAAGGCGGCGGCCCCTCCAACCTGGAGCACCTGCTCAAGGCCTGGGGCCTCTCCTTCGACACCACCAAGACGGTGGCCGACGTGAACAACCTCGGGCGCACCCACCGCGGCAAACAGCCCGGCGTGGTGATGCTCGGCAAGGAAGCCCTCTCCAAGGACGACATCCTGAGCGCCGGCGCGGACAACCTGGTCATGATCTTCCCCGGCGTCTTCTCCGGAACGCCGATCGCGGGTCTCAAGGAAGCCGTGCTCATCAAGTCTTCGAAGAACTCGCAACTCGTCGATCCGATGATGGCGCAGATGGCTCCCGAAGACGTCCTGAAAAACTTCAGCTCCGCGGACAAGGAATACGCGCTTGCCGTTCGGTTGACCGGCAAGTTCAAGACCGCGTTCCCGGACGGAAAGCCGAAGGACACCGCCAGCCCGGACAAAGACAAGGACGCCAAGAAGGATGAGAAGAAGGACACCACTCCCACCGTCAAGGAATGCAAGGAGGAGAACAGCGTCGTGCTGATCGGCGACTCGGACATGATCCAGGATCAAGCCACGGTCACCGCGGTGCAGAATCCGTTCACCGGCCAGCGCATGGGCGTGATGCCCACCAACGGCAACCTGGCGTTTGCCCAGAGCGCCGTCGAGCAAATGACCGGTGACAGCAACCTCATCGCCGTCCGCAGCCGCGCCACGCGGGAGCGTCCGTTCACCGTCGTCAAGCAAATGCAGGCCGACGCCGACGCCTCTTACCGCAACCAAATCAAAGACTTGGAGAACAACCTCGCCGAAACTCAGCGCAAGCTGAACGAGATGCAACAGCATCGCGAAGGCGACGGCAAAGCCCAGCGCTTCATCCTCTCGCCGGAACAACAGGCCGAACTGGCCAAGTTCCGCAGAACCGAAGCCGACGTGAAGAAAAAGCTGAAGGATGTCCGCCGCAACCTGCGCGCGGATACCGATTCGCTGGAAAATCGCGTCAAGTGGATCAACATCGCAGGCATGCCCTTCGTGGTGATCCTCGCCGGCATCGGCTTCTCCATCTTCAAACGTCAACGTTTTGCAGCCAAATGAACCAAAAACAACTCTTCAATCTCCTGTTTATCGGTATCGTCCTCGGCGGGCTCGGGCTTGTCGTTTACGAACGCACATCCTCCTCGTGGGAAGGCGCTGAACAACAAGCCGGCAACAAAGTGCTCGGCGAGTTTCCGCTCAACGATGTTGTCAAGGTCAGCATCAAGGACAACGCCAACACCGTCACGCTCACCAAGAAGAACGATGCCTGGGTCGTCGCCGATCGCGGCGATTACCCGGCGGACTTCTCCAAAGTCGGCAATCTGATCCAAGGCTTCTGGGACCTCAAGAGCGTCCAGAATCCGGCGGTTGGACCTTCCCAGTTCGGTCGTCTGGAACTGGTCGCCCCGGCCAAGGGCGCTTCCAGCACCGGCACGCTGGTGGAGTTGCTCGACAAGGATTCCAAGCCCGTCGCTTCGATCCTTCTCGGCAAGAAGTATAACAAGAAAGCCGAAGGCGGCGGAATGCCCGGCATGGACGGCGGCTACCCGGCGGGACGTTTCGTAATGCCAACATCCGGCGCGAACTCCTCCAAGGTGTCGCTGGTATCTGAAACGCTCGACCAGGCCGCGCCGAAAGCCGAGGACTGGCTGGACAAGGGTTTTGTCCATGTCGACAAGATCGAGTCTGTCGCCGTGAGCGGTTCAGCCCCTGGAGTTCAGTGGAAGATGAGCCGCGCCACCGACGAAGCCACCGAATGGAAGCTTGCCGACATCAAGGCCAACGAAAAAGTGGACACGTCCAAGGTGCCATCTTTTAGCGGGATGCTAGGGTCGCCCTTCTGGTCGGATGTGCTGCCGGCGGACGCCAAGATCGGCGACAACCCGCAGACGATCACGGCCACGACCTTCGACGGCCTCACCTACTCGTTCAAGCTCGGCAAGCCGCAAGGGGACAACTACCCTGTGTCGGTCGCGCTCACCGCCGCTCCGGCCAAGGAACGCAAGCCCGGCAAGGACGAGAAACCCGCCGACAAGAAGCGTTTGGACGACGAGTTCGCAGCCAAGCTCAAGACGCTCAACGAAAAGGTCGCCAAGGAGAAAGCCTTCGAATCGCGCATCTTCCTGGTCTCCAAGAGCACCTTCGACTCAGTGCTGAAAAAGCGCAGCGAGTTGATGGAAGAGAAGAAGGCGTCGCCCACGCCGTCGCCGGCTCCAGCCGCAGCAACGGCGTTGCCGTCGCCCGCGGTTCTGAAACTGCCGCCTGCCCGGTCCGCCGTCACCGTGGGAGCCGTGAAACCAGGAGTTCCGGCGCCGATCAAACTGGTCAGCCCGCTGCCTGCAAAGCAGCCCGTGACCACGGCTCCGATCCTGATTACCAAACCGGCGGCCGCATCGGCGACCCCCGCACTGCTCACGCCTTCGGGCGCTCCGGCAAGCACACCGGCAAATGTGGTCGATATCAAGCCCGTGGCAGCGCCAGCACCAACGGTGAAGCCCGCTGCGACACCGACACCTACGCCGGTTGCAACACCGAAGCCGACGCCGGTTGCAACACCGACGCCAGTCGCAACGCCGACGCCGGTACCGGCCAGAACACCTGTTACTGTGACTACCCCACCGCTCACCGTGCCAGACGCACCTGCGCCTGCTCGCACGCCGGTGACAGTCGTTACAGCGCCGGTCTGCGTGCAAGCGACCAGCACGCCGGCATCGACGCCGGTTGCCAAGCCGGTCGCTACTCCAGCACCCAAGCCGGTCGCGACGCCTGCGCCTGCCGCCACACCGGTTTCTGCGCCTGCCGCAGCCGCAACGCCGGTGCCGGCGGCAACGCCAGCCCCGGTCAAGAGCGGCAGCTAGCCGTCAACTGGATTACAGCGTAAAATATCGCATCGACGCGGGCGGGACAGCAATGTCCCGCCCGCCTTTTTTTGTACTGGCCACGAGCCGGCGCAAAATGAAACAGGCGTCTCACCCCATTTTGAATCGTTATGGCAGCGCGATATTCGATCGTTCTTTTCAGGCGGGCGCAGGACAAATTTCTTCTATTATTTGGCCCGCCGATTCTTGCGAGAACGTCGGAGACTGGGCTCTGGGGACCGCACGCGCCCTCGCGTGCGGCCTTTGGCGCCCCGCCAAAGGCATCTTCTCTCAAGAAGCTCGCGTTCAACCGATCAACCACGGATTACACGAATGAACACGGATAGGTTTCATCCGTGCCAACCCGTGAAATCCGTGGTTTCG
>Ga0316227_1003164_pt1 | contig 13542 bp, 6 predicted proteins | sample TBH18019metaG_FD_206012 | JGI IMG/M metagenome (GOLD analysis project Ga0316227, IMG submission 206012) | Freshwater microbial communities from Trout Bog Lake, Wisconsin, USA - TBH18019 | ecosystem: Environmental > Aquatic > Freshwater > Lake > Hypolimnion/Profundal zone | place: USA: Wisconsin... | reverse complement strand
CCACTCTCCGCTCTCCGGCCTTTTGTCCGCCCAAGTCAGACCAAGTCAGGCCGTTGAAAGCGAGGATGAGCATGAGGATGATTACCCATTGGATGATCACGGGCTGGCCGGATGATGTCCAAAAATAAATGAACGTGCCGGCGTTACTTTGGCCGCCTTTTGCTTAAAGTAGGGTTGGAAAACAACATGAGCAACTTGAGCCAGAACCAATCGCCCATCCGCTGCGTCAAATGCGGCGCGGAATTGCCCGCCCAGCTCCCAGCCGGACTGTGCCCCAAATGCCTGCTCGAAGCCGGCTTGGAAACCCAGCCGCAAAAAGGACCGCAAGACACCGTGGTCATGCCGACGCCGCCCGCGCTGAAAGGCATTCCCCAGCCGGGCGAGGTCTTCGGGCATTACCGCCTGGTCCGTCTGCTGGGGCAGGGCGGCATGGGCGTGGTTTTTGAAGCGGAGGATCTGGAAACCGGCCGCCGCGTGGCGCTGAAAATCTTGAGTCAGGCCCTGGATTCACCCGAGGCGCGCAAACGGTTCTTGCGCGAGGGCCAGATTGCTGCCTCGATCAACCATCCCAACAGCGTCTATGTCTTCGGCACCGAGGAAATCGCCGGGACCCCGGTGATCGCCATGGAGTTGGTGGGCGGGGGCACCCTGCGCGACCGCGTGGTGGCGTCCGGCCCTCTGTCGGCCAGCGAAGCGGTGGATATGCTGCTTCAGCTCATCGCCGGGCTGGAAGCCGCCCAGCAAGCGGGCGTGTTGCATCGTGACATCAAGCCTTCAAATTGTTTCGTGGACCCCGATGGAACCGTCAAGATTGGCGATTTTGGCCTGTCCATCACCACGGCGGTCCGGACGGAATCAAACGTGACCGGGCCGGCTTCGCTGCTTGGCACGCCGGCCTTTTCCTCGCCGGAACAACTGCGCGGGGAGGAACTGACCGTGCGCTCGGATCTTTATTCGGTGGGGGTGACACTGTATTACCTGCTGACGGGGCGCATGCCGTTCGAGGCGCCCAACCTGGTGCAGTTGCTGGTCACCGTGCTGGAGAAGCAACCGCCCTCCCCGGCGCGGCTGCGGCCCGGAATTCCCGAAGGCTTGGCGCGGGCGGTGCTGCGCTGCCTGCAAAAAGATTCCAGCGCGCGCTTCGAGAGTTACGCCGCCTTGCGCCGGGCATTGCAGCCCTATGCCTCGTTCAGCCCCACGCCGGCGACCCTGGCCTTGCGCTTCGGCGCCTATGTCTTTGATCTGTTCCTCTTGAACCTGCCGGGCTGGTTCATATTCTCGCTGTTCTTCGGCGGTTTCACCAACAGTACTCTGGCGAGTCTTGGGAAGGGCCAGCAGGTGCTGTATTCGGTTTTTTTCTACCTGCTGGTCGTGGCCTATTTTGGCTTGTTTGAGGGTCTGCGCGGAGCTTCTCCTGGCAAAGCTCTCTGCCGGCTGCGCGTAGTTGGACTTGATGGCAAAATGCCGGAGATGCGCCGGGGCTTGCTCCGGGCCGCGTTGTTCAGCGGCTTTGCCTCCTTGCCGGCGATGGGGCTCACTTTGTTTGGTGTGGATCTGATGATGAAGCATCCCGGATCCTTTTTTCTCTGGTTCATACCGACCGTCATCCAACTTCTGGTTTTTTGCACGTGCCGCCGCCAGAATGGCTTTGCCGCTTTGCACGATTTGTGGAGTGGAACCCGGGTCCTCGCTCGTCCAATCCAGCCCGTCCGCCCCGGTTCATCACTCGTGGTGGAAGCCCCGCCAGCCACTGGTGAGCTGGTGCAAATCGGGCCGTATCACGTTCTGGCCGAACTCGGTCGCAGCGATGACGCCACGGTCGTGCTGGGTTACGACGCGCGGTTGCTGCGCAAGGTTTGGTTGCGCCGGGTGCCCGCCGCCACGCCGCCGGTGGCCATGGCTTTGCGGCACCTTGCCCGTCCGGGGCGCTTCCGCTGGCTGAACGGCAGACGGGCCGGTGACGACAGTTGGGACGCTTACGAAGCTTCCGCTGGCCAGCCGTTGCTCCATCTCATCTCCAGCAAACAGGATTGGGAAAAGGTTCGCTTTTGGCTGCTCGATCTGGCGGCCGAGTTAAAGGCGGGCCAAAAAGATGGTTCCTTCCCGCTCGTCCTGTGCCTGGACCGCGTGTGGATTACCGCCGATGGCCGCGCCAAGCTTCTGGATTTTCCCGCGCCGGGGATCAACCGTAACCGCCGAGGTAAGGAGGCGGAATTTTCGGAACCAATTGCCAGCAAAGAAATCGCCAAGTCAGGTCCGCCTCCTGATGACCTCGGCGGTTACGAGGGACAAGCCGAGCAATGCTCGGCGCTCCAATCCCTCAACGCTCAACCCTCGACCCTCAACGTCGAAACCAGTCCGCGAGATTTCCTCCGTCAGATGGCTCTCTCCGCACTGACCGGCCAGCCAATGAGTTTGGAACAATCCCGCACGGCCACGTTGGACCTGCCGTTGCCGCTCCATGCCCGGGGCTTTTTACAGCGACTGGCCACCGAAGCGGACTTAAGCCAAATCTGGACGCAACTCCAGTCGCTCATTGGCAAAGCGGCCGCCGTCAGCCGACGGCGGCGCTGGGCCATGCTCGCCATTGCGCTGGGTTTTCCGGTGTTCATGGCGGTGGCGCAGTTGGCGGGGACTTTCCTGATAAGCAAACAGGGCACGGCGGAGATTATCGCGTTGCAAAATTGCCTGATTCAGTGCCAGCCCCTGGAAGTGGTCGGCACGAACGCACCCGTCCAGCCGCCCAAAGCAGAGAAGAAACGCCAACAATTTGAAATTTACATTGCCGGACGTTTCCGCCCGCTCATCACCAACTCCGTTCAATGGGATGGCGTGATGGCAAAAGCAATCATCCTGCCACCACAAAAAGTGCTCGCCGAGCGAATCATCGCAACGCATCCGAAAATCACCCCGGAGGAGTTGACGGAAGCGAAGACCGCCGTCGAATCACAATTCCCTATCATCCCGCCGGCGGCAGAGCAAGAGGCCGCATTTCTCCCGCAAATGTCCTGGATTCTGCCGATGATGCTATATGCGGGCACGTTGATCTTTGTTGTCCTTCCCTGCTTCGCCGCTGCGCTCCTGTTTCGCGGCGGGCTGGCCATGCGGATCTTGGGGATGGCGGTCGTGGGCCGAAATGGCAGACCTTCCCGTCTGCGGACCTTCTGGCGCAATTTCATCGCCTGGCTCCCGTTCTTGTGCTCGCCGATGCTGGTCAAGGCCGCAGGACATTTCACCGGCCCCCTTTGGTCGGTGTTGGTTGCGGCCGGTGTCTTGGCGCTCCTGACCTTGTTCTCGCTCGCATTGCGCCGGAGCTTGCAAGACCGTCTGGCTGGAACCTGGCTGGTGCCGAATGGCGAAACATGGGAAACCGGGACGGTCGCGGACGGCAAGAGCCACACCCGGTTTCCCTGGCTTCCGCTGACTGTGGGCGCGGGCGTGTTGGCCTTGTTGTTCGCCCTGACCTTGCTGGTGCAGTTTGCCAGCAATTACGTCAATACCCACAAGCCTGCAACGAACCCGGAAGCGTCTTCGGTTGCGAATTCATCGGTGGCCACGCCCTGTGTCGTATTGCTGTCAGAGGGAACTCCGGCCACCAATGCCCGGGTTTGGGTGGGCACGGAAAAAGACCCTTCCCTCTCGAACTTCCAACCGGGCAACTACTATCCGCGCGGCCTGCAAAAAATCCAAGCGGATGCCGCGGGCGCATTCACTTTGCCGGGTGTGCCCGATGACACACTGGTCATCGTCACCCACCCGGCAGGCGTTCTCACAACCACGGCGGCGAACATGCGACAAGCTGTCCGCGTCCGCTTGCAGCCTTTTGGCCAGGTCGAAGGGCTGCTGTTGTCCGAAGGCAAACCCAAAGCCGGGGCCAATATCAATATGGACCTGCTCCAAAGCCAACGCGGATTGAGTGTGAGTCGCGGCGCGGTGACCGGAGCGGATGGCCGGTTCCTGATCACCAACCTCGTGGCGGGCGAATATCGCCTTTACCGCGAGTTCCTGCCTCACCGCCATATCGAAGGAGGTTTTGCCGTCCACCCCAGCCACCAGAAAATTGTTTCCGTCAAACCGGGTGAAACCCTCAACGTGCAATGGGGCGGCGATGGCCGGTCAGTCATCGGTCAGGCGTTGTCGGAGAATCCCGCCATTGCTGTGGATTGGCTCAACGACAGTCACTCGCTGGAGCTGGTTCGTTCGTCGGCCGCCACGAGTTTGACAGAATTTGTCCGCGATAGTTACGGCATGGGGAAGTCTTCCGCCGAGGAATTGCAAGAGGTTCGCGCCGCGCGTTCCTATCATCTCGAATTTGAGGAGGACGGATCGTTTCGGGCGGAAGACGTTCCGCCGGGGAAATACGAGTTGCGGATTCGGGTGACCAAACCCGAACCGGTTGGCCCTAATCATATCCGGCCGGAAGGCGAAGAACTGGGTTCACTCGTGCAAACCGTGACCATTCCCGCAGGCCGGAAACCTTATGACTTGGGCACAAAGATCGTCCCCGTCAAAGGTGAACCCAATGTGGCGCTGACGCAGCCGCTGGAAGCAAACCTGACCACCATCGAGAGCAAATCGCTGCCGCTCGCCAGCCTGCGGGGCAGATTTGTGGTACTGGTGTTTTGGGCCGGTTGGTCCGAATCCAGCAAGCAGACTTTGGCTGGCTTGGGGAGGCTCCAGGCTGGATTCACGTCCGATGCCGGGAAACTCGCGGGCGAGCCGCCCGCGCTCCTGCGCGGCGTGGAATTCGTGGCCGCCAGCCTGGATGATGACGCCGATAGTTTGCGTCAGGCCGCCGCGTCGGCGAATTATGGCTTCACCCTGACCCGATTGGCGATGGACGAGCGGGTCGCGGCCATCGAGACATTCAAGGTCACCACCTTGCCGGCGGTGCTGCTGCTCGGCCCGGATGGCCGGCTGATCGCGCGAGATTTGGCGACGGCACGGTTGCAAGCCATTCTCATGAGCAAGCTCAAGCCCGGTGGCGCAGCCCCGAAAGCTTTCGGGGCTGCGGGTTTGCCGAGCGTCCCGCTCAGCGACGGAACTGATGTCAAATCGTCATCGGACACCCGCACGCCCGGAGCGCCGGTCTCCGACCCGGCTCGTTTCAGTTCAAACGCAATCTCAACAGACTGGCGACTCGCCGGGGTGGTCATCGCCGATGATGGTCAGCCCATCATGGGCGCGAAACTTCAACCCAATGGCATTGCTTACAGCAATGGCAGCACCACCTGGGGTCAGATCGGCGGTGAATCGCCAATCAGCGATGCCCAAGGCCGCTTTGTGCTCCACCGCCAGTCAAAGTTTGAACAGATTTATGTAATGGTGTCGGCGCGCGGCGCCGCGGCGCGTCCGTTCCAATTGCAACCCGGCCGCGATTATGTGCTCCGCTTGCATGAGGGTGTGCAAGTGACTGGTCGCCTGGTTGCCGCCGGTCAGCCGGTTCCCGGCGCCAAAGTCCGCGTCCGGCCTGCAAACAGCCACAATGGAGAATATTTCGAGTCTGACCAAATCACCACCGACAGCAATGGACGGTTCTCCATTCCCAATCTGCCGGCCGAACAAGAGCTGGTTCTGGTTGGTAACATGGCCTCGCTGCAAGGCAAAGGCACGCTGCCCCCGAAGCCATTTACATCCGGCAAGAACCACACGAAGACCGACTTGGGGGATCTGCGGTTGCAACCCGGCTACCGTGTTTCCGGGCAGATTGTCCTCACCGATGGCAAACCGCTTCCGGAGGGCGCGCGACTGCTGGTGGCGCAGGCCGGGGATTATGCGGAAATCAAGCTGGATGCCACCGGACGCTTCGCCTTCCTGTCCGTGCCGGGGCAGGAGGTAAGCGTGAGCGCCCGTTTCAAAGGCTATAAATTCTCGCGCCGCAATCCGAGCCTGGATTGGCTAAACGACCAGATCCTCGGCAAAGTGAACGGCGACCTCACCAACCTGACGCTGGTCATGGACCCGGGTGCGTTCCATTACAACTCGAACCACGAAGGCATCCCGGAAGGTGTGGAGGTACAGCCACACGACCAGCCGTTGCGCGGGGTGAAGCTATAGCCTGAACTTAAGGAAAACATTCAACATTCAACATTCAACGCCCAACTTCGAAGTGTTCGGAACGCCGGTCTCCAACCCGGCTCGTTGAAAATTGGGCGTTGAATGTTGAATGTTTCCCAAGCTTAAATCCGGCTGGCTTCTGCGGCGCGGTTGGGTTATTTTCCGCGCGCATGTTCGATATTGTCAAACCGCAGATTGCCACCGCCGCCGAGAAGCTGATTCACCTGCGGAGGTTTCTTTGACGTGCCCAAATTGACCCAGCGCCTCACCGAACTCGAGGCGCTGATGACCGGCGAAAAATTCTGGAACAACCAGGAGGCCGCCCAAAAGGCCATCGCCGAAACCAACGACATCCGGGGCAAGCTTGACCCTCTGGCCCGCTTCGGCAAGCAGCTCGAAGACTTGCAGGTCATGCTCGAATTGGCCCAGGCCGAGCCCGAGGCCATGCAATTGAAGCTGGAGGCCGAACTCACGGTGGACACCAACAAGCTGCTGGCCGAACTCGACGCGTTTGAACTGCGCACCTTTCTCAACGGTCCGCACGACAAAAACAACTGCATTTTCACGATCAACGCTGGCGCGGGCGGCACCGAGGCGCAGGACTGGGCGGAAATGCTCTCGCGCATGTATGGCCGCTGGTTCGATTTGCGCGGCTGGAAATGGGAAGTCACCGACGCCCTCGAAGGCGATTCCGCCGGCTTGAAAAGCGTGACCTTTCGCGTGGAAGGCGAAAATGCCTACGGCTTTTGCAAGGCCGAACGCGGCGTGCACCGGCTGGTGCGCATCTCGCCATTCGATTCCAACAAGCGCCGGCACACCAGTTTCTCCAGCGTGGACGTCATCGCCGAATTGAGCGACTTGAACGAGAGCGACATCGTCATTCCGCGCACTGAAATCTTGCGCGACACCTTCCGTTCCGGCGGCAAGGGCGGCCAGAACGTAAACAAGGTGGAGACCGCCGTGCGTCTCACGCACCTGCCGACCGGCCTCGTCGCCGCGTCGCAGGCGCAGCGGAGCCAGGTGCAAAACGAAGCCACCGCCATGGCCATGCTGGTTTCCAAACTCTACGCGCTCAAACTGGACGAGGCCAAAAGCGAGATGGAGCGATTTTACGGGGACAAGGGCAGCATCTCGTGGGGCAACCAGATTCGCAGCTACGTTTTTCAACCGTACCGCATGGTCAAGGATTTGCGCACCGGCGAGCAGACCAGCGACACCCAAGGCGTGATGGACGGCGCGCTGGATCCGTTCATCAGCGCGTGGCTCCGCTCCGGCTGCCCGATCAAGCGGATGCAGGGAGTGAAGGATGAAGAGGAATGAACATCTTGGAAGAAATCGTTGAACAGAAGCAGCGCGAGGTGGCGCAACTGCCGGCGCGACTGATCGCGGCCGGCGATTTGCGCGACGCCATGCTCGAACACGGCGAGCGGCGAGATTTTCTGGCCGCGCTCCGCAACGCATCACGCATCACGCATCACGCATCACGCCTCGCCCTCATCGCCGAGGTGAAGAAAGCCTCGCCGTCGGCCGGCGTGATCTGTCCGAACTTCGACCCGGTGCGCATCGCCCGGGAATACGAGGCGGCAGGCGCAAGCTGCCTTTCGGTGTTGACGGACGAGAAGTTTTTCCAAGGTTCGCTCGATTATCTCCGCCAGATTCGCGCCGCCGTGAAACTGCCGCTGTTGCGCAAGGATTTCATCATAGACGAACGCCAGATTCTCGAAGCCATCGAGTGGGGGGCGGACGCCATTCTGCTCATCGTGGCCATTCTGACAGACGCACAACTGGCCAGATTTCACTCGCTCGCCACCGAGGCCGGCCTGGCCGCGCTGGTGGAAGTTCACGGTGCCGCGGAGCTGGACCGCGCGCTGAATATTTCCCCCGCGCTCATCGGCGTCAACAATCGCAATCTCAAGACGTTCAAGGTGGATTTGGCCACCACCGAGGAATTGGCTGCGAAGATGGCAGATCGAAGATTGAAGATGGAAAAAAACGTGGCGCTATCCGCCAGTTTCCTTCCCCCAACCCCGCCGCTCCTGGTGGCCGAGAGCGGCATCCACACGCGCGCGGACGTGGAACGTTTGCAACGGTGCGGCGCGGGCGCGATCCTCGTCGGCGAGTCGCTCGTGAAACAAGGCGACATCGGTGCGAAAGTGCGCGAGTTGCTGGGGTGAGGCAAAGCCGTAGCGGCGGGCATCCTTGCCTGCCACCACGCAGCGCGCAAACCAATTTCGAAATGGATTGTCTAACGCCGTCCAAATTGTAGGCTTTTGCTTTTCAATATTTATTTGATGAAAACGCTGACGAAAGTGTTCTGGCTGTTTGGTCGTTCCGGCGCGGGCAAAACCACACTGGCCTTGCGCCTGCGTGACGGCTTGGCCGACCGGAAAATTCCGGTGGTATATCTGGATGGCGACGACCTGCGCTCCACGCTGTGCTCGGATTTAGGCTTCAAGTCGGAAGCGCGGCTGGAAAATCACCGGCGCATTGCTGAAATCGCCCGGCTGCTGTCCGATCAGGGCTTGAATGTGGTGGTGTCCACCATGGCGCCGGAACACGCCCAGCGCGACTTGGTTTCCCGGATTTTAGGGGACCGGCTGATCTGGTTCTACATCCACGCACCGCTGGACGTCTGCATGTCTCGCGATCCCAAGGGCCTCTACAAGCGGGCGCTGGAGGGGCAAGTCAAACATTTGATCAACTATCCGTTCGAGGTTCCCCGTCCACAGGAACGGCAGAATTATATCAACACCATCGCCTTGAGCGTGGACGAATGTTATCAAGAAATTCTGGAAGCCGTGAAGAACTGTCTGAGCGATTACGACATTTAAACCACCATTTTGCGCATGCCTGAAAGCGCCAGCTATTCCAGCCGTTTTCAAACCCAGGCGGACGTAGAAGCGTACGAGGCCAGGGAATACGGGGCGGCCAGCTATGCCACCCACGTCTGGCAATGGCAGCGCCCTGTACTCGAGAGGATCATTCAGGATGCTCTGCGCGGACGAACAAGTCCCGCGCGACTGCTCGACTTCGCCTGCGGTACCGGGCGCGTGCTGGCCTGCGTGGAATCGCTGGTGGACGTGGCCGAGGGCGTGGACATTTCCGAAAAAATGGTCGCCCTCGCCCGCGCCAAGTGCCGCCAAGCCCGGTTCAAAGTGGGTGATATCCTGGCCCAGCCGGAACTGCTCCAGCCGAGTTACGAGGTCATCACCGCGTTTCGTTTTTTACTGAATGTGGAGCCCGCCGTGCGGCGACGCGTGTTGCTCAAATTGCGGGAGGTCACGTGTGAACCGGACGGACTGCTTATTGTTAATGTTCACGGCAACTCGCGGTCGCTGCGACATCCAGCCGTGGTGTGGCGGCGCTGGCGCGAAGCGGCGCGGCCAACGGGCGCCATGCTCAACGAAATGTCGCTGGCTGAAACCAAAAGCCTGCTGCGAGCGTCTGGTTTCGAGATTGTGCGCCAGTTTGGTTTTGGCCTGCTGCCCCCCACCTTGTACCGCACACCGTTGCGGCGTCCCGCAGCCAGGTTGGACCAACTGTGTGCCGGGGATAACCTCTGGCGCAATTGCTCAATTGACCTGATGTTCGTGTGCCGCCCAGTCTGAATCATATGCCGTAAAACCATGGCCAATACCGTCCAGCCCATCATTAAGGAGCTTTTCCGGGATGGAGAGTTGCCGGGAGAATCCCGTGCATTCGCCTGGCGGCTGATCCGGCGGCGGGGGCGTCCCTTTCTGCTGCTGCCATGCGCCAGGACAAGCACGCGCATCAGCCTGGAGCTTTATTCGGCCCAACGCCGGCGCGCGAAAATTTGGCGGGCGCTGCTGCCGCTGCTGCTCGACTCGCCGGCGGCGATGATCTTTCAGCGACTCAGCCTCTCCGTCGGCCAGCATTCGGAACTGATGCACTTCCTGTCGGAGCAATCCGGCGTGCCCTTTGGCGAACTCTCGGTGCCGGCCATCAAATTTGGCGGCACCGAAGTTCAAAAATCGCGGCTGGTTCTGCTGATCTGCGACCGGACCAACCGCCCGCTGAAGGTCATCAAGCTGGGGTTGGATGCCGCCGGTCGCGAGGCCACGGATCGCGAAGCCCAATTGTTGGCCAGCCTTCCAGTCAACACGCTTGGCTGCATCCGCCTGACCGGCCGGCTGACAACGGCAAGGTGCTCCGCCTTCGCCACCGACTTTTTCGCCGGGGCCAGCCCGGACGATGATGCCGGGATGGAGGTTCTGTTTCATTCCTGGATCAATCCCGGACCTGCGGTGGCGCTGGAAACCCTCGATACCTGGCGCGAATTGGAAACGAACGTCGCCGGGGCCGCCCCTGCCAACTGGCCGGTGTTGCGGTCGGCCCTGGCCGGCAAACGTGTTCAGAGCACGCTGTATCACGGCGATTTTGCGCCGTGGAATATCCGCGCGGTCAATTCCCAAAACCTGCAGGCGTTTGATTGGGAACGCGGAAATCTCCGGGGTATTCCCGGCTGGGATTGGTTTCATTTTGTTGTCCAGACTTCGATCCTCGCCCGGCGGCAGTCCGTGGAGCGGGTGGCCGCCGAGGTGGAAGAACTGCTGCAATCGCCGCGCTTCGAAAAATACGCGGCCGCCACCGGCATCAGTTCCATCGTCCAGCCGTTGTTGCTGGCCTACCTGCTCCACCACCGCTGGGTCGTCACGCCGCGAGAAGGTTCCCGGCAAGTGGAGGAATTATTCGGGCTGCTCGCGGCGCGCTGGCAATTATTGCCCGCCGGCCAGAAGCAAACCACCGGGCCATCCGGCGCTAAGGCAGGGCTGGCAGCCACCCCGGCTGGTTTTTGGGCGGACGCGCGCAGACAATTACACTCCGCCTGGCTACAATTGGGCAATGTTTTTTGGGAACCGACCTTGACCGCCGCCAGCCGCCCTCCGCTGACGGATTATTTGAAATCTGCGTGGCCCTTGATTCTCTTGTGCAGCGCGTGGCTCGCCGCCGTCGCCAATGTGCAGTACTTTTATGCCACGCACCTGATGTTGCTGCCCGTCTATGCCATCCCCTGCCTGCTCGCAGCTTGGAAAATGAACCGTCGTTGGGGCACGCTGTTTGCGGGCGCGGCAGCCGGGCTGGGTCCCTTGGTGGGGATGATCAAAGACCCGGCGTCGCATCCGGCTGACGTCGTTTGCTGGAATGCGCTGATGCGCTTGATGGTTTTGCAATTGTGCGTCTTCCTGACGGATCGAATCCACCGGCAGAAAAATTTCTTCGGCCAGCTCGGCGCTTGGCGCCGCCGGCCCGCGGACTTTGGCTCCAATTGGGCGGTGGTGTTGGTCAGCAGCCTCTGTTTTGGCCTCATTGCGTGGGGCGATTTTTTTACCGGCCCGCGCGTTACCTTTCTGCCGCTGTATCTTTTCCCCGCCATCCTGATCACGCTTTTTTTGAATCTGACTTGGGGCACGCTGGTCGCTTTGGTGGGGGCGCTCGTGGCTTCCACCGACGAATACACTTCCAAATACAACGCCGATGCGGTGGAGGTCTTCGGGTGGAATCTTCCCATGCGTTTCCTGACGCTGTTTTTGGTCATCCTGCTGCTCGACCGGCTCCGCCAGGACAACGTGCTATTCACCACCCTTAAATCCAACGGCAATCCCCCTGGTGGCACTCACGACTGACCCGCAGCCGGCGCGGCTTACGGCTTGTACTCGTGCACAAACAGGAACGTGCCTTTCTTGTTGCCCACCACAATATCCGGAAATTTTGGATTCACAATATGCCCGGCGACCACCTCCGTGCCCACGCCGGAATCCTCGTCAATCTGGTGCGGGACAAAATCCGCCTGCCCATTCGCGTGGCGTACGAGTTGGAACCAGTACAACACGGCGGGAAAATCGTGCGATTCCGGGTCGGGGCCGTTGCGGCCATGAGCCCAAAAGCGCTTGCCCGTCACGATGTCCAATAACCCGTCGCCATCCACATCCACCAAGGCCATCGAATGCGGTTGGGAGAAATGCACACCGAAGCGGCTCCCGGCTTCAACCTGGGCCGCGATGACGTGTTGTTTGAAGGTGATGTTCGTGCCGTTGCGTACCTGCTCCCACCACACCAAGCCATAGCCGTGCGGATTGAGGCAGGTGATGACGTCATTCAGCCCATCGCCGTTCACATCATACGCAAACATTTGCGCCGAGCCGCCGGGCGCGAACGGAAACGGATGGAATGTCCAGACCGGGTCATTTGTGAGCGAAGGGGGTTGTTCCCACCATCCGTCCCGCTCCAATAAATCCATGCGCCCGTCGCCGTTGACATCGCCGACGCCCAAACCGTGCGTGAATTTCCCCCATTTTCCCTTCGGCGTTATCGGATGGAATTTCCATGGCTTTGAGGGGTCGCTCCAATCCGCCGCCGCATAGCCGAAGTAGCCGTCGTGATTGCAAACCAGTTCCGGTATGCCGTCGCCGTTGATATCCAAGAAGGTGGGCGACTCATTGTCCACCGAGTTCAGGATCAGATGCGAAGGCCATTGGCCGCTGGCGCCCTTTGGGTTCTCAAACCAGTGCGCCGCCTTGCCCGGATAATCTATGACCAGAATATCCGGCCAGCCGTCGCCATTGAAATCATAGACGAAAGTCAGAAAATCATCCGAGTAGGCGTTGTTCGTCCCGAGCGCGCCCTCGAACCCGGTGATGGTTTCGCTGCCGCCGTCCGCCTTGTGGTGCTGAAAGGACGCCGTGGCCGGGCGGTATTCATGCCGCTGCTTAAAGTCCGGCCCTTCATACCAAAAAGGGCCGGAGACAATATCCATCTGGCCGTCGTGGTTGAAGTCACCAAAGTTCGCGCCTTCGTCCCAGAATTGATCCGACAACTTGATCTTCTTGAAGGCATGCGGCGTTTGCTGCTGCGCGGCCTGGCTCGCTTCTTGGTGAACCTCGGGATCATCAATCAGACTCAACGTCAGTTCGAGAGCGGCGGTATCTTTGAGCGTCGCCAAACCGGCCAGAAGCGTGCGTTTATCCGCTGCATCGAGAGGGTCGGCCAGGAGGTTCTTGAAGGCCGCGAGGCGTTGCGGGTTCGTAAGCCTCACGCCCGCCTCCTGTGTCAGCAAACGCACGCTGCCGCCCACTGCGAGCTGGCGCAGCTCCTCCGTGGTCGCGTCGTGTGCGAGTTTGAGCAACTCGGGCAAGGCGCTGGTATCTCCGCGATGGCCAATGGCTCGCGCCAATTCCAATTGCTCCGCCGGTGCGGCCGCCGGGAGCGCCTGCAATAGCGCTGGCGTCACGTTTCCCTGCCGCAAGTCCAGCAAGGCCTCGCGCGCCGCTTGCTTTTCGGCCACGCTGCCGGCGGCGGCATATTTTGCCAGAACCGGAATCGCGGTTTCGCCGCCCAGGTTCGCCAAGGCATGGAGACACGCCAGGCGCACATCCGGATTGGCCGCCGCCGTCAGCGCCAGGATGGCCGGCGCCGCCGCAGGATCGGCGCGCTGGTCCAAGGCGCCAATCAGGGAGATTTGCACCG
>Ga0316227_1003163_pt1 | contig 13543 bp, 10 predicted proteins | sample TBH18019metaG_FD_206012 | JGI IMG/M metagenome (GOLD analysis project Ga0316227, IMG submission 206012) | Freshwater microbial communities from Trout Bog Lake, Wisconsin, USA - TBH18019 | ecosystem: Environmental > Aquatic > Freshwater > Lake > Hypolimnion/Profundal zone | place: USA: Wisconsin... | reverse complement strand
CAAGGATATGCAGGAAACGCAGGAGCCTGTCTTTGTAGTGGCCGAAACCGTAAGCATGATGCTGCGGGTTGCCGCGGGGTTCATGCGCGAAGTACAGTTCGATCTTGAGCATATGGCGAAAGCCGCAACCACGGGATATATGAATGCGATGGCTGCTGCTACCTATCTCGTTGGCAAGGGCGTGCCATTTCGCCGCGCTCATGAAATCATTGGCAGAGCGGTGCGTCTCGGGATGGAGCAGGGTTTGGAATTGCATGAGATGGCGATGTCCGATCTGCATTCCATCAGCGAAGCCTTCGATGATGATTTTTATGCGAACGTAACACTGGAAGCGGTGTTGGACTGCCATGATGTAACCGGCGGCACGGCACGCGCAAAGGTTGCAGAGGCATTGGCCGCGATGGAGCAGCGGGTGAGGGAATTGCAAAAATCCGAGGCGGCCGATGTACACGCGTAAAGCAGTTCTGCCGGACGCGGAGAATATTCGCGAGTTGATTGCGGATTTTTCCGGCGACGGCACCCTTCTGCCAAGGTCGTTAGCGGAAATCTGCGAGAACATTCGTGACTTCACCGTGATCGTGGAAGGCGACACCCATCTCGGCTGTGGCGCTCTGCACCTCTACGGCACGCATCTTGCGGAAATTCGCTCGATTGCGGTGTGGCCGAGATTCAAGGGCACCGGCGCAGGACGCATGTTGGTGGACGCGCTGCTGGAAGAAGCCGAATTGCATCATGTACACTGCGTTTGCCTGTTTACGCGTATCCCAGAGTTTTTTGCGCACCTCGGTTTCGCGGAAGCACGCCGTGAAGAGCTACCCGACAAAATCTATAAGGATTGTGCGAGCTGTCCTAAGTTGCACGAATGCGACGAGGTGGCGATGTATCGCGGCGAGTTGCCGCAATTCGCGATTCTGCCTCGTCCGGCTAAACTGCAACTCCGCATTCGACAGCCGCTGGTGAAAATCGAAAGATGAATCTGCACGGACCGGACGAACCGGTATTTCTTCCCCTTGGATTCATGTGGTCGGCTGTGAAGGCCGGGATTAAAGCTAGCGGACGCAGCGACGTTGCGCTCGCGGAAGCCCCACTGGGTGCCTCTGCGGCGGCGATGTTCACACGCAATCGCGTGGTAGCCGCGCCAGTGGAAGTGGGCCGCGCACATCTGCGCAAGAACAAGGGCCGCGTCCGCGCAGTGCTGGTCAATGCGGGCAACGCGAATTGCGCAACGGGGCCACAGGGAATCACGGTTGCCGAGGAGAGTTGTGCGGCGCTGGGTGGCGCGCTGGAGGCTGCCCCGCAGTTTGTTATTCCGTCCTCTACGGGGATCATCGGCGTGCCGCTACCAGTGGAGAAACTGATTGCCGCCGTGCCTGCAGTCGTCGAGGCGCGCGCCGGTGACATCGATGCACTGAAGTCATTCGCTACCGCCATCATGACCACGGATACGCGCATGAAACTCGCATCCGCAGAATTTGCAACAGGTAAAGAGATTGTGCACATCGCGGGAGTCTGCAAGGGCTCGGGCATGATTCACCCCAACATGGCGACCATGCTGGTGTATCTTTTCACCGATCTGGATGCTGAGCCGAAAGAGTTGCAGTCTGCGCTGAAGATAGCAGTCGATGCGTCGTTCAACGCGATCTCCGTTGATGGCGACACTTCGACGAATGACACGGTTCTGTTGCTGGCCTCCGGCGTGAGCAAGGTGAAACTTGGTAGCGTGGCAAAGAAGTTTGCAGATGCGCTGCACGGGGTATGTGCCTCGTTGGCGGAACAGGTCATTCGTGATGGCGAGGGCGCGAAACATCTCGTCCGGCTACAGATCACGGGTGCGAAATCGATGGATGAGGCGCGTACCATCGCGCGTTCCATCGCCAACTCCCCGTTGGTCAAGACCGCCTGGGCAGGTTGCGACCCAAACTGGGGACGCATCTTGTCGTCTGTCGGCAAGAGCGGAATCGCCGTCGATCCGGAAAAGATCAACATTTTCTTTGGCCCGCAACAGGTCTGCAAAAAAGGCGCGGCACATCCCTTCGACGCCTTGCAGGCTCACGAATATCTTAAGCAGCCTGAGTACGGGATCAAGGTGGAACTCGGTCGAGGCAAAAGCAAGCTGGAGTTCCTCACCTGCGATCTGACAGAGGAATACGTACACATCAACGCGGACTACTCAACGTAGCCGTATTCCCACATTCGCCAAACCCAGGCGGATGTGGGCTACCTGCCCGGCTATCCAACTTACCCGCACGTGACCTTATTTTCTCTCGATCAGGCGGGCGCTCAGTATCACGCCATCCTGCCCGTCATGTAGTTTGATCGGGAAGATCAGCACGTTCCATTGCCAATGCTGGGACTCTGATGGGAGATGCGGCATTGCAAGGTGGTTTCGCCGGTCTATATACGTCTCACGTGTGTCGGCTACGGTCCGAACTATTTCTCCCCATTCGTCACGCATCTCCGGGAAATGGTCGAAGATATTGCGTCCCGTGTACCACGCCCTTCGTTGGTGGCTGAGTGCCGCGAAATAGTCATTCACGTATTGCCAATTTCCATTGCGATCCAGAATCTCGATCACCATGTCATCGCCCATTGCCATGATGATGCGCGAATAATAGAAGTCGCGCGAATCGACAACCACGGGTTTGCCACGCCGCTTTGCCTCAAAGCTTCTCAACGCCTGCACCAGATCATCAACCGAGCTACTTCCCTTGAGCAGATGCATATCTGCAATCCCACCAAACTTGCGTTCGAGTGTAGCCGACAGAATGATGATGGGAACCTCGGGACGCTTCACCCGCAGCGTCTGTGCAACCTCGGTCCCAAACTTGCCGGCGCCCAGATGATAGTCCAGCACCGCAATATCGATATCCATCAATTTGGTCTCGGCTTCCTGAATGGAAGCGGCGGTCACGATGTGATAGCCCTTCTGTCGCAGAATGGTCGAGCGTACCAGCAGATTCTCTTCGCGGTCATCCAGTAGCAATACGGAAATCGGTCGCTGTTCTCCAGTCTTGCCTCCGTCAACAACTTCGAACTGCTTACTCTCATCCATCGCTATCTCCGCATCGTCTATCTGAATATGGACGCAAACCCATGGAGTTTCCCCGCTAAGGTGTCACTCTGTGCCTCGCGTAAGTCTGCGGACCGCCTTTGCCAGCTCGGGCAATTTGTTGAAGACGGCCACTGCTCGCAACCACTGCCGGTTCTCGATTGCCGGATAACCACTCACCGTTGTCCCGGCGGCAACATCTCCTGGAATGCCGGTTTGGGCTGTGGCAATCGCTCCGTCCCCAATGGTTAGATGTCCGGCCACGCCGACCTGTCCGGCGAGAATCACGTTGCTGCCGACGTGAGATGAGCCACCTAGTCCCACCTGCGAGCAGAGCATGGTATGCTCACCGACTTTGCAACCGTGTCCTACCTGCACCAGGTTGTCGATCTTTGTGTCGATTCCAACTACGGTTTCTCCAATACTGGCGCGGTCAACCGTTGAGTTCGCTTGCACTTCCACTCTGTCCGCCAGTTTAGTGATCCCGGATTGCACAATCTTGTGCCAACCTTTAGCACCGTCGCGAGCAAAGCCGAAGCCGTCGGCGCCGATCACCACTCCGTTCTGCAGGATCACGTCATCGCCAAGTTCGCAGTACTCACGTACCTGCGCATGCGAGTGCGCGAAAAATCGGTGTCCGATCCGTGCTCCCCGATAGATGACGACATGTGCCAACAGCACGGCATCGTCGCCGATTACAACGCCGGAGTCAATCACAACGTAAGGTCCGATATGTGCACCGGTTCCGATTTTGGCGGTCGAGTCAATCACCGCTGTCGGATGAATTCCCGTCGCGTATTGCGGCACCTGGTAAAAGAGCTCCAGGGTGCGCGCAAATGAGAGGTATGGGTTCGAGTGGCGCAGGACAGGCCGCCCTTCGGCAGGGAAGTCGGGCGTCACAAGAATGGCTGCCGCCCGCGTCGATTTCGCCAAGCTGGCATATTTGGGGTTTGAAATGAACGTGATCTGTTGCGGGCCGGCTTCTTCAATGGCCGCAACACCGGTAACTTCCGTCTCCGGCGAAGCGTTCTCCAAGGCTGCACCCAGAATCTGGGCAATCTGCGAAAGTTTCATCGTGGGCTTAGCCTACAGGAGGCCAACGTCAGATGCCAGAAGAAGCTATCGAACGCATTTCAAAATGGGATATCACTCAGAGGGAAGTTCGGTGAACAGAAACGGAGCCTGCTGTGCGGAGTCGGCTTGCCTGCGACGTTTTGCCGCCGAACCGATCACGGCCAGCACCGTCAACTCCGATAACGACGCCCGTGGGACAAAAATCCTCTGAATGTTGCCCCGGGTATCCGGCGGATTCAGAAAGTAACCCTCAGCGCGGGTTTGTGTGAGGTCGTTGGGCATCAACCCTTCCAGCGTCTCGGCGTCCCGGAAACGCAGCCTGACCCAAAGCCCCTCGATTCGTGGTTTTGTTGTAAATGTCTTTCTTTGCAGAGAATTGAAGTCCGCGAAATCCCTCACAAAGTAAACACCCTTGATCTCTGCCAGATCGATGAGGACGACGTTGCCCGCGGTGTTGAGCAGTTCCACTTTATTCGCAACAAGGAAATCCTCGGCAACGTAGCCCTGCACGCTGTCGCGACCCATCTTGCGAACGATCACCTTCTTATGTGTGGAGGCCATTCTGCCCGTTAGACTAACGCTCGTTGACCACAACCGGGAGCGCTTCTTGATTGTCGCACCCTGCCCATTGCTATCCCAAGAATAAAATCACGGATGGAGACTAAGGGGTAACCCTGTGAATCCCCGCCGCCGAGAAGTTTGCAAGGTCAATCGCTTCAGAGTAGCCAAGCACGTCATGTCTGTGATATTGTCTGGAGTTTGTGACAGGATTGTGGCATCTCCCTGTAAGTAGCTATCTGCAAAAGAGTTAGAGACAGCCTGGTTGCGGTTTTTCGATTTGGCGCTGGCTTCAGATTAAACTCTAGCAATTAGCGGTAAACAATTGATTGGTAATGTTTAAATAACCATGGCCGATTACATTTACACGATGGAGAGCCGGTTATCGCCCGAGCAAATGCGGGCGGTCAATGCGGTCCAACAGTTAGCCCGAAACCACGGGATGAACGTCTATTTGACTGGCGGGGCGATCCGAGACATTCTAACCGGGCTCCCCATTCGTGATCTGGACTTCACCGTTCAGGGCAACCCCCTCGAATTTCAGCAGGACATTGAAGCATCCGGCGGAATCCTCGACACGGTCGATCAGGCTTTCTACGTCATTCACGCCATTTTTGGGAACATCCGTGCCGAAATCGCGATGGCGCGCGCCGAAGTCTTTGACAAGCCAGGCAAACCACCTCTGGTGACCCCCGCCACAATTAACGAGGATCTCCGACGTCGGGATTTTACCTTCAATGCGATGGCGCTCTCGCTGAACGACGGCTCTCGTGGTCTGCTGCTCGACCCCTTCAATGGGGCCGCTGATATCGAAGCAAGCCTGATACGAGTTCTGCATAGCTATGCATTCCTGGAGGAGCCTTCCAGACTCATTCGCGCAACGCGTTTCGCAACGCGATTCGGATGGGAATTTGAGGAGCGCACCCGCACCCGCTACGAATCGGCCAAAGAGGGTGAGTACATTCAGTTTCTTGGTAGCCGGGCGATTGGGTATGAGATTGAGCAGATTGCTCACGAAGAGAATCCAATCGCGGTAATGAAGGCGCTGGAAGAGCAAGGCTGGCTCAAGGTTCTCAACCCGAAATGGACGGTCGCCAAAGCCGATGTTCCTGAATTGGCTCAACTTCTGAAAACCCGTGCCACCATGGCAGAATTCAACATTGGCGTCGATGCAGCTCCGGCGGTCATGCACTTTCTCACCAGCAAGTTGAGCGATGCGGATGTTTCTACGATTCAAAAACTGATCCCTCATCGCGAGTTCGTCTCATCCTGGAAGCGTTTGGAAAGCGATGCAAAGGAGCTTTCGAAAAAGCTTCTCTCCAAAGAGGCGGCTCTGAATTCAGGAGCATGGAAGATTCTGTCGTCCGCAAAGCCGGAGGCGCTCCTCTATCTGGACGTCACGGGCGGGAACAAAGCTGTCGATGAGAAAATTAAGAATTTCTTTGGGAAGTGGCGGCAGGTTCAGGAAAAAATTCCCGTCGCGCAAATGGCTGAGATGAGAATTACCCCTCAGCTTCCCGAATATCCCCAGATCTGGCAGGAGGCTTTCCTGCTGCTTCTGGATGGGAAACTGCGTTCCGAGGGCGAGATTTTGAAATTTCTGGCTCCCTTCGAACCGCCATTACCACCGCCTCCACCTACCCCAGTACGCCGCGGACGAGCGGCCGCGAAGAAAGCTTCTGCTTCGGTCCCGAAGGCTGCGGTGCAAGAGACTTCGACGGCCCCTGTTGAAAGTGCGAATACCCCCCCTGTCGACATTCCGGCTGTCCGGGCGAAGGCTACCACTGAGAAGAAGGCTCATAAAAAGCCTGTGGTCTCGAAGCCGAGCCCAGTAACGAAAGCTAAGCCTGCCGGGAAGAGCACAGCTAAACCGGTCAGCAAGTCCAAGGTAAAGCCTGCGAAGCCTCAGGTGAAGGTAGTTGCGAAGAAGACCGCGAGCAACCCGCCTAAGAAGGGCGCGGCTAAAACATCCAAGTCTCCCAGCAAGGCAGGGAAGCAGGTGAAGCCAGTCGCGAAGAGCAGTAAGACAAATCCAAAAGTGAGCGTTAAGAAACCAAAAAGTCACGCTCCCGAAAAAAAGAAACATGGGCTGAAGAGCGGCAAGCCTGAGAAGAAGCAGCAGAAGCGCCGATAGGAAGCAAAACAAAAGGCCCACTTGGTGGGCCTTTTGTAATTTCTGTTGAATACCTTATTTTGAAGGGTTTCCTTCCGGGGTAACCAGTTTGGAGGGGGTGGTAGAAGCTTCCGTATTGCTATTATGGCACTGGCACTTGGTTACGATGGCAGCATGGATCCGGGTGCGAAGTTCGTCCGGAAGTTCATAGAGCCTCGAATCCCGGTAGATCTCGATTGTGCTCTTGGTAGTGTTACAAACCACGTAGCAGTTATGGCACCACTGCAAGTGTTCCTCGAGTTCAGCCTTGGTGTGCGAATCCATGGTGTTGTCGAGGTAGTCGGTCAGCTCCTTTAAGAAATCAGAGCATTTCACGGTCGGGTATCTCCATCGCGTCGTTTGAAATACTTGTTGAGACGCTCACGCAATTGCAACCGTGCGCGCAGCAATCTCGATTTCACTGCCGGAACACTCAACTCCAAGGCCGATGCGGTCTCTTCTGTCGAAAGCCCCTCAACATCGCGCAAAACAAACACGGTTCGGAAGCTCGGAGGCAAACCTTGAATTGTTTTTCCAAGAATATCCTTCAACTCCGCCTGCGTGTAAAGTTGCTCCGGGTTGGGAGACCAATCCGCGATCTCTCGCGGCATGGAATCCTCTTCCGTCTTCACATCCTCATCGATTGAGACCATGCGCTCTGGGCGTCTCCGCCGCAACCGCATGAGTGCTTCATTCACAGCGATCCGAACCAGCCAGGTATAAAACTTCGACTGTCCCTGGAACTGCCCCAGGTTCTGATACGCCTTGAGGAACGCGTCTTGAACGACGTCCTCAGCATCCTCGCGGTTCTGCGTAATATGCTGCGCGATGCGGAAGACGTTTCTGTCGTATCGCCTAACGAGCGACTCAAAAGCACCAATATCGCCGGAGCGTGCCGCTTCGACCAGTATTGTTTCTTCGCTCGGTGGCTCTGCTACTTTGTTTTCGATGGTTTCCATTCATCCGTCGATTCAGAAAAAACGCGATTCATTACAGAGGCACATTGTAACGGGTAGAGCGGCGGATGACAAAAGTTACACCCGGGGGTGGACTACTGTGGGCTAATTGGGTTCGTTTTCGTTGACACTGTACTGACCGCCCCACCATAATTCGAGTATGTTTCACAATTCGCCGTCTCCGCAGGGGCAGTAGGCAGGGCCATGTCAAACGAAGACCTAATCCGGGAGATTACCACCAGGGCTTGCCGCGATGCTCTGCAGGACAAATTGCAGGAGATAGCCGAAGGCGTTGCCAGCAGGATGGGAGCCGCCCTCGCGCCTCAGTTCGAAGAACCGCAGCGGCTAGCCGAAGAGCTACGCGCGCGTACCGAGGAACTGCATGCGCGGGACGAGGAGTTGCGTGAGCTCACCCGGAAACAGCTTGTGCTTGATGATGGTTTGCGCGAGCGCACCGGGGAGCTACGTGCGCGGGAACATGAATCTGCTGAACTCGCGGAGCGATTGCGCGCGCGTGACTTGGAACTACGTGCGCGTACTGAGGAATTGCATGCTCTCCAAGGACAAGCAGAGGAGCTGCGGGCTCGCTGTTTGGATCAGGGCCAACGCACCTCGGAAGCGATTTCGCTTGCCGATGAGTTGCGGGCTCGCACCGAAGAACTTCACGCACGAGAGCACGACGCTGGAGAACTCAGGGATCAATTGCGCGCGCGTGATGAGGAATTGCGTGAGCGGAATCAGGAACTGCATGCACTCCAGGAGCAAGCCAAGGGGTTCCGGGCTCGCTGTTCGGAACAGGACCAACGCATCTCGGAAGCGAACTCGCTTGCCGATGAGCTGCGCGCTCGCACCGAAGAACTTCACGCACGAGAGCAAGACGCCGGAGAACTCACCGAACAATTGCGCGCTCGTGATGAGGAGTTGCGTGAGCGTAATCAGGAACTGCATGCACTCCAGGAGCAAGCAGAGGGGCTGCGGACTCGCTGTTCGGAACAGGATCAACGCATCTCGGAAGCCAATTCGCTTGCCGATGAGTTGCACGCTCGCACCGAGGAACTCCATGCAAGAGAGCATGACGCTGTAGAGCTCAGGGAACAATTGCACGCTCGTGATGAGGAATTGCGTGAGCGTAACCAAGAGCTAAAAGCGCTGGGAGAACATGCAAAAGCGTTACGGATTCGCTGTTCGGAGCTCGGCGAGCGCAGTTCGGACGCGCGTTTACGTGACGAGGAATTACGCGCGCGCACCGAAGACCTCCGCGCACGAGAGCACGAGTTAGGTGAAGTCACAGAGCAACTGCATGCTCGTGAAGAGGAACTGCGCTTACATAACGAAAAATCGACGGCAAGTGAAAACCAGCTTCGCAGCCACGCTGATGGATTGCAGGACCGCATCAATGGTCTAACCCGCGTTGGGAGCGAACTTCGCGATGGCGCGGTGCTCATTGCCGGCTCCAGATCGCAAACAGAAACCCTGGAGGCGTTGCTGGGCGCAGCCTCTGCGATCACTAGAGATTGCGGTCTGTTGATCCTGCGAGGAAATCAGGCTAGTGGTTGGAGCTGCCACGGGCTCACCGCCCTTGACAATTTCAGGCGAGCCACGATGGATTGCTCACGCGGCGTCGTTGCCACCGTAGTGGATTCTCACAATGCGACGGTAACCAGGGTTTCAGAACTGGATCCGGTGTTTGTCGCAAGGCTGGGGTTGGAAGGTTCGGCAGAAGTCGTACTGGTACCAGTGTTGCTGAAGGAGCGGGTAGCCGCATTGCTGCTTGCGGTTAACAACCCCGGGGGCGGCACAACTGAGCTGGAGTTACTGGTGCAGGTTGCACAACTGACATTAGACCTGCACTCATATCGCAAGGGAGTTCCCGCGTCTGAGGGCGACTCAAACGTCCGGAGAGCGCCTCATACGCCTGCCGCACCAGCGCACGCTAGAATTGAGCCAGCGGCACTGCCCCAGCCTGCTGCAGAGCCGCCGGTTTACGCCGCAGCGGCTAAAGCATCTGTAGCACCAAGTTCCGCTGCACAGTTTGCAACTCCAGTGCCGCGACAAGGAATAACCGCGTCCCAACCTGCGATGGACCAGGCACATGAGAAGGCACGCCGTTTTGCCAAGCTGCTCGTCGAGGAGATCAAGCTCTACAACCAAACCAAGGTCACCGAAGGTCGCGCATGCGGCGATCTCTATGGGCGCTTGCGTGATGATATCGAAAAGAGTCGCTCGGCCTATGTAAAGCGCTACGGCGAAAGCGTTAGAGACGTCGATTACTTCACTCAGGAATTGATAAGAATCCTCGCGGATAATAATCGGGCCGCGATGGGATCAGCTTTTCCGAGTTAAACTGCAAATAGCTGTCATGAGCACAAAATTCCGCATTCTTGCAATTCTCTTACTGTCGTTCACAACCTTAGCCGCCGCCAACCAGGGCTCGGATCCGGCGAAATCTCCCGCGCCGAAATCGCACGCCCAGAAAAAAAGCGCCACAGCCAAGCCGCCCACGGCCAAAGTGTCACCTAACACGGCCAAAGTGTCACCTAAAAAGAAGAAGAACAACACACGGGTCAGCCCGGCTGCTGCACGGGTGGCAGCAAAGAAAAAGGTGACTCCGGCCAAGGTGAAACGGATGACGCGGGCCTTTGTGTCTTCGGTTGACCTGAAGGTAATGGCGCGTCAACTTGTGGAAGCTCGCACTCCCGCGGCCTACAACGGTGTTGAGGGCTATGCGCGCCGCCACGCAGGAACTGACGCTGGAGCGCTGGCATGGCTGGCAATCGGCTACTCGCATGTTCTGGACCAGCAGTTTCCTCAGGCGCTCATTGCGCTTGAAAAAGCAAAACCGCACGCGGGCGAACTCTCTGACTACGTTCGATACCTGGAGGCAACCTGTTACGGAGCCGAAGGGAACAGCGCCAAAGTTGTGGAACTGTTGCGGGAATTCGATACGGAGTCGCCGGAGTCCATTTTCGTAAAGGACGTGGTTGACATCTATGGAAACGCCCTGACAGCGCAAGGCAAAACGCAGGAAGCGATTACATATCTTGAAGCGCATCGCCTGCCAACGAGAGCTTCCGTTGAGTTTGCCCTGGGCAAAAGCTATCTGCGCACAGCGCATCCTGAAAAGGGGATGGAGATATTGAAACATCTCTATTTCACGATGCCAGCCAGCCCCGAAGCAGCAGGAGCGGCGGCCCAATTGACGGCGAACGGTTCCGCACTGGAAGGCAGTTACAGCGATGAGAAGACGCGAGCTGACGCCCTGGCCAAAGCTGGACGCTGGTCGGATGCAGTAGGTGCCTATCGGACACTGCTGGGCAAGGCTTCCGCGGCGGAATCGGATGCTGTGCAAGTGGCATTGGCATCTGCACTGCGCCACACGAATGCAAAGGAGAGCCGGACACTGCTGGAGCAAGCGCAAGCCGCTGGCGAATCGAACGCTCAACGGCTCTACCTGCTAGGCGAGATCGCGCGCAATGACAATAATGAGAGCGCGGTTGCGCAGAACCTGGAGCGCATGAGGCGGGAGGCACCGGCGAGCCCATGGTTTGAGCAAGCGTTGCAATCCGCCGGGAACATGTATCTGTTGCAGAAGGATTACGATCACGCGATCGATATGTTCCGCGAAATGCAGCAGCGCTTCCAAAGCAGTCCCCGCGCGAGCTACGCGAACTGGAAAGCCTCGTGGCTGACCTACCGGCAGGGCCGTAAAGACAACGCAAAGAGGGATTTTGAGAATCAGGTGGCGTGGTATCCGGATCGCCCAGAGGTTCCGGCTGCACTCTATTGGCGTGCGCGGATTGCGGAAGATGAGCACGATTACGCCGTAGCCCGGGCTTGGTACACAAAGCTTGCAGAGCGCTTCCACAACTATTACTACGGGTATCTGGGACGCGAGCGGCTGATCAGCCTCCCTCCGGCCCCGACCAATGTTGCACTTACGCAGGACGCGATTCTGGCCCAGATCCCCGCACTGAAACCTGCCGGACCGGAAGCCATGGAAGTAGTACCGCCGCCAAACCAGTTACGCGCTGAGAAGAGCCGGTTGCTGGTAAACGCGGGTCTGAACGAGTTTGCGATTCGCGAGTTGCAGGCGGAGATGGGCGGGCAGGGCGCGCGCTGGGCAACGCTGCAGATCGCACGAATCTACCAGGACGGCGGACAGAATCATCGTGCGATTCAGTTTCTGAAAAAGGCATTGCCGGGCTACTACTCGGTAGACCTGCCTCTACTGCCTCGGCCTTACTGGGAGATATTATTTCCGCGTGCATACTGGCCCGACGTGCAGAGGAATGCCGCGGCAAACTCGCTGGACCCATACTTGGTCGCTTCCCTCATCCGGCAAGAGAGTGAGTTCAATCCGGGAGCGGTGTCGCATGCCAACGCGTACGGCTTGATGCAGTTGCTGCCGTCGGTGGGTAAAGGTGAGGCGAGAGCTGCACACCTGAAGAAGTTCTCCACGGCTTCATTGCTGGTGCCAAGCACAAATATCCAACTCGGAACGCACTACTTCAAGGCGATGGTCGCGCAGTACAACGGACAGGTCGAGTACGCTCTGGCAGCCTACAACGCAGGTTCGAACCGCGTGGATAACTGGCTGCAGAATGGGCACTACCGCGATGTGCCGGAGTTTGTAGAGTCGATTCCGTTCACCGAAACCCGGGAATACGTGCAGGCGATTGTGCGCAACGCAAAGGTCTATCAAAGGCTGTATCCACACGAGTAGCGCAAGTGGGGACCGCTGCCCTAAGGGCACTTCCCGAGCGCTTGGGGATAATGACAGGCCTTGTCGTACCGCTCTCAGGACCTAACGGAGATCGAGCGCACCCCCGGCGCGTATACCAGCGCGTCGCCTTGGCTTTTTCACAAGCCCCTTCGGCAAACTCTACCCAACCGATGCGGTAGCGGAGTCAAAGGTCAAGGTGGTTGGCATCTTTCCTGACGACACGCACTCATCAATCATTGTCCCTATTGCGCTTACTAATGGATCGACCAACCCGGGCGCTGCCGCGTTTGTTGCCTATCTCTGGATGCACGTTTTTCAATAATCGTTACTGGTTTTGAAAAACGTGCGCTCTGGACTCTTGGCGCATGTTGTAATGAAAGAAAGGAGCACAAATGAAAGTCCCAACCATCGCTGTGGCGGAAAGATTGAGGAAACGTTCGATCCGCCCGCGATTCTGGATGAATAAGTGTCGCGCCATCGGTCTTGTTGCGGCGATCACATTTGGGTTTTTGTGTACACCAGTGGTCGCGCAGAGCCATGACGTCGTGGTATTTGCTGCTGCCAGCCTCAAGAACGCTCTGGATGACGTCAGTGCGCAGTATCAACGCGAGACCGGCAAGCATACCAGCATTTCGCTGGCGGGGAGCCCGACACTCGCCAAGCAGATCGAGAACGGGGCGCCTGCCGATATCTTTATTTCCGCCGACCTGGACTGGATGGACTATTTAGCACAGCGCAATTTAATCAAGCCTGGCACGCGAAAGAATCTTCTCGGCAACAAGCTGGTGCTGATCGCGCCGAAAGACGCCCCCATGCAGGTCAAGATTCAGGCAGGCTTCCCGCTCGCCAAACTGCTGGCGGGAGGCAAACTCGCCATGGCTGATACCGCTGCTGTGCCCGCTGGAAAATACGGCAAGGCGGCGCTAGAGAAACTCGGCGTCTGGATGTCGGTCACAGGCAACATTGTGCAGGCGGAGAACGTGCGCGCGGCCTTGGCTTTTGTCGCACGCAAGGAAGCTCCCTTGGGCATC
>Ga0316227_1003153_pt1 | contig 13564 bp, 13 predicted proteins | sample TBH18019metaG_FD_206012 | JGI IMG/M metagenome (GOLD analysis project Ga0316227, IMG submission 206012) | Freshwater microbial communities from Trout Bog Lake, Wisconsin, USA - TBH18019 | ecosystem: Environmental > Aquatic > Freshwater > Lake > Hypolimnion/Profundal zone | place: USA: Wisconsin... | reverse complement strand
GCTCGGCGCGCAGGCGCAGCTTGAGATAGCGGCCGGGATCGTCCGGCAGGGTCTGGAGCCAGAGCCGGTCCGGGCGGATCTCGTGGGCCTCGAAGCTCTTGGTCACCCGGCGGACCTCGCGCTCGGGCGCCTCGGCCACCATGGCGGCGCCGCCGCCGGTCCGGCCGCGGCCGGCGGCGTCGCCGGCCGAGCCCCGGGCCTGGCCCTTGCCGGCGTCGATCGATTGCTGTTCGGCCTTGCCGCGGCGGGCGACCTTGCTGTTGCCGGGCAGCGACGCGCTGGCGTTCGACTCCTTGTTGCCGGCCAGGCCCTCGCCGCTGGAGGCGGCGTTGATGTCGTTGTTCTGATCCTGGTTGGCGGTGTTGTTGTAGCGGGCGCCGTACTGGGCCGTGCCGTTGGCGATGCCGCCGCCGGGCCCGCGGTCGATCACCTCGGCCCGCATCCGGGCGATGAGCGAGCGGTTGGCCTGGGCGTCGGCGTCGCGGGGATTGAAGCGCAGGGCCTCGTCGTAGGCGGCGAGCGCTCCGTCGAGGTCGCCGGCCCGCGCGAGCGCGTTGCCGAGATTGTAGCTCGCCCGCCGCCCGCCGGCGCGGAACAGCGCGATCGCCGCGTCGTAGCGGCCGGCCTCGTAGAGGGCGGCGGCCCGCCAGGCCGGATCCGCGAAGACATCCGCGGCGAGGCCCGGCAGGCCGAGTCCCATCAGCAGCCGCCCGAAGCCGGTGCGGGGCTGCGAGACGGCGAGCAGCGCCAGCAGGCCGATCCCGGCGAGCGCGAGGCCGGCGATCCGGGCGAGCCGCCGCCAGCGCGGCGGCAGGCCGGCCCGGAGCGGGGCGGCGAAGCCCGTCTCAGGAAGGGTCAGCCGCATCACGCGCTCCTGCGGAACAGCAGCAGGGCCGGCAGCGCCGCCAGCAGCAGCAGCCAGCGCCCGAGATCCGCGTAGGCCAGGACGCCGTAGCCGCCGGCCGCGAGGTGCTGGGCGAGTCCGGCCCCGACCGCGTCGAGCACCGGGCCCGGGGTCGCGATGTCGGCGGCCGTGCCGCCGCCGGCCCGGGCGAGGGCGTCGAGGGCGGTCCGGTCGGGCTTGGGCGCTCCGGACGGCAGCGGCTTGTCGGCCGGGACGAACAGGGCCTGGAGCCGCCAGCCGTGCTCGGCGATGGCGCGGGCCTCGCGGGTGGCGGCCTCGCCGATGCCGTCGCCGTCGCTGATCAGCACCACGTCGGCCGCCACCACGTTGGCCTCCGCCAGGGTGCGGCGGGCGAGCGCCAGCCCGCGCTCGGGATGGGAGCCGCGGTCCGGCACCGTGTCGGCGTCCAGCGCGAACAGGGTGGTGCCGAGGCTGTCGCGGTCCGTGGTCGGGGAGGCGGCGAGGTAGGCGTCGCCCGCGTAGACCACGAGGGCGACCGCCCGGGTGCCGGCGGCCTCCGCCACGGCCGCGGCGGCCTGCCGGACGCCCTGGAGGTTGCCGCCTTCGGTGACCGAGCGGGACAGGTCGACGACGATCACGGTCTCGTCGAGGTTGCGGAAGGTCCGCCCGTCCGCCCGCTCCACGGCCGGACCGGTGAGCGCGAGGGCGATCAGCCCGGCCGCCAGCGCGGCCGCGAGGTTCGCCTGCCGCCGCCCGCCCAGCACCGCGCCGGTGCGGGCGAGATGGGCCATCAGCGCCGGGTCCACCGCCCGCGCCCAGTCGCCCAGCGGCGCCGAGCGCCACGCGGCGCGAAAGGCCAGCAGGACCACCACCGGGATCGCCAGGAACCACCACGGGCGCAGGAGCGCGAAGGCGTCAAGGGCGCTCATCGGGTGGATCCTCCAACCCGAATTCCCTCATCCTGAGGCGCCTGCGCTGCGCTCCGGCACCTCAGGATGAGGGGGATGGTTGGAGGCGCGGGGTATCGAACCATCACGCCGCCCTCCGGCTCGCGAGCAGCGCGGCGGCGGCCAGGAGCGCCAGGGCGGCCGGCCAGGGCCAGAGGTCCCGGCGCAGAGGCAGGGGCGGGGCGAGCGCGCGGCCGCCCTCCAGCCGGTCGATGGCGTCGGCGACCCGGACCAGATCCTCGGTGGTGCGGACCCGGAACGCCTCGCCGCCGCTCGCCTGCGCCATGTCGCGCAGGGTCTCGGTGTCGACCACGTCCTGCTCGCCGTCGGCATCGGCCATGTCGCGCGGGCCCAGCGCGATCGTGTAGACCTTGATGCCCAGCTCCTTGGCGAGCTCCGCCACGTCCTTGGGGGCCGTCTGGCCGGCATTGTTGGCGCCGTCCGACAGCAGGATCACGGCCTTGGCGGCTTTCTCGCCCGGCCTGACCCCGGCGGCGTCCCCCCCCGCGTCCCGCGGGTCCAGGCGGCGCAGGGCGAGCCCGAGCCCGTCGCCGATCCCGGTGGAGCGGCCGCTGATGCCGATCGTGGCCTCGTCCAGGGCCCGGGCGACCGCGGCGGTGTCGAAGCTCGGGGCCGCCGCAACATAGGCCTGGTCGGCGAAGATCACGAGGCCGATCCGGTCCCCGGCCCGGCGCCGGATGAAGTCGGTGCCGGCGCGCTTGACCGCGGTGAGCCGATTCACGGTCTCGCCGTCGAGGGCGAAGTCGCGCCGCTCCATGGAGCCCGACAGGTCCATGGCGATCATGATCTCGCGGCCCGAGGCCGGGAGCGCGGTCGCCGACATGACCAGCCGCGGCCCCGACAGGGCCACCACCAGGGCGATCCAGAGCGTCCAGGTGAGCAGGGCCCGCCGCCGCCCCCGGGCTGCGAGGTCGGCGCCGGAGCGCGCCCCGCCCACCAGGGTGGCGGGCACCCGCAGGGCGCCGCTGCCGCCCTCCGGCTCCGCCGGGATCAGGCGCGCGGCCAGCAGCGGCAGGGGCAACGCCAGCAGCGCCCAGGGCACGGCGACGTCGAAGGCCGACAGGAGCGCACTGAGCCACGCGGGCAGGAAGCCGCTCATGCCTGGAGCCGCCCGATCAGGCGGGAGAGCTCGGCGTCCAGGGCGTCGAGGTCGGGATCCTGCCGACGGTACAGCCCGTCGGCGAGCACCCGGCCGGCACCCCGGGTGAAGAAGTCGGTCCGGAACCGCCCGTCCAGACGGGCCGCCCAGTCGGCGCCCGTTGCCCGAATCTCGGTCTCGCCGGACCGGTCGAGGGAGCGGTCGAGGCGGCGCAGCAGCCGGGCCTGGGCGACGAGGCGCGCCTCCGGGTCGAGGTCGCGGCTCCGGGCGAGCTCGGCGAGCGCCGCCCGGCGCAGGGTGGCCCGTGCCCGGCCGCGCCCGTAGCGCACGAGCCCCACCAGCAGGGCGGCGAGGAAGCCCAGGGCGGCCGCCGCGACGACCTCGCCCTGCACGGCGCCGGCGGCGCCGCCGGGCAGGTGCAGGCCCCGGAGCTGGTCGAGGGACAGGGGGATCTCGGCGGGCGCAACGGGATTCATCGGGTCGCGCCGCGAATCAGGTCGCCGCGAATCAGGTCGCCGGGGATCGGGCCGCCGGGTCCGGTCTCACAGCACCGCATCGAGGCGCTCCATGAGCGGCGCGTAGGCTTCCGGGCCGGTCTCGACGTCGAGGCGCACGCCCGCGATGCCCCGGCGGGCGTAGTCGGCGAGCCGGGCCTCGGCGGAATCCCCCGCCGGCGCGGCCGCGGTCGGCAGCGCGGTCCCGCGGCGGCCATCCGCCAGGGCGAAGGGGTAGAAGCCCGGCGGCCGGGCGCGCTCGAAGGCGTCGCTCACCAGGATCAGCCGGATGGCGATCCGCTCGGCGAGCAGAGTCAGGAGCTCGTCGAAGCCCGGGCCGGGATCGTCCAGGGCGCTGGCGATGACGAGGTGGCCGCCGGCCGGCAGCAGGTTGCGGGCGAGGGCGAGCGTCGCCTCCAGCGGCGGCTCCGCGCGCGCCGGGGAACCGGACTCGGCCCCGAGCGCGTCGGCATGGGCCTGGGCGAGGGCGCCGGTGACCGCGATCATGGCACGCTCGCCACCCGCGGGCCGCAGTACGGTCGGTGCGCCGGCGGAGGCCACCGCGAGGCCGACCCGGCCGCCATCGGCGGCGACCCGCCAGCCGAGCAGCGCCAGGGCCTCGGCGGCCGCCACCGAGCGCAGGGCCCTTCGGGTGCCGAACAGCATCGCGGGCCGGAAATCGGCGAGGAGCACCACGGCGCGGTCGCGCTCGTCGTGGTGGGTGCGGACGTGCAGCTGTCCGGTACGGGCCGTGGCGTTGCGGTCGATAAAGCGGCGGTCGTCGCCCTCGGACCAGAGGCGGACATCCTCCGGCTCCGAACCGCGCCCGCGGCGCCGGGTGACGATGCCGCCGGGCAGGCCCGCCAGCGTCCTTGTGGCGGGGGCGGAACCCCGCCGGGCGAGGTGGCGCAGGCCCATCAGGGCCTCGCCCGAGAGGTGGATGCCGTGCCCGGCGGGATCTCTTCCTCCGCCCTCCCGGCCCTCGCTGACGCGGGAGCCCCCCTCATCCGCAGAGGGGGGAGAAGATCTGCGGCGCGCTTGGCCCAACCCGAACACCGTCAGAGCGCCCGCACCCGCTGCACCAGCTCGCCGACGAGGCCACGCGCCGTCTTGCCCTCGGCGGCCGCCCGCCAGGTCAGGCCGATGCGGTGGGAGAGGGCGTCGCGGGCCAGCTCCGCGACGTCCTCGGGCGTGACGTGGTCGCGCCCCCGCAGCCAGGCCCGGGCCTTGCCGGCCATCATCAGCGCCAGGGTGCCGCGCGGGGAGGCCGGATGCTCGATCATGGCGCGCAGGTCCGGGGCGGCCGCGTCGGTGCGGGTCGCCGCCACGAGCCGGACGAGGTAGTCCTTGAGGGCCGGCGACACGTAGGTGGCGAGTGCCGCCTCCCGGGCCGCGCGCACGTCCGCCAGCGACAACCGCATGGTCATCGCGTCGACGTGATGGGTGATCTCGCCCTCGACGAGGTCGAGGATCGCCCGCTCGGTCGCCTCGTCGGGCATGTCGACCACGACGTGGAGGAGGAAGCGGTCGAGCTGCGCCTCCGGCAGCGGGAAGGTGCCGGCATGCTCGATCGGGTTCTGGGTGGCCACGACCATGAACGGGTCGGAGAGGCGGTGCGTCGCCCCCGAGACCGTCACCTGCCCCTCGGCCATGGATTCGAGCAGGGCCGACTGCACCTTCGGGGGGGCGCGGTTGACCTCGTCCACCAGCACGAGGGCGTGGAACAGCGGCCCGGGCAGGAACTCGAAGGTGCCGCTGTCCTGGCGCCAGACGGTGGTGCCGGTGAGATCGGCCGGCATCAGGTCCGGGGTGCACTGGATGCGCGCGAAGGAGCCGTCGAGACCGTCCGCCAGCCGCTTGACCGCGCGAGTCTTGGCGAGCCCCGGTGCGCCCTCGATCAGCAGGTGGCCGCCGGTCAGGAGCCCGATCAGCAGGCGCTCGACGAGGCCGGCACTGCCGATCAGGCCGCGCTCCAGGCCCTCGCGCAGCGCCATGACGCGGCCGTGCAGGGCGGCGTCGGGAGCGCTGCTGGGCGCCGTGTCGGGCCGGCGTTCGGCGAGGGCGCCGCTGGTGGCGCCGCTCATGCGGAGAACGATCCGGTGCGGACCGAATCCGCCCGTCGGGCCATATCCTGGGCCGTGTGCTGCATCCTGCACGTCTCCTCGGCCGGGTCCCGAATTCTTAAGGGATCCTCAGGCTCTTGCCGGTGTGCCCGCTGCCCGGTGCGGCCGTCAATCCCGCTTCGGATGCGCTTTCCGACCTGGGCCGGGCCATGGTGTCACGGTTCCGTCACCTCCCCGCTTTCATGAGACGGTGGATGACCAGCTACGCCGCCCTCCCCGAAGAACTGAAATCCGCCATCGGCCTGCTCGTGGCCTTCGTGCTGGGCACGATCATCGGGGCCGAGCGGCAGTACCGGCAGCGCACCGCGGGCCTGCGCACGGCCGTGCTGGTCGCGGTCGGGGCGAGCGCCTTCGTGGATCTCGGCATGCGCCTGACCGGCCCGGACGGGGGCGTCCGCACCGTGGCCTACGTGATCTCCGGCATCGGCTTCCTCGGCGCCGGCGTGATCATGAAGGAGGGGATGAACGTCCGCGGCCTCAACACGGCCGCGACCCTGTGGTGCTCGGCCGCGGTCGGGGCCTTCTGCGGCGCGGACCTGCCCCTGGAGGCGGTGTTCGTGATGGCGACGGTGCTCGCCTGCAACACCGCGCTCCGCCCGCTGGTGAACGCCATCAACCGCGCGCCGATCCGCGAATCCGCCACCGAGGCGACCTACGAGGTCCAGGTTACCACGGCGCCCGGCGAGGCCGGGCCGGCCCAGGACCTATTGGTGGAGCGTCTTGAGGCGGCGAACTACCCGGTCGGGAGCGTCGAGATCGAGGAGCGGGGCGAGAATGCGGTCGACGTGGTGGCAACGCTCACGGCCAGCGCCGTCAAGGCGGAGGAACTCGACGCCGTGACCAACGAACTGGCCCGCATGCCCGGCATCCGCCACGCCACATGGTCGGTCCAGACCGCCGACTGAGCGTGTCCGGGCACCCGTGGGCGCGATCGGGCCCGCGCTCCGAAGGCAGGCCCCGGGATCCAGCAGTCAGCGGCGCGGGTCGAGCGGGCGGCTGCGGCGTTCGATCACCACGGTCGGCCGGGTACGCCGCTCGACCACCACCGTGCGCTCCGGCTTGACCTTCTTGGCGGCCAGGACGTGGGGGCGGACCTCCTCGGCCGGCAGGCCCATCAGGCCCGCGGCGATCTCAATCTGCTGCTCGACATCGTCCGCGAGATCCTGTGCGGCGGCGACCGCCTCGCTCACGGTAGGCGGCTCGCGGCGCACGCGAATCGGTGGCAGGTCGGCGAAGCTCTTCTGCGTCTTCTTCACGGGGCGACTCGCAGTCTTCATGCGGCGAACATAGCGCGTTCCGAGCCGGTTGTGCAGTGCATCAAAAACGTGTGATGGGCGCCTCGAGCACATGTCTCCGGGGTGCATGACGCGGATGTGATGCGCGCCCGGGCACCTTCTGCTCGATCCGCCAGGCCTCCGGGCGATTCCGAGGCAGCCGGGACCCTCCACCGGTCCGTGCGGCATAGTAGCACAGATGTCTGCCTCACGGTCGCGACTCCGCGTACGCGCCCTTCGGCCAGGCGTGGTACGATCTGTCCATGACCGAGAGCCTCGATCCCCGGCTGACCCCGGCCCGGCCGCATGTCGCCGATCTCCGCCTGCGGGACCGCGTCACAGCGGCGCGCTACGTCGCCGGCACGAAGCGGCGCGTGACCGCGCCGTCGGCGCCGCTGCGCCGCGCGCCCGCCGCCGATGCGGGGCTCGATACCGAGGCGCTCCTGGGTGACGCGGTCGATCTTTACGATGTGGCGGAAGGCTTCGCCTTCGTGCAGCTCGCCCGCGACGGCTATGTCGGCTACCTGCCGGCCGAGAGCCTGGGTCCGATCGATCCGGAGCCGACGCACCGCGTCACGGCGCTGCGCACCTTCCTGTACCCTGAGCCGGACCTGAAGCGGCCGATCCTCGGCCATCTCAGCCTCGGTGCCCGCCTCACGGTGACGGGTGAGGCGGCCGCCTATCTGGAGACGCCGGGCGGATACGTGTTCGCCCGCCACTGCGCCCCACTCGACACCCGCGAACCGGATTATGTCGCCACGGCCGCGCGGCTCGCCGGCACCCCCTATCTCTGGGGCGGCCGCACCAGTCTCGGCCTCGACTGCTCGGGCCTCGTACAACTCTGTCTGGACGCGGCCGGGCTGCCCTGCCCGCGCGACGCCGACATGCAGGAGCGGGCGCTCGGCGAGCCGCTGCCCCTCGACCTCGCGCGCCTGCGCCGGGGCGATTTCGTCTTCTGGCGCGGCCATGTCGGGTTGATGCGCGATCCCGAGACGCTGATCCACGCCAACGGCTACCACATGGCGGTGGCGGCGGAGCCGCTGGCCGAGGCGGTCGCCCGCATCGCGGCGCACAGCTTCGGTGCCGTGACGGGAACCCGGCGGCTCTGAGCGGACCTAATGGGGGAGAGGGTCCAAGTCCCGCGGCAATCGTGCTACAGAGCGGCTCCGCTTCCCTCTTCTCGCCCGGTTCCTGGGCCAGTCCTGTTGACAGGACAGCCCCGCCCTCGCCACATCCCCCGCATGACCGCCGATATCGCGACCACCGAGCCCGTCCCGGGCACTGCCGGCAAGCCGCCGCTGGAAATTCTGCTCTGCGCCCCGCGCGGGTTCTGCGCCGGCGTGGTGCGGGCCATCGATGTCGTGGAACGGGCTCTCGCCATCTACGGGCCGCCCGTCTACGTCCGGCACGAGATCGTCCACAACAAGTACGTGGTTGAGAGCCTGAAGCGGAAGGGCGCCGTGTTCGTGCGCGAACTGGACGAGGTGCCGGACGGCGCCGCCCCGGTGATTTTCTCCGCCCACGGCGTGGCGAAGACCGTGCCGGCCAACGCCGATTCGCGCGGGCTGACCACGATCGACGCCACCTGCCCGCTGGTGACCAAGGTCCACCGCGAGGCCGAGATCCACCACAAGCGCGGCCGCCACGTGCTGCTGGTCGGCCATTCGGGTCATCCCGAGGTGGTCGGCACGATGGGCCAGCTGCCCAAGGGCTCGATCACCCTGGTGGAGGACCTCGATCAGATCGAGGCCCTGACCCCCGACAATCCCAACAATCTCGCCTGGGTTACCCAGACGACCCTGTCGGTGGACGACACAAGGCATATCGTCGACGCGCTGAAGAAGAAGTTCCCGACCATCACCGGGCCGCACAAGGACGACATCTGCTACGCCACCACCAACCGCCAGGAGGCGGTGAAGCAGGTGGCGCCGCTGGTGGATGCCCTGATCGTGGTCGGATCCTCGAATTCCTCGAACTCGCAGCGCCTGCGCGAGGTCGCCGAGCGCGTCGGCTGCCCGATCACCCGCCTCGTGCTCCGTGCCGAGGAGATCGACTGGCCGGCCTTCGAGGGGATCCGCAAGCTCGGCCTCACCGCCGGTGCCTCGGCCCCCGAGGTGCTGGTCGAGGAGATCATCGACGCCTTCGCGGCCCGCTACGACGTGATCGTCGACACGGTCTCGACGGTGATCGAGGATATGGTCTTCCCGCTGCCGCGGGAGCTGCGCAGCGAGGCCGCCGAATAGGCGGTCCGATCGGACAGCGCGGGCCCGACCCCTCGGGCTCGAGGCGTGGCAGGTCTTATGCGGGGGCGCTTCGGCGCCCCTTGCCATGTTGAACTTCCGACATCAGAGCGCAGACACGTGGCCGTCTACACCGAGGTATCCGACGCGGCGCTCGCCGATTTCCTGTCCGCCTACGCGATCGGCAGCCTGCTCTCCTTCAAGGGGATCGCGGAGGGCGTCGAGAACTCGAACTTCTTCCTGCACACCACCGACGGCGCCTACATCCTGACGCTCTACGAGAAGCGCGTCCGGGAACAGGACCTGCCGTTCTTCATCGGGCTGATGGAGCACCTCTCGGCCCGCGGCCTCGCCTGCCCGCAGCCCGTGCGAGACCGGACCGGCCAGGCCCTCGGCCAGCTCTGCGGCCGGCCCGCCGCCATCGTGAGCTTCCTGGAGGGTGTCTCGGTCAAGGCGCCGGGAGCCGGCCATTGCCGGGAACTCGGCCGGGCGCTCGCGGAGCTGCATGCTGCAGGCCGGGACTTCCCGATGGTGCGGGAGAACAACCTCTCGGTCTCCGCATGGCGACCGCTCTTCGCTCAGGCGGAGGCCCAGGCCGATTTGGTCGAGCCGGGGCTCGCGGAGCGCACCCGGGCCGACCTCGCCTTTCTGGAGGCGCATTGGCCGCAAAACCTGCCGGGCGGCGTGATCCACGCGGATCTCTTCACCGACAACGTGTTCTTCATTGGCGACGCCTTGTCGGGCCTGATCGACTTCTATTTCGCCTGCACGGACGCCTTCGCGTACGACCTCGCGGTCTGCCTCAACGCGTGGTGCTTCGAGGCCGACGGCACCTTCCACCGGGATATGGCGGCGGCGCTGATCGCCGGCTACGAGGCGATACGGCCGCTCGAACCGGCCGAGGTCGCGGCCCTGCCGATCCTGTGCCGGGGGGCGGCGCTCCGTTTCATGCTCACCCGGCTGGTCGACTGGCTGAACGTGCCCCCGGGCGCTCTGGTGAAGCCGAAGGATCCGCGGGAGTTCGATCGCCGGCTCGCCTTCCACCGACGGGCGCCCGACGCGCGGGATTACGGGCGGCCGAGCTGAGAGCCGGATGAGCACCGATGAGACCGGGCCCGGCGGGCAGGCCGCGGCCGAGCTGAAGCGCGTCAAGATCTACACGGACGGCGCCTGCTCGGGGAATCCGGGGCCGGGCGGCTGGGGCGCGATCCTGATCTTCGGCGACGCCCAGAAGGAACTTTCCGGAGGAGAGGCCCACACGACCAACAACCGCATGGAGATCCTGGCGGCGATCGAGGCGCTGGAGGCTCTGACGCGCCCGTGCCGGGTCGACCTGTTCACGGACTCGCAGTACCTGCGCCAGGGCATCACCAGCTGGATCCACAATTGGAAGGCGCGGGGCTGGCGCACCGCCGACAAGAAGCCGGTGAAGAACGAGGATCTCTGGCGCCGCATCGACGCCGCCCGCGCGCGCCACGAGGTGGCGTGGCACTGGGTGAAGGGCCACGCCAGCGACCCGCTGAACAACCGGGTCGACGCGCTGGCGGTGGCCGCGATGCTGCCATTCAAGCGGCGGTGAGGGCGGATTTGGCTTCTTGGCCAGAGGATATGACGGGTCTCGGGGCTGCCACTCCCTCTCCCTCCCTGCGGGAGAGGGCGGCCCGCGAAGCGGGTCGGGAGAGGGGAGCGACGATGCAGAATAGAGCCCCGGTCGTCATGAAGGCTGCGCCAGATCCTGAACCCGGGTTCACCCCTTCCAACCCCTGCTGACGAAGGGGTGACCCTTCCCCACAGATGGGGGAGGAAGGGAAGCGGATCCGATTGCAGGCTTTCTCGAGCGCACGATTCAGCGACTCAATCCGTCTCCCCGTCCAACCCCAGCCAGTGCCGACCGTCCCGGGCCAGGAGCGCGTCGGCCTCCTTCGGGCCGGCGCTTCCGGCCGGGTAGAAAGCCACCTCCGCCTGCGGCCAGCCCTTGAGCAGCGGATCGACCGCGGCCCAGCCGGCCTCGATGTTGTCGGCACGCTGGAACAAGGTGGCGTCGCCGGTCATGCAATCGTAGAGCAACGTCTCGTAGCCGACATTCGGCCGGTCGGCGAAGAAGTCCTTGTAGCGGAAGCCGGACCGCACCCGGCCGATCTTCATCTGCGGCCCCGGCACCTTGACGTTGAACTCGGTGCTGACCCCGTGGTCGGGATCGATCAGGATCCGCATCACGGTGGGCCCGAGATCGGCGGTGGGCGTATCCTCGAACATCTTGAACGGCGCCGGCTTGAACAGCACGGCGATCTCGGTGCGCCGCCCGGTCATGCGCTTGCCGGTGCGGACGTAGAACGGCACGCCGGCCCAGCGCCAATTCTCGATCTGCAGCTTCAGGGCGATGTAGGTCTCGGTGACCGAATCCTTGGCGACATGCGGCTCGTCCCGGTAGGCCGGGACGTTGCGCCCCTCCGAGGTGCCGGCCGTGTATTGGCCGCGCACCGCGTCCTCCGGCGGGATCGGCTTCACGGCCTCGGCGAGCTTGGCCTTCTCGGTCCGCACGGCTTCCGCGCCGAAGGAGTTCGGCGGCTCCATGGCGACCATGCAGAGCAGCTGGAACATGTGGTTCGGCACCATGTCGCGCAGCGCTCCGGTCGGCTCGTAGAAGCCGCCGCGCTCCTCGACGCCCACGGTCTCGGCCGCGGTAATCTGGATGCTGTCGACGTATTCCCGCCGCCAGACCGGTTCCAGCAGGCCGTTGGCGAAGCGGAACGCCATGATCGACTGTACCGTCTCCTTACCCAGGAAGTGATCGATCCGGTAGAACTGGCTCTCGTCGCCTTGGCGGAGGATGCGGGCGTTCAGCTCCTTGGCCGAGGCGAGATCGGAGCCGAACGGCTTCTCGATGACGACCCGGCGGAAATTCTCCCCCTCCTGCTTAAGCAGGCCGGCCTGCCCAAGCCCGTCCACGATCGTCCCGAAGAAGCGCGCCGCCACCGCGCAGTAGAACACAGCGCTGCCGGTGACCCGCTCCTTCACGGCCGCGAAGGTCTCGGGCTTCTCGAAATCGCCCTTCAGGTAGTGCAGCCGGTCGCGGATGAAGCCCCAGCTTTTCGGATCGATATGGTCGGCGTGGAACTCCGAGGTCGGATCCTTGCTGAAGGCTTCCAGGGCCTGGGTGAGGTTGTCGCGCAGGGATTGGTCGGTGCCGTCGCTGTGATCGACACCCAGGATCGAGAAGCCCTCGGACAGCAGGCCCGCGCCTGCGAGATTGTAGAGCGAGGGCATCAGCAGGCGCTTGGTGAGGTCGCCGCCGGCCCCGAAGATCACCAGCGTGCAGGGAGGCGCCGGCTGCGTGCCGCAGGCGGCCGTGTCCTTGAGGGCTCTCGTCGGTTCGGCCATCCCTGACTCCATCTGGCTGCGGTGCAGCAAACCGGCCTGACAACCCGCCGCAGCGAGGCCCGTTCCGGCGCCCATGGGCTATGCGGCGCCGAGTCTAGGATCAAGGAACCCTGCATGCATATCCATGCCCCCGAACCCTGGGCTCACAGCCACGTCGCCGTGGAGGTCCGGCTCGGGGCATGCGACCAGGCCGTGACGGCGCTTCGGACCGGACGCGCCTGTCGGTCGGGAGGCCGCCCGCTGTCGCAGGCCACATCGCTGCGCGCGTGAGGCGCCCGAGGGTCCGATCGAGCGGAACTGCCGGACACAGCCTACTCGTCGGGGCGGACCGCCTGGCCGCCCCGGTCGATCGGCAGGCTCGGACCCTTCAACTCGGAATCGCTCGGCAGGGAGCGCACGTCCCAGCCGCCGCCGAGCGCCCGGATCAGCGTGACCGCCGCGGTGAAGCGGCTCAGCCGCACCTGAAGGGCATTGACCTCGTTGTTCACGAGCAGGTTCTGCGCGGTCACCACCGTGGTGAAGTTCTGGGTGCCGGCCCGGTACTCGTTGAGCGTGATCTCCACGGCCTTGCGCGACAGGTCCACCGCGGTGTCCTGGGCTCGCTGCTGCTGGCCGAGGATGCGCAGGGCCGCCATCTGGTTCTCGACCTCGGCGAAGGCGGCCAGCACCACCTGCCGGTAATTGGCCACCGCCGCGTCGTAGCCGGCCTCCGCCGAGCGCAGAGCCGCCGTGCGGGCGCCGCCGTCAAACAGCACCTCGCTGCCGGAGGCCGCCACCGACCAGACCTGGTTGGCGGCCGAGAGCAGCCCGTTGCGGGTCGCCCCCGAGATGCCGCCCTGGGCCGAGATCGTCACCGTGGGGAAGAAGGCCGCCACCGCGACGCCGATGCGCTCGCTCTGCGACTGAACGAGGCGCTCGGCTTGAGCCACGTCCGGGCGCCGCTCCAGCAACTCGCCAGGGATGCCCACCGGCACGCCGGGCGGATTGCGCGATATGCCGGCCACCGGAATCGACACCTCCGAGGGGGGACGCCCAATCAGGGTGGCGATGGCGTTGACGTACTGAACCCGCGTCAGGCGTACCGCGATGGCCTGGGCCTCGATGGTCTGGACCTGGGTCT
>Ga0316227_1003148_pt1 | contig 13600 bp, 14 predicted proteins | sample TBH18019metaG_FD_206012 | JGI IMG/M metagenome (GOLD analysis project Ga0316227, IMG submission 206012) | Freshwater microbial communities from Trout Bog Lake, Wisconsin, USA - TBH18019 | ecosystem: Environmental > Aquatic > Freshwater > Lake > Hypolimnion/Profundal zone | place: USA: Wisconsin... | reverse complement strand
GAACCATCGTAGAAAGGTACCCAAGCCTCTCCAGAACCAGTATAGAATTCTTGAGAAGCATCTCCTGAAAATGGAAAACTATTACCTAAACTGATATATTCATTTGTAACTAAAGGTATATTGGTAGATATTTCAATCCAATACTGTTCCGTATTTTGCCAATCTATAGTTAACACATCATAGGATTGATACCCATTCGATTGATTACTGGCCTCTGCTAATAAAGTTACACTTGTATCTGTTCCGCTACGTATGGCAAAATTGTTTAGGCCTATATTATATCCTGTGCCAGTAGTGTTAGTGTAAGGTGTAACTTCAACCAATTGCACGACACCAGTGGCACTGGTTCCTGTCAGTATAGAAACCGTATACTGTTGATTTTGTAGATTTACTTCTGAAAGAGAAGTTCCTGGAGTAGTCAATGAGAACTGATTGGCTGCCAAACTAAATGCACTCTGCACAGTAAACTGTGTGGCAGTAGTCTGTGTTGAATAGAATTTAGGTGCAGTTTCACTACCCGCATAATAAGCACTGACGCTGTAGGTGCCTGTGTTAGGTGCAGGAATAGTTACAGTGGCCACATTGTTGTTGAAAGTGGCAGTGGTCAATACTCCCGTGCCATTTAGGAATTCAATATCACCTACCACCTGTTGGCTAGCTGGCAGATTGGCATTAGCCGTTAGGGTGATATTACTAAATCCATAGACTATAGGAGTTTCATCGCTAGTCAAGGTCAGTGTGAGATTGGGTATAGTGGCCCTAGACACTTCGTTGAATATGATACTGTTACTGGTTATAGGTAGATATCTAGGATGGCTTGAACTGTTACCATCCCAAACCGCATATAAGGTGCTGGTTCCTAGTGATAGTGCATTTACCTGTAGTGTGCTGTAATTGTTAGCTATGACCGAACTCTGTCCCACTAACTGTGAATTATTATAAAAACTGACCTGACCCAGCCCTGTGAGATTGGTTGAAGTATTAATACGTGCCACTAGGCTAGGTCCATATTCATTGACCACTCCATAGCTGTTAGTGGCTGTTAAAGACATGTTACCCAATATAGTGGTGCCAGCCTTTACGGTATAATTTACACTTGAAGTTTTACCTGCATAGGTAGTGCCTGATAAAGTAATACCTGGCCAGCTGGCAGTGATCTGATGTGTGCCAGCCGTTAGATTGCTTACTGTGACCGTGGCATAATTATTCTGCATAGTGACATTGGCTATCTGTTGGCCATCTGCATAGAAATAGATGTTGTTAGTTAATGCTGTTCCTGTGGTCATGTGTGCGGTAAAAGTGACTGATCCTTCTCCTTCTACTATTGAATTACTGTTAGGACTACTGGAGAGAGTTAGACTGCCTCCTATATCTGGACCTACCGCCACTGTGACTATGTTAGGCACGCCTTCTGTAGATTTAGCCGCATAGGCATTCTCACCCGGCCATATGGCATAGACCCTATTGGTGCCAGTAGGAATAAAACTGGTAACTAACACTGCTGAGATATTATCACTGAAAGTGCTGGTGCCTAATACCACAGGAGTGCTGGTGCTGATACTGTTATTCAGGCTGTAGAATGTTACAGGCACAGTTTTATACATCTGTGCATTACTGACAGCTTTAAGTATTACGGGATTACCATAAAGAGTGCTGGTAGTGCTGACTATAAAGGCAAAATCACTGTCTCTGGTCCTATATTGACTAGGTGGTGTTATGCCATTTTGGCTTACGGGTTGAAAGTTCATCTATTAATCTCCATCTACACTGACCAGTGCACCATTACTACCACAGGCTACAAATACATTAACATCGGGACTATAAGCTACACCTAATAGTGCATCTTTGACTCCTGCGTTTCCTTTAGTCCAAGTAACACCATCTGGGCTGGTCATGACAGCACCCTGTTGATTACCCATAACCTGCACACTACCTACGGCAACATATTGACCATTACCATATACTATGCTATTCCAAGTGGCACCTGGATACGCACCGGAACTATCAATCCATGTGGTGCCATCACTGCTGGTTACCACTAGGTTATTACCGCCTACTGCTACCCATTTACCTACACCATCATAGCAGATACCATATAGACCACTACCTGCGGTATGGACCTTGCTCCAGGTAGAAGCTAGATTACCTGTCCTAGAACTTTTAAGTATGCTACCACCATTACCTACTACCCAAACTGAGAAAGTGGTGGCTGAACTGGTTACATCACTGCAGGCTGTACCCAATTCTTCTGTGACTCCGCTGGATTCAGCTTGTAGTTGACTGACCCCTGATTGATTGTTAGGCACACGTCTCCATATACTGCCTTTGCTACCGAATGTGAGATAAAGTATTGTCATATTAATTCCAAGTTATGTTTCCAGTGAGATTAAAAGTGATCGATGTAGGCTGTCCAGAATAAGTTCCACCACCTATGTAACTTTGTGCATTCACTATTATAGTATAGGTATAACGTCTTCCCTGCACTATGGAAAAAGGATAAGCTCCTATGAAAACATTACCTAGACCGCCTCCCACAGTATTCAAATTAGGTGTTATGTCCAATACAAACCAGGAATTATTATTATTTCCTGTAGGACTATATTCTAAATCGCCGTTAGTAACCAATACTCCATCCATATAAAATTCAAAAGAACCATCCATACTAGCATTGGCTACATTGCCTGAGGGAATAGCCATATAATTTTCAAATATTTGATTCCAAGTAGGAGTGGGCACTAGATTGATCGCTGTGCCCGCTGAGAAATAATAATATACGTCAGCGAGATAGCTATAGGCTAGTGTGAGATTGGTATAGGTAGGAGTAAAATCTCCAGCTGAAGAATAATTATTACCTCCAGGATTGAAATAAACTTGGAATGCACCACCGTTGGCAAATGTAACCGAGGTAGAAGTTCCACTAGTTCCTGTGGTGACTACTACCGTAGTTCCTGTTCCTGTATTACCTAACTGGGGATTGGTTATAATCTCGCTGGGTCCAGAATTTACAAAAGCAAATGTGGTATTAGGCACTTCGCCCGTCTGTGGATTGGCTAGATTAAGGCTAGTGATCGAACTCATAGAATCACCATTCTGGCCTAATTGACCATAGATAGATTCCGGAGAACCTGTTAGGCTACCTACACCATTAAAATTCATAACACCATTATCTATCACAGCACTGACACAGGTAATAGTGGCCGATGTCCTAGCATGATTTACCCAATTATGTCCATCTCTGCTACTGAGATTGGCACCATTAGCACCTACTGCTAGAAATTGATTGGGTGTATTAGTTAGGCTACCATCATTAACGGTATAGACTATGTCATAGAGAGTATCAGTGTTAATACTGGTATTGAGAGGTGAAGTAGATATAGTAACTACTCCTTGACCATTAGGTGCACTGATATAGATACCTGGACCTGCCACTATCTGTGTGACTATGGGATTGGTATTTTTTACAGATACTTTGCCGTTCTTATCTGCCACGTGCATGTTGAATGAACCTTTGCTACCACTGGTAAATTGGCTGTTACCTGTAAAGTAACTGGTGATATTCTTTTGTCCTACATCTCCGGCACCTAGATTTAATGGCAGTTGTGTCTGTCCATTACTGTTTAGTGGTGCATTACTGATTACCTTACCATCGCTGTCTACTACATTGAAACTGCCTTTGTTCCAATTTGTAGGATAGACCGTATCAGTAGGACCCGAAACTCCTCCGCCACTGCCACCGCCTGTTATATCAAATGCTGACATCGTTATTCCTTATGAAAATGTTGAACCGCTATCACTGGGATTAACTCCATCGTATCCCTGGAAATTCAAATTGTCTGTGACTGGTGGTAAAGGAGGTGTGGCGTCTGCTACCATGACTATCTGCTGTCCCTGTTGAGGATTGCCAGATATATCCTGTAGGCTACCATCTCCCGCTACCTGTTTAGGCACTAGAGGAGGTCCTCCGTCTGGTGGTGCTATAGGTAAATCACCACCATCATTGCCCGCACCACCTAGACCACCACTTTGTAGATTTTTAGGTAATAGACTGTTAAACCAACCATTGTTATAACCCACATACAATGCGGCTGCACCTAGACTCAGTGCTGATACCTCTCCCAGTGTATTCCAAAAACTCTTGTTGCTACTGGGACTGCTGGTAGGATTACCCTGCACTATCTTGCTACCACTGATAGATCCATCTAATATGTTAGCACCATCGATAGTGCTATTACTGATACTGGGTCCTGTCCACGTTAAGGGATCACTGACAGTACTGAATTGACTGACTAGATTTTGTCCCACAGCTCGTGTAGCCCACCAATAGGTTCCTGCAGGTAAACTGACCGCTAGAGTATTTTCTACATAACCTGCGGGATAGGCACCATTGGGATTATGATACTGTGTTGAATATAGGGTAAATGTATCTGCCTGTATAGTGCTAGTGGTCATGCTATACCAAAATTCCATGCTGTTGGCCACACCATAATCAGGCACTTGGCTGTTAACTACATAGACACCACTGCTGGTATTGATAGATGAAAATTGAGGTTGGAAAGTCGTGCTGAGATAATTGGTCAGCGTGGAAACACCAAATTGATCCGGGGTATAAAATGCAGGATTGCTTAGGAAATAACTGCTTTCATTATGGCTCTGTGCAGTGATCTGCACGCTGAGAAAACCTTTATCATCTTTGGATTCCTTGATCTGCGTGATACGGAATGGTTTACCAGGACTGACTAGACTGTTATAGGTGCTGGCCGTCCATCCATACCATTCGTGATTTACAGCTATAACGTCTCCGGCATTATACTGTATACCACTGTAATCCATAGAGAAGTTAATGATCAGATCCTGTCTACCCATCCATAATTTACGATAGCCCAGATAGGTAGCCTGTGTGCTGGTATTAACGAAAGGATAGTTAATATCTATGTTATTTTCAGGTTCATTAGGTGATTTCTTGTCATTTTCTAACCAATAGTATCTATAATCTGTCTGTCCTATGATATCTTGATTAGGAAAACTGATAGTGATCTTGTTGGGGCTGGTCTGTAGATCCGTTGGTACTAGATTGACGCCACCTATGATCTGATCACTGGTCACTATGTTAGTTAGAGGTATGCTACCCCCATACTGTTCTTCTACGCTTTGGTTTAGTAATACACCCCATTGACCTAATCGCTCATCCCATTGTATCCAACCATCTACTGCCAAGGTTAGATTGTTTAGATTACTAAGGCAATCCTGTGTGGTATCTAGCACTCCATTTATTTGCAAGGTCACTGTGCCCGTAGTGCCATCTGTCAATGTTATTTCTTTGGGATTCTGTGCTATCTCTGAAACTAAGGCTAGACTGGCTGTATTGACATTCTGTAAGGGAACCGCACAACCATAGACGTCATTGGTCAGATAGTCTAGTATTACCAATCCTGGATCGTTTAAGGGATTACGGACTTTGGCTATGATCTGACCTAGACCCGTAACACCATTATTGGGATTGTAATTCAATCTCAATACCGCGAAAGCCGCGTTATTCATTTTATCACTGGCTGTCCATTGCACGCTGGGATCTAGACCTGAATTCTGTAGTAGGCTGACGGCATCTATAGTGGTAAGACCTAGGCTGTCAGTGGCTGTAGTCACATAACCATTACTGCTTGATATACTCCAAGTGGTATGTATAGTGCCTGGATCTATACCATTTCCATAGAAATACATGCCTATCGAACCTGAGGGTCCTAGTTCGATACTGCCACCTAATTTACTGCGTTTTTTAGGTCTAGTCCATAGACCGATAATCTCATTGGGGTTATTCTCATCAAAAACCATCAGCTTGCCATTATACCATACTTCATCAAAAGTCACAGCACCACCGCTGGTTACTTCACTGAAAGTCAACACATACCAGATAGTCTGTTGATCTTGGCTTAATATGATATCAGTGATTATGGGACTGATAAAGGCACTACCATAGACCACTGGAACTTTGTTATCCGTATAGGGAGGTAGCTGTATCTCACTGCCCGTAGGTGGTGGAGCGGCAGGAGGTTTGTTTATTAATTCTGATATGGCGAAACTAGTGACTAATCTAATCGCGAAGGTAGATGCACTAACAGCAAAGGCACTCCAACCGGCATCTACTAGTAAGGGTGCTATCAGGCTTGCTGGCATACCCAGGTCTCCTCAAGTTTGGTGAATCCCATTTTACCATACTTCAAATCAGGACTTGTTGACATTTTAGTCACGGTGTAATAGCTGATCTCCTGCCGACTGATCATGTAATCGCCTGCTTTCTGATAGGCTTTTAACAGTCTATAACCTATAGTGGTTCCTCTATATTCAGGTTCTACCCAATAGGCCAATTCATTAAGGCAATGTCGTTCTTGATCCCAGATATTGATATTCTTGATGGCTATCAACATACCTACCACCTGTTCTTTCTTTTCAGCTAGAAATACCAAACCTAGATTTTTTTCAAATAGGAGATTTAATAATTTTCTCGCACTGCTATCATTGGAAGTTTGGTGGATATCTAAAGGACTGGCCTCACGATAATGTTCCAACATCTCTATTATCTTTTCTCTATCCTGTATGGTGGCTAGTCTAATCATGATGTTACTGGTAATCCGAAATTAAATGTCACATCGTATATAGCACTGACCGAATCCATGGCACTGTCATAATTGGCATTGGTAGGAATACCGTTAGTGTTATAGTCAGGCAATACTGTTTGACCGTTGTAGGTATTCCAGCTCTGTCCATTGGTATGTCTACCTGCGAATCTATTTTCTAACACTGTCTTAAAACTGCTGGCCTGTAGGGCCAATACGAATGTGTCTATATCGCTGTTTCTATCTTCTGATATATGATAACTGGTTATGATACCTGTATATCTCAATTGGGGACTGTCTAGCAATTGATATTCTGTGTCATAAAAGCCTCTCCATATCTGTATCTGGCTGCCTTTAAGACCACTATGGAATGAACCATCGCTGTTCTGACCTACTTCTAGCACCCTGCTGATCTGGGTCTGATCGATCCCTACCAATGTGATCTGCGTGTCATAGGCAGTGGCTGAAAGATCTCTCTGATGGCCACTGATAGTCAATAGACCACCTAGAGGAGTAAATGTAGCTACTGCTGAACTGGATATCCCTGAAGTGTCTGTGACTGTTTCAGGTTTATAACTGTTGCTGAAACTGTAGGTAGTTTCTGCCACCGTAGTTCCATCAGGTCTAGGTGGTTGGAATATGGTTATCCTCACGAATTCAGCATCACGTATAGCTGTACTGGTAGACAGATAATTGGTTATGGTGGTGCTTAGATTACTCATTGTGTCTGATAATAATAATATTGTAAATCACTGGGATTGACATCTGTGTATTCATACAGTTGGAAACTGGACTGCCATTCTATCAGGGCATTACTGCCTCCAGGAACCAGTTTATAAATGGGCATATTCTGACAGAACATATTGAATAGGCAATTGTTTCCTATGTTGACTCCCAAACCTACCACAGAACCTGTGATGAAATTGGGTCTATGCACTGTGAATGTAACAGTATCACTGTTACCTCTAACCACTGGACCCGGAAATATATTGACATCATCTACCTTGGCTGGTCCTACCACAGTGAAAGGATAGGGGTAACCATTGATCTGTATGAGATCTCCACTTTGGAACAACACGGTATTGCTGGAGAAACCACCTATGGCGGGCAGTCCAGTCAATGACAGTTGATTGCCCGTAAAACTGGCCACCTGTAGAAGATTCTGCTGTGTCTGTGTCAGTGAGCCCGCTAGGTATTTGAATACATAACTTAGTCCTGGACTGGCACCAGTCACTGTGCTAAAACTGATCTGTTGGGGTAAACGGCGATCTAGATGGTCTATGGCTTCTAATAGATCTCTATTGCTGTTGTAATCCAATTGTGCAGATAGGCCTAGAGTAAAACGCCAAGGATTGCGTGTGGGTGTCTCGCTGGTCTTGGCTATCTCTGATCTAGTAAACTGCACTCCCATCACACGTCTGCGATCGATCATGATGCTGTCGCAATGGTTAATAATAGTTTGTAATCCTGGCATTATCTAGTCCTCATGGGCAACTCACGGCGTGCCTGTTCTGTCATGCCAAACATAGTCATCCTATTTTCATAGAATAGCTGTGCTACTGATTTGGCATCGACTGCGTTAATATTGTAATTGTGTGTAACACCAGAACCTATAGTGCTACCTATATCCTGATTGGGTGTCACTGAGGCAGGACCTCTGATCAATTCAGGACCATTCTCACCAACTAGGCTGAACTGTCCTGGTCCTACTGAACCTCCTGCGGCATGTCCTGAGAATAAACTACCTATGCTACTCATTAAGGTGCCTATCATTCCACCGCCTGCGGGATTGGCGGGATTTGCGGAGGAACCTAGACCTGAAAACATACTAAAGAAACTGCTAGTGGCTGCCTTGATTTCTAATTTAAGTATATCCATTAATATGGCCTGCATTAAATCATTGAAACTAAATTTACCTTTGGTCGCCAGGCTGAGGAAATAACTTTCGATATTACTGCTCATGCTCTTGAACAGGGTATCAGCTATCTTGGCACCATTGGTAGCATCATCTATAAACTGTTTCATGCTTTTACCCCAGGCTACATCAAAATCTCTGCTGGCGGCATTTAATTTTTCCTGTTCAGCTATAACACCCTGATAGGCTTTTGTAACTTGTCGTAATATTTCAATTTGTTCAGATTCGGGAAGTTTTTCTGTTCCTAACTGTGCCTGTCTTTTCTTTTCTATCAGTTTAGCTTCTTCTTGTATCTGTTTATAGATTGAATCTAGACTCTGTTCACTGGTGGTCTTTTGTAAAGCAAATATCTGTCCTTGAATCTTGAATTTTTCTAGATAGGCCTTACTCTCTAGATTGATATAACTTAATTCTAGTGCGGCCTTATTCTGTGCTTCGGTCCTTAGTTTGATCAAGTCACCCATCTGTGCTTTTTGATCTATTAGGAGAAACCACTCCTCCCTTAGGGCCATTATCTCACCACTATGATCTACACCTACCATATTCCTTTGTTCACTGCTTAATACATTGATCCTAGTTTGTAGGGCCTCGATCTTACGCTTATTGGCGATATCTTCATCAAATCCAGCCAATCGACTTTTTCTAGTTTCCTCGCTCTTATCCGCGAAATCTATTTCTAATTGAATACGTTCTCTCTGTGCAGTTAAGGCATCATTATAGGCTTTTAATTCTGCCTGTAGTGCGATAGTCTTGGGTTCTTCGGGATTTAATTTTCGTTGACTGGTTATGGGAGGTTTTTTAGTATCATCCCAACCTTCTCCTGCACCTCGATCAAAATCAAAATCCTCCCTGACAGATTTTAATTTGCCAGTGATATTATCTAGACCTTTTTCGAAATTCTTTAATATCTCTGTTCCAAAGGCGTAATCTATAGCAGTGGCTAGAACATAAGTGGCTGCACCAGCTGCCAATATACTTAGAGTGATAGGTGCAGTTTCTATGGCTAAAGCACTAAAGGCTAATCCCAAGGCACGTAGACCAGATATTATAGCACTAGCAGTGATAGCAGTTAATGCGGCAGTTAAAGCCCATGCGGCTGTTTTACTACCTATCAGGCCTTTACTGTTGTCACCAATCAATTCTACGAAAGGTGCTATCAATTCCATTAGATTTAATTTAAGTGCCATTACCTGTAGGCTGATGCTGTTATAGGCTTCGCTCATGCGATCTATGGTAGTGGCATGTTCTCTACTGATCTTGTCAGTCTCATCTAGATTGTTTTTGTATTTTTCAAAATCAGTAGTGGCCATTCCTCTACCCAGCAGTTGGGTGGCTACGTAACTTCTTTCTGAACTATCAGTCATAAGGGCCAGCTGTTCTACTATTTTCCTAAAGGTTTCCTCAGGTGACAGTTTGTTAAGATCCCCCATGCTGATACCTACCCGGGCGAATGCATCTCTCAATTTTAGATTGCCCAGTTCAGCTTTTTCAGCATTGGCTTCTAGCCTCTCCATGCTCATGCCAGTCTGTTGTAGATCCTTGCCTACCGCGATACCTGCCAATCCTAGGCTTAACATACCTTGTGTTCCCATACCAGTGGCTTCACCTAGGTTGTGTATCTGATTGGATAGACCTGTTAGATCTTCTGCTAATTTTAGGAATCCACCCGCGGCTACCACGCTGACTATGTTTTTAAGTTGAGCGGCCAGCTGACTCATGCCCTGAGTCATCTGTTGTGTGGTCTTTGACACTGCTTGTAAGTGCTGATTCAGTTTGTCTATATTGGCATTCAAGGCCTGGATGCTGCCACTAATCGCATTCATGCCCTGTGACATCTTCTGCGATTCAGCAGAAGTTGCGGCTGAAATCTGTTTTAGTTTGCCAGTATATTGACTATCATCAAGTCCTAGTGTTACGCTAATATCAGCCATTGTGTTTTCCTAACTGTTTTATTATTTGAGGTATACGTTTTATTGCGAATTCCTTAGTGGGACCAGTCATGCCCTCAGGTGCCTGTTCACTACCTCTCATTTGACCATCTCTAAAATCTCTACCAGCATCTAACACAAAGGCATAATCATAATCAGCTATTATAGTACTGCCCTGTCTTTTAGTATTGGCTTTGGCATAACCTGAATCCTTGACATAGGGTCTGCTAGGATCTTGGACTGGAGTTAGTTTTACAAAATGGTCATAGATCTCAGGCATTACACGATCTGCCAATCCTGACAATTTCTGTAGCTTCAAGGTCAACTTAGTGGTGTCTATTTTCGATTGTAATGCCATCATTTCCTCACTTTAGCTATGGCCTGTTGCATGACATCAGTGGAGATATCATCATGTATACCATTAGTCTTGTTTGTTCTCCAACGTTCCCAACTCTTGGCGATATCTAATATTTCTAGATCAAAAGTAGTGGCCTTTACTAATACTTGACTAGGCAATAGACCATACCTTTGCGCCATCTGATCCAATGTTACTGCGGCATATACTTCGGGACCCTGAGGATCATAGGTCCCGCCTGTTACTTTCCCAGCTGTGCGACTAGTTTACCAAAAGCACTGACCATTACCTTGCTGGGCAATATACTGCCATCAGTGATCACTGGCTTACCTTCGCTGTCTAATATCATTTCACGTAGCAGTTCTGCCATCTGATCAAAGTCCTGTCTGTCACCTGAGGCGAATTTAAGGAATGTGGACATAGGCTGTCTGTCATAGGTATAGAAATCTAGGGGTTCTCCATAGGTCTCTACTAGATCACTGTCATCGATAGTGATTTTAATTAATTCAGGGTTTTTAGCTAGATCTTTTAAGTTCATTTTATATCTCCATATGTTTTCTTCAAATAATGTATCAACGCTAGATTGAATTTACATCTATTTTCTATCTTGATCAGGTCATCTTGTGCGTATCTAATTTCATTCAACTGCTTGGCAGTTTCTGCTTCTAGACTGCTTAAGAGATCTGATAGGTCGTGATCTTCAAATCGCATATCATCTCCAATATTTACACGAGAAAAGGCATACCCGGTAGGATATGCCCTTCTTTAGTCTAACCTAGGATCAGACTAGGGTATTTGGATAGTAACTTCCATCTACCTCGATAACCAATGGGCTCATCCATACAGGTTGATCTGGTGTCGCTTTAGGTGCTAGACCTGTAACGAAACCTGAACCAACTATATAGCGGCTATTGGCAGCACCGGTAGAACTATCGACGCCACCCCAGTAGAACTGGAAGTAGACACGACTCTTTAAGTTTGAAAGATTGAATATGCCTGGAGTAGATCCTGCTCCTGTATAGAAGCTGGTCTGATCCAATACGATATTGAAGTTCAAACTGTTAGTTGCCGGTGTAGCTACTACGAATCTGCTGGTGTTATCCATCTGGACCCATCTAAAAGTTCCATTACTGTTTGTAACAGTGATGTCTTGTAGTGCTGGCACAGTGATAACGCTGGCAGTTGTAGCTGACCAACTGGCTGTCGATCCTGTGATCGAGAACGCATTGGTCTGTGTAGTAAGGTTTAGTGTAACAAAACCTGCTGGGCTACTGACATTTAAGTTTGCCATTTTTAGTTTTCCTTATATTATTGCTAATCGCGTGAGTTCAAATACAACTTTATATCGTTCTGAATTGTTCACATACTGCTGTTCGATGGTCTGTTCTCTTAGAAAATATCCTGAAAAAAGACTGTTATCTAGAAATGCAGTGAATACCCCTAGTGCCGAATCCACTGAAGGATTGACCTGTTGGGCTACCAGATACATCTCGATAACATCTTTGATGTTATAGATATGACTTCCAGGAGTTATACCATTTTCATTCTTTACTCTGTCTGCCTGATATACACGTGCCACATAGAAACCCTCGCTGACTTTATTCAGTGTAGAAGGAAACTCAGTGAACACTTCTAGTAGACTTGTTCCTGTGGTTTGATTCTTGACTGAAGCCAGTGCAGATTGAACCTGTGTGGTCGTGTATAATGGCATTAGAAGTATCTCCTATCACCTTCAAAGAAGTTGACATCTCCCATCCAATTCTGCTGATAGGTGCCGATAGTAGTTCCATTATTCAATAGGTCATAGAAATAACTTTCTTGGATAGCCTTTTCCCATTCTTCTTCAAAGCGTTTACGCGAGAACTGTAGGTTCTGTGCATCCTTTTCATTGATATTGCTGTTGTCTGTTACCAAGGTAGAGTAGAAGATTTCTATCGACTTGTAACATTCTAGCTGTATCAATGTCTGGTTAGCTTTGACTAACTGTAGGGGATTGAAAGCTGAAACTGTCAGTTGTGTCCGTGCATCCGTCTTGTAGTAGAAAGCACCTAGGGTGCGTTCTACATAAAGGGGCCACCAACCAAACTCAAACATATTCAACATTTCAATACTGGCTTTAGGGAACAAGACTGCTGTTAACAGATCATCAGGATCAGACACTCCCATTATGAGATTGTCTGAGGTGGCGATCTGTTGCATTCTTCTATAGGCAGCACGATCATAAAACTGGACGTCAGCTGGTGTGGCATTGCTAATTTTATTAACTCCGCCATACTGGAGCGTGGAATCAGTATATGTTAAGAACGATGCTATTGCCATATTGGTTCTCCCGATTGATTAGGCTATGTTAATAGCCAATCCACGTGATGGAGCAACAACAGCGGAACCAAAATAGCCTAAGCCTGTGATCCATGTCTGTAATCCACCGTCCTTATCACCCATACTGATATCTAGACCTTTAACCATTACAGTAGTAATAGCTTGAGGTCCGATAGCGGCGCCAACATAGCTGGCTGTGCCATATGTATTGTCAATCCAACGATTGGCTACATTTGTCTGTAAGAATGTAGTGAATATAACTGTGCAACCATATAAGTTACGTAGCATACCTGTTGCCAATAGTTCATCTCCCAATGCTGTTAAACCAGCGTTGATAGATGTTCCACCTGTGGCGCCTGGAGCATACACAGCACCACCTGTTAACTCGCTCAATAGGCGTAGTTCTTCTGATGGGCCTAGGATAACTGTAGGACGTCCTGGGTTACGTGATTCTCTCCATGCTTTAATCACG
>Ga0316227_1003144_pt1 | contig 13605 bp, 9 predicted proteins | sample TBH18019metaG_FD_206012 | JGI IMG/M metagenome (GOLD analysis project Ga0316227, IMG submission 206012) | Freshwater microbial communities from Trout Bog Lake, Wisconsin, USA - TBH18019 | ecosystem: Environmental > Aquatic > Freshwater > Lake > Hypolimnion/Profundal zone | place: USA: Wisconsin... | reverse complement strand
TCTTGGCGGCCACGGCCGCGGAGAAGGCGGCGAAGGCCCCTGCAAAGCCCGGGTTGCCCTGGGCCGCGGTGCTCAGCCGGTTCGCTTCGGCGACCATCACCCGCACCCCGAGATCCTTGGCATTGCCGGTGTCGGCGGTGACCTGGGCGTTGGGCAGCGCCTTGACCATTTTCTGGAAAAGACTGGCGATGTTCTTGTCAACCCGCTCCTTGCGAGCCGCTTCATTGGGGTCGACCCCGAGCCCCAGGCAGGTTCCGGTGATGAAATCCCAGGCGTGGTGGGCATAGCCGTACCACGTCTTCACCCCATGATCTTCCATCTTGATGAAGACCTGGTTGGTCGTCAGGCCGACATTCTGGCCGGCCCGCATGGGGATGAAGAGAATGGTGCCCTTCCTGGCCGGCAGGATGTTCTGCTGCACATAGGCGGGATTCAAGCTCGAATAGGGCGCCCAATCCGCCGAACCCGCCTGGTAGGATCCCAGGATGTCGATGCCGTAGTGTCCGGCGTTGGTAAGCTTGGTCGCCCGGCCCAGGTGGCTGGAGTGACGGGATGCGGCTTCCTGGTTGCCGCGCAGGAAGTGGTACAGGTGCCAGTTGCTGTCTGCGACGACGAAGCTGCCTTGTTCGTAGCCCTGGCCCTTGGCCACGCCGGCGTCGAACAGGGCCCACATGACCGCAACCACATCGGTGGCGTCCGTTTCCTGGTTGCTTAAGTAGTCATACTGCCCATTCATTACCTTGTTCAGGATGCCGTAGCCTTTGGCGATGTTGTTCTGGGCAAAGGTGGCCTCGTTCATTTCCAGCTTGTAATTGGACGCTACGGAATGGTTGAGGTAGGTGACGGCGTTGCCCATGGCGACGGTCGGCACGACGGCCAGCATCAGGGGGAAAATCAACTTGCTGCCGAAAGACTGCTTGTTCATGCCGATTCCTTATGGTTGGTCGTTAAAGGGATGGAGGTGTTTCTAGGCAGGCCGGTTTTTCGGGGTTGGCGGGATTCATCGACCTCCGGTGAATTCATACAAATAGTTAATGTAGATTCCCCGGCAAAGGTTTCACGTTTTTGCGAAAGGCGGTCGAAAGCTGGCCGCGACCAGGCATGGTCGACCGAACCCCCGCCGGCCCAGGGGCAGGGGCGGGAGTCCGGTTTCCGGTTCCGGGTCAGGCGGCGGCTGCCCGGCCGGCGATCAGAGCAGCTTGCGCCGGAGCATGTCCAGCGCCCATGAGGCGCCGCGCACCTGCAGCTCGACCCGGCCGCCGGGCAGCCGGAAGGCTTTGCTGTCGGTGCCGTCCGGTCCGGCCACGGCCACCAGGCAGGTGCCGACCGGGGCGGGACCGTCCTTGTCTTCGGTTGGACCGGCGTTGCCGGTCACCGCCAGGCCCCAGGTGGCGCCGAGCCGCGTCCGGATGGCTTCGGCCAGGGCCGCGGTCACCGGTTCGGACACGGTGCCGTGGGCCTGGATGAAGCCGGGGTCGAGGCCGGCCAGCACCGCCTTGGCCCGGGCCGAGTAGACCGTGGCCCCACCCAGGAACACGTCCGACACGCCGGGGATGGCCGTGAGCCGGGCGGCGAGGTTGCCGCCGGGCATGCTTTCGGCCACGGCCAGGGTCTCGCCCCGGCGCTTGAGCAGGCCGGCCAGCGCGTCCTCGATACCGCCTTCGCCGCCCACGTGCGCCAGGTCGGGCCCCATGTCCAGCGCGAAGGCCGCCCGGGCGGCTTCCAGAAGGGCCGGGTCGGCGCACCGGCCCACCAGCTCCACATGGTGGATCCCGGCCAGGATGGTCCATTCCGCCTGGCCGAAGCGCTCGCGCAGGGCCTGGGTGCGCTCGCCCAGCGCGCTTTCCGGCACCGAGCCGAACACCATGCGCAGGGTGTGCATCGGCGTTCCGGCCAGCGGCTGGAGCCGTGGCGCCACCTGCTGCTCCCACATGAGCTTCATCTCCCGGGGCACTCCCGGAAAGAGGATGATGCGCCGGCCGGGGAAGCCCTTGGGGTCCTGCCAGTAGACGCCGGGGGCGGTGCCGGCCGGGTTGCGCAGCCGTTCCGCGCCCTCCGGCAGGATCACCTGCTGGAAGTTGCTGGCCGACGGCACCCGCTGGCGGGCCGCGTAGTAGGCCAGCATCTCTTCCCGGGCCAGGGGGTCCTCGCGCATGGGCGCGCCCACCACCTCGGCCCAGACCTCCTTGGTGAAATCGTCGAAGGTGGGCCCCAGGCCGCCGGTGCACAGGATGACGTCCGAGCGCTCCAGGGCCGCCCGGAACAGCTGGGCCATGTCCTCCCGCACATCGCCCACCGCAGTCTTGCAGTGCAGCGACAGCCCCATTTCGCCCAGCCGCTCGGCCAGCCATACCGAATTGGTGTCCAGGCGCCGGGTGGTGAGCATTTCCGAGCCGACGGCGATACATTCGATGCGCAACAAGTGCCCCTCCCGCTGGTGGTTCCTGTGCCCATCATCGCACCGGGGTCAGGCCCGGGCGAAATTCTCGAAGATCAGCTGGTTCCGGTCCATGCGTTCAGGCCGCTCCGGCGCGGCGGGGATCATCCCGGGGGTGGCGCAGAACACCTCCTTCCAGATCCGGTCGCCTTCCTCGGCGCCGTATTCCGGATGGAACTGCACGCCCCACACCGGCAGGTCGCGGTACTGGAAGGCATGCACGGAGCACGCCGGGCTCGCCGCCAGGACCTTGAAATCCGCCGGCAGATCGCAGGCTTCGTCGAAGTGCGAGGCCATCACCAGGGATTCCGGCAGCCCGCGGAACAGCGGGTTGGGCGCCAGCGGCAGGTCCAGGAAGCCGAACTCGGGCCTGGCGGCCTTGCGCACGTGCTTCGGGCCGGCCAGGACCTTGGCCAGGAACTGGTGGCCGTAGCAGATGCCCAGGACCGGCCGGCCGTTGGCGATGCATTGCCGCACCAGGACGGCCAGGGCCTGGTCCCAGGGCTGTTCCTCGGTGGCCGAGGCGACCGAGCCGGAGATGACCAGATGGGTGAACGTGCCGGGATCCTCGAAGCGCTCTGGCCGGACCGCCCACAGCGACCGGCAGCTGCGCCCGGCCGCGGCGAAATGCTCCGCCACCACGCGGTCGAAGTCCAACGCGAAGGCTTCCTCGTTGAAGCAGTTCACCACCAGGATCATGCCGCCCCTCCACACCTTAAGTAAATCATCAAAGGCCCTCCGGCAAACCGGTTTCGAAGCAGTAGTAGAGGTCCTGGAAGCGGGACCGGTAATCGGTCACATCAGCTATCACCCGATCCGCCGGTTCGCGGTCCACCAGGACCCGGGCGATGAACCCGGCGATTTCGGCCATGTGCGTCTCGTTCATGCCCAGCCGGGTCACCTCGATGGTGCCGATGCGCAGACCGCTGGGCTGGTCCCACTGTTCCGGGGTATCGCCCGGGATCAGGTTCTTGTTGGTGATGATGTTGGCCTGGGCCAGCAGCTGCGCCGCCGCCAGGCCGCCGCCGAAGGCGCGCGCATCGGCGATCACCTGGTGGGTCCGGGTGTAGCCCCGGGCCGAGCCCACCACCTTCACCCCGCGCCGCTCCAGGGCCTGGCCCAGGGCCTGGGCGTTCTTCACGATCTGGGCCATGTAGACGGCGCCGAAGGCCAGCATCTCGGCGGCGGACACGGCCAGGGCCGCCACCCGGTTGACCTGGTGGGTCGCGGCCAGCACCGGGAACACCGCGTGGGTCAGGGGTTCGGTCAGTTCCGGGGCGTTCCAGGCCATGATCCCGCTCTGGGGGCCGCTCCAGGTCTTGCCCGCCGAACCGGTGAGCACGCAGGCGCCCTCGCGCAAAGGATCCTGGAACTGCCCGCCGGCGATGAGGCCGAGCTGGTGGGCCCCGTCGAAGAACAGCCTGCCGCCCCACGGGGCGATGATGTCCGCCAGCTCCCGGCAGGGCAGGGGGAACAGCGTCATGGACATGCCCAGGGCGACCAGCACCGGCCGCTCCCGCTCGGCCCGGCGGCGGAATTCGGCGAGGTCCACCTCCAGGTCGGCGGTGAAGGGGATGTCGATGATCCGCAGGCCGCGCACGCCTGCCGGTCCGTCATGGCGGTTGCTGGAATGGCCGCCCATGGGCTGGGGCGCGGACATGATGGTGTCCCCGGGCCGGGTCAGCGCGGCGTAGACCGCCAGGTTGCCGATCATGCTGGCGCAGAGCCGGTGCTCCGCATAGTCGGCCCGCAGCGCCCGCTTGAGCAGCTCCATGCAGAGCGCCTCGACTTCGTCGATGTGCCGGGTGCCGGCGAACCAGCGGTGCACCGCGCCGATGTGCCCCTCGGCGGCGCGCGTGCCGATTTCGGCCGACAGCAGGCCGCGCACGGTGGGACTGGTGGGCGCTTCCGGCGCCAGCAGGTTGAGGCAGCGCCGGCCGCGCCACTCAGCGTTCCGCTCCACCGCGGCGACCACTTCCCGCGCCATGTCGCGCGGCTCGCGGCAGGCCGCAAGCACCTCTGCCGCCAAACGCAAGGTGTCTGGATCATGCACTTCCAACCGGGTCTGGGTGGTGGCCATGGCGGTTCCCTCCTGGTTTCCAAGGTAGGCCCCGGCCGGACCGGCCGCCGGACACTTCCCCGGCTTTTTCCCGAACACTTCAGTACAATTTACCCAAGTGTTCGGCACCCGGAAGGACCGCCCTTGCAGACCAACCCCATGCTCCCCCTGTCCGATTCGGCCGGCCGGCAACTGGCCGCCACCCTGCGCCAGCAGATCGAGGCGGGCAGGTGGCGGCCGGGAACGCGCATGGCCTCGCTGCGCGCGCTGGCGGCGCAATGCGGGCTGAGCCGCTACGCGGTGCTCGCGGCCTACCAGGAGCTGGTGGGGCTCGGGCTGCTGGAGGTCCGCCACGGGTCGGGCTTCTACCTGGCGGCCCACGCCCAGGCCGCCCCGCCGCGCTGCCCGCCCAGCCTCGACCGGCTGCTGGACACAGCCCTGCTGATCCGGGGCTTCGTGGAGCCCAGCGCCCTGCTGAAGTGCGGCAGCGGTTCGCTGCCCAAGGACTGGCTCAAGGACCTGGGGCTGCACCGGCACCTGCGCGCCGTGGCCGCCCAGCCCGGGGCGAACCTCTACGACTATGGCACGGCCCTGGGCTACCCGCCCCTGCGGGAAGCCCTGCAGCGGCGCCTGGAACGGCGCAGCATCGCCTGCCCCGCGGACCGGATCGTGCTGACCAACGGCATCTCCCACGGGCTCGAGCTGGTGCTTCGGGCCCTCTGCCACCCCGGCGACCTGGTGTTCGCGGAGCATCCGGCCTACTACAACCTGTTCGGCCTGCTGGAGCTTTCCGGCCTGCGCTGCCTGGACATCCCGCGCACCGCGGAAGGGCCGGACCTCGGGGTGCTGGAGGCGCGGCTGCGCCGCGGCGAGCGCCCGCGCCTGTTCATCATGCAGTCCCTGCTGCACAACCCCACCGGGACCAGCCTCGCCCCGGCCGCCGCCCATCGGCTGCTGCTGCTGGCGGAGCAGTACGACTTCCAGATCGTCGAGGACGACGCCTACGCGGACCTGGCCGAGGACGCGGACCTGCGGCTGGCCGCCCTGGACGGGCTCCGGCGCGTCATCTATCTGTCGGGCTTCACCAAGACCCTCTCGGCGAGCCTGCGGGTGGGCTATGCGGCGGCGGCCGGGGAGGTGGCCGAAGCCCTGGGCCGGGTGAAACTGCTCACCAGCATCGCCTCCTCGGAGTTCGCCGAGCGGGTGGTCTATCACACCCTCACCGAAGGCTACGACCGCTTCACGGCCATCCTGCGCCAGCGGCTGCAGGCCGCCCAGGCCTCAGCCCAGGCGGAACTGCAGCATGCCGGCTGGCAGATCTTTCCTGGGGCCCGGCGCGGCATGTTCATCTGGGCCCGGCATCCGCGCTTTCCGGATTCGGTGCCGCTGGCCAAGGCGGCCGCCGCCGCCGGGTTCTGGTTCGCCCCGGGCAGCGCCTTCGACCCCGAACACCGGCCCAGCCCCTGGGTGCGCTTCAACGTGGCCTACCCTTCGCCGGCGCTTTCCAGCTGGCTGAAGGCGCATTCCTGAGCTATTCCGGGTCGTGGTACAGGAAACACGCCACCTGGTGCCCCGGTCCGGCCTCGCGCAGCCTGGGCGTGTGCGTCCGGCAGGCGTCCATGCGTTTCCAGCAGCGGTCAACGAACGGGCAGCCGGTCCGCGCCCGGTCCGGCGATGGGACGTCGCCGGCGAGGATGATGCGCTGGCGGGTCGCCTCCACCTCCGGGTCGGGGATGGGGGCAGCGGAGAGCAGGGCCTGGGTGTAGGGGTGCAGGGGGTTGCGGTAGAGGTCGGCGGCGTCCGACAGCTCGGCGATGGTGCCCAGGTACATGACCGCCACCCGGGTGGCGATGTACTCGATCACCGCCAGGTCGTGGGCGATGAACAGGTAGGTCAGCCCGAACTCGGCCTGCAGATCCTTGAACAGGTTGAGGATCTGCGCCTGGATGGAGACGTCCAGGGCCGAGACCGGCTCGTCGCACAGGATCACTTCGGGCCGCAGGGCCAGGGCGCGGGCGATGCCGATGCGCTGGCGCTGGCCGCCGGAGAACTGGTGCGGGTAGCGGTTGCGGAACCCGCGCGACAGCCCCACCCGCTCCATCAGCTCGCCCACCCGCAGGTCCATGTCCTGCCGGGACAGGCGCAGGATGCCCCGGGTGTGATAGATCCGCAGCGGCTCGGCGATGATGTCGCCGGCGGTCATGCGCGGATTGAGCGAGCCGTACGGATCCTGGAACACCATCTGCAGGTCCTTGCGCGCGGCGATCAACGCCTTGCCGTCCAGCCGGGCGAGGTCCTGGCCCTTCAGCAGCACCTGGCCCGCGGTGGGGCGGTGCAGCTGGGCCACGGCCCGGGCGGTGCTGGACTTGCCGCAGCCGGATTCCCCCACCAGGCCGAGGGTCTCGCCCCGGCGCAGGGCGAAATCGATGCCGTCCACCGCGCGGATCCAGCCCCTGGGCGGGCCGAACCAGCCGCCGCCCACCGGGAAATGCAGCTTCAGGCCCTTGACCTCGAGCAGGATCGGTTGGTCAGCCATGGCCGGCCCCTTCGGGATAGAGCCAGCAGCGCACCTCGCGACCTTGGCCCAGGTCGGTGGCGGGCGGATGGCGGTGCCGGCAGAGTTCCATGGCCTGGTCGCAGCGGGGGTGGAAGGGGCAGCATTCCGGCAGGTTGACCACCACCGGCGGCTGGCCGGGGATCGAGGCCAGCCGTTCCGGGCCCTTCTCGGTATCCCCTTCGGGGATACACGAGACGAACTGATATTTACGGTCCAGCCTGGGCACCGACCGGATCAGGCCCTGGGTGTAGGGGTGCCGGGGCGCGGCGAACACCGCCCGGGTGGGGCCCCGCTCGACGATCCGGCCGGCGTACATCACGCAGAGGGTGTCGCAGATGCCGGCCACCACGCCGAGCGAATGGGTGATGAGGATGACCGCGGTGCCCGTGCGGCGGGTGAGCTCCCGGATCAGGTCCAGGATCTGCGCCTGGATGGTGACGTCCAGGGCGCTGGTGGGCTCGTCGGCGATGAGGATCTCCGGGTTGCAGGAAAGCCCCATGGCGATCATCACCCGCTGGCGCATGCCGCCGGAAAATTGATGGGGATACTGGTCGATGCGCCGTTCCGCCCCGCTGATCCCGGCCAGCAGGAGCAGCTCCACCGCCCGGGCCTTGGCGGCGCGCCGGCCCAGGCCCTGGTGCAGCATCAGCGGCTCCATCATCTGGGTCGAGATTCGCAGGAACGGGTTGAGCGAGGTCATGGGGTCCTGGAAGATCATGGCGATCCGGTCGCCGCGGATGGCCCGGAGCGCCGGCCCGGGCAGGGTCAGCAGGTCCTGGCCGCGGAACAGCACGCGGCCGGAGGCGACCCGCCCCGGCGGCGAGGGGATCAGGCCCAGGATGGACAGGTTGGTCACGCTCTTGCCGGAACCGGATTCGCCGACGATGCCCAGGGTCTCGCCCCGCCGCAGTTCGAAGCTGACCCCGTCCACCGCCTTGACCAGCCCCTCGTCGGTGTCGAAGGTGGTGCGCAGATCCTCGACGCGCAGGATGATCTCGGCGTCCATGTCAGACCCTGCCCTTGCTCTGGGGATCGAGCGCGTCGCGCAGCCCGTCGCCCAGGAAGTTCATGGCGAACAGGAACAGCGTCATGGCCGCCGCCGGTCCCAGCAGCTGCCAGGGGTAGAGCGACATCACCCCGGCCCCCTCGGCCACCAGGGAGCCCCAGGAGGCCAGCGGCGCCGAGACCCCCAGGCCCAGGAAGGACAGGAAGGATTCGGTCATGATGAACTGCGGCACCATCAGGGTGGAGAACACCACGATCACCCCGAGGGTGTTCGGGGTGAGGTGGCGGAAGATGATCCGGGCCGGGCTGGCGCCCATGGAACGGGCGGCTTCGACGAACTCGGCCTGCTTGAGGCTGATGATCTGGCCGCGCACCACCCGGCACAGGGTGAGCCAGGAGATCAGCGCCACCGCCACGAACAGGTTGAGGATGTTGCGCCCGAACAGCGCCATCATGATGATCACCAGCAGCATGTAGGGCAGCCCGTACATGATGTCGACGAAGCGCATGATCAGGTTGTCCAGGGTGCCGCCGGCATAGCCGGCGATGCTGCCGAGCAGGATGCCCAGGAACATGGAGGTGACCGTCCCCACCAGGCCGATCAGGATGGAGATCCGGCCGCCGTAGAGCAGGCGCGAAAGCATGTCCCGGCCCAGGTTGTCGGTGCCGAGCCAGTAGTGCCGGCGGTGCACTGGGTCGGTGCGGATCGCCCGGGCCATCTCCGCCAGTTCGTCGCGCTCCTCCGCGTTGAAGCCGGCCCGGTCCTCCGAGGCCCGGAACCGGGTGAGGTAGGCGGTGCGCGCCGCCAGCATCAGCTCGCCGGCCGGGCGCAGCGACGGCGGCAGGTTCTCGTGGGCCACCACCTGTTCCGCGTAGGGATGGATCGGCAGCCAGGGCGCCGCCAGGGTGAACAGCGCGTACAGGCCGATGATGACCAGCCCGGCCACGGCCATGCGGTTGCGCCGCAGCCGGCGCCAGGCGTCCGCCCCCAGGGAAACCGGGCGCAGCGCCTGGCTGAATTCGTTGGTCAGCGGATCATCGGATGCGGCGGGGGTGGCGGGCAGGGGGCTCATGGGGCGGCTCACGAGTATGAGATGCGCGGATCGAGGAATCCGTAGCAGAGGTCCACGACGAAATTGGCGGCCACCAGGATTACCGAGAAGACGATGACGTCGCCCATGATCAGCGTGTAGTCGCGGTTGATGGCGGCCTGGATCGACAGCCGGCCCATGCCCGGCACGGCGAAGATGGTCTCCACCACCACGGTGCCGGTGATGATGCCGGCGAAGGCCGGCCCCAGGAAGGACACCACCGGCAGGAGCGCCCCCTTGAGCACGTGCCGGGCGACCACCACCCGCTCGGACAGGCCCTTGGCCCGGGCGGTGCGGATGTAGTCGGCCCGGAGCACCTCCAGCACCGAGGCGCGGGTCAGCCGGGCGATTCCGGCCAGGTACGGCAAGGCCAGGGTGAGCACCGGCATGACCAGCACCAGCCAGCCGGAGCGGCCGCCAAGCCAGCCCGAGGTGGGCAGCCACGGGTGCTTCAGGGCCAGGTACAGCTTCAGCACCGGACCGATGACGAACAGCGGCACGGAGATGCCGATGACCGCCAGGGACATGGCGGTGTAGTCCACCCAGCTGTTCTGCCGGAGCGCCGAAAGGATGCCGGCGCCGATGCCGCCGGTCACGGCGATCAGCAGCGCCAGCGCGCCGATCAGCATGGACGCGGGCAGGGCGTCGGCGATCAGCTCGCCCACCGTGAAATCCTTGTAGCGGAATGACGGGCCCAGGTCGCCCCGGACGAAGTCGCCCAGGTAGCGGACGTACTGCCGGGGCACGGACTCGTCCAGGTGGTAGCGCTTTTCGATGTTGGCCATGATCTCCGGCGGCAGTTTCTTCTCGCTGGCGAACGGACCGCCCGGCGCGATCCGGATGATGCCGAAGGCGAAGGTGATGACGAGGAACACGGTGGGGATCAGCCCTAGCGCGCGCCGGATCATGAATCGGAGCATGGGGTTCCCTTCGGCAGCTATTTGCGGTACCACCAGCGGGGCTGGTGCAGGTCGATGGCGTTGAGGTGGATCCCGCCCCACTTCCGGTCGTCCAGGACGAAGCGGGTCACGTAGAAGAAACAGGGCAGCACCGCCTGGTCCTCGGAGACAAGGATCTGCTCGGCCTCTTCCAGCACCTGGTCCCGGGCCGGGCCGGGCAGCAGGGTGGCGGCCCGGGCCAGCAGGCGGTCGTAGCGCGGATTGCTGTACAGGCCGTCGTTGTTGCCGGCGCCGGTCTTGAACATGTCGAGGTAGTTGCTCGGGTCCGGGTAGTCCGCCACCCAGCCGGACCGCGCCAGCTGGAAATCGTGGGTCTTCTGCTTGGTGTCCAGGAAGGTGTTCCACTCGAGGTTGTGCAGTTCCACCGCGATCCCCAGGTTGGACTTCCAGGCCTGCTGCAGCCATTCGCAGATCAGCTTGTGCCGGGCGCTGGTGTTGTAGGTGATGGTGATCCGCGGGAAGCCCCGGCCGCCCGGGTAGCCGGCCTGGGCCAGCAGCCGCTTGGCCTGGTCCAGGTCGAAGCCGTTGCCGTGGGCGGTCCGGAAGCCGCCCATGGCCGGCACGAAGCCTGCGGTGGCGACATCGCCGGCCTTGAGCACCCTGCGCACCAGCTCGTCGCGGTCGACCGCCATGGACAGGGCCTTGCGCACCCGCACGTCGTCGAACGGTTTGCGGGTCAGGTTGTAGACGAAGTAGTAGATCGACGAGCCCGGCATGTGGTGGTAGTCGCGCATCAGGCGGATCTCGTCGATCCGGGCCACCGGGATCGAATCGTCGGTGATGTAGTCGATCTCCCCGGCCTGGTACTTGTCGAAGGCGACGTTCTGGTCCTCGATGGTGAGGAAGGTGATGCTGCGCAGACGGATGTTCTTCGCGTCCCAGTAGCGCGGGTTCTTCACCACCACGATCTGGTCCTGGGGGCGCCAGGTCTTGAGCACGTAGGGGCCGTTGCCGATGAAGTGGGCCGGCTTGGTCCAGGCGCCGGGGCCGTAGCGCCGCACCGCGAAGGTCGGGGTGACCATGAAGGCGCTGTGGGCGAGCATCGCCAGCGCGTAGGGCAGGGGGCCGACGAAGGTCACCTCGAAGGTGTGCGGGCCGGCGGCATGGAGCTTGACCCCGGAGGCCCGGCCCTTGCCCTTGAGGTAGGCGTCGGCGCCTTCGATGTTGTCGCCCAGCAGGTAGGCGTAGGCTGAGCCGGTCTGCGGATCGAGCACCCGCAGCCAGGCGTCCGCCACGTCCTGGGCGGTGAGCGGCGTGCCGTCCGACCAGGTGGTCTCGCGCAGGGTGAAGGTGTAGGTGCGCAGGTCCTTGCTGACCGTCCAGCTGGAGGCCAGCCCCGGCACCGGCAGGGCCGTGTCCGGGTCGTTGACGGTGAGCCCCTCGAACAGCGCCATGCTGATCCGGCCTTCGGGTACGCCGGAGATCAGCGCCGGGTCCAGGGACTGCGGTTCGCTGCCGTTGTTGAACACGAAATCCTGGGCGTGCAGGGACATGGACAAAACCGTCAGCCAGGCTAGGACGAAAAGTTTAATACTATTCATTTTGCGTCCTGACTGGGCATGCGTGTCGCCATGGCGGGGTCCTCAACGGGCTCCCTGCTTTTTACGCTCGAAACGGGCAAAGCGCAAAAAGAAATCCAGGGAGCGAGCGCTCCCTGGATCGCTTGGCTGGATCCGGCTCAGGCTTCGGCCAGGGCCTTCTTGCGGGCTTCCACGACCTTGTCCGCGTCGCGGCCTTCCAGTTCCTGGAGGTGATGGAACGCCCAGGTGAACGAGCCGATGCCCTGGGTCTGGGAGCGCAGTTCCACAATCAGGCCCTGCATCTCGCTCTGGGGCACGTAGCCGTCCACCACGTCCCAGCCCGGCCAGTCGGGCTTGGCGTCATAGCCGAGGATCTGGCCGGCCCGGTGGCTGGTGATGATCTTCTGGGCCTTGTTGGTGTGCTCGGAAGGCACGGAGATGTGCACTTCCAGGATCGGTTCCAGCAGCACCGGGTTGCACTGCGGCAGGCCCTCGGTGCAGGCGACCCGGGCGGCGGCCTTGAACGCCATGTCCGAGGAGTCCACCGTGTGGAACGAACCGAAGTACAGGATCGCCTCCACGTCGACCATCTGGAAGCCCAGCGGCCCCTGCCGGCAGAAGTCCATGAAGCCGTCTTCCACGGCGGGGATGTAGTTCTTGGGGATGACGCCGCCGACGATGGTGTCGGAGAACTTCAGGCCCGCGCCCCGCTCCCTGGGCTTGAACTCGATGTGGGTATCGCCGAAGGCGCCGTGGCCGCCGCTCTGGTGCTTGTAGCGGCCGTGCTGCTTGATCGGTTTGCGGATGGTCTCCCGGTAGGGGATGGCGGGGGTGCTGAGGGCCACTTCCACGCCCCAGCGCTTGACCCGGTCCACGGCCACCTTGAGGTGGATCTCGCCCTGGCCCCAGAGCACCCGCTCCTGGGTTTCGGCGTTCTGGTCCAGGCGGTACGACTGGTCCTCGTCCAGCAGCTTGGCCAGGGCGCCGGAGAGCTTGACCTCGTCGCCCATCTTGGTGGTCTTGAGGGCCAGGGCGGTCATGGGCTGCATGGGCGCGGGCCAGCTCAGCTGCACGGGCTTGTTGCCGGAGGTCAGCACATCCCCGGTCTTGACGGTGTCCATGCGGCCCAGGGCGACGATCTCGCCGGCGCCGGCCCGGGTCGCCTTGTCCTGCTTGACGCCGAACGGCCGGGTGACGGAGCTGGGACGGATCCCGTTGAGCATCATGCCTTCGGTCACTTCCCCGCGCCAGATGCGCACCAGGGAGAGCTTGCCGACGTGCTGGGCGTTGAGGGTCTTCCAGACCTGGGCCAGGGCTTCGGTCCCCTCGGTGGGGATGCCCAGCCGCCTGGCGGTGTCCTTGGCTTCGGGGGCCTCGTGGCGCAACTGCTTGAGCAGGCGGCGCACGCCGAGGTCCTTGTCGGCGGAGCCCAGCAGCACCGGCACGATCTGGTCTTCGCGGAAGCCTTTGGTGAGGGTGGCGAACACTTCGTCCCGGGTCGGCACCTGCTCCTCGAGCAGCTTCTCCATCAGGGCGTCGTCCAGGTTGCTGATCGCCTCCAGCATCTCCTGGCGGGCGATCAGGGCCTCTTCCTTGATGTCCTCGGGGATTTCGATCTGGTCGGAGGGGTGGCCCGGGTTGGCCTTGAAGGCCCGTTCCAGGGACAGGTCCTCGTAGCCGGTGATGAAGCTGCCCGCGTGGATCGGGTATTCCCGCAGCACCAGGGGGCGCTGGGACATGGTCTGAAGGGCGGTGATGGTCTCGCGGATCTTGCCGGTCTCGGTGAGGTTGTCGACCTTGTTCAGGAAGATGGTATGGGGGATGTTGTGGTCGTCCAGGAACTTGAGGATTGGCAGGGCCATCTGGGCCCGGGCCGGATCCGCTTCCACCACCAGCACTGCCGCGTCCGCGACCATCAGCGCGTTCATGGTTTCCTGGGCGAATTCCACGGACCCCGGGCAGTCGATGAAGGTCCAG
>Ga0316227_1003132_pt1 | contig 13658 bp, 10 predicted proteins | sample TBH18019metaG_FD_206012 | JGI IMG/M metagenome (GOLD analysis project Ga0316227, IMG submission 206012) | Freshwater microbial communities from Trout Bog Lake, Wisconsin, USA - TBH18019 | ecosystem: Environmental > Aquatic > Freshwater > Lake > Hypolimnion/Profundal zone | place: USA: Wisconsin... | reverse complement strand
TAAAATCCACATGGACAAGATAAACTATATTGTAGAAGAACAGCAGCCTGTTATCGAGCTGAAGCCGCCGCAGATCGGCGATATTGAGAAAGCAATCGGCGAGAATGCGGCCAGCCTTATCCCCGACGGTGCCACACTTCAGATGGGCATTGGCGCCATTCCCGACGCCGTACTGCTGTTTTTGCATGACAAAAAAGATCTTGGGATCCACTCGGAGATGTTTTCCGACGGAGTGGTGGTTCTGGCTGAGGCCGGGGTAATCACCAACCGCAAGAAAACCATCAACCCCGGAAAATTTATGGCCACTTTCCTGATGGGGACCCGCAAGCTCTATGATTTCGTCGACAATAATCCCAATGTGGAACTGCACTCGGTAGACTATATCAATGACCCCTACATCATCGGTCAGCATGATAATATGATTTCGATCAACTCAGCCCTGCAAGTGGATCTGATGGGCCAGGTCAACGCCGAAATGATCGGTTCCCGGCAGTTCAGCGGCATCGGCGGTCAGGTCGACTTTGTCCGGGGGGCCAGCCGTTCCCGCGGCGGCAAGTCGATCATCGCCCTGCCTTCCACGGCGTCAAGCGGAAAGATTTCGCGAATTCGCTGTGAACTTGATTCCGGCGCAGGAGTATCGACTTCGCGCAATGATGTTCACTATGTTGTCACCGAGTATGGTGTGGCGGACCTCAGGGGCAAGAGCCTGCTCCAGCGGGCCCAGGCCCTGATCGCGATAAGTCACCCAGATTTCCGAGAGAAGCTGACCGCTGAAGCCAGGGAAAAAGGTCTGTTGTAACGAAATAATACACTGTTGCCCACTGAACCTGTAATATAGGGTCTGGCGAAAGCCGGCCGGAGGGTTGATGAATGCCGGTACTTACTTTTTTGCATGATTTATTTCCTTTTGCCCGCGGGCCTTATGAGCGTATCGTTGGCCGGCATACCCGGCGTTTCTGCAGCCGTGCGGCGCAAAAGAGCGGCAACGAAGCCCAGAAACGGGTGCTATTCGTGGCCGCGGTGTGCGCCGACGAGTTGTTGGCTGCGATCTTCGGGGTAAGCAAAAAGAACCCGCCGAACGGACAGTCAGGCCTGGGCAAACCCGGAGCCGATAAGAAAAAAGTGCTTGGAGCCATGCGGATTTACCTTTCCGCCCTCCTGGTACTGTTGGGAAACCGTAAAGAGCTTATGCTGCAAAAGACCGGCGTCGATGAATCGAAATTCCTGCAGCTGTGGTGCCAGGTTTTCGAGTATAAGCCAGCCGACATGCAGCGATTTGATCAAGAGTTTGTGCCTGCTTATCAGCAACAGGATCTGGCGGAGCTGGCGAGCGCCGCGGCTACCCTTGTTTCAAAGCAGCTCTACGGCGGTCCGGGCGGTATCGAAGCAGCCCTGATCCAAGAGCGGCTGTTCGACGATGTGTCGGCGATTATCCGCGTTCTTGAAACGCTTGAGGAGGGGAAAGAATGTTCAGCATCGACCAGGACGCTCGAAAGTATATTCAAAAAGGGGCCGGAGCGGTAGTGGTTGCCATGACGCTGGAACCTGCCATTGGCGGCTGAGCCTGCTCCAATAAACACGTAACAGGTAGTTACGTACCGAATATTTCGCTGGGAGAGCCGGCAGAGGAAGAAAAGAGCGGATATCTGAGCACCATGGTTGACGATATCAAGGTTTACTACACGCCGACCGTCGGGATTAAGCATGGTTTTCCCCATATCCGGATTCTTTTGCGCAAGTTGTTGTTCTGGAACTGGCTGGAACTGGAAGGGGCGAAAGCCATTTCAGATATCCAGGAATAACAAAGGCTGTATACTGATCTGATAAAAAGTAGAGGAAGGAGCAATGCTCCTTCCCCTACTTTTTGGCTACAGATCCAGCAGTTTGAGAGTCGTCTTGTCAGTGACGCCGGTGGGTCTGAGGCCTCGGTCGTGCTGGAACCGCTTGAGAGCCACCTCGGTATCTTTATTGAAAAAGCCGTCGGCTCGGCCTTCGAGATAGCCTAATGATTTGAGTTTCCGTTGCAGCTCTACCACATCGGCGCCTCTTGTCTCGTATTGGAGGGGACGCTCAACGCGACACAGCTGATCTTCAATGCTGACCGGGGTGCCCACAGGCACCCATTCAAAGAGTTCTTCGATATCCCTGTTGCGCATGCGGACACAGCCCTGGCTGATAAAGCGGCCTATGCTCCAAGGCTGGTTGGTGCCATGGATTCCGTAGCCGCCCCAGGGGACGTCGAGGCCGAGATAACGGGTGCCAAAGATATCGCCGGCCCGATAAGATTTCCAAATCACAGTCCAGTCGCCGGTCGGCGTGGGGGATTCACTCCGGCCAACTGCTACAGGGTATCTTTTATAAAGTTTCCTGTCGCTATACAGTTCCAGAATCCGGGAAGGAATCTTGACAACAATGGAGATTTGCCCGGTGGGAGCGACCGAGGGCTGACCTGGAATAGCCGACAGAAGTGCTTCGTCCCGATATTCCAGTCCCGCCAGGCCAAGCATCAGACTGAATACCAGCAGGGCAGCGATAACGAAATAGGTTTTAGGCGGACAATGGATAACTTTGTTTATTCTGACCACATTCCTTCCCCGAGCTTTCTCGCCACAATATATGCTCAGAATAAAGGAGATATCCACTCAATAATCGTCCATATATTCAGGAATGGAAAGTCTGAGGCCGGCAGGAGAAAGACGGACTGCGGCGTAATATTACTACTTGTAATATACAGATCGAATGAGGTTGCAGTTTAAAAGGAATTTTGGCTAAAGACCGTTGCAGATGACGGTGAGATTCAAAGCAGCAAATGAATGGAGGAGTAATTGTGACGACAGATCCGGGGGTTCCGGCCGGTGGATTTCGCTGGCGGGTAAGGTATTCGGTTTTAAGCATTCTTTGGCTGGGGTGGCTGTTCTCCTTTTTGGACAGGATGGTCATCAGCGTGGCGCTGCCATTTATCGGCAAAGAGTTTCAGCTCGACGCCGCGACTCAGGGACTTATTTTAAGCACATTTTTCGCCGGATACGCTCTGTTCCAGATCCCGGGCGGTATGCTGGCCGATAAGTTCGGCCCGCGCAGGGTAATGGGTTTCGCGATAGCCTGGTGGTCGGTATTCACAAGTCTTACCGGCATGGTGTTCTCCTTCCCGATCCTGCTGCTTTGCCGGTTTGTTTTCGGGGTGGGTGAAGGCTGCTTCCCCGGCGCTTCCTGGAAGACGATAGCCACCTATTTCCCGCCCAGTCAAAGAGCCACCGCGGTGGCTATCCAGTCCTCGGTCAACACCCTGGGGCCTGCCATTGCATCCCTGGTCGCGGCCGGGATCATCGCCGCCTATGGCTGGCGAACAGTATTCGTTATTCTGGGTGTTCCGGGATTGGCGATCGGTCTTCTGATCTGGTTTTATATCAAGGATGATCCGGCCAGGCACCCCGGTATGACCAAAGAGGAACTGGCCGAGCTGAATGTCGCGCCTGTCGCCACTGCGGACGCGCCGGCCACGCCCCAATCCAGTATGTCATTTAAAGAATTTCTCACCAAACCCATTCTGTGGCAGATGGTTCTTATCTGGTTCTTGTTTGATATCACCTTCTGGGGATTTGTATCCTGGCTGCCTTCCTATCTGATGAAGAGCCGCGGGTTTACCCTGCTGCAGACAGGTATCTACGGCTCGCTGCCGTTTTTTGTCGGAACCGTCGGGATGCTGATCGGCGGCTACTTGTCCGACCGGTTCAAAGGCCACCGCAAATGGCTGTTTATTCCCAACGCCCTGATCGCGGCAGCTCTTTTGTATATGACTTTCACCGTATCCTCGGCTAATATGGCTGTGGTTTATCAAAGCATCGCAGCGCTGTTCATGTTCATAGCTTTTGCCGCCTTCTGGGGCCTTGTGGTTGATTCGATTCCACCGGCGATCATGGGCTCAAGTTCAGGTACCGTTAATTTCGGCGGACAGGTGGCTGGCTTCATTTCACCCTTTGTCATGGGTTATCTCATCGACCTTGGCAAAGGCTCCTTTGATATGGCGTTCATCTTCCTGATCGCGGCAGCGGTAGCCTCGGCTGCAGTGGCTCTGACAGTAAGAGGAAGCGACATCGCCGCCCAGCGCCAGTCTTAGACCGGTTGCGGCCAATGGCAAGCAGCTGAACAAGATAGCCCGAGGTTTGGGTGAGAATCTCTGGGAAAATCCTTTTCTTTCAAGGAGGAACTTTCATAGCAAGCGCAAAAGGGGATAAAAATCAGACCTGATTTTTATCCCCTTTATCACTGATAAAGGCTATTTCGGCAAGGTGAGAAGTACCCACCGCCATTCAAGGAGGGGAAGTATGAGTAAGATTGATTTCGGAACCGAAGCGGAAACATTGCTAACATGGCTGGGGCAATATGGCCAGGACCCAAAGGGGGGCCTTTCACGCTTTCTTTATACGCCGGAATGGCTGGCAGCCCAGCAAGCGTTAGCCCGGCAGATGAGGGAAGATGGTTTGGCTGTGCGGCTGGATGAAGTCGGCAACCTGTTCGGAAGACTGGAAGGGTCGCAGCACAAAGATGAGACTATTCTGACCGGGTCGCACCTTGACAGCGTCAGAAACGGCGGGCTGTATGACGGTCAGTACGGCATTATTGCCGGGCTGGTGGCTCTGCGCCATTTGCAAAAAGAGTATGGTCAGCCGCTTCGCAATTTAGAACTAGTGGCGATTGCCGAAGAGGAAGGAAGCCGCTTTCCGTTTACCTTCTGGGGGGCGAAGAATATTTTCGCGCTGGCGAAGCGCTCTGATGTGGAAGGATTGGTTGATTTCGAGGGGCGGCCCTTTGTGGCCACCATGCGACAGGCCGGATTTGATTTCCGACCTGAGGCGGCCGAGGTGCGGCGGGACTTGAAAGCTTTTATCGAGATCCATATTGAACAGGGCGGTGTACTGGAGATTGAGGGAAAATCCGTGGGGGTAGTGCAGCATATTGTCGGCCAGCGGCGCTTCACCATCGAGGTCAGCGGCGAAGCAAATCACGCCGGAACGACGCCGATGCGCTACCGCAAGGACGCCATGGAGGCAGCCAGCAGGATGGTCGCGATGCTGATCGATACCGCGAAAGACTATGGAGACCCGCTTGTTGTCACCGTGGGAAGAATGGAAATCAAGCCCAATGTGGTGAATGTTGTGCCAGGGCAGGCTACTTTCAGCCTTGACGCCCGACACACCGACAAAGCGGTATTGGGGCGATATACGGACGAGATTTCGGCGAGGATGCGGGAAATGGCTGCCCGGGCGGGGCTGGAGGTTTCTATTGATATGTGGATGGATACCGACCCTGTGCCGATGGACAAAGCGATGGTGAAAGTCGTCAGACAACAGTGTGAGAAAAACGGCCTTGACTATAAAATGATGCACAGCGGGGCGGGCCATGACGCCCAGATTATTGCCCAGTTTGTTCCGACAGCCATGCTGTTTGTGCCAAGTCACCGGGGAATCAGCCATTCTCCATCAGAATACACAGACAGCAAGGATTTGGCGTCAGGAATCAGGGTTCTGATTGATGTCCTATATCAATTGGCGTACAAGTAACAGGATTCTGCCAATAAGGTTTGGGAGGGAAGCGGACATGTACAGGGATTTGAATACATCGCTGCGGACGATTATGACGCCGGGGCCGGTGGAGGTCGACCCGAGGGTGCTGCGGGCGATGAGCACCCCGATCCTGGGGCAGTTCGATCCGGAATTTACCGATATCATGAATGAGACCATGGGGATGATCAGGAAGGTTTTTCAGACAGGAAATCACTGGGCTTTTCCGGTGGACGGCACTTCCCGGGCGGGCATCGAGGCCGTCCTGTGCAGTGTGATCGAACCAGGCGACAAAGTGTTTGTTCCGATTTTCGGTCGCTTCGGCCATCTCCTTACCGAGATCGCCCAGCGCTACGCGGCCGATGTGGCGAATATCGAGACCGAGTGGGGCCGGGTATTCGACCCGCAGGTTGTTATCCGGGAAATCAGGAAAGCAAAGCCGAAGATCGTTGCAATGGTTCACGGCGAGACTTCCACCGGATGCATGCAGCCCTTGGCGGAAATCGGCGCGGCTTGCCGGGAGATGGATATCCTATTTGTCGTAGACGCCGTGGCCACCCTGGGCGGTACCGAGGTAAAGGTCGATGATTGGAAGATCGATGCCGCCATCGGCGGGACGCAAAAATGCCTCTCGGTGCCATCAGGTATGGCGCCTATTACCTTCAGTCCGAAAGTGGAAGCGCTGCTGCTGGAGCGCAAGAAGATAGAACGGGGTCTGACCGACCCCAGTACCCACCATATCATCCAGTCCCGGATGATTCGTAGCAACTATTTTGACCTCAGCCAGCTGATGGATTACTGGGGGCCGGCCCGACTCAACCATCACACTGAAGCCACCTCGATGCTGTACGCGCTGCGCGAGGGACTGCGAATTGTACTGGAGGAAGGGCTGGAGGAGAGATTCGCCAGGCACAAACTAAATGAAAAGGCCCTGGTGCAGGGCCTTCAGGCGATGGGTCTTATGCTGTTCGGCGACCCGGAATGCAAGATGCCGATGGTCACTTCGGTCACCATTCCCGGCGGAATAGACGGCGAGTCGGTACGCCGAATGCTGTTGCATGAGTTTCAGATCGAGATCGCCAGCTCCTTCGGACCGCTCAAGGGCAAGATCTGGAGGATCGGCTCGATGGGCTTCAGCTGCCGCAAGAAGAACATCCTCCATGTGCTTGCGGCTCTTGAAGCGGTGCTGATCAGGCACGGGGCGAAGGTGGCAGCAGGACAGGCGCTTCAGGCCGCGCTTGATGTATACGAAAGCAAGCCCCTGTAACTTTCGCCCCTTCGCGCCATTGGCCATCAAAGCTGGGAGATTTTGCGTTTGCGGAGCGCGAGGCGAAGACTGAAAAGAAGCTCCCGGTCGGTAAAATCGATGGCGGCTATGTCGGCGATTTTCTCCAGCCGGTTTGCCAGGGTATTCCGGTGGATGTAGAGTTCTTTTGCCGTGTCGGTCAGGCTTTTGTCGCATTCGAGGTATTGTTCCATCGTCCGCAGGAAATCGGTTCCCTGGACTCTGTCGGCGTTTTCCAGCTTCAAAATAATCGACCCGCTGACATGGCTGAGCATCGAGAAATTGTTGGAATCAGCAAATAACGTGTAACTGGCGACTTCGTGGGGGTAGGTAATGTGGCCGGTGCCCTTGATGGTGCGGCCCAGGTGCAGGCAGGTCAACGCATCGTGGTAGCTCTGGCGGATGGTATTGATGTCGACAGCCGGCGTCCCGACGCCGATCGATATTTTCAAATCATGATGAATAGCCAAGAAAGCTTTCTGCAGCCTGACATAAGGCCGGGAGTCTTCGCCAGTCAGAGCGTGACCTGACGCCAGCAGGGTTATGATTCTTCCTTTTCGCTCCGATACCAGCGACAAGGGATACTTAGCTGTTACGATTTGTTGGGTCATTTTATACAGATGGGCCAGGATAATCGGGACATTGACTTCGCTTGTCATTTTATCCAACATGATTACCGAGCATTCGCAATATTTGGCCTGCACTAAACTCGACCCGGCCAAAATTTCGGCGGCGTTCTGGCCGCTAAGATCGTCGAACAGGATGTTCTCAAGCATTTCGCGGGAATAGAGCCGGCGGCTTTCCAGGACAGCCTTCTGTTTGAGGAAATCCAGGGCGGCAACAGTGCAGGTATGTTCCAGCGCCATACGGTTGATATCCAGAAAAGCATCGGTCGCCTGCAGGATGGAGATATGACCGAAAAATTCATTGTCAGACATGATGGCGAACGAGGTAATCATAAACTCAGAGCCGTCAATTACCACCGGCTGAGTGTACGGAGCTTTCGCCAGGGAGAGGTTTTTTTGCAGCTGATCGTTTTCCGGCGCTTGGGCGGCCAGGTACTGATCCAGTTGCTTCAAGGTATGGGTACTGATCCCGGAGATGTTGTCAGGGATCCAGTGATTGAGCGGGGAGCCGTTTGTGTCATAGCACCCCACAGGGGATTGGATGAGCTTGCCCAGGCAAGCGATGATCGGCGGTAATCCGCCGCCTTTGATGGCTGCTTTGGTCAGCGCCCGATGGATCTCATTGGCGCGTTGCAGCAAAAAGGATTGTCTGGCGGCGATGCTACTGATAATGGGGTTCATGATCTCGGCAAGGGAGAGGTTCAGAGGAAGTTCCAAAATCGGAAAGTTCAGTTCGGTAGCGATGGCTTTCATTCTTGGCGGTATTTCCGGCAAAAAGCGTTTGGTTTTGATACCGAGGCCAGCGCAGCCTGATACGGCCAGTTCTCTCACCAGCCGTTCTTGCAGGGCAGCGTCGTCTTTAATGGTATAAGCCGTAGTCAAAATGAGGTCGCCTGGTTTGACCCAGTTCCAGATATCCGGCGCATCCATTATGTTTACCGACAAGACCGTGTTGTCCAGACCGGACGACCCGGTGACCGCCGCCACCGCCTGTTCATGGAAAAGCTGAATAACATCTTTGATTGTGAGGTGCATGTTCAGCGCTCACTTCTCTTTTCATTAACTGGTAAATACCTTCGACAAATATTGCTAGGCTCCTTGAAAGGGAAATAATTCTTTGCCGCCAAAAACATGCTGTAGTGAGAATAGGTCGAAAGAACTGGGCTGCTTGCCAGCCGATGTGCATAAAGAACAGTTGCCTCCCTTTTATTTGGGTCTCATGCACTATGGCGGCAAGCAAAAAATCAATATAATTGAGAATAAGGGGTAGCAACACCCAGGCCGGTTTTTGGCGATGATAAGGGGGAGTACTTGTGAAACTCTATAATGTGGTGCGAAAGAATACGTATTATGATTCTGTGACGCTGATGTTGATCTCGAAGCAACTGAAACAGCTGGAGGGAATTGACGGCGTTTCGGTGATGATGGGGACGCCGGCGAACCGGGTGATTCTGGCGGAAGCCAGGCTCCTTGCCGGAGAAGGTGAGGCGGCCGGACCCAATGACCTCATTCTGGCATTTCGCGCCCCCGAAGGATTTGACGGCCAGTGGGTATGGCGAAAGATTGACGAGCAGCTGGCGCAAAAGGCAGCCAACCCTGTGGCCGGAGCCGGAGCCGCGGTTGTGCGCTCAGCCGAGAGGGCCTATCAGGACAGGCCTGAATCCAATCTGGTTTTCATCTCGGTCCCCGGGGAATACGCGGCACTGGAAGCGCAACAGGCGCTGAAGCACGGCAAGAACGTATTTCTGTTCAGTGACAACGTGTCCTTGGCTGACGAAGCCTATTTAAAGAAAATTGCCGCCGAAAAAGGATTGCTGGTGATGGGGCCTGATTGTGGCACAGCCATCATCAACGGGGTTGGTATCGGCTTCGCCAATAAGGTGCGGCGGGGCAATATCGGACTGGCGGCAGCCTCGGGAACCGGGCTGCAAGAGGTCGCCTGCCTTCTGGATGCTATGGGGCTTGGCGTCAGTCAGGCCATCGGTACCGGCGGGAGAGACCTCAAAGAGGAGATCGGGGCGATAACTATGATTCAGGCCCTGGACTATCTTCTCACCGACCCGGCCACCGAGACTGTTATCCTGATTTCGAAGCCCCCGGCGCAAAGTGTTGTTGACAAACTTTTAGCTAAACTGGCTGGAGCGCCGAAAAAAGTCATCGTGTGTTTCGTCGGTCATTCCGGCGTGACTTCGCTGCCTGGGGTGATCATGGCAGCCACGCTGGAGGAGGCGGCCCTTAAAGCTGCGGAACTGAACGGACTTATTCCGGCGTTGTTGCAACCGGAGCAGGTATTGCGGGATTGGGTACGGCAGGCGACGGACAAACTGGCGCCAGGTCAGCGGAGGGTCCGGGCGCTATACACCGGAGGGACGCTTTGCTACGAGGCTATGCTGATCATGGCGCGGCAGCTTGGGCCGATCTATTCCAATACGCCCTTGTCCAAAGAGCTGTTCACCCAGGAGGTGCTGCCGCCGGGAAAACACAGTGCCATCGATTTTGGCGACGACGAATTTACTAAGGGACGGCCGCATCCGATGATCGACCCGGCGACGCGGAATCAACACATCCTGGCGGCGGCCCGCGATCCGGAAACGGCGGTGGTGCTTATCGACCTGGTCATCGGGTTCGGAGTCGGCGAAGATCCGGCCGCCGAACTGGTACCGGTGCTGGAAGAAGCCAAACTCGCCGCCAGGGCTATTGGCAATGAACTGGCGATTATCGCCTATGTCTGCGGCACCAATTCGGATGAGCAGCACTGCGACAGTCAGCGGGAGAAGCTGAAAAGAGCAGGGGCGTTTGTCGCCAGATCCAACGCTGAGGTGGCGCGGACGGTAAGTATGCTGATAGAAGGACTGGGGGTGTGATGCCATGACAGAGAAGCAAAGTTTATTCAACAAGGAACTCAGTGTGGTCAACATCGGCTTGGAGCTCTTTACCGCAACTCTTTCACAGCAGAAAGTGCCGACAGTGCAGGTTGCCTGGCGCCCACCCGCCGGCGGAAACAGGCCGCTGGCGGCGCTGCTTGCTCAGACTGAAGAGAAAATCAACGCCGCCAACGACCGGGTCATAAGCATTTTTAACAATGCCCAGCCGGTTTTGACTGGAGTCAAACCCGCCCACACCGTACTCAGGGGGATGACGCCGGAAACCATTCTGCACGCCGGACCGCCGATTACGTGGGACAGGATGTGCGGGCCGATGCAGGGTGCAATCCTTGGCGCCCTGCGATTTGAGGGTTTGGCTGAAAGCGATAAGGAAGCGCTGGAGCTGATTCAGGCCGGCAAGATCAAGCTGGCTCCCAATCACCACTACGGGGCGGTGGGGCCGATGACAGGCATCATTACCTATCACATGCCTGTCTTTGAGGTGATAAACAAAGCCTTTGGCAATGTCTCCTACTGCACCATTAATGAGGGTTTGGGCAAGGTCATGCGTTTCGGAGCCAACGATCAAGAGGTCCTTGACCGTTTGGCCTGGTTCAGGGACAGTCTGGCTCCTGTTTTGGATGCCGCGATTTCCCGGGCAGGCGGGATTAACCTCAAGGTCATTATGGCCCAGGCGCTGACCATGGGCGACGAAATGCATCAACGCAACACCGCCGCGTCCTCGCTGTTTGCCCGGCAGATCTGCCCTGTTATCGCCGAGCTGGAGATTGACCATGCCGAAAAAGCCAAAGTCACGAAGTTTATCTGCTCCAATGACCAGTTTTTTCTCAATCTGGCGATGGCGGTCGGCAAGGCGACCAGCGACCCGGCGAAGGGGATCAAGGATAGCTCGATTGTTACAGTAATGTGCAGAAACGGCACGGATTTCGGGGTGAAAGTCGCCGGTACAGGCGACGAATGGTTTGTGGCGCCGGCGAACATGCCGGAAGGACTTTTTTTTCCGGGATATGGTCCTGAAGACGCCAATCCGGATATGGGGGATAGTGCCATCATCGAAGTGATTGGTCTGGGCGGGATTTCAATGGCTGCTTCGCCTGCCGTGGTGCGGTTCGTGGGGGCGGGTTCCCAGGAGGACGCTGTCCGGTTTACAAGGGAGATGGCGGAAATCAGTTATGCCCAGAGCACCCACTTCTTGCTGGCCAACCTGAATTTTGAGGGTGCACCGCTGGGAATTGACATCCGCAAGATCATCCAGACAGGCGTCGTCCCGGTCATCAATACCGGGATGGCCCATCGCAAGGCGGGAATCGGCCAGGTGGGAGCTGGGGTTGTCAAGGCACCGCTGGCTTGTTTTGAGAAGGCTCTGGCCAAGCTTGTCCGGACCCTGGCCGAGTAGCTCCAGGCAGTCTGATGCTTATTCCAGGAAGTGGTCAAGACCCGCAAGAGAGAGGGTGGAGAAAAACAATGATGACGGTGGATGTTGAAAAACGCATACCCGCGAAAGGCGCGAAGGGAATGGTGGTCAGCCCGCATCGGCTTGCCTCCCAGGCCGGACTGGCGATTCTGGAGCAGGGAGGAGGCGCTGTTGAGGCCGCTATCGCGGTTGCTGCGGCGCTAACGGTGGTCTACCCCCATATGAACGCGCTGGGCGGCGATAATTTCTGGCTGATTTACAACGCTAAATCCGGAGAATTGAAAGCCCTCAACGCCAGTGGACGATCCGGCGAAAATGCGAGCATCGACTTTTATAAGCGGCAGGGGTATCGTCAAATACCGGCGCGGGGCTATCTGGCGGCGAATACCGTGCCAGGGGCGGTTTCAGGCTGGGAAAGCGCCTATGACTATGCCAAGGCGTCCATGGACGCCCGGCTACCCTGGGCGCAGCTTTTTAAGGCACCTATCGGCCATGCCCAGGCCGGTTTTCCCCTGACCGACAGCCAGGAACAATGGACAAAAGTCAATATCAATCCGGATGACGACACCTTTCGCAACCTCCAGCGCTTCGAAGGCTTTCGCAAGACCTTTCTCAAAGCCGACGGCAAGCTTTATCAAGCCGGAGACCTGTTTCGGCAGCAGGATCTGGCCAACACGCTGAGTATTCTCGCCCAAGAGGGGCCGCGAGAGTTTTATACCGGCGTTATTGCCCGGAAGATTGTAGCCGAACTGCAGGCCAACGGCGGGATGCTGACTGCGTCCGATTTTGCCCGGCACACCGCCGACTGGGTGAAGCCGCTGACAGCTGGTTACAGGGGTCTTCAGGCCTGGAATTTCCCGCCCAACACCCAGGGAGTTGCGTCTCTGGCAATCTTGAACATTCTTGACAACTTTGACCTCGCGGCCGTGGGTGAGGGAACAGCCGACTATGTTCATCTGATTGTTGAGGCTACGAAACAGGCCTTTGCCGATCGCGACAAATGGGTGACCGACCCGGAGTTTATCGACATTCCTCTGGAGTACCTGCTGTCAGTTGAGCACGGCAAGGAGCAGTCGGCCCGCATCTCAATGCAGCAGGCCGCGTTCAGTGTAGAGCCGCTTGATCCCAAGGGCGACACCGTCTGGCTGGGGGTGGCGGACAAGGCCGGCAATGCGGTCTCACTCATTCAGAGCATCTACCACGACTTCGGTTCAGGTATTGTGGTCGGTGATACAGGGATCATCCTGCAAAACCGGGGGAGCTTCTTTTCCCTCGATCCGGGCCATGTTAATTGCCTGGCGCCGAACAAGAGAACTTTCCACACCTTGAACCCGGCGATGCTCTTCAAGCAGGGCAAGCCGTACCTGGTGTACGGAACCATGGGGGGCGAGGGCCAGCCCCAGACCCAGGCCGCCATGGTGACCCGGATCATCGACTTCGGACTCAATGTGCAGGAGGCGATTGACGCCCCGCGCTGGCTGTACGGGCGTACCTGGGGCGCATCCGCCAATGATCTGAAAGTAGAAGGGCGAGTGGACCCGGCTGTTCTTGCAGAGCTGAAGAAACGCGGCCACGAGGTCAGTGTCATGGACGATTACACTGATGTGATGGGACACGCCGGAGCAATCCTCATTGACCCCGATACCGGCGTAAAATACGGGGCAGCCGACCCGCGGAGCGACGGAACGGCGGAAGGCTACTGACGCCGGAAAGGCAACCGAGTGCGGGCCGGGGGCCGCGAGACGGAACCTCCCGTAATTCGCCCAATAAAAAAAGCCTCCAGGATATAAGGGCTTGTTGACAAAATAATTTTGGACCATACAAATGGTTTTGATCACTCCATGCAGAATATATCTGTATGGAGTTTTTTTTAGGTGGTGGAGTTAT
>Ga0316227_1003120_pt1 | contig 13695 bp, 15 predicted proteins | sample TBH18019metaG_FD_206012 | JGI IMG/M metagenome (GOLD analysis project Ga0316227, IMG submission 206012) | Freshwater microbial communities from Trout Bog Lake, Wisconsin, USA - TBH18019 | ecosystem: Environmental > Aquatic > Freshwater > Lake > Hypolimnion/Profundal zone | place: USA: Wisconsin... | reverse complement strand
ATGGCGGCTTCCTGTCCGGGATTCTCGCCGTAGCGCAGTCCCTTCTGCTCGCCATCAATCACCCAGGCAACCTTCTCATACACCAGCGTCTGCCGGTTCGCGCCGTCTACAAAGCTGATCTCCATGCGCGGCGGAAAATGATCGTCCATGATGGTGCGATAGGCGGCTTTCAGGTCATTGGCAGGCATGCTTATTCTCCGGTCGTGTGGTTCGGTTGGCGCGAACCTGGCTCAAACTTGGATGAGTCGTAACGCCGCGCATTTTGACATGTCCGCCAGACGACGGCAAGGGTGGCAATGCCCCAGCGGTCTTGCCCCTTCTCCGCAAAGGTGGCCCGTGCGTTCCGTCGCGCGGGCATCGTGTCCACAGACATGCGCCTGTCTTGCCCGCCCGCAGAGCGGCCGGGCCACCTGAAAGCGACACTGCCTGACTTCTCACGCCACAGGCAGGTTCCCCGCCAGACGATCCTGCAGCGTGGTTCGCCGCTCGCGCACCTCATTGTTCTGGGTGGCAATCCAGACCGCCTTGGATGATCCCACCACGCAGACCAGCTTGCGCCCGCGCGTGATGGCCGTATAGAGCAAATTGCGTTGGAGCAGCTTGAAATGCTGGGTGTGAATGAGCACCACAACAGCCGGATACTCGCTCCCCTGCGACTTGTGGATGGTGGCGGCATAGGCGAGCACCAGTTCATCAAGCTCGGTTGAGTCATAGCGCACGGGGCGTCCGTCAAAGGTGATCACCAGCGCGCGATCTTCCTCGTCCACCGTCTTCACAAAGCCAATGTCGCCGTTGAACACTTCCTTGTCGTAATTGTTGCGCACCTGCATGACGCGGTCCCCGGCGCGAAAGATCGTGCCGCCGCGCGAGAGGGATGCGCCTGCCGGATTCAGGGCCGCCTGCAACACGCTGTTCAAATTCTCCGCGCCAAGCACGCCGCGCCGCATGGGCGTCAGGACCTGAATCTCGGAGCGCGCGACAAATCCGAACTTTTGCGGCATGCGGCGCGTGACCAGCTCAATCATGCGCGCAATGATCTGCTCGGGTTCGGCGGTGTCGATGAAGAAGAAGTCGCCGGCATCCTGGGAGGTCTCGAATCGTTCGCCATTATTGACATGGTGCGCGTTCCGGACAATCAACCCGCTGGCATCCTGCCGGAAGATGGTCGTCAGGCGGCAGCAGGGAATGGCTTTGGAGCGAATGATGTCGCGCAGCACATTGCCAGGCCCCACGCTGGGAAGCTGGTCAATATCGCCAACCAGAATCAGACAGGCTGATGTGGGCACCGCTTGAATAAACTGCTCCATGAGGCGAATGTCGATCATGGATGCTTCATCTACAATAAAGGCATCCGCCTCCATCACGTTGTCCACGCAGAATTCAAATGTGCGCGTGGCCGGCAGATACTTGAGCAGGCGATGAAGGGTCAGGGCCTCATGCCCCGTGGTCTCAGTCATGCGCTTGGCTGCGCGACCGGTGGGCGCAGCGAGGCGAAGGTCCAGTTTCTTGGCGCCAAAGATCTCAACCAGCGCGCGGATGATGGTCGTCTTTCCGACGCCAGGACCGCCGGTGATGATGGCCACTTTGGAATTGAGCGCAGTCAGCAGGGCTTCGCGCTGGGCAGGCGCCAGCACTAGCCCCATTTTGCGCTCAGCCCACGCCACGGCGCGCTCGGCTGGAAGTTGCTCGAATCGGCGCGGCGCATCCATTAACCGCCGCAACTGCCCGGCCACGCGCCGCTCAGATTCAAACAAGCCGCGCAGATAGATGCGGTCCTGCTCGCGAACCAAATGGCCCTGTCGAATCTCCTGCGCAAGCGCCTCCGTGATGGTCTCAACCGGAATATCCAGCAAAGCCTGCGCCTGCAGGACGATTTCCGCCTCGGGCAGAAAGCAATGACCCTCCTCGGCTGCGAATTTCAAGAGGTGGGCGAGTCCGGCGCAGGCGCGCGGCAGCGAATCTTTCGGAATGCCGACGTTCAGGGCAATGCCATCCGCAGTCTTAAAGCCGATCCCCCAGACATCATCACAGAGCCGGTAGGGATTCTGCTTCACCACGGCAATGGCATCTGCGCCATATTGACGATAGATGCGCGCAGCCTGGGCGGTCCCAATGCCGTGCGACTGCAGGAAGATCATGATGTCGCGCACCGCGCGCTGCTCCGTCCACGACTCCTTGATCTGTACGCGCCGACGCGGTCCAATGCCTTCCACTTCCTCGAGGCGCTTGGATTCTTTCTCGATGATGTCGAGCGTCTCAACGCCAAAGCGCTCCACGATGCGATCCGCCATGACGCCGCCCACGCCGCGAATCAGGCCGCTGGCCAGATAACGGCGAAGCCCCTCAATGGAAGTCGGCGCAATGCAGCGGATTGTTTCAGCCTGAAATTGCCGACCATGCTGGGCATGGCGCGTCCAGCGTCCCTCTGCGATCAACTCCTCACCTGCCCAGATCGCCGCGCAGTTTCCCACAACCGTAATGGGAGAATCCTTGCGATTCAGCGGCTGGACCGAGCAGACGGTATAGCCGGTCTGTTCGCTGTGAAAGAGAATGTTTGAAACCGTGCCGGAGACGCTTTCCACAGGTTCGCCGTCACCATTCGACGGCGCAGCAGGAGTCGGTTTTTGAGGCATATCGGGCATAGGGCAGAGCATCCGCATGTCGCAGGGGCATCATAAACGGCATCCTGGGGAAAAGCCAGACGCGACCAAGCTTTGCGCTATTCGCGCAGCCGCCTCCTCAGCGGGCAACCGAGTGCCCTGTCAACGCGCTCAGCATCAGACAGGTATAGACCATATCGAGCTGAAACTGATCCAGACCAAAAGATTCATTCGGCGCATGAATGGAATCTTGCTCCCGGGCAAAACCCACCAGCAGCGGCGAAGCGCCCGAAACATCGCGCAACGCGCCCACCACAGGAATCGAACCACCCATCCATGTAAAGACCGGGCCGCGCGGATCCATCTGCTCCAGCACATGCGTGGCCAGCCGGACCAGCGGTGTCTCCAACGGCAGACGCAATGCAGGCGAGCCGGTGGAGATTTCCGAAACATCCAGCGTCAACCCCGTTGGGCAATGCGCCTTCAGGTGTTCGACAATCTGCTCGATACAGACGCTGGGAATCTGTCCCGGACAGAGGCGGGCGCTGAGCTTCGCCACGGCTACAGCAGGCAGAACGGTTTTGCTGCCTGGTCCGCCATAACCTGAATGAATGCCGTTCACCTCAATGGTTGGACGAAAACCCGCGCGCTCAACAGCCGAGAGACCCGCTTCGCCGCCGACAGGCGCCACGCCTATTTCGCGCTGATACTCCTCGGCGCTGAACGGTTCGCTGTTCGCCAGTTGCAGCTCCTGTGCAGTGGGCTGATGCACCGAGTCCAGAAATCCGGGCACGGCAATGCGGCCCTGCTCATCATGCAGACTGGCGATCAGGCGCGCCAAACCGGTGGCCGGATTGGGCGCCACGCCGCCATGCATGCCGGAGTGCAGATCGCTGGTTGCGCCGCGCAACGTAACCGTCATGTGCAGAATGCCACGAAGTCCGGCCACAATGGCCGGGCGTCCCGACTTGTGCATATCCGAGTCCGCAACCATCAGGATATCCGCCTGCAGCCGCTGTCGCCAATTTTGCAGACTGGCCAGCAAACCACCGCTGCCGGACTCCTCCTCGCCATCCAACACGAGACGAAGCGTCGGCAGTTCCACGCCTGCATCGCGCAACGCAGCCACGCCTTGAAGAAACGCAAAGAGCTGCCCCTTGTTATCCGAAGCGCCGCGCGCATAGACGCGGCCCTCGCGCAGCTCAGGCTCAAAGGGCGGTGTCTTCCAGGCATCCACCGGATCAGCGGGCTGGACATCATAGTGACCATAGAACAGGACAACCGGCGCATCCGGCTTGCCCAGGCGCTCGGCGAGCAATACCGGCTGACCACTGGTCAGGCAGACCTCGGACTCAAAACCCATTTTTCGCAAATAGTGTTTCAGCCAGGCCGTACACCGGGCGCAATCCCGCAAGCGCTGCCGATCCGTGCCGATGGCTGGAATGCGCAGCAACTCAAACCAGTCCGCAAGGATGGTTTCCCGATGCTGTTCAAAATACTGCTGCGCCAGACGCGGAGTTACAACCATACGACACCCCAATAACGCCCGTCATTTCTCCCGGACGCATGGCCACAGAGTCGCCGGAACCCGCCGCGCATGCAAGAGGAAAAAAGGACGGGCGAAAACACCTACGGACAAGGCTCTCAGGTGGCCCGTGCGTTCCGTCGCGCGGGCAAACAACCTGCAACTTCGCCCGCCCGCGGAGCGGACGGGCCACCTGGCAATCACCTGAAACCGAAACAGGAGCCGCCATAATGCCTACTCGTTGATGGGCGATCCCGCTTCCCGTATCTGTTTTTCCAGTTGATCTCTCGCCTGTTGAAAGTATTTACTCGCAGGTGTCAGTTCTACAGCCTTATTCCAATCTGCCAGCGCGAGACTTAATCTGCCTTGTTTACCGTAGACTTCCGCGCGATGCGCATAAGTAATCCCTCTCTTCGGATCAAGTTCCAATGCTTTGTTTAGATCGGCTAAAGCCATGTCATATTGCTTTTTGCGAATATAAAACGCGCCTCGATCAAAATAGGAGAGCGCGTCTTTCGGGTCGAGATCAATGGCTGTGTTGTATTCCGTCAAGGCGTTGGCGTCCTCGCCGCGTAAAGCAATCATGGTTGCCAGCATCCTGTGCGGATATGCGCTTTTGGGTTCAAGTTCTACTGCTTTTTTGAGATCAGCCAATGCCAGGTTCGGGTGAGTTCCCATACAGAATTGTGCGCGGTCCAGGTAAACAAAAGCAGCCATAGGCGCCAATTCGACAGCCTTGCTGTAATCTTTCATCGCCAACTCATCGTTAGCCAAAGCCAACGACAAGTCACGATTGCCTGTCAATTGAGCATGTGCAGCCCAAAGTTGATAGAAATGAGCGCGTTGCATGTATCGCCAAGGGTTTGACGGATCACACGCGATCGCCTTCGTGTGATCGGCCAGCCCCAATTCATACTTGCCCGCAAACGCGAGAATAGTTCCACGTTTCTCGTAAAAATCGGCATTCGTTGGTTCTAGGTCAATGGCTTTACTGCAATCGGCGAGAGCCAAATCGCACATACGCGGTTCAACAGACATGTTGGTGCCGCCAAAATACATGCCTGTCGCGGCTAGTCCCAGATAGACGCTACTGCGTTTTGAATATGCCCATGTATTTTTTGGATCAAGCTCAATGGCCTTGTTAACGTCTTCCAATGCCAAGTCGTTTCGACCTTCTTTGACATGCATTTGGCTGCGTTCAAGATACTCTTGCGCGGTTTTTGTCGCTCTGTTTGAGTCAGAAACACATCCGAGACCGAAAACACACACGACGGTTAGAAGCGCAATCGTCAGCTTCATTGTGCCAGCCCTCTGCCTTGAGTAGGAACGACTTAGAGTCCCGTGTATCTTGCCTTCATTAACATCGCTCAATAGCCGACGCATCAGCGGTCAGCGCCAAGCCGTAGTTGGCGAACTTTCTGCATGAGAAATACAATGAACCAACAGCTGCCGATAAAATCCACAATGAGCATCACAGCATAGCAGACACGTTCAAAGGAGTGAAATTGCTCAGATGAAGAGAAAAACGGCGGAAGTGGCATTGACGTAAAGCAAGGGATTGCATAGAAAACCGCCAGGAACGATGCCAGCGCGTGAGATGCGATCAGAAAACGAAGGGAGATGTGACGGAACACGCGGTACAGCATCAGATATACCGCCAGCGCAAGAATGGTTGCGATTGCGGCAGCGCCCTCATTGAATTTGAATAGCATATCTTCCATTTCTGTAATCTCCGCGCCCATGTCAGGCCTGCGTTGCCGTTTTTTTGGACTGCAATTTTCGGATCGATCCAGCGCAGCCAAGGCTTGGTTGGCTAGACGAGTTCCTTCTTCAGCGACTCCACGGCTTCTTTTGCCTGTTTCAACCCAACTTTGTGGATCGTCCGATAGCATCGGATCGCCATAAGCTCTTCTCCAGCCCGCAGGAGGCGAGCAACATCATCCCCTGTCTCTTTCCCATTTTCTGGATAGATGCCACGCCGGCGTAGTGCCGTGACTTTCCTTTGCGCAATGAAGCTTCCTATGAGAAAAATGACGATGACCAAACCGACAAGCATTAGCATTGTTTTCATGGGTTTCTTGCCCAAACCTTACACCAGCCAGAGCTATGCCTTCAATCGTTTTCAGGCCAAATACATTGAAATGTGCCATCCGGCAATCACAATGGATGGCGTTAATGGCAGGACTGATTAGGATCGGGTCATCTGATTGCTTCTTCCGCCCAATTTAGAAACTCTTCGAGTATGCGTTCCAGTTTTTCTGTATCACCTGCGCCATGGAACACAGTCCCCTTGACTTCGCACACTAGCCAGTCTGATTGATTACAGAAGCCTGGTTCAATGCCTGCGGCGATTCGATTCATCTGCTCAACTGAGACGTTGCGCGAGACGACGGACTTGAACGTCTTGTTCTCCAGTGCCGTGCCGGCCAGGTCAATCTTCACCCACCAACCCGGATTGTCACAGGATTCTATGGCTAGTCCGTGCTTCTGTTCCCATTCCCCATTGCATTGGGATCGATACCACTTCCCCAATCGTTGAAGCGCGGTTTTGCTAGATTTACTCATGTAATCTGTCCTGCTCATCGTTTCAAGGCTTGATGTTCAGTCAAGGCAGGCACCGTGGTCAACTCCTGTGTGAAGCCCGTAGACGCCACGGAGATCGGGTTGGCTTGGTCGTAAAAATGGACTTGGAACAGCCACTTTTGGACCCCGGTTTTCTTCGCCGCCTCCTTTGCGATTTCCTGGCGCTCCACCCTGTCAATATTGAGGTTTTGCTTGTAGATGAGTGTCAGGTCGAGCCGCGCCTTGTCAACCCCGTGAAAGGTCAAAGTCGCCGGAGCCACGACAAACCGGAAGGAATCCTCGACCTTGATCCACTCCAGAATGTAATTGATCTCAAGGATCAGATCGAAATCATACCCCTCTGGCGGGTTGTTGATGCGGATTCCGTGGACGCGATTGTCATGCCAAGACATGGCATCGAAGTCAATATGGGTCCATTTCTTAGGGTATTTTTTCATACTATTGGATCAGGCTTTTTCATGGATCACTGTGCCTGTGGGGCTGAGGCACTGTTCAGCGAGTGGCGGTGCCTGTACAGGCATGCCACTCTATGACACGGCGTTAGCCTTCAATATTCTTTCGATCCGGACGTGGTTTAATGATCGACATCCATCGCTCTGGAGTTTGCAGTTGCTGAAACCCGCATTTTGCATAGACCCCATGAGCGTATGTTGTGACCAACAACCACTGATAAACGTCCTTTAATTCCGCATGCGCGATTGCGAATTGAACCATTTTTTGACCGATTCCTTGACGTCTGAATTCGTCCGTTACGATTACATCCAAGAGATATGCGAATTGCACTTTGTCAGACACCACTCGAAGAAAACCCACTTGTCGTTTGTCCGCCAAGTAAGCACCCACAACAAGCGCAGAATTCCGAATTCCTTTGCGAATTTCCGGCTCGGCGATCCCTGGCGACCAGAATGCTTTTGCGAGCATCTCATGAATATCTGCGATCCTGAGTTTGTTTGGGTCGGAGCTGATTTCGACGTCCATAAATTCTCATCCTCTTATGGCTAAGTCTATATAGGTCACGAGCGGTTTTGCTGGCAGTACAACTTCAATGGTTGCAATTTAAGTCGTCAAAACAGGATTGGTCAATCGTTTTCAGACCCAACGCCTTCAGCAATCCGGAAAAGACAACCGACAGCGCTCCTGACCCGCGCGTTTCAATCGCCACGCGGCCCTGCAACGCGGGTTATTGCGATTGATCTCGCGTGCCGGGTCATGGATAATGAAAGTTCTTTTTGAGAGGGAAAAATGGACACATCGAAATTGCGCTACACGAAGGATCATGAGTGGATTGGACTGGATGGCGCGGTGGCCGTGATCGGCATCACGAATCACGCACAGCAGGCTCTGGGAGACATCACGTTCGTGGATCCGCCCAAGGTCGGCAAGGTTTTGAAGCGTCATGATGTGATGGGCGTCGTGGAGTCCGTGAAGGCTGCCAGCGACATCTTTGCGCCTGCGGCAGGCACCGTGGCTGAAACGAATGCCGAACTCTCCGGGAAGCCCGAGCTGGTCAATCAGGATCCCTATGGTCGCGGCTGGATCTGCAAGCTGTCAGGCGCGAAGCCGGCTGATCTGGATGCGCTGATGACGCTCGCGCAGTATGAGGCCTTTTGCGCATCCGAAAAGTAGGATGATCGAACGGACGGCGAACCCGTACGGAAAGCTTTGGAATCATGTCCTCCTCCGGCGAGATTCTCGATCTGCTGCAACGTCTGGTTGCGTTTCGGACGGACACCTCCGAGCAACAGCAGACGACGTGGCTGGCGCAACTGCTTGAGCGCTGGGGCGCACAGACGCGCCTGGATGAGATTCTGCCGGGGCGCGTGAACCTTCTGGCCACATGGCCCGGACAGGACGCCGGACGATCCCTGCTGTTTGAGGCGCATGGCGACACCGTCGGCGGCAACGTCCCCACACGTCTGGATGCAGCGGCAGGTCTTCTGCATGGCCGTGGCACGTGCGACACCAAGGCCTCGATCGCCGCCATGCTGACCGCCATTCAGCGGAGCGTGGCCACAGGCCGGCGTCTGCGCGCAACCGTGCATTTTGCCTCCACCTGCCGGGAAGAGACCGGCGGAGAAGGCGCAAAGGCGTTGATGTCATCGGGGTTTCGTCCCTCCATGGCTGTCGTTGGCGAGCCGACACGATTGGCGATTATCCGCGCGCACAAGGGCGCATGGCGCGTCCGGATCACCACGCGCGGCGTGGCTGCGCACAGTTCAGACCCCAGCCGCGGAGTGAACGCCATCTACGCCATGCGGCGCGTGCTGGAACTGCTCGAAAAACACTATCCTCCCCTGCTCGCTGCCCAGCAAAACCCGCTTCTCGGCGCGCCAACCATGAGCGTGGGGACCATCCACGGAGGCATGGCCGTGAATGTCGTGCCGGATCGCTGCATGATTGAAGTGGATTGGCGGATTGTGCCCGGACAGGATGTCACAGCGCTGCTGGCCGACTTGCGGGCGCGGTTGCCGGGTGTCGAGGTGGAACCGTGCGAGGAGTGGTATCCGGCCTTTCACGAGCCGGATGATTCCCCGGTGCTCGCCCTGGCTCAGCGCGCCTGCCTGAAAGCCCTCGGACAACCCGCCGCGCTGGGTGGCGTGCCCTGGGCAACCAACGCCGGCTTTTTCAGCGAGGCCGGCATTCCCTGCGTTATTTTCGGTCCAGGCAATATTGCACAGGCGCATACGGCATCGGAATATGTCGAATTGCGGCAGGTGAAACAGGCTGCGGACGTCTATCAGCAGATGCTGCTTGAAGCATAAACCAAGGAAGGATGACTCATGAAGGGCTACGTAGACATTCAACTCAACGGTTACTATGGCGTGGATTTCAATGACAACGACCTCACGGCTGAGGCGTTTCATGCCACATGTCTGAAACTCAAGGAGCATGGCGTACAGGCGTTTCTGCCCACATTCACAACAGCCGCGCTGGATGATATGTGCATCCGCCTCGCGAATGTGGCTCGCTATGTGTCGACCGATCCCCTCGCCCGCCAAATGGCCCCGGGATTTCATGTCGAAGGTCCGATGCTGAACGAGACAGCCGGCTACCGGGGCGCGCATCCGGAGCGCCACATCATCCCAGCCACCCCGGAGGCGGCCAAGCGGCTGGTGGATGCAGGTCAGGGCAATGTCCGGCTGTTCACCCTGGCGCCGGAGCGCGATGCGAAGATGGCCACCACGCGCTGGCTGGCCAAGCAGGGAATCAAAGTCTCAGCCGGCCACACCAATGCCACGTGCGACGAGCTCAAGGCAGGCATTGACGCAGGTCTCTCGATGGTGACGCACCTGGGCAACGGCGTGCCCCTGCAGGTGCATCGTCATGACAACATCATCCAGCGCGCGCTTAGCCTGCGCGATCACTTGACGCTCTGCTTCATCGGCGACGGCGTGCATGTGCCGCTCGTGGCGCTGGGCAACTACCTCGCGCTGGTTGGATGCGACAAAGCCGTGGTGGTCACCGACGGCATCCATGTCGCAGGACTTGGCCCAGGGAATTACACCACGCGCTGGGGCGAGAATATCGTGGTGGGCGAGGAACTGGCTGCATGGGCGCAGGATCGCTCGCATCTGTGCGGCTCGGCATTGACCATGCCACAGCTTGAAACCAACCTGCGCGGCATGGGCTTCACCGAACGCCAGATTGGCCAACTCATGCGCGAAAATCCGGCGCGCGCGGTTGGAATCAAATTGTAATCGGATCTTTTTCATGGCCAATACGCAATCATTTCTGGATCGTCTGAGCGAAGCGCCGATCGTGGGCGACGGCGCCATGGGCACCTATTTACATGAGCTTGGCCATGACATCCGGCAAGGCCCGGAGATGCTGGCGCTGACTGATCCCAATGCCGTGCGGCAGGTTCATGCCGCCTATCTTGAGGCCGGCGCCGAGTTGCTGGAGACCAATACATTCGGCGCCAATGCGCTGGCCCTGCGGGATCAAACCGCAAGTGCGCGCGATATCAATGCCGCGGCCGCGCGCCTGGCTCTGGAAATAGCAGGATCGCGCGCCTGGGTTGTCGGCGCGATGGGACCCGTCGGGTTGACCCCGCAGGATGAAGGCTGGGATGAAGCCCGCGTGCGCGCCGCTTATCGCGAGCAGGCTGAAGTGCTTTGCGACTCGGGTGTGCATGCCCTTTTGCTTGAGACCTTTGACGACCTCGACACCCTGCTGATCGTGCTGGCCGAGGCTCGCGCCATTGCGCGCGGGCGGATACCCATCATGGCCCAGATGGTCTTCACCGATGGCAGCGCAGCCTGTGGATTGGCCTCGCGTGAGGTGGCCACGCGCCTGATCGATGCAGGCGCAGACGTGGTCGGAGCCAATTGCGGACGCGGGTTGCAGGCCATACGTCAGGCGGTTGACGGGTTGATTGAAGCCGGCGCCGGGCGGGCTTTTGTCAGCGCGTATCCCAACGCCGGCTATCCGGAGCGCATTGCCGGGCGCACCGTATATCTCTCCACACCGGCTTATTTGGCAGAGCAGGCGGCGGATTGGGTTCGACGCGGCGTGCGCCTGGTTGGCGGATGCTGCGGCACCACGCCTGAAACCATCCGCGCCATCCGCAATGGCCTCGCAGCCATGCGCCGCATTCCCAAGGTTACGACCGCCGCGGTTCGCCCAGCCGTTTCATCAATCTCAGCGCCGGCAACAGAAGCCGCGCCAGCGTCAACCACCCTGCGCAAGCCGGGCGGTTTTTTGGACGCCCTTTCCACAAGGCTGCCGATTATCGCCGAGCTTGATTCGCCACCACATCTGGACTGGAGGCCGATGGTGGCGGGTGCCAAGGCGTTGCTCGATGCCGGCGCACAGGCCATCAGCCTGGCGGAGAATCCGCTGGCCTCCACGCGCATGGATAATTTCTTTGTCGGCGGAGTCATCGCGCGCGAAACCGGCAAGCAGGTGATTTGTCACATCACCTGCCGGGACCGCAATTCGCTCGGCCTGCAATCCACGCTTATGGGCGCGCACGCGGCAGGCATCGAGGCGGTGCTGGCCATCACCGGCGATCCGGCGCAGCGTGGCGGACACCAACGCGTGACGTCCGTGTATGAACTGAATTCACTCGGGCTGGTCCGGCTGGTCTCCAACCTCAACGCGGGAAGGTCTGCAACCGGACGAGATTTGCGGGGTGCGACCAACTTTTCCATCGGCGTGGCGTTTAACTCGGCCAGCGTCAACTTTGAGGCCGAGGTGGCGCGGCTGCGGCGCAAGCAGGAGGCAGGCGCGGTCTTTGCGATGACTCAACCCGTCTTCTCGCTCGATCATGCGAAACGCGTCCTGGAAAAAACGCGGATGGACCGCTTGCGCGTGTTTCTCGGATTCCTGCCACCCATCACGCTCAAGCTGGCCCGTTATCTTCACCATGAAGTTCCCGGGATTCAAATTCCAGGAGAGCTGATGTCCCGCCTCGCCGCCCTGGAGAATCCCGCCGATCAGGAAAAACTCGCGATTGAGCACACGACGAACCTGATCGCGTCGCTGGCGGATGAACTTCAAGGCGTCTATCTCATTACACCCGGAAATCGATGGTCATCGCTGATCCCATTAATCGCGCATATTGACACGATAAGAATGCGTGGATGAAAATCAGGCAGTATGCCATTGGCGTAGTCCAGGACGCCAACAGTTGCGGCGAAAAACAGGCGATTTGTTGTTTGAAAAACTTTGAAAAAAAGTTGCCATGCCCCTGTTGACACCTTCGAGCTCATCTGCTATGTTCGTTTCGTCATTTTGGAACCCATCAAGTGACCGGTGTGATGACGTGAATTTCAATGCGATGGTCGCGCAGCCAGGCGATCTAAGGAAGCGGATGCAGGGACCGTTTCCGAACGCGAAAAGAGCCTCCCTACAAAACATATAATACCTCCTACGGCGGGTGAGGTTTTGCCTCACCCGCCGTTTTTCTTTTCTTCTGCAAGGCTCAAAAAAGCCGCGCGCAAGCGCCCAAGCATGGGGTGTCATAAAACAAAAACGCCCATGTATCATGCCGAAGCATTCACATGAGCGTCTTTTTCAACCGAATCTGGGCAATCAACTCGCCGAAGCGTTTGCCCGATTACGATGCCTCCGATAGGCCCAGTAGGCTGCAACAATCAAAAGGCCTATTGCGCCCATAATATAAACACCGGGCTCTGGCGCGGCAGGAGGAGCGACGACACACGCAGGAGCGGCCTTGCTCTCAGCTGCAGCCATGACACCGGTTGTGCCCAGCATCACAATCGCAGCGGGCAACAACAACGTATGAATCGTTTTATGCACGGATTTCATCATTCACCCCTTTTCTAAAATATTAGAGCTCCCTTTGCATTTTCGCAACAGAAAGAAACAAATTTAACGCTTTTTGATTGGGCTGTGTTTGAAAACCGTGAATTCTGAGGTTAACAAACAGCGCGTTATCTCGGATGGCTTGCAAGATAATACGGGCATTCGGCCCGCGAGCATTTGAGCGCCTTGGGCTGACCGTCCGAAGCACTGCTGATGGTGGTGCCATTGATGTTGCACAAGGTTCCGTCAATCTCCCAGCACCGTTTGCCGTCCAACACGCCACGCATGACACATCCCGTCTTGCCACACCCCATTAACTCGTAGCATTTCATGACGCGGGGTTGCTTGGCATTGAGACGGCCAATCAAATCTTCAACGAAGGCCTGGGCCTTTGCATCATGTATTCGGCTCTGCTTCCATTCCTGGATACCTCTGGTATCCCACGTCACAGTGCCGACATGATTCAACAAGGCTGTGAATTCATCCATCTTGGATGTGCTTTTCCCAAGCGCGCTTCGGGCGATCAACCAAAGAAAGACCCAAATCAAGCGGTTGGCATCGGTTTCGATCTTTTCATCAAGATTGGAGAGCACCACCAGCGCATCCCTGGGCTGCCCACCACAAATCAAGGCGTCTGCTTCAATCAGCGCAGATAATACATATAGCGAAGGGAAACCCATTCACACGCCTCTTCTTGAAAATCATCATAGGCTTCCA
>Ga0316227_1003119_pt1 | contig 13703 bp, 16 predicted proteins | sample TBH18019metaG_FD_206012 | JGI IMG/M metagenome (GOLD analysis project Ga0316227, IMG submission 206012) | Freshwater microbial communities from Trout Bog Lake, Wisconsin, USA - TBH18019 | ecosystem: Environmental > Aquatic > Freshwater > Lake > Hypolimnion/Profundal zone | place: USA: Wisconsin... | reverse complement strand
CCATCTGGTCCGCCGCCGTCCCCGTGGCCACCACCGCCGCCTGGTACACCCCGCCGCCAATGCTCCCGCCCGTCGCCGCATTGAATTGTGGCAGCAGATCCGTGAAGCCCGCGTTCAAGTCACTCAGCACCAGCGGCGCCAGGTAACGGCCGCGAAAGCAGAACAGCAGATTAAACGCCTGCACAAACCGGCAGGAATTCACCATCGTCACCCCCGCCGGCAGCGGGATCGCCACATTCGCATTGCCCGGCCGCGTCCGCCACACATAGCCGCCGGCCGCCACAATCTGCCACTCCACCCCATTCGGATCGCGGAAGATCCCCGCCCCATAAGGCGTGCCCAGGCTCCCAATCAGGATATTGCTCGGCGAAGTGTAATTCGCCCAAGCCGGCTTCATCGTCCCCTTGCGCGTCGTCGGCACCCCGTCATTGAATCGGAGATTCGTCGCGTCATTCAGGAGCCCCGGCCCCAGTGTGCGCGCATCCCGCTGATCCACCGCCCACAACAACAGCTCGCCGTCAGCCGGTTTAACCTGCTGCTGCGAAGTAATGTTGGGGTTGGCAATCACAAACTGCTCACTGGTTATTTCGCCGTCGTCAGCGCGCTGGTGGCATTCGTCTGCGTCGCCTGCCCCGTCAGCAAGGTGAGATGTTCGGTATCCTGCGCGCCCACGCCGGCAACACCGTTGGTGCCCGAGCCCGTCGCGGAGGCCGCCCCGCTCCCGGATGCGCTGCCCGCCGTGCCCATGTTGATCGCCACGCTCGGCGTCGAAATGAAGTTCGTCGCGCTCGGCTGCACCACCGTCCCATTCTTCCAGAACCCCGCAATCATCTTCACCCCGATCAGCGAGGCCCCACCGCTCATGGGAATCGGCACCGACGCATCCAGGTTCAGCCCGCTGCCGCTCGTCGCATTCACCACCTGGTAGCTCTTGCAGCCCGATAGCATCGGTCCCATGAGTCCCAGCAGTCCTATTCCCACCAGCAGCGGCGTCTTGTTCGCCAGCCCCTTCAGGTCCTCAATGATGATCGCCCGTTTCCCCCAGATGGAGTGCCCCACGCCAATCAGCGTGAGGACCGCCGCAATGGCCAGCTTGCTATCGTCATTCGAGATGATGCCCTTGGCCGCGAGCCAGCCGCCGCCAATGGTGAGAGCGTGTCGGACAATCAGCCCGACAATCGCGTTATTGATCCAGTTCATACTATTTTATTCCTTGGTTGTTCTGTTGTTTAACCGCGCCTCGTGGTCCCGTTGAGTCGTCTCCACGGCCACCACCCGAGAGTCAAGATTGCTGATCAGCGTCCGGTGATTGTCGAGCTGGGTCACGATATAGCCCACCAGCGCCAGCGTGATGGTTTGCAACAGCACCAACAACCCGCCGACAAGCTTCACCGCGATAGTTTCGATTTGGCTACTCATAGTGTTATTTCTTGACCGCACCCGCGTGCCGCTTTATATCACCAGCCATGCAAATGCTTAATGACGTTGCGCCGCGCCGGGCGCATTCCCCACGTCCGACTGAAAAGGTCCGCATTGGTCCCGTGCCGTTTGCCGCGCTCGTCACCCTGCTGCTGCTGTTATTCGCCGTCTTCATCGTGCGTCACGCTTCCCTGTTCGATGAAGACCTCGTTACCCCTCCGCCCGCTGGTCCGCATCCCGCCGCCGTCAGTACCCCGCCGGCGGCCGTCGGTCCGCTTCCGTCCACGCCCTGATCCTTACAATCCGGTTGCGTTGTGAAATAGCTGCTCGAAAACGCATGGGGCATTTGCCGGCGGCGTGTTCGGATTCGGAGCCGGGTCGTTCTCGGGCGGTAAGGGCGGCAAGCCATGTCCTCCCGGTATGCCGGGAAAGAACTGTGCCGGAAACTCACCCCCCGGACCATTGGGGCCTTGGAGCGGGTAACCGCCCGGGCCGGTACTGATCGGCGAGTTCTCCGGCCCCGGGTTTAGCGTGATCGGATTGAATTGCGTCGGCACATAAATCGGGCCGATGGAGAGCGGCGGCAGATTTCCACCGCTCCCGCCTCCAGATCCAATGATCGTGCAACACTGGCCCGGAAACGGGCTGTTGGTCGGCGATCCCGCCGCCGGGGATGCCGTTGGTACCAGGGGAGGGGCTCGATGCCATCGCCGACATCGTGCCGTCCCTGCTCGCCCCTGGGGGCAGCAGCAGGCTGGTGTTAACCGTTACCGGATGCGGGTTGGCGAAGGCCTGAATCGCCAGGCCGATCGCGAGGAGAATTGTCGTTGCTAGTTTCATGTGTCTTGGTGTTGTTGTTTATGGCGCCAGTTGCTTGATCGCATACGTGCTGGCGGAATTGCTGTAGATGGCGCACACCGTTCCGTTGGTCCAGTTGCCCACCCAGTAATTGGTTACCGTGGCGGAATAGGGCGGAATTTGCGCCCAGTTAAACACTGCGGCGGGGACCTGCCCATAATTTTGCGGAGCTGGCCTGAATACCAGCAAAGCGCAATTGGTCGGGGCTACGTTCGTGTAGGTGAACGTGGGCGAGGACACCGTGTACAAAAGATTTGACCAGACATCCGTGACCAGGTAAGTGGTGTTGGTCGGCATCCGGCACGCGCCAAGGTTCACCGTCAGATTTGAAAACAAAATCGTTTCATTCACGAGGGAGAGAGCAAAAGATCCGCCCCCCAGCGGTCGGCACCACGCGCTGGTATTGCTCCAACCATTATCGAACACGCTGTAAGGAAGCTGGCAGGTTTTATCAAACAACACTTGCAAGAAGGCGGGGTTGGTCACACAAAGTAGAAAATTTGGCCTTTGCACTCCCAGCCCAGTTCCCAGCACTTGATTGTAGGAAAACTGGACTTTTGCCAGAGCAATCGCATCACAGGTAAGCGCGAGCCTTACTTCATTGAGCGTCATGTCTGTGTTATTGAACGAGGTCGTTGCCTGCCCAAAATGGCCCGGCCCCCGCATTGGCACCTCGTACTGCATTAATCCCCGGAAGTTCTGCATCGAGCGGTGTGTCTGCCAAGTAATGTTCGTTTGGGCACCGGGGAAGGGGTAACTCACATCCACGTCATGGTCAATCAGATTGGCTTCCTTCATCATGGAAGGGATGACACCGCCGATACTGTACCCCATCATTTCGGTAGCCAAGGGCACCAAGCGGCCTTTGCCGCCGTTGGTCACCATTAAGCTATATGGCACCTTCCCTGTAGTATAGTTGCCCAGATACACCGGGTAAAGTAGCGCGTCGGCTACATGCCTCGAATAAGCCTGCTGTCCGCCTACGGTAGCTAAGTTATCCGCAACCCGCAGTCCATCCAGCCCAAAGTCATAGAGCTTGCTAATGTCGAAGTCGATTGAATTTGGAGTCAGCGCCGGGAAAAAGGGATACCCAGAGCCAAAGGAGGGGCTACCAAACATGTCCACTTCGTTGGTTGGATATGGGAAACTGTACATGGTCGCCATCACATAAGCGCCCCAGTAATTATGCACCATAGACACGAAATTACTACCGTCCGGGAATCCGGTCGTGTTCACTTGGAGCAAGTTTTGTGCGCTTCCATCCCGGTGGACATTGAAAAAGTTTGCTCGATCATCCAGGTGCACCCAGAACTGCCCCCCATTATTCGTGACCGCCGCAATGAGTCCGCACAACGCCGCGTTACCAATCATGTTGGTAATCTGAATTTCGTTTGTATTCATGCCGCCCGCAAAGGTCGAAGTCATGAACATTGGGGGTGTCGGCATCGCCGTAGCGATCTCCTGGGCCGAAATCGGCAAATCCTCCAGAGTGCCACCATTGCCCCCATGTATGCCGTAATCACTAATGGCACAGCCCTGATAGCCAACGTGCGACCAACCGCCGTTAACCGGGTCCCCCCATTGAAGAATTTGCCAGAAAGGCATCGAGGCACCAGAAATGTCACCCAGATTTTGACCTAAAGAAATCGAGCCGACCCCGCCCCAAATGTTCAGCAAATTGTTGGCTCCCTGATCCAGAAATTGATAGCCGTTGCCCGTCCCATTCCCCGGCTGCACCCGCAAGCCGGCATAAGCATCAATTCCCGCCGTGGTGCCCCCGATGCCGTAACCCAAATCCAGCGGCGCATTCAGCGTGGTTTGCAGCGTCGTCAGCCAGCTTGGCGCGTTGGATACCACATTCCCTACTCCGGAATTTGTGATGGATGCCCCAAAATTCCCCAGCCCCAGCATATAGGTGTACCAGTTCGTCAGCGTCAGCGGCGTCACCCACAAATAAGGCGTCGTCCCCGCATTCACCTGCGCCTGGCTCGCCGGTGCGCCCGGCGCACCCGCCACCGGGTTGGTCAAACCCACCATCAGCCCCACCAGCGCCACCCAAATCGTCCATTGCTTCATACGTTTCTCCAATCCATCCGGTTCACCTGTTGTTGTTGCCGTTGCAGCTTGTCCGCCTCCAGCTCCAGCGCCGAGAGCGCCCGCCCCTCCGCCGCCTGGGAATCCTTCTCATTGGCCGTCAGCCAGTCCGCGTAGCCCGCCTCAATCAGGTATTGCCGGAAAATGTAAGGAATCTGCACCACCGTCCACTCGCTCGGCGCGCTGTCCGGCGTATCGCCCGCCGTCGTCGTCGTGTTCGCCGTCCAGAAATTGCCGCTCCCCGCCAGGTTCACGTAGTACATCTGCTGTCCAGACGTATAGACCTGCGTTGGTGAAAAGGCATTGCCCGTCAGCAGCGGCCGCTGCAACCGGTACAGCAGCCAGACATAGCTGAAATTCGTGCTCGCCGGGTTCCAGCCATAGTTGAACGTGTTCCGCAGCTGCACAAACTGCGCCCCGTCCTGGTCCAGCACAAACGGCAGCTTCACCAGCTTCGTCGTGATCCGCGGATTCTTATCCCACGCCCCCAGGATCTCGCCGATAACATTGGCCGCCCACGGCTGGTTAAACGCCACATTCCGCTCAAACGGCGTCAGCAGCCCCCAATTTGCCGGCGTCCAGACCGGTTCCGCCCCGCCCGTGAACACCGTCCGCTGGTAGAAATTCAGATCCAGCAGGTTCTGCACCTGGTTCCCGACCTGGTAGATTGCCGTCGGATCAAACGCATTGGCCGTGTAACTCGTCGCGCACACCGCCCAGTACGCCGAGTTCTCCACCCCGTTCACCGTCGGCGGCTGCGTATTGCCCGCCACCAGACTTTGAAAATACATCTGCGTCACCGGGTCCAGCACCTGCGCCCCGGCCGCATACACCGTGCTCCCCGTCTCATCATAACTCGCCCGGAACTGCCGCTGCTCCACCGGACACAGCTCCGGCCAGCGATGAATCTCCCAGGCAATCTGCAACCGCCGATCGTGAAACGTCCGCAGCAGCGCAAATTCCGAAGCCCCCAGGTAATCCAGCGTCATGCCCGCCAGCGCCGCACTGCCCCGCAGCACATCCTGGTAATCGCACGTCCTCACGCGACTGCTCCTTCCATCCTCAATCCTCCACCCTCCACCCTCTGCTTTTCCCCGGGCGTCAGCCCGCACGGCCGCTTGCTCGTCAAGCCCGGCATCCAGCCCACGTGGATCTCCTTCGTCCCGCGGCTGCGCACCACAATCTCCGGATTCCGCTTCGCCAGAAACCGCATCAGCCCCTTATCCTCCGTGTAGCGCTTCCCGTAGCACTCGCGCCAATAGGCATCCACCACCGGATCAATGGCAAACGACAGCTCTCCAAACCCATCCTTGGCAAACGGCCGCTGGAGGTGATTCAGGAAAGCAATGCGCCGCTGCCGCGCCGCCATGCGCACCAGCTTCTCGTTATAGTCCTGGCGCAGCAGCTCATCCACGCGCGTCGCCGTGGCCAAGTCCAATCTGGAGAAATCTACTTCCATGGTGTTGCGTAGCGGCGGACTGGCGTCCGCCGCCACTAATTGCTATCCCCGCCTCAGTGATTCCAGTCCACGAAAATCCCGTTCTGATAAACGGGATTTGTCTGCCACGTATTGAAGTAATCCAGGCGGATCGCATTCACCCCGGGAATGTTTGTCGCGCGCAGAATATAACTGTAGTTCACCAACCCATTCGATGCCAACAGCGCGTTCTGGTTCGTGCCGTTGTTCGCGTTCGTCACCTGTAGCGGATAACCGGTCGTCCACTGTCCGCCGATCTGGTAGTTAAACCCCCAGACGTTATTGCTCGTTCCCGTATTCGTCACCGTGGTACTGAACATCAGGTTCAGGTCCACGCCGCGCACCGGCAGAATAAAGGCTGCGCCCGTGGTCCACACCGGATTTGTCACCGTCGTCCCCGGAGTGGTGGCATTCGTCGCCACGCTAATGGCATACGGAATCGGGATCTGCTGTTGTGCCTCGGCCGTCAAGGCCGCCAGTAGCCCTAGCAGGCACAAGCCGCCACGAATGATTTTCAACATTTTCTTTTTCATAATCTTCAATTTTTAATTTTGCATTTTTAACTTTTAATTGGTCTTCGGGTAAGATGGCCGGAGGTCCCAAACCCACCCCCGGCCACCCCAACCCTGACCACAACCGGGAGGTACTCCGCTCCCAGAATTTTCGCTTTCGCAATCGTTTAGGTGCCCGTCACGTACTGCTGCTCGCCCGGATCTGCCAACGCCATGAGGATGTCCACCTGTCCGCCACTGGCCGCCGCCAGCGATACATTCGCGCCCGTCGTGCCGATGACCGCCTGCAACACCGCGTTGCCGTTGGTTACGTCCGCGCTCGTAAAGGCATAAGTCGTAGCCGAGGCCACGTTATCCTTCGAGTTCGTGCCGCCCACGCCGATCGCCGTGTACAGGTCCGTGCTGGCGCTCGCGATGTAGCGGGCCGTGTTGGCCTTGTCGCCCACCGTGATCGTCGCCGCCGTGATGCCCACGCCCGTAAACACGCTCACCACCCGGATCTGGCTCTTTTCCACCTGGAAGCCCGCCGGCAGCGCTGCCAGCGTCGTGTCCTGGATCGCCTGGCCGTTGCTGTAATAGCCATCGGCCGAGCCATCCGGGAAGATCGTGAAGGTTTGCGTGCCCGCCGCGGCCGTCAGGTCAGCGGCAAAGATGGACACCTTATGCGTCCAGCCCGTAAGGGCCACCGTTTCCGCAGGAAGAGGAATAATTTTCATGTTATCGCTTTCTCAAATAGTTTCATTTGTTTGTCACTTCACGCTTAAGCGTCGCTCGGGGCCACCTTGACCTCGCCAATCGGATTCCAGCACAGAAACATGATGATGGCGTCAATCGCCGCCTTGTAACTGCCGCCCTTGAACTCCGGTTTGTAAACCGTCGGCTTCTGATTCCACAGAAACGCCCAGCGCTCCGTGTTGAGGAAATACCCGCGCCAGTCGCCCTGGGTCGCGCTATTCACGCCCGCGGCCTGGAAACCCGGCTGCGCATTCCAGCGCGTCAGGTGCAATTCGATCTTGCCCCAATCGCTGTCATACACATCCACCGTGTTCCCCAGCACCGTCGCGTCTTCATTCCGCGTGATGATCCGCGCCGTCGCCTGGGTATTCAGCGAGGTCGGAATGTAAAACTGGTACATGCCGAACTGCTTCTTCAGCGCCGTGCCCACAAAGCCCGCCTTCATGGCCTTGGTGCCCGTCTGTTTCCAAGCCTGTTGCAACGCATTCTTGATCGCGTCCTCCGTCAGGTTCGCTTTCACATCGCTGTACACCTGGAGCGCATTGGGCCGGATGCTCGCATCCACCACCATGCCCGCATCCGTCTGCGCCGTCGCCTGCACCCACACGCCCACGCTGCGGAACTTGTGGCCCACCTTGCCATCGTCCACATACTCGCCCTGGTCGCCGGCCGCCGAACATTCGATCTCGCGCGCCATTTCCGTCATCTTCTTGGGAATTTCGTGCGCCAGCTCGTCCTGGATACCCGCGGTATCCGTCACATCCTCGGCCAGTTTGGAAACCGCCGCCGTCTTCACAAACCACTGGGTTCGCGCCGTCAGTTCACGCCGGTTCTGCGCCGCGCTCGTGAATTGGTCCCAGTCCTTGCCATCCGGCCAGGCATTGGGAATCGGGGCGGTGTAAGTATCCGCCTGATAATGTTTCACCACATTGACCGGTTTCGGCCCTTTGGGCAGCACCCGGAGCATGGGGGTTTCATGCTCATCCGACAGGGTGATGTAATTCGCCCAGTCAGTCTTCTTCCCCACCACATTGCGTTCAAGTAACATACTGTTTTCTTCCTCGTAGCGGCGAACGGGTGTTCGCCGCCCTTGTTTCTTGAAACCCCTTATACCCGTCAGCTCTCCATCAGAGCCGCCCGGGCAAGATTTACGGCATTATCACGCGTTGGCGCCTTCGAGAAGGCCTCGCCGGCATTGTCGCTGGCGGATCGTCGGCTTCTGCCCGCGGCCTGCGCCGTGGCGTTACCTGCAGGTGTTCGTGGCGGCGGCGTCTTGGCGGCTGTCTTGGCGGCCGGTGGTTGCTTACCGGTCATTTGCGCCTCATAGGCCTTCATGCCCAGCAAGTAGATACCCAGCACCATTTCATGGTTCGGCAGTCGTTTCGGCAGGTCTGGCAGCAGCTTGAGCATTTGCGCCCGCGCCTGTTGCTCCGGCGCATTCGGGTCCTTCAGCCAGGCAAACGCCGTCCGCGCCTCCTCGCTGAATTTCCGCTCATCCGCCTTGAACTGCTGCACCAGCTGCTTCTGGCCCGGCAGCTCATCGCGCACAAACGCGTTGATTTGCCGCACGTGACGTTTCAGCCCATTGGCGTCCAGTTGATTGGACTCCATGAACCGCTCCACCCGTTGCCGCTCCTCCGGCGTCGCCGCATCATCCAGATACGCCTCCGCCTCATTGAGGAACTGCTTGGCCGTCCGCTCCGCCTTCACCAGCGCCTGTTCATCGGGAATCGGGCTCGCCAACTGCGCGGCCGGCCGCTGCGGATCATTCCGCAGCGTCTCGACTTCGGCCTGCACATTCTTCAATGCCGCCTCCGCCGCCTCCGCCCGCTTCGTCGCCTCCGCCTTTTCCCCGGTCAGTCGCCCAATGCGCTTATTCACCACGTGTTGCAGCGCGTCCGGCAGCGGACCACCCTTGGCCTCCCACTCCTCGATCGCCGTCTGCATCTCCGCCGGCAGCTTCGCCCCGCCTTCATCCTCGACTGCCGCTACTGCTTGCTCGCCTTCGCCACCCTCCACCTTCTCCTCTCCACCCTCTTCCCCGACTTCCCCAGCTTCCCCAGCACCCTTCGCGTGTTCAACCGTTTCGGCCTGCTCGCCCGGCGGGATCTCTTGGCCGGGCGTTTCCGCCGCGTCCTTGGCAAACTCCGAATTCAATAGGCTGGAGATGCCGGCAGACGTAAAACTTTTCGCCTCTCTTGTGGTTGATTCCCCGGGCTGCCCCACAGCGCCCGACTCAGATTTGTCGTTAGTGTCTTTCATGCTCTTCGCAAGTTGTCAGTCGTCACCGCTGGCCCGACCGTGAGCCCTGTTGCGTCGCCAGTTATCGTAGGAAAGCGAAAAGAAGGGAAGGGGGTACCCGCGAGTTTAGGCCACTTCAGCCGGGTTTAGGCCACTTCAGCACCTGCCCAAGCAGAAATGAAAAGCCCGGCCGCGAATCGGCCGGGCGTCTGGACCTCGTATGTCCCCAGATCTTAGCTCTGCATTTAGTTTAATATGTAAAAGTCACTCCTCTGCCTTCACCCGCGTCGCGCGTGCCTCCGCGGCCGCCTGGAGCGTCCTGAGCGCCACCGCAAAATCATACGCGCTCGCGCTGCGCCCCGCGTTGAACTGCCGCACCTCATTGCTCAGATTCGGAGCCAGCGCCGTCTCATGCTCATTCCGCGCATGTTCATCCGCATAGCCCAGCACCGCCTTGAAAATCGGATGCTCCGCCGCGCCGGCCAACGCCAGCACCCGCTCCAACTCCTCGCGCCGCTGCTCCTGCACACTCACCACCAGCGGCGCCTTATGATATCCCCCAGGTTTCACATTCATAAAGTTAGTCGTTCCTTCCCACTTCGATCTGTTCCGGAGCCTTCCAGACCTCGCCCAGTTGTAACGGCGCGCCCGGGTTCATATCCTGCCAGGCCTGCGCCATCACGCGCACCTCTTCCTGGCTCGGTGCGTCCGCCCGCACGCCATCACCATCAATACAGAAACACATAGTCAGTCCTTGTTTTTATTCGCGTTTATTCGCGTTTATTCGCGGTTCACCCCTGCGGCGACATCGGCTTAACCCCGATCCGCCCCACCTGTTTATTCTGCTGCTGCTCCACACTCATCTGGAGATTCTTCACGTAATTCTCCATCAGCGCCTTAAAGCGCGCGTCCGACTTCATCAGTTGCGCCACATGCGGATTACTCTGCGCCAACTGCTGGAAGAATTGCAGCTTCATCTGCGCCGTCGGATCGTTCTCCACGTAATTGCTCTCAAAGCCCAGCATCATCCCGCCCACATTCTTCTTCACCTCCTCGAACATCTTCTGGCTCGCCCCCTGCTTATCCTGGATCAGCCGCTGCGCCAGGTTCGGATCAATCGCCCGCGCCTCATACGCCGTCAAGCCCGCCCGATCAATCGCCCCCGTCACATCCGCCGGCACAATCTTGTTATTGAACGTATCCAGCTTTTGCATCAGGTAATCCGGGTTCAGATCCTTCAGATCAAACTCCAGCCCGATCATCACACTGTCCATCACCGTGAACGGGTCCAATTGCGCCAGCTGCGCATTCCCCGTCACCGTCGTAATCTCCATCGGGTTATATTGCAGCTCCAGCGCGAACACCATCCCCAGCACCTCGCCCCAGAACGTGTAATAATCGTCGCCGCTCTTCTCCTGCTTCACCGCAATCTTCGCCGGATGCACCTCCTGATTGAACTGCCCGAAATAATCATCCTTCTGCAAATTCACCATCTGGATCAGCTCCACCGCCAGCGTCGGCGGCGGCGCGTTCAGATTGATCGCCGTGATATCCTGGTTGCGGCCCAGCGGCACCTGCGCCCCGGGACCCAGCTTGTAATCCACCCCACCCAGCTTCGGCACCGCGATCGCCGGCAACGTATCCCACTGCGCCCGGTTCGTCAGCATATCCCGCTGCTGCTTCACCTCGTTCTGCCACGTCGCCGCAATCTCCGCCACACTCCGCGTATCCGTCAGCGCCCGGCCCACATTCTCCCGCTTGAACTCCACAAAGGGATACTGCCCATGCGCGTAGTCAATCAACTGGTGACTCGCGCAGAAGTCCGGCGCGTGCGTCTTCGGATCATGCGTAATATGCGGGCTGAAAATCGTCTCATAAATGCCCGTCACCCCGTCCTCGTCCACCTTGCGCACATACCCATACACCACCTCGATCAGCGGATTATTCTCCTCCGTCACCTTCAAATACGTCGTCGAGCCCACCGTCTTCGTGCTCGGCCCCGTCAAACTCGTCGCCCCCAGCGCGCCCGCCCAGCTCGAAATGTTGCCCTTCGTCGCCTTCACCGCCTCAATCCAATCCTCATCCCAGCCGTCTGCGCGTTTGGACTCCAGCTCCGCCTCCGTCAGCCAGCGCCGCCAGAAAATCGCCCGCGCCTTTTGCAGCTCCATCGTCCCCCGCGCCGCCAGCATGTCCATGTATGGCCGGCCCACCCAGACCAAAGGCCCATTCTTGCACACATACGGCATGGCGATCATCGTTTCCCCCGTCTCCCGCAGCTCCCGCACATACTTCCGCGCCAGGCTCGTCTTGAGACTCAGCAACTTCTCCGAATTCAGCTCCTCCTCATAGAAGCCCTTATCGCTCAGCGTCTGGATGACAAACGACCGGTACAAATCCTGCACCCCCGCCGCGCTCGCCTCATCCTGCGTCGGGTCCATGATGCTCGCCGCCAGCGCCGCCACCGGATTCGCCCCCGCCGGCTGTCCCCCTCCATCCTCCATCCTCGATCCTCCACCCTCTGCCCCAGTCGCCCCCGCCCCAGGCGCGCCCGCGCCCCCCGCGCCCATGAGCTGCTCCATCGTCACCTTCAGCCTTCGCTTGCCCAGCTCCCGCTCCCAACCCACGTACGCGATCGCAAAGCCATGCTCGCGGCTGTATTGTGCCGCCAGCTCCGCCTCCAGCCGCCACTGCTTCTTGTACTTCGTATGCACCAGCCAGTGCAAATAATCCGAGATCCCCGCAACCACCGGCACATTATCCCAATTCACCGTTGTCGCCCGCAGCTCCGCCTTGCGAAACGCCGCCGTCAGGATCGCCGTATCGTCATTGGCGATCCCATCCACCATCGGGATGCGCGTATCCGAACAGCCATTCCAGGGCAATGCCGGCTGCCCCTCAGGCATGTTCTCATCCCACTTCCGCCCGTCCGGACTCTGGCCCGCCCAGATCATCCGGCGGCTCTCCTCGTTAAAGGCCACGTCATAGAAACCATTGGGCATCACGCCCGCCTGCTTAAACTCCGTCAGCAGGATCTCCACGTGCGCCTCCAGCGAACTCACCAAAATTTCCGCGTCATCTTTCGATTGCATATCCTTGACTCGAACAGTAAAACCGCCATTTGTCACTACCCCGCCCGCGAGTTTAGGCCACTTCAACCGGATTTAGGCCACTTCAGCATCTAAATCTTGAAACCCAGCAGCTCCGCGATTTCCTTCTTCAAGAATCTACTCTCCCCCAGCGCAAACCGTTGCGACTTCAAACCGCCCGCGTCCACCATCCGCAGCAGCGAAGACTCGCTCCAGCCCGTCCACTCCCGCACCACGCACGGCCGCAGCAGCATCGGCTCCCTGGCGAACCTCGCCTGATCCAAGTCCACCAGCTCCGGCCAATCCAGCAACAGCGCAATCTGCTTCTTCTGGTAGCGGTTCTGATCGCAGCCCGGCGGCCGAATCCGGCGCAGCACCCCGCAATCCACAAACTTCTCCAGCGTCGCCCGGCCGTAGCCGATCGTCACCACGTGGTGCGCCATCAGCAGCGCCGGCCAACCTTGAAATTCAGCTTTGGTCATAGGTGATTTATTGGGGCCTGACATCATCCGGCCAGTATCCGGACCACGGCCGGCGGTGTTGCGTGATTCGCACTAGCTCCGCTTCTGCAAAGTCCAATCGCCGTAGCATCAGCCCATACTTCTGCTCAAAGCGCGCCCGGTACTTCCCATCCATCTGCGTCAAGGCCTCGTTGTATTCACCCTGCTTTTGCCGCAGCACGTTCTCGAATTCCAGCTTCTGCCGGTCTTTGTCATTCGACATCTGCTGTAGTGCGTCCCGCATTTCCCAAGTTTGCTTTTTGTGTGATTCTACCAGTTCTCCAAGCGCAGCTATTCGGGTTTGCAAGTGAAACAGGTTAGACTCCACTTGGATAAGTGCCTGCGCGTCCTCCCGCGCTTGGCGCGCCCATTGCCGCCTCGTGGCTCCCAGCTTGCCCATGAGGCTATAAATGCGTTTTTGTTTGGTCATGACTTTGTTTCTTGGTTGGTTGATTGTTAAAACCCTCTTCCCGCACGGCCTCCGCCCTTCCCGCCCTCCACGTGACTTAGTTTGGCCAGCGCCATATACCGCACCAGGTCCGCGAAATCCTTGCACGCACCCTTCGCGCCGGCCCGCCCCGTGAAATTAGAAAACATCCAGATCACCTGCTGGCAATCCTCACACACAAACAGCTTCGGCGCATTCAGCACCGGCATCAGCGGCTGCTCCTGATTCCAATCCAGCAGCTCATTCACCACCCCCAGCCCCTCATCCTCATTCACCCCGCTCGCCGGGATCAACTCCATTGGCGGCCCCACCAGCCGGCCATCCGGCCCATAC